>Ga0138256_10002707_pt1 | contig 18909 bp, 15 predicted proteins | sample KNB2016incub_MG_FD_105486 | JGI IMG/M metagenome (GOLD analysis project Ga0138256, IMG submission 105486) | Active sludge microbial communities from wastewater in Klosterneuburg, Austria - KNB2014incub_MG | ecosystem: Engineered > WWTP > Activated sludge > Unclassified | place: Austria... | reverse complement strand
CCGGCGCCTACCAACTGGGCGAAGTGCTGCGCGCCGAAGCCCGATTGCGTGCGGCCGGCATCGCCGTGGGCGTGGTCTACGTGGGTGAGCCGGGTCGGTTACGCAGCGGACGCGATGAACGGGAGGCAGCCTATGTGCTGTCCGATACCGAACTTCTGCGCCATTTCCCGTCCGCGACGCCACGCGTGTTCCTGACCCACACGCGGCCGGACGCCTACCTGGGCGCACTGCGCCGGATCGATACAGGTCCGCGCACCACACGGGCGCTGGGCTTTATCAACCGCGGCGGCACGCTCGACGTGAATGGTCTGTTGTTCGCCAATCGCTGTACGTGGGCGCACGCGGTCGCCGCAGCCGCCGATGTTATGCAGCATCCCGTGACCGACTGGCTGACCCCAGACGAGTTCGCAGCGGTGCGCGGGGAAGGCGACCCGACAGCATTGTGGCGGACCGCGGAAACTGCGTCTTGACTGGCTTTTCATAATGCCCCGCGCACTGCGTATTGCGCATCGTCTGCCTCGGCTCGGCGTCGCGCTGAACCTGGGCTCGTCGACGCTCAAGGCCGCATGGTTCTCGATGGGAGAATCAGAGGCAAGGTCGGACGACTTCGCGCTCTTGTCACGTATCGCCGTTCCTTTGCCTGCATTCCGTGAAGATGACTCATTCAGATCGCCACCGATCGCTTCGGACGAGACATGGTCCGCTTTGCTCGATCAGGTCGCCGAGGCCGCACCGTCACGGGGTGCGAACCCTTTTCTGGTGGCTCATCGCATCGTGCACGGGGGGACGCGCGACGCGCCTCAACGCCTGGACGTCGATGCGCGACACGCATTGGGTGCGCTCAGCGCGTGGGCGCCCCTGCATCAGGCGCCCGCCCTGGCCCTCGCCGCAGCGGCCTCGACGCGCTGGCCGAGAGCCGGCGCCCTTGGCGTCTTCGACACCAGCTGGCACCGTACCTTGGCCGCCGAGAGCCGCACTTTGGCGCTGCCGGGGCGTTGGCGCGCGGCGGGCGTGGAGCGTTATGGGTTTCACGGACTCGCGTTCCAGTCCGCGTACCGCCAGCTTTGCAGGTCCTCGCCTAGCACGGCTTCCGCTCCGGTTGTGCTGGCGCACTTGGGCGGTGGTGCCAGCCTGTGCGCAGTACGCGGCGGCCACAGCGTCGACACCACAATGGGCCTCACGCCGCTGGACGGGGTTCCCATGGCCACCCGCTCCGGCAGCCTCGATCCCGGCGTCGTGCTGCACCTCATTCGTGAGGCGGGGGGCGAGGTGGATGCCGTCGAGGCCGAACTGAGCGGGCGCAGTGGCTTGTTGGGACTCTCTGGCATCAGCGGGGACATGCGCCGTCTGCTCGCTGACGAAACCAAACCGGCCCAACTGGCGATCGACGTGTTTACTCTCCGTGTGGCCCAGGGTATCGCAAGCATGGCCACGAGCGCGGGTGGCCTCGAAGACCTCGTGTTCTCCGGCGGGGTGGGATCCCATGCTGCCCCTGTGCGCGCCGAAATCGGCGAGCGGTTGGCATGGCTGGGCGTGAACATTGACGCTCGCGCAAACGAGGAAAATGCGACCCGAATCGAGGCGATAGGCTCGCGGGTACGGGTGTGGGTGGTGACGGTGGATGAGGAATGGGAACTCGCCCACGCAGCGTTGGCCTGGCAGGACGACGATGCGGCGGCTTCGCCATGAGCGACGGCGCCCGCCCCACCGATCGATCGCCACCCGACGCGCACACTGGGACGGGCGGCGTCCGCCTCCCGCCAAAAGCGGTTGCGCAGCGTCGTGGCATGCGTGCACTTGCACCGAATCAAGCGCTACTCATGTCATTCGTCGGGAGATAGTTCGATGTGCTTTTCCGCGCCTGCGAGCTTCATCGCCGCCACCGTGCTGACGGGAGTTGGCATCGCCGCGTTGCGCTTGACCTCGCACCGTTCCGAATGGCCTTTCGCCGCGATTCCGCTGTTGTTTGGCCTGCAGCAAGGGCTCGAAGGCGTGATCTGGCTAGTGCTGGGCGCTGGTGGGACGACCATCGAGGGGGGCTGGTCGATGGGATACTCGCTGTTCTCGCACGTGTTGTGGCCGATATTCGTGCCGCTCGCCGTCGGCTTGCTCGAGCCGTACGGGTGGCGCCAACGTGCGATCTGGGGTACCCAGATGGTTGGCCTCGCCGTGGGCGGGTACCTGCTTTACAACCTGATTCGCTTTCCAATCGTCGTGCACGTCCTCGGCCAGCACCTCGTGTATGACTCGCCGCATTTCTACATCGCCCCGGTGATGTCCGGGTATTTGATCGCAACCTGCGCCAGCAGCTTGTTGTCCAGTCACCACATGATTCGGTGGTTTGGCGCCGCCTCGCTGGGGACGTTTTTCCTGGCATACGCGATTCACGCAGCGACCTTGATTTCGATGTGGTGCTTCTTTGCTGCAATCTTGAGCGTGATCGTGTACCTGCATTTTCGCGGTGCGCGTCGCACGCTGCGAACGGATAGTCCGACGCTGCCCTAATGGCGAGTTCGCAGCCAACGTTGAGCCCGGAAGTCGATCGCTTCGGCCGCCACGGCATGCCAGGGACGGAGAAACCACGGAGCCGCGCTGATCTCCAGCATCTGCGCTCTATCGCACTCAGGCCGACCGGCCCGTTTCGACGCCATCGATTCCGCAGGGATCTGGCATGAAGATTTTCAAAAGGACCGCGCGCAGCGTCGTCGGCCGTTACTTCTTGTTGATGGTGCCGGCAAGCGTCGCCTGGGAATTCGCCCAGATGCCGCTCTACACGCTGTGGGAGACCGGTACTCGCGCCGAGATCGGCTTTGCTGCCTTGCACTGCAGCGTGGGTGATTGGCTGATCACCGCCGGCAGCCTCGCGCTTGCTGCGGCTCTCGCTGGCAACCGCGCATGGCCACAGCAGCACTACGCGCGGGTCGCCGCACTCGCTGTGGCCTTTGGCCTGGCCTACACGCTATTCAGCGAGTGGCTCAATATCGAGATACGGCAAAGCTGGGCCTACAGCGACGCGATGCCGCGCCTGCCGCTTCTTGGTACGGGATTGAGTCCGGTCTTGCAGTGGCTAATCCTGCCCATAGCCGGATTCTGGTGGGCGCGGCGTGGGTTCTGGTCGCACATGCGGCCGGTTGCGGGCGACACGAATGAGCCACCGAGACATCAGCCGCCAATCGACGACAGGAGTTGAGGACATGACCACCGAATCACGGAGAATCCGCGTTGCAGTCAATGGCTATGGGGTGATTGGAAAGCGGGTCGCAGACGCCGTTGTACGCCAGCCCGACATGCAGTTGCTGGGCATCGCCGACCTCGACACCAGCTGGCGACTGCGTACGGCGCAGGCGAAAGGCTACCCGCTCTTCGCCGCCGTCGACGAGCGTGTGGCCGCAATGCGCGAGGCTGGATTCGACATTGCCGGCGCGCTCGACGACCTGCTGCAGGACGCAGATGTGATTGTGGACTGCACGCCGAAAGGGATCGCTGCCAAGAACGCCGAACGGTACCGTGAGCGCGGGACCCGGTTCATCGTCCAGGGGGGTGAGAAGCATTCGGTCACCGGTCATTCGTTCGTTGCCGAAGTTTCCTACGCCAGCGCCGTCGGCCGCGATGCCACGCGCGTAGTCTCCTGCAACACGACTTCGATCGTTCGCACGCTTTCGGCGCTCAAGCGCACAGGACTCCTCGGGCGGGCGCGCGGCACGCTGCTGCGCCGCGCTACCGACCCCTGGGAAAGCCACGCGGGGGGCATCATGAACACGCTGGTTCCCGAGCGTGAAATCCCGAGCCACCAAGGCCCGGACGCCCAGACCGTCGATCCTGAGCTCGACGTCGTGACGATGGCCGTCAAGGTGCCGGAGACGCTGGCTCATCTGCATTACTGGTCGGTGCAGCTGACGCGGCCGGCGAGCCGCGACGAGATTCTCGCTGCGTTCCGCAGCACGCCGCGCATTGCGCTGGTGCGCATGGACGCGGGCTTGGTCGCCATCAACTGCATCAAGGAGGCCATGGCGGACCTTGGGCGTCCGCGCGACGACCTGTACGAGGTCGCGCTGTGGGAGGACATGCTCACGGTCCGTGGTGATGAGTTGTTCTACGCTTACATGGTCGACAACCAAGCCATCGTGATTCCGGAAGTCATCGACGCGATCCGCGCGCTGACGGATTCGGGGACTGGGCAAGAGGCGTCGATCGCAAGGACCAACACCGCCCTCGATATCGGGGCGCTATCCCGCGCGCTCAGGTGAAGCGATGCAAACGTGTCTGCTTGCGAAGCCGCGACCCTGCCGATGACTGTGGCCCCGGCTACGGCACCCATCACGATCGCCGGCGGCATGGTGCTGGTGGCCCTGCTGTGGGCGCTGTGCTTTCCACTGATCGTGATGGGGGGCTCCGCGGCCGAGCCCTTGCTGTTTGCTGCGCTGCGGGCGTTCCTGGCCGGTGGCCTGCTGGTCGCGCTCGCCGTGATTGCCGGCGCCTGGCGCTGGCCGGGCTGGCGGGATCTCGGCGAACTCACCCTGATAGGGCTGTGCTTCACCGCTATCGGATTCGGTGGCATGTTTCTGGGAGCCGAGAAACTCACCACGGGTATCGCTACCGTCCTTGCCAATGTCCAGCCCCTGATCGCTGCGCTCCTGGCCTTCTGGTGCCTGAAGGAAACCTTGACTGCCCGCATGCTGTCCGGGCTTGTTATCGGCTTTGCCGGAGTTGTGGTGTTGGCTTTTCCCGATCTGCAATTCGACGGCGGTCATGCGACGGGTGCGCTCTACGTGGTCGGCGCTGCACTAGGCACGGCGCTGGGCAACGTCCTGCTCAAACGGCGCAGCGGTTCCGATGCCATCTGGTTACCCATGGGGCTGCAATTGCTGATCGGCGGCGGAATGCTCGCGCTCGCGTCGCTGGCTGTCGGAGAAAGCTGGACCATCCGCTGGACCTGGACGTTCGCGGGCGCACTGTTCGCCCTGTCCATACCAGCCACGGCGCTGATGGTGGTGCTGTGGTATTCGCTGCTCGCGCGCGCGCCATTGACCCGACTCAATGGTTTCACTTTCCTGACACCTGCGTTCGGTCTCGCAATCGGTGCCACGGTGATGGGCGAACGCATCGGTATCGTGGAGATGATCGGTATTGCCATCATGCTGGTGGGAATCGCGCTGCTGTTCTCAACCGGGAAAGTCATGCGGTGGAGGACATGACTGGCCGGACTCGCTGTGCCGCCCACCGCCACCCCACCAATTGGAGCTGACTCCCATGGACACCGCAGTCGCACTGGTCGAAGCCTACCTGCAGGTCAATGGCTACCTGTGCGTGGCCGAGTACCCGCTGCTTGAAGGCGGCGCGGGTGGCGAGGTCCGTACGGTCAGCGACCTCGACATCCTGGCTTTCCGCTTTCCCCACGCCGGGCACGAGGTGGCTGCCCGTGGCAAGCGCCCGATGACCGGCGATACGCGCTTCGAACCAGATCCGGCACTGGGCGGAGACCCCGCACATCCCGACATGATCGTCGGCGAGGTCAAGCGCGGCCGCGCACGCTTCAACCCGGCCACGCGACGGCCGGAGGTGCTAGCTGCAGCCCTGATGCGCTTCGGCTGCTGCTCACCGGCCGAGGCGCTGGCGTTGGCGCAGCGACTGGTCCGGCACGGCCAGGCGCGCAGCTCTCATGGTCACGTGATACGCATGGTCGCCTTCGGCGGCAGCGCGGCGCTGGACATACCCAAGGACTGGCAGGTCGTGCCGTTGGCCGCGATCGTGCGCGGACTTCGCGAGCACCTCGCCGGGCAGTGGACGCGGCTGAAGCAGGTCCAGTTTGGCAATCCGTCACTCGATTTGTTGGCGCTGATCGAGCGCATCGAACCGCACGACGACGATCACAGCGCCCCACAGGAGGCTCCGAATTGAAACGGTCCTGGATGCCCAGCCTGCTTCTGCTAATCGGCCTCGCGGCGGCTTCCTACTGACCCGAGGCGCCCAATCAATGACAGCCAAACTCAAGGATGGCGAGCAATCGCAGCAGCCCGCCGATCAGAGACTTCGGCCTAGGAAGCGGGGGCGACGCCGTCTTCTTCTGGGCTTCCTGCTTTTCTCGCATGCCCTGGGTTTCGTGTCGTCCCTACACGCGCTGATGGACACTCGCACGCCGCAGGGAACCGTAGCCTGGATCGTGGCCCTCAATACGATTCCGTATGTGTCCGTTCCCGTGTATTGGGTCTTCGGACGGACCAAGTTTCAGGGTTACGTGATCTCCAGGCGAGACCTGGACAGCGAGCTCGCTGCATCGTTGGGGGATACTCGGAAAGCGCTCCGATCCTTCCGCTCGCAGGCGACTGATGATCCGCACCGGTTTGGCGCACTTGAAGCCCTGGCCAAGAGTCACTTCCTTTTCGACAACCGTCTGCAGATCCTCGTCGACGGCGAGGCCGCCTTCAACAGTCTCTTCGAGGGTATCGCGGCGGCTCGCCAGTACGTCCTTGTCCAGACGTACATCCTTCGGGATGACGAGGTCGGCCGCGCGCTGCAGGATCGCTTGATCGAGCAAGCCGAGGCCGGCCTGGCTGTGTATCTGCTTTACGACGAGATCGGGAGCTATGCGCTACCGAACGCGTACGTTGAAAAGCTTGCTGACGCCGGCGTGAGCGTTCACAGATTCCACTCTACTCGCGGTTCAGGAAACCGCTTCCAGTTCAACTTCCGCAATCATCGCAAGCTGCTGGTGACAGATGGTGCGCACGGATGGCTGGGCGGTTTCAACATCGCCAGCGAGTACCTGGGCACGGACGCGCGGATCGGTGCCTGGCGGGACACGCACCTGCGCGTGGATGGTCCGGCCGCGCTCAATCTGCAGCATTCGTTTGTCGAGGACTGGTACTGGGCCACGGGAGAGATCCTGGAGTTGCCCTGGAACCCCGCTGCTTCCGAGGGTGACGCAGCGGTCCTGATTCTTCCGTCCGGACCGGCCGACCGCTTCGATACAGCCAGCTTGATGGTGCAGCAGCTCATCCATAGCGCCCGCCAGCGCATCTGGATTTCCAGTCCGTACTTCGTGCCGGACGAGGGCGTACAGGGCATGTTGAAGTTGGCCGCGTTGTCTGGTGTCGATGTGCGGATCCTGATACCGGAGAAACCCGACAATGCCCTGCTGTACTACGCAGCCTATGCCTTTGTCGGTCCGATGCTTGATGCCGGAGTCAAGGTTCACCGGTATCAGGCGGGATTCCTGCATGGAAAGGCGATCCTGGTCGACGACCACACGGCTGCGATCACGACGGTCAATCTAGACAATCGCTCGTTCCGACTGAACTTTGAAATCAGCGCCATCGTCAACGATCAGACGTTCGCCATGGAAGTGGGCGAAATGTTCGAAGAGGATTTTCTTCGATCCAGGGAAATGGCTGCTGGCGAAGTCGATGAAAAGCCGTTCTGGTTCCGCGTAGCGTCCCGCGCGGCCTATTTGATGGCACCAGTGTTGTGAAGAAGTGTTGGGTGGCGCAGCAGATCGACCTACTCGCAGAGGATGGCTCGGTCGTAAAGTACAGCAGCCATGACGGCGAATTGCGCTAGTCTGCCCGAGGAGACGCGTCCACCATGCTACGCACGCCACGCAGTATCGAGATCATCCTGGCTTTTGGCGGATTCGCATTGGCGTGGCTGCGCCACAGGCCGCAGGAGCTTCCGCAACGCTTCAAACAAACCATCGAACGTCTTGGTACGACGTTCATCAAGCTCGCCCAGGGCCTGAGTCTGCGCATGGACCTGCTGCCGAAGGCTTATCGTGACGCGCTCGCAGAACTGCAAAGCCGGGTCGCGCCGTTTCCTGGCGCCGAGGCAATCGTGGCCATTGAGACGGCGTTCGGCGCGCCGCTGGATCAGTTGTTCGCTCGCTTCGACACACAGCCGCTGGCGGCCGCCTCGGTGGCGCAGATTCATCGCGCCGAGATGCCCGATGGTCGTGCGGTGATCGTCAAGGTGCGTCGACCGGGAATCGTGCGTCAGGTAGGGCGCGACCTGCGACTGCTGCGGCGCATTGTGCGTGGGGCGACATGGCTGCTGCCGGGACTGCGACGACAGCGTCCACTGGCATTGATCGACGAACTCGGCAAGCAGCTGTTCGGCGAACTCGACCTGCGCCACGAGGCGCAGAATGTCCGCCGCCTCGCCGCAGCCTTGCGGCAGCAGGGCGGCCTCCATGTGCCCGCCGTGATCGACCCACTGGTCACGGCCGATGTGATGGTCCAGGAGTTTGCGCCGGGACGCCCTGTGTCCGAGCGCTTCGGCACGCCCGCAGGCGAGGAGCTGGCGGTTTCGCTGCTCGACGCCTATCTTCATCAGCTCTTCGTAGTCGGCGCGTTCCACGCCGATCCGCATCCAGGCAACCTTTTTGCACGCGATGACGGACGGCTGTGCCTGCATGACTTCGGCCTGGTGGGCAGCCTTGATACGCTGTCCCGGCAGGCCTTGGGCAGAATGCTTGAAGCCGTGATCTATCGTGATGCCGAGGCGGCGCTTGCATCTGCGATTGAACTCGGCTTCGTCGCCGGCGCGTTCGACCGCCGCGCGCTGCAGCGCGGCATCGACACGATCCTTGCCGAACTGCAAGGCCAGCCGCTGGCCGAATGGTCGCTGGCCGAGACGCTGTGGCGCATCGCGCAGCTTGGTGCCGGAGAACACTTCCGCATCCCACGTCACCTGCTGGTGCTGCTGCGGGCGCTGTTCCTGCTGGAGAGCACACTGCGAGCGCTGGACCCGCGCTTCGATCTGGTCGGCGAGTTGATGAAGCGACGCGAGGTGCTGCAGACGGCCCTGGCAGCGCCCGTCGCCGGCCCGGCCGGACCGCGCCCCGCTGGTCAACTCGCGCTCAGGAGCGTGCGCGACCTACCGCGGCTGCTCAGCCACTGGCTGCAACAGGCGCAGGCCGATGATGGTCGTCCCCCCATCGCGATCCATCACCGCGGGCTGGAGCGACTGGAGTCGCGGTTGGAGCGGGTCGGTAATCGCATGGTGCTGGCGCTGCTGGCACTGGGGCTCTACGTGGGCGGGGCGGTGCTCATGCTGCATAGCGCAGGCCCTTGGCTGTACGGCGTTCCGATTGCAGCGGTCGTCGCTTTCGTGGCTGCCGCCGGATTGAGCCTGAAGCTGATCGCCGCGGTGTTTCGCTCTGAAGGATTGTGAGGAACTGCCAGTCGTAGTTGCCGTGCGTATCAGCGTGCGAACGGCCAGGTCAGTTGCGCGAGGCGACGACGCGCGATTGGCGAACACGATCCCCCTGACACCGCGGTCCGCGTCAGTCAGCCCACCCCGAGACTGGCATCAACGCGGGCTGGTACGGAGCGAGCAGGGTCAGCACCGGCGCGAAGCCGCCGTCGGGGGTGCGAAAGTTGGTGGTCTGGCCCTGATACAGACGAGCGGCGAACAGCAGCGCCTCGCCGCGATACGCGTAGCAGCGCACATCCACTTTGAGCGGGCGGCCGTCCATCCCGGTGTGGCGTTCGCTGGGCGGCACGAGGGCCTGGGCGACAAAGGCCTGCTCGGCAATCGCGGCCCAGGCCTTGTGGGTGAGCTTGTCGCCGCGATAACTGGCACGACTGCCGAATCCTGCCGCCGGTTTGAAGAACCAGCCACGGCGCTCGCGCCAGAGTGCATCCCGATTGTCAGCCGTTACGGTCACGGTCAGGGGCACCGCTTCGGCCAGTACATCCTGCTCGACCCGAGACAATCCGGAGTTGGCCAAGAAGTCGCGGTCGCTGAGCTGGCACAGGTTGCGTTTGTCAGCCCATATCGCGTGCGCGCGCGGATGCGGACTCAGGGCGACAGCGCCCGCGACATAGGCCTCACGCAGGGGCGCCAACTGGGCGCCGGCAAGCGAAAAATCCGTTAATCGGTTGTAGACGAAGCCCACGCGTTGTGTACCAAACCACAACGCGCCCTCGGCGTAGTGAAGCGTCGCGGGATCGCAGATAACCGCTCGATAGCCCTGCGCTTCCAGCAGGCGCTGGAAGAGTACGAACTCGGCATGCAGGAACTGTTCTTCAGGCGCTTCATCGACGATCGCGACGATTGCGTCGCCATCGACCGCAATTTGCGCACTCCATTCCTCGATCAGTATCTCTGAGGTGCGACGTTCCGCGGCCGCGCCATCGAAGGCAACGCCGAGTTCCGGCACGCACGGCTGCTGCGCCTGAGCCAACATCGCGTTGAGCAGCAGTCCACCGGGATTGGTGTTGATCTCGATCAGCTTCGGCCCGGTCGCGGTGAGATGGAAATCGAAGCCAAGCACGCCTCCAGGCGAGCCGGGGTCGTAGCGGGCGATATCCGGGGCCCGGCCGAGCGCCACGCGCTGATAGGGCTCGGTTGTCGCGACGGCGGTCAACGCTCGTACCGCCTCGGCCATGCGCTTGATCATGCTCTCCGGCACGAACACCGGTAGCGCTGAGAACAGGTTGGCGTGTGACTCGTTTAGTTGCCCAGCGCCGCCATGTGCATCAAGCAGGCGATTGAGGTTCGCGCGCACCTCGGCTGGATCGACGGCCAGACAGAAGCAGCAACGATTCAGGTTCTTCGCCGAGCTCGGGCTCGCGCACGGCACGCCGCAACGTTCAAGCACGCGCTGCATGGCTTTCTGGGCGGCAGTAATCATGACGGAGTAGTCACGCGCGACAGTTCACGAGTAGTCGAGGCAGCGGGCCCCAGAGTCGTACTCATGGTAGCCCCCAAGAAGTCACGGCATGGATAGCGGGAACCTTCCGCCCCGGCGCAAGTCACATGTAGTTGATCCTGATCAAGGTCCTGCATCGCGCAAGATACTAAGGTCAACAACATGCACCGGATGCGTCGCCACCAACGCCTGTTTTCCCGGATTTCGCTTTTGGCGATCACCGCATTGCTGTGGTCGCAAATGTTGCTGGCGTTGCATGCCGATTGCGAGTGGTCGGCGAAAGCAAGCACCCAGGCCGATACAGTCGCCGAGCATTCGGACTGCACCGACCAAGGTGATGGGACCGACCTCGCTGTCTGCAAGGCACACTGCAACCAGGGCGATGCCAGTTCCGACCACTCACGTGCCCCCTTGGTGCCGTTTCTGGGTCCCGTGGCCCCGGTTTCGGTAGATACGGTGCGGCGCCTCGCGGCGCAGGGCACCATTGCCCCCTCGCCGAGTCGACAGGCCGGCTGGCATCGACCCACACAGCATCCCGCAAGCGTCCTCCTGATTTGATGCCGCCTCGACGCCCGGACGCCTCGGCGCCCGGTTAATCGCTGCGTAGCGCGCAAGCGTACGTTGTGGCTGCAGGCCGCGGATCGCTCTGGTCCGACCATCAGGCAAGGGAACAACCATGAAACTTTTTGCTGTGCGCCCTGACATCGGGCGTACGCCTGCTCTTCCCCGGCAAGGCGGTGCCTGGCTGTTTGCGGTCCTGTTGGCAATTCCATTGCCACTGGTCGCACAGGAACCGCTCCCCGGGGGAGACGTGGCGTCGATTCGAGCGTGGCTGATCGAGCACAATCCCGAACTGCGCGCGCTGCAGGCCGATGCGGACGCGGCCGAGGCCCGCGTGATACCTGCCGGGTCTCTTCCCGATCCGATGGTCGGTGTCCGGTTACAAGGCATCGATGCCGAGCGACCAAACCTGTTGCCCGGCAATGTTGATACCGCTACCTATACCGTCCGGCAGACGTTTCCTTTGTGGGGCAAGCGGGGGCTGGCGCGCAACATCGCAAGTCGTGAGGCCGATGCACAGCGCGAAGTGCGCGACGCGATCCTGCTTGACCGACTGGCAGAAGCTGAGCAGGCCTACGTGCGCTACTGGCATGCCGACGCGGGATTGCAGGTCGTGGATCGGCTGATTGAACTGCTTGGCCAGGTCGAAGCAGTCGCACGCGAGCGCTACGCACTGGGCATCGCCGCGCAGCAGGATGCGATTCGCGCCCAGGTGGCCCGCACCCAGATGCAGGCCGAGCGCATCGAGCGCACGGCGATGCGACAGGAAGCCGTATCGCAACTCAACACACGGCTCGGCCGGCCGGCGGATGCGGCGCTTCACCCGCCCGCGGCCGAGCCAGCCATCACAGCGCCCGTCGCGACACTTGTTGCCGGTCTGCAAGCGGTACGCCGGGCGACGCATCCGGCGCTACGCGCGAGCAACACCATGGCGGCGGCTGCCGATCAGGCTCTCGACCTGCAACGGCGTCGGCGCCTGCCCGACCTTACTGTCGGGGTGGGCGCGATGCAGATGGGCAATCGCCTGGATGGCTACGAGCTGATGCTCGAGGTCGAGATCCCATTTCAGCGCCGCGCGCTTCGTGAACGCGAGCGCGAGGCCGCGCTGCGCAGCGACGCGGCGCGTGCCCGAGTCGATCAGACGCTCAGCGCGCTCGAGGCTCGCTTTGGCGAGACCTGGGCGCGCTGGTCGAGCGCGAATCAGCGCCGCACGCTGTACAGCGACACCCTTTTGCCCCAGACCGAGGCGAACTTCGCCTCGGCGCTGGCCAGCTATCGCGTAGGCGATGTCGACTTCGCCACCTTGCTGGAGGCACTAGAGGCCTGGCAAGGCGCCGATCTGGCGCGAATCGACGCGTTGCGCGATGAACTTTCTGGCGCTGCTGCACTGCGCGCCCTGGTTGGGAGCACACCATGAAAATGTCGAACTGGATGGGATTGGGCGCGTCCGTGCTCCTGGCGCTTGGCGCGGGCTGGTGGCTCGGTCGGTCGACGGCGCCTCCAACGGAACATGCAGCCGGGAACGCTGCGGCTGCGCCGCAGGGCGAGCCTGAAATCCTCTATTACCGCAACCCGATGGGTCTGCCGGACACCTCGCCAGTGCCCAAGAAAGACAGCATGGGTATGGACTACATCCCGGTCTATGCCGGCGGCGAACCGCCATCGGTGTCCGGCACCGTCGTGCTGTCGCCGGAAAAGGTCCAGAAGCTCGGCGTGCGAACACACATCGCTACCCTTGATCGGCTGTCCGCTGAAGTGCGGGTGAGCGCCAGCGTGCAGGTCGATGAAACCAGGCAGTTTGTTGTGGCGCCGCGCTTCGAGGGCTGGATCGAGCGGCTGCACGCCAACCAGACCGGCATGCCGGTGCGCCGCGGTCAGCCGCTTATGACCCTCTACAGCCCGAACTTGCTCGCCGCGCAGGAGGAATACCGGATCGCCGACGAGGCCGCCAGCCGCCTGGCCACCAGCGACCCGGCCAGTGCCAACGCCATGCGCCAGCTGCGTGACGCGGCCGATTCCCGTCTACGCAACTGGGAGGTGGCGGGAGGGCGGATTACAAAGTCTGGCGCACCCGCACGCCTCGTGCTCACCGCGCCGTCCGATGCGGTGGTGATCGACAAGATGGTGGTTGAGGGCGACCGGTTCGAAGCCGGGCAGACGGTGCTACGGCTGGCGGACCTGTCCACTGTCTGGATCGTGGCGCAGGTGCCGACATCGATGGCAGCTGATCTGGCGACTGGCAACGACGCGCGTTTCGAGACGCCGAGCCTTCCCGGCGAGTATCGCGACGGCGTTATCGACTTCATCCAGCCGGTCGTCGACATGGCCAGCCGCACCATCGGCGTGCGCATCGTTCTGCCTAACGAGGACGGTGCACTGCGCCCCGGCCTGTTCGGTGACGTGACGCTTGGCGGCACCCCGGATGCGGAATCGATCGTCTTGCCACGCTCCGCTGTGATCGACAGCGGAACACGGCGGATCGTGCTGGTACAGGTTGCGCCGGGCCGCTTCGAACCGCGTGATGTTCGTCTCGGGCGACGTGCGGGTGATCAAGTCGCGGTGCTGGACGGCGTCGCGGTCGGCGAGGAGGTGGTGGTGTCGGCCAACTTCCTTATCGATGCCGAGAGCAACCTGACGTCGGCCCTGCAGGGCCTGTCGACCGCGGCAGACGGTGTGGACGAGCCCTCCATCCCGGCCACCGGTCGCAATCTTGACTCCGCACCGATTGAGGACCACAGCGGTCACACGATGCCGACCGAATCGCCTCCAGCATCGACTTCGACACACGATGGCCACGGCACTCCCACTGAATCCAACGAGCCCCCTGCCGACGATCCGCACGCTGGTCACCGAGGAGAGCACTGACATGCTTGCCCGCCTGATCGAGTGGTCGGTCCGCAACGTCTTCCTGGTCCTCGTGTTGTCGCTGGCGGTGACCGCAGCCGGCGTCTATGCGGTGTTGCGCACGCCGCTGGATGCCTTGCCGGATCTGTCCGACGTGCAAGTCATCGTGTTTACCGAAGTGCCGGGCCAGGGGCCGCAGGTGGTCGAGGACCAGGTCACCTATCCCCTGACCACGGCGATGCTGGCGGTGCCGAAGTCGAAGGTGGTGCGCGGGTTCTCGTTCTTTGGCGCGTCCTTCGTCTACGTCATCTTCGAGGATGGCACCGACCTGTACTGGGCGCGCTCGCGCGTGCTCGAGTACCTGAACTTCGCCTCGCAGAAGCTGCCCGAGGGCGTGACCCCGACGCTGGGGCCGGATGCGACCGGCGTCGGCTGGGTCTATCAGTACGCGCTCGAAGGCGAGCAGCGCTCGCTCGACGAGCTTCGCGCGACCCAGGACTGGTACGTGCGCTACCAGTTGACCAAGGCGCCGGGTGTCGCCGAAGTCGCCAGCGTCGGCGGATTCGTGCGCCAGTACTCGGTCACCGTGGATCCGGTCCGGCTACGCCAGTACGGCATCGGCTTGGATCGGATCATGCAGGTGATCGCCGAGAGCAACCGCGACGTCGGCGGGCGCATCGTCGAAATGAGCGAGACCGAGTACATGGTACGTGGCCGCGGCTATTTGCGCGGCATCGCCGACATCGAGCAGCTGGTGCTCAAGGCCGAGGGCGGCACGCCGGTGCTAATAAGCGACGTGGCTCGGGTCGAACTGGTGCCGGACGAGCGCCGCGGCATCGCCGAACTGAATGGCGAGGGGGAAGTTGTCGGCGGCATCGCCGTTGCCCGCTATGGCGAGAACGCGCTGGCGGTGATCGAGGGCCTGAAGACCAAGATCGCCGAGATTGCCGGCGGTCTGCCCGAAGGGGTCTCGCTGCGCGCGGTCTACGACCGCTCCGACCTGATCTACCGCGCCATCGCTACCTTGCGCTGGACGCTGATCGAGGAAAGCCTGATCGTCGCGCTGGTCTGCGTGGTGTTCCTGTTCCATGCGCGCAGCGCTCTGGTGGCGATCATCATGCTGCCGATCGGCGTATTGATTGCCTTTCTGGCCATGCGCCTGCTCGGCATGAACTCCAACATCATGAGCCTGGGCGGCATTGCGATTGCCATCGGCGCGATGGTCGACGCGGCCATCGTGATGATCGAGAACGCGCACAAGCACATCGAGCGGGACGATGGCAGCACTCCAAGGTCAAAGCTGATCGTCGACGCCTGCCGCGAAGTCGGCCCGGCGCTGTTCTTCAGCCTGCTGATCATCACGGTGTCGTTCCTGCCGGTGTTTGCGCTGGAGGCCCAGGAGGGACGTCTGTTCCATCCGCTGGCCTTCACCAAGACCTTCGCCATGGCCGGTGGCGCACTGCTGTCGGTCACCCTGGTGCCGGTACTGATGCTGCTGTTCGTGCGCGGCAAGATCCTGCCCGAGGCAAAGAATCCGGTGAATCGCCTGTTGATCGCGCTGTACCGGCCGGTGATCGCCGTGGTGCTGCGGCACAAGGTCGCGACCCTGCTGGCTGCGTTGGCGGTGCTGCTCGCGACAGCTTGGCCGGCGTCGCGACTGGGCAGCGAGTTCATGCCCACGCTCAACGAGGGCACGCTGCTCTACATGCCGGCCTCGCTGCCGGGCATGTCGCCGACCAAGGCGGCCGAACTGCTGCAGCAGCAGGACCGCATCATCAAGTCCTTCCCCGAAGTCGAGTCGGTGTTCGGCAAGGCCGGCCGCGCGCTGACCGCCACCGATCCGGCGCCGTTGGAAATGTTCGAGACGGTAATCAATCTGAAACCTGAAGATCAGTGGAGGATGGGGCTCACGGTGGATGCGCTGATCGCCGAGATGGACAAAGCCCTGCAGTTTCCCGGGGTCGCCAACTCATGGACCATGCCGATCAAGGCGCGCACCGATATGCTGGCGACCGGCATCCGCACGCCGATCGGCATCAAGGTCTTCGGCACCGACCTCACCGAAATGGAGCGCTTGGCCAAGCAGATCGAAGCGGTGGTGCGCGAAGTGCCGGGAACCACCAGCGCGTATGCCGAACGCCTCACGGGCGGCTTCTACCTCGACATTCAGCCCGACCTGCGCCGGCTCGCCCGGTACGACCTGACGGTCGGTGCGGTGCAGGACGTCATTGCCGCGGCCCTGGGCGGCGAAATGGTCACGACCACGGTAGAGGGTCGCGAACGCTTCGGGGTGATCGTGCGCTACCCGCGCGAACTGCGTGACAGCCCCGAGGCCATCGCGACGCAGGTGCTGGTCCCGACTATGGACGGCGCGCAGATTCCGCTCGGCGAACTGGCGGACATCAGCGTGCGCAAGGGCGCGCCGTCGATCCGCACCGAGAACGCCCTGCTGTCGGCCTACATCTATGTCGATACCCGCGACGCGGACCTTGGCGCCTACGTGCGTCGCGCACAGGAGGCAGTCGCCGGAGAGGTGACGTTTCCTGCGGGCTACTACGCCACGTGGAGCGGCCAGTACGAGTACATGCAGCGCGCCATCGCCAAGATGAAGATCGTCGTCCCGCTGACGCTGGCGATCATCTTCCTGCTGCTCTATCTCAACTTCCGCCGTGTGACCGAGTCGCTGATCGTGATGCTGTCGGTGCCGTTCGCGCTGGTCGGCGGCGTGTGGCTGATGTGGGCGCTGGACTACAACCTCAGCGTCGCGGTCGCCGTGGGCTTCATTGCCCTGGCCGGCGTCGCGGCCGAGACTGGTGTGGTCATGCTGATCTATCTTGACCATGCGCTTGATGAGCGCGCGCGGCGGCGGCGAGAAAGCGGCGAATCGCTGACCGTCGGTGACCTCACCGATGCGATCATCGAAGGCGCCGTCGAGCGCGTGCGCCCGAAGATGATGACCGTCGTCGCGATCATGGCGGGTCTGTTACCCATCATGTGGAGCACAGGTACTGGTTCCGAGGTGATGCGCCGGATTGCCGCACCCATGGTGGGCGGCATGGTGTCATCGACCATCCTGACCCTGGCCGTGATCCCGGCGATCTATGCGCTGGTGAAACGCCGATCACTGACAAGGACATGAAGCGGGTCAGTCTTCGAGCCAGCAGTGTGCTCCATGGTGAGGCGGCCGTCAGTGCGGTCGAGCGGCGCTGTACAGCGAGAGCGTGCCGAACATCGTGCTGATCCGACCCCGCTCGACGACGGCTTGGAAGCCAGCCTGCTGAAACAACTCGACCAGCTGTCCGGCGACGTGACTGCGCGTATTGGCAAATCCATCGAGAACCTGCACCGGGAAGAACAGCCAGCGCATCAGCCTGTTCGCGGGCCTGCCCCAGTCTGCCATGTGCAGTTCCCCGCCTGGCTTAAGCACGCGCAGTATCTCGGATGCGGCGCGCTGTTTGTCGGGCCAGTCGAGGTGATGAAAAAACAAGCTTGTCATCACGCGGTCGAACTGCCCAGCCCCGTAGGGCAAGGCGGTTGCGTTGGCGTGATCAAGCCGCACCCGCACACCTGCACGCTCGACCTTTTTGCGAGCCCGCGCCAGTACCTCAGGATCGCCATCCACTCCCGTGATCTGGGCGAGCGGCTGAAACTGTGCCATCTGAACCGCCAACGTGCCGGTGCCGCACGCAAGGTCCAGCACATGCTGACCCGGCTGGATGTTTGCCTGCGCGATAAGCGTTTGCTTGAACAGCCCCTCGCGGGTCGTCGCCTTCACCACGCCGTCGTAGAGCGGTGTCAGCGCCTTGAAGCCCAGCGCGGGAACGAAGCGCGGAGCGCGGGGCTGCGCCCTTTCGTCGAAGGATGCGTCTTGGGCACTTTCCACCATCAACAGGGCCAACAGCAGGATCAGGAAGATCACGGAGTGCCAAACCAGCAGATGCACGATGCTTCGGTCGAACAACACAGGATCCAGGATGACCAACAGCGCGAGCACCCCAATGAGCGCGCGCATGCCGGGACGATGCCGCGCGACCGCCCGACGAATGCGGGGTACGAACTTCAAGTTCGATCCAGCCATGGTGTGTGCCTCTCAGTGTGATCACGCCCACACTGTGGGATCGCCACGGCGAAAGCGCTTGAACGAACCGGCTGCGCTGCCCGCTCTGGCTCACTGCACGCACCACCGTGGGCTCGGATGACCACCGGGCGCTGAAACGGCCTGGCCGAGGCATCCATGCACTGCCTACGGCGTCGGCGGTTTCGGCGCTCGGGACGAGCTGTGCATCGAACGGATCTTCCACCCGCCATCGATGCGCTGCAGCACCGTTGTGCTGAGACCTTGCCGCTCGATCGGCTCGGCGCGGTCCTTCAGTTCGATCACATAGCGATACGTCTCCGTGGCCCAGGCCACATCGCCCACGCGCTCGACGCGGACGGCGTAGTCGGAGAACGCGAAGCGCTTGAAATGGCCCAGCTCGGGACCGATGTGGTGGGCGACATAGTCGAGGTAGCTGCCCTCCAGCTTGCCGGATTCGGCGACGATGTTGTCGTCGGCGAACAGGGTTTCAGTGCCGGCCAGATCGCGGCGCTCCAGCGCCGACTTGTAGCTGGCAAGCACCGCCTTCACCGCCGCTTCGTCCGGGTCGGGCGTCGGCGTGGCGGCGTGGCCGAGGAGGGGCAGGCTGAGCAAGAGTGCCGCAAGTATTGAGCGTGTCATGGTGTTGCTCCAAGTTTGGAGGCAAGGTTGCGCTGGCGCGATGACCGCGCCAGCACCTGCGGTTGCGGCCTGGCGGAAAGCAGGCCGAGCCGGGTCACGGCGAACCGTGCTGGCGGAAGGCGGACGTGCTGCCGTCCTG
>Ga0138256_10002705_pt1 | contig 18918 bp, 14 predicted proteins | sample KNB2016incub_MG_FD_105486 | JGI IMG/M metagenome (GOLD analysis project Ga0138256, IMG submission 105486) | Active sludge microbial communities from wastewater in Klosterneuburg, Austria - KNB2014incub_MG | ecosystem: Engineered > WWTP > Activated sludge > Unclassified | place: Austria... | reverse complement strand
GCCGTCGGCACGGTCGGGTATTTCGCCGGACGGCTGGGCGCCGAGATGCTCGAACCCGAGGTCGGCATGTTCGTCGGCGCGCTCGCCGTCGGCCTGGCGAGCGGCCTCTATCAGCGCCTCCGGCGACTGCCGAGCTCCATTCCGCTGGTGCCCGGCATCCTGATGCTGGTCCCGGGCTCGATCGGCTACCGCAGCCTGACGGCGCTCCTCGCCGAAGAGGTCGTGCCGGGCATCCAGACCGCCTTCCGCATGCTGCTCGTCGCCGCATCGCTGGTCGCCGGACTGCTCATCTCGTCGGCGCTCACCGTCGAGCGCCGGGATCGCAGCGGCCGCGGCCCTGCCGCCGGAGCTCCGGGGAGAGCGGCCTGATGCCACCCACCGAGATCGGCAAGTACAAGGTCCTGCGCGAGCTCGGGCGGGGGGCGATGGGGGCGGTCTACCTCGGCGAGGACCCGTTCATCGGCCGGCGTGTGGCGATCAAGGTGATGCGCCCGCAGGTCGAAGAGGGCGCGGAGCGCTTCCTCCAGGAGGCGCGCACCGTCGGCTCCCTTTCGCACCCCAACATCGTCCTGCTGCACGACTTCGGTTTTGCCGGCGAACTGCCCTACCTGGTGATGGAGCATGTCGACGGGACGATCCTCGACAAGTGGCTGGCCGAGCCGCGCGACGCAAGAGAGCGTCTGCGCGTGCTAGCCGGTCTCTGCCGCGCGGTCGCCTATGCGCATTCGCGCGGCGTCCTGCATCGCGACCTCAAGCCGTCGAACGTGCTGGTGCGCTCGGACGGCGAAGCGAAGCTCCTCGACTTCGGCATCGCGCTGGTCGAGAACACCCGGATGACCGCGACTGGAGTCGTCCTCGGCACGCCCGAGTATCTCGCTCCGGAGCTCCTCGGCAGCGGCAGGTTCTCGCCGCGCTCCGACATGTACGCGCTCGGTCTCGTCGCTTACGAGCTCTTCGGCGGCCGCAACCCGTTCGCCGCCGACACCGTGGCCGCCTGTCTGCGGCGGGTGCTCGAGGTCGAGCCCGTGCCGCTCGCGGCAGATTCCTCAGCGCCGGCGGAGGTCGCCGCCGAGGTCATGCGCTGCCTGGCGAAGGATCCGCTGCGCCGCCCCGAGAGCCCCGAACACCTCCTCGCGGCGACCGAGAGGGCGCTCGCCGCCGGCCTCGCACCGGCGCCCGCAGGGCGGATGGCCAGCGCGCCGACGACGAGGATGGAGAGCGGCGCGAGCCGCCGCAGGCCGGCACGGTGGATGCGGCCGCTCGGATGGGTCGCCGCCGCTGCGGTCGTCGCTGTCGGCCTGGCCACCGCCTATCGTTTCTTCGCGCCGACCGGTTCGCCCGCAAAGGAAGAGGCTGCACAGAGCAGGCCCTCGGTGGAGGGCGAATCTCCGGCGGTGCCCCCGGAGCCCGCGGCGGCAGCCGTGCAGGCACCAGCGAGCGCTTCCGCTGCCGCCCCGTCCGAGTTGCAACCCGCGACGCCGGCGGCAAAGCCGCGGATCGTGCCTGCCACGCCCGCCGACCGCCGTCCGGAGGGGCCGGCGGGTCCGGCGACCGAACCCTCGCCGGGCACAGTCGCCCGCGCAGAGATCGCAGCAGGGGAACCGGCGGCGGAGCCCGCGCCGCCACCGGCGTCCACCGTCGCCGAGGCTCCCCCACCGCAGACAGCGTCGCCGAGCGCGGCCGCTGCCGCGACTCCGGCGCCGCAAGCAGACTCGGTACCGGCGCTAGCGCCGCCAGCGCCCGCGCCGCCGCGGCTGACATCGCTCGCCCCCTCGACGCTGCGGCGCGGCGCGGGAGTCACGGTGCGTCTGCGCGGCGAGACGATCCCCGACGGCTGGAATGTGCAGTTGCGACGCGGCGGCAAGCTCACCAATCAGGTGCGCGTCTTGCGCTCGAAGCGCACTGGACCGGGCGGGCTGGAAATCTCGCTGCTGCCCGACGACGACGCTCCGATCGGCACCTACACTCTCGTCCTCGTCGACGCCGCGGGCGCGAGTACGAACGCTCTGTCTTTCGAGGTCGACCTATGAAAATGCCTGCCTGCTTCGCCCTGCTGAGCTTGTTGGCGGCTCCTGTCCTGCTCGCCTCCCCGCCGGCAAGCGATCCGGTGAAGGCCGCACTCGAGGTGCAGGTGCAGGAACTGCGCCGCGACCTGGCGAAACTGGCGGAGGAGATCGCGGCGCTCAAGGCCGCCGCGACGCCCGGTCTCGAAGCGCGGGTCGCGGCGGCCGAGGCGGCGCTGGCGACATTCGGCGCGGCGCTTGCCGGCGTCGAGACCCGGCTCGGCGACCTCTCCGAGAGCCAGTCGGCGACCGCCGAGACCGTCGAGTCGCTCGAAAGCGCGGCAACGCGGGCGATCCACCTGACCACCTACGGCACTTTTGCCATCGAAGACACCTCGCGCAGCAACTCGACGTTCGACGCTGAGTCGCTCGAGCTCGTCCTCTCCGCGCAGCCGCATCCGCGGTTGGGGCTCTTCGCCGAGCTCGAGTTCGAACGCGCCGCCGCCGTCGGCGGCGAGCGCGGCGGCGAGATCCTGCTCGAACAAGCCTGGGCGAGCTTTCGTTTCACCGACTGGATGAGCCTGCGTGCCGGGGCTCTGCTGGTGCCGTTCGGCAACGTCAACGTCGACCACTACGCCCCGAGCCGCGACGTGATCTCGAAGCCCCTCGTCGCCTACATCGTCGCGCCGGGGGACTGGACCGACAACGGGCTCGGCCTCGCGGGCACCGTGTTGCTCGGCGGCGAGTGGGTGTTGCGCTACGACACCGCGGTGGTGGCGGGACTGGACGACAACATCACCGCCCTCGGCACGCGCGCCGCGCGGCAGCCCTTCGGCGCCGACAACAACAACAACAAGGCGCTCGTCGGGCGGCTCGGGTGGAAGTACGGCGGGGCCTTCGAGCTCGGCATGAGCGGCTACGACGGCGCCTACGACGACGCGGGGCAACTTTCTCTCTCGGGCTGGGCGGTGGACGCATTGGCGGTTCTCGGTCCGCTGCGCGTCACCGGCGAGTTCGACCGTCTCGCGGCGAGCCAGGCGATCGGGCCCGACGCTCAGTTCGATGGCTGGTACGTCCGGGCGACCGTCGACTTCGCAACCCGTTGGCTGCGCAGCGGCCGGCACGGCGAGCTCTTCCCCGAAGCGCGGCTGTCGCTGGTCGGCCAGACCGAAGAGGTCGATCTCGCCGGGCCGCTTTCGGGAAGCTGGGAAGAAAACAGCGAGAAGCGCCTGACCCTCGGGCTCAACTACCGACCCTCGCCCTCCTGGGTCCTGAAGATCAACCGCGAATGGCGCCGCGCCCCGCAACGGGCGCTGGTCTTCGGCGACGAAGAGGCCTGGCTCGCCTCGCTCGGCTTCGTCTTCTGAGCCGCGATCCGGCGCCGCGCCTCAGGATCTCGGCGCCGCGGGGGCGACGGGCGGCGCCGCCTGCGGATGGCGATACAGGCCATCGAAAGCGGTCGTCCAGCTCTTCCCTCCGTCGGTCGAGATCTCCCAGAGTTGGCGCACCGTACCGTCGGCGTTGGGCGTCCAGGTGATGCGGCTCGTCTGCTCGCCGCCCTGCGGACCGGGCTGCTTGCCCTCGAGCACCATGCTGGCGCCGCGCATGCCGCCCTCGAGCGCCAGCAGGCCACCCTGGTTGTCGACCCAGGTCTGATGCCAGACCTTGCGCGGCGCGTCGTACATGTTGAAGCTCGAGCCCTCGTACTGGCCGCCCCCGGCCCAATACTCCTCGCGGATGCCGCAGGCACCGAAGAGCCTGGTAATGCGACTCTTGTTCGTCGGCTTTCCCGGCACCTCCACCTGCCAGTCGCCGAGCCAGAAGTCGAACTGACGATGTTCGGGCGCGCTGCAGGGCGCAGGCGGCTTCCCGCTCGGCTGCGTCTGGGCCGCGGCGGCGCTGGCCAGCGCCAGGGAGACGATGAGCGCGGCGTGCAGGGTGACGGCGAATCGCTTCATGGCCTGCCTCCTCGACCCGGTCGGAAACACGGAGGTCGATTCGAAGAGCTACGGCTGGCAAGCGCAGAAGTTCAGCGCGGGAGGATCGAATGTCGGGCGAAGGGTGGGCGGAAGATCACTCGACCTCGACCAGCGGGTCGCCGCCTTCGACCGCCTCGCCGGCCGTGACGAAGACGCGGCTTACCGTGCCGGCGCGCTCGGCCTGGATCTCGTTCTGCATCTTCATCGCCTCGAGCACGATCATCGGCTGCCCGGCTTCGACGCGATCGCCGGGCTGCACCCGGACTTCGACGACGCGGCCCGGCATATAGGCCTTGACGACCTTCTTGCCCTGCTTGCCGGCCTCGCCGCGGGCGCTCTCGGCGAGGTGGGTCAGGGGATCGACCAGCTCGACGGCGAACGACCGGCCTCGCCAGTCGACGGAGTAGTTGCCGTCGCCCAGCCGGACGACGGCGACCTCGTGGCTCTGGCCTTCGACGAGCAGGCTCAGCACCCAGGGACCCAGGGTCCGGGTGTCGACTTCATGGCGGACGCCGCCGATCTCGACCACGTAGCGGCCGTGGTGGCGTTCGACGGTGATCGGTGCGGTCTGGCCGCCGACTCTGCTGACGAGCTGCATCTTCAGCTCCTCCCGCCGCGGCGCAGAGCACCTTCGCGCGCCGCGGCACGCCAGCCGCCGCGGTGCGCGGCGCCCTGCGGCGGCGCGCTCACCTGCCGCTGGCTGCGCTCGTAGTGGACGATCGCCGCGGCGATGAGCGCGATCTCAGGGGTCTCGTCGCCGCCCACCGGCGCGAGCTCGCCGCTCTCGAGCTTGCGGTCGAGCCAGTGAATGTCGAAGCGCGCGGCGCGGAAGTCGGCGTCGGCGAGAAGAGCCTGGAAAAGCGGCACGTTGGTGCGGATGCCGACGATGCGCAGCTCATCGATCGCCCGGGCGAGCCGCCGCAGCGACTCTTCGCGATCGCGCCCCCAGACGATCAGCTTGGCGATCATCGGGTCGTAATGGATCGAGATCTCCGAGCCGCCGAACACGCCGGAATCGTTGCGCACACCCGGTCCCTGCGGCAGCCGCAGCCACTGGATCTTGCCCGGCGACGGCGCGAACTTGCGGAAAGGATCCTCAGCGTAGAGGCGGACCTCGATCGCGTGCCCGCGCGGCTCGACCTCGTCGAACTCGGGGCCGAGCGGCTCGCCCTGCGCGATCGCCAGCTGGGCGATGACGATGTCGAGGCCGGTCACCATCTCGGTCACCGGATGCTCGACCTGGAGGCGGGTGTTCATCTCGAGGAAGTAGAAGTTCCCCGCCGCGTCGAGCAGAAACTCGCAGGTGCCGGCGTTGGTATAGCCGACGGCCCGCGCCGCCGCCACCGCCGCCGCGCCCATTCTGCGGCGCAGCTCCGGCGAGACCACGGTCGACGGCGCCTCTTCGACGACCTTCTGGTGACGCCGCTGCAGCGAGCACTCGCGCTCGCCCAGCGAGACGACCTTGCCGTGTTGATCGCCGAGGATCTGGATCTCGATGTGACGCGGACGCAGGACGAACTTCTCGAGGAAGACGGAATCGTCGCCGAACGACGAACCGGCTTCGGCGCGCGCCAGGCGATAGCCCTCGGCGAGCTCGCTCTCGTCGTGCGCTACCCGCATCCCCTTGCCGCCGCCTCCGGCCGAGGCCTTGATGATCACCGGGTAGCCGATCTCCGCGGCGCAGGCGCGCGCCGCCGCGAAGTCGGCGAGCGCGCCGGGAGAGCCCGGGACGACCGGAACGCCGGCCTCGATCATGCGCCGTCGCGCCTCCACCTTGCCGCCCATCGCCGCGATCGCCTCGGGCGACGGCCCGATGAAGACGACGCCGCGCTCGCGGCAGAGGCGCGAGAACTCGGCGCGCTCGGAGAGGAAGCCGTAGCCGGGGTGGATCGCGTCGGCGCCGATCGCCACCGCAAGATCGACCAGCGCTTCGGCCTTGAGATAGCTGTCGCGCGACGCCGCGGGTCCGATGCGGTAGGCCTCGTCGGCCGCCAGCACCGCGAGCGACTCGCGGTCGGCGTCGGAATAGGCGACGGCGCCGAGGATCCCCTTCTCGCGCAGCGCGCGCAGGATTCGGACGGCGATCTCGCCACGGTTGGCGATCAGGACTTTGCGGAAAGGAGCCAATCGGATCTCGCGGTTTCCCCGGATTTCCCGGCGGGCGTGGGACGCTGTCTAGGCACCGTCTGCGGCTTGCGGAATGCTACCACCCGCTCCCCGCTGCGGACCGCCCTTCGGCGCGGGCGGCGAGCTCGTCGGGGCGCGCCGGACGGCGCAGGACGAGCGCCAGCAGACCGACGCCGACGAGAGCCAGAAAGAGCCCGGCGGCGAGCGGCCGGCGGTCGATCCAGAACCGCACCCGGTGCTGCCCGGCCGGCAGCGCCACGCCCAGTCGCGCGGCTTGCGCGATCACCGTCGGCGCCTCGCGCCCGTCGATCGAGACCCGCCAGAGCGCGAGATAGGCGCGGCGCAGGAAGAGAACGCCGGGAGCGCCGGCGTCGCTGTCGACGACCACCTCCTCGGCGCTGTCGGTCACCAGCACGGCCCGCACGGGGACCCCCGGCGGCGGCTCGCGCACCGGTCCTTCTCCCGGAACGACCGCCGTCCGGTGGGGATCGAACGCCGGGTCAAAAATCGCGGCGAGGGCGGCGTTCATCTGCTGCGCCGGCACGATCCGGGTGGCGAGCTCGACCTCGCGCGCCCGGTCGACGAGCTCGTAGAGGCGCACTCGCTGGCCGAAGTTCTCGTCGCTCGCAATCTCGCGCACGCCGCCCAGAGCCTCGGGCGCGAGCTCGCGATCGAGCAGCAGATAGTCGACACCCAGCGCTTCGAGCAGATCCAGCCGCCGCGCATCGGAGAAGCTCTTCATCCCCTCCGTGAGCGCCTGGGTGAGGAAGCTGTCGAGGCCTTCAGGCGAGATCGCGAGCTCCGCCCGCAGCCCGTGCACGAGCGCGGCGAACGGATAGAGCTCGCGCGCCGAGCGCCTCGTGAGCCAGAAAAAACGGCCGTCGGGATAGGTGCCCTGGGCGAGCGTCCCCGGCCGGAAGAGATCGTGATTGCCGCCGTGCACGACGACGCTGCCGGCGGGGATCGCCGCCAGGATCGGCGGCGCTTCGAGGTAAGGCGCAACAGCGTCCGTCGGTACTGCCGGCAGCATCGCCCAGGCCTGCGTCGCGGCGTGCAGGAGGATCAAGGAGAAACCGGCGGCCACCGGCGCCCGGCGGCCGAGCCCGACCACGGCGAGGGCGGCGAGGAGCAGCCCGAGCGACAGCAGCGTGAGTCCCTGCAGCCGCACCAGGTCGCCTTGCAGCAGAGCCGCGGGCAGGCCCGGCTGCAGAAGCCCGCCCACCCAGCCTGCGAACCGGTCCGGCGCGGCGATCGAGCCCGCCAGCAGAAGCGTGAAGCCGGCGGCGAACCCAGCGAGGAGGCGCAAGAGGGTGCGCCTGCCGTGGGTGAATGCGCTGTCGAAGCCGACGGCACACAGGAGACTCCCGCCGAGCGCACCCAGGAGCCAGAACTTGGCCGGGAAGCGCAGGAGCCGTCCCCAGGGGAGCTGCCAGAGGGCTGCGACGATCGGGTTGAAGCGGCCGAGCGCGAAGAACAGGGCGACGCCGAGCGCTCCGACCGCCCAGATTACCGCCGGGCTCCGGCCGGTGCCGATGCCGCCGATGCCGCCAATGCCGGCGCTGCCGGCGCGCAGGCCCGCGAGGCCGCCGGCCACCGCCAGCGCCAGGGCCAGCAGACCCGGATAGAGCGTGAAGTGCAGCGGCGGGAAGCCGTCGAACTGCTGCAGTGCGAAGAGCTCGGCGAGGCTCGGCCGGCCGAAGAAGAACGGCCAGAGAAGGTCGGCGAGGTGCGCGGCGCGGAAGCTGCCGACGATCGCCTGGGCTTCGCCGGCGCCGGAGTAGTTGCGGAAGGCGAGCGGCAGGATGCGCGCCATCTCGACGATCTGCGGCGCCGCGAGGAGCGTCCCGGCGGCGAGCGCGAGGCCCAGCCGCGGCGAAAACGCCCGCCACCCGGCGACGACGGCAAGCGCGCCCGCCGCAGCGACGAGAGCCAGCAGCGCAAGCAGCGGCTCGCCGCCCAGCAGCAGGAGCGCCCAGAGGAGGGCGGCAGCGAGCAGCCCGCGGCGCGCGGTGGCGGCCGACTTGCCCGGCGCCGTCTCGAGGAGCGCCGCGACCAGCGCCGGCGCGAGCGCCGCTGCTGCGACCGTGTTGTAGAGATTGAGCTGGCTGGCGAAGTAGCCGGAGAAGGCGTAGACCGTGGCGCCCATCCAGCTGGCGGGAGCGGCGAGACCGAAAGCGCGCCCCATCCAGAACGCCGCACCGAGGGCGAGCATCCAATGCAGCCAGAAATGCGCGTTCAGCGCCCACAGCGTCGAACCGGGGCCGGAGCCCAGCAGCATCAACAGATTGTCGGGGTAGAACGGCAGGGAATTCAGATTTCCCGCCAGCGCCTGCCCACCTGCCCGCGACGGATCGATGAGCGGCATCCGCAGATCGCGCAGCGCCTCGCCGAGCGCGAGCCGGTCGACGAAGTGCGTCTGCAGCACATCCCTCAGGACGAGCGTCTTCTCGCCCCGCACGAGCGGCGCGACGATCGCCGCCAGCAGGAGGAGAGCCGGCAGGCCGTAGAGCGGTGCGAAGCGCTTCACGGCCACCGCCGGCCGGCGAACGCGGCGACGAAGAGGACGAGGAGGCTCAGGCCGCCGGCGATCGCCTCGGGCCGCGACGAGCTGCCGATGCGGACTTCGTGCCGGCCCGCCGGAACTTCGACGCCGAGCAGGACGAGATCGACCGGCTGTGTCGCCAGGCGGCGGCCATCGGCGAGGCGGGCCTCGAGGAGCGGAAAGTAGGACCGCTGGACGACGAGCAGGCCACCCGCGCTGTCGACGACGAGGCGCAGCCGGTCGTCCTCGGCGCCGGCGAGCTCGACCCGGCCGCCGGCGTGATGGTCGACGGCGCGGCTGGCGAAAGCGATCGCCTGCGGGTCCGCGAGGTTGGAAGTCGCTCCCAGCGCCGCGATCGGCGACGCCACGGCCACCACCTCGCGCGGCCAGAAGGCGATCGGCGCCGGGTCGGGTATTCGATAGAGGTCGCTGCGTCGACCCGAACGCAGTTCCGAGGCGACGCGCTCGAGCGGCGGCTCCGGCTGCCCGTCGTCCAGCCGCACCAGCCAGCCGGCGCCGAGCAGGCGCAGCCAGCGCAGGCGCGCCGGCCAGTCGAAGCGGGCGAGGTTGTCGTTGAGCAGCGCCTGAAGCGGCGAGTAGATGCCGTCGAGGTCCGGGGCCAACGGGTAGGTGAGTCCGTGCAGGGCGCCGGGCGCCGGTTCGAGATCGAGACGCGCGTCGCGCCAGCCTGCCGCCACGGTCTCGAAGGCACGCGTCGGCGTCCGCTCCGTCCACGGCGGGAAGGCGTTGGCGGCCAGCGCGACCGCGCGGTTGCCGTCGAGCAGCTCCACCCACGGCGCCGCGGGCGCGTAGGCCTCGACGCGATCCGTAGCCACCATCGGCAGGAGCTGCAACAGGGCGAGCGCCTGCAGCGCCACCAGCGCCTCGGCGCGGCGGCGGTAGAGTGCCCAGGCCGCTCCGCCGAGCAGCAGCGCCGCGCCCAGGCAGCCGAGGAACCACTGCGCCTGCTGCGTCGCGGCGACGACCTCGTGGCGCGCACCCAGACGGGCGAGGAACTGCTCCTGCACCGGTCCGCGCAGGGCGAGGAGCATCACGGCAGCCAGGGCGGCGAGACCGGCGCCGACGCTCAACCGGCGCGCCGCGCGCACGCTGCGGGAGGTGGCCTCCGGAGCCGTTGCGGCAGCCGGCGCCGGGAGCACCCGGTCGAGCCCCCAACCGGCGAGCAACGCGGCGCCTACCGTCGTCCACAGCAGGAGCTTCTGGGGATAGCGGAAGAGACCGCCCGACAGCGCCAGCAACAGCTCGCCCGAGAATCCACCGACGATGCCGAGCAGCAGGCCCGCTCCGGCCAGCGCCGCCCACCGCCGGTGGGAGCGCGCGGCCCAGAGGGCGAGCGCGAGCGCCACGACTCCGAAGTACAACGAGTAGATGTAAGGCGTGAGCGGCGTGACGTTCGACCAGTGCCCGAAGCGCCCGAGCTCGGAGGGCCAGCCCCATGGCAGCGGCAGGACGAGCTCGAGCAGCCGCAGCGGATGGAGCGCATGGTTCGCCGCCTGGCCGGCGGCGAGCCCGTGCGCGCCGCGAAAGGTGAAACCGAAGGTCCGCGCCGCCGCCACGACCTGCGGCAGCGCCACCGCGAGACCGAGGCCGCCGACGGCAAAGGTCGCGGCGAAGCCGCGCTTCCAGCCCTGGCGCTCGACCGCCACCAGCGCCATCGGCGCGAGCGCGAGCGCCGCGGTCACCGGCTCTCCGGAAAGCAGCATCAAGCCGCAGGCGATGCCCCCCCAGAGCGTCCCGCGCCGCCCGCCGCGCGCCAGCCCCCAGAGGACGAGAGGCAACCAGGCGGCGACCGCGATGAGGTTGTAGAACGACAGACAGGAGAGCACGTAGCCCGATGCGGAGTAGGTGAGCGCCGCGAGTGTGGCGGCGATCGGGCTCTGCTCGAGCTCGCGCGCGAGCTTGCGGAAGGCCACGAAGGCGAGCAGCCAATGCAGGACGTAGTGAGCGTTGAAGGCGCTCCAGAAAGGCAGCACCAGATAGAGGAGGTTGCCGGGATAGAAAGCCAGGGCGTTCGGATTGCCGGCGAAAGGCTGCCCTCCCGCCCAGGTCGGATTGAACGCCGGGATACTGCCATGGGCGAGCGCCGCCGCGCCGTAGGCTTTCAGATGGAGATGGGTGGTGAAGACGTCGCGCAGGATCAACGTCCGCTCGCCGGAGAGGAGAGGCAGGGCAAAGAGCAGCCAAGCCGCCGCGAGAGCGACGAGCAGGAGCCGCTCTCCACGGCCGCCCTCACTGGGTGCGCTTAGAATACCCGCCATGCTCTCCGCACTCCTTCGCTCCCTGCGCCCGGCGCAGTGGGTGAAGAACCTCTTCGTCGTCGTGCCGCTCGTCTTCGCCCACCGGCTCGATCACCTCGAGCTCGCCTGGCGCTCGGCGGCGGCCTTCGCCGCTTTCTGCGCCGCCGCGAGCGCGGTCTACCTGCTCAACGATCTGCGCGACCGCGACGCCGACCGCCTGCATCCGGTCAAGCGCCGGCGGCCGATCGCCGCCGGGGAGCTCGCCGGCGGTACGGCGGTCGCCGCCGCGGCAGTGCTCGCCGCCGCCGCCCTGGCGCTCGCCTGGAGGCTCGGGCCGGGCTTTTCCGCCTGCCTCGGCATCTACCTCGTGTTGAACGTACTCTACTCGCTCGGCCTCAAGCGCATCGTCATTCTCGACGTGATGACGATCGCGCTCGGCTTCGTGCTCCGGGTCGAAGCCGGCGCCCTCGCGATCGCGGTCGACGTCTCCTCCTGGCTCCTCCTGTGCACGATCTTCGTCGCCCTCTTCCTGGGCTTCGCCAAACGGCGGCACGAGCTCGCTCTCCAGCCCGCGCCGGCCTCCGGCACGCGCGCTGTCCTCGAGCACTACAGCCTGCCTTTCGTCGATCAGATGATCAATGTCGTCACGGCGTCGACGGTCGTCTCCTACGCGCTCTATACCGTCGACCCGGCGACTGCCGCTCGCCTCGGCACCCGCTATCTGGTCGCGACCGTGCCGCTCGCCCTCTTCGGCATCTTCCGCTTCCTCTTCCTGCTCTATCAGAAGTCCGATCTCTCGAGCCCGACCGACGCCATCCTGCACGACACGCCTTTCCTGGTGAATCTCGTGCTCTGGGGGGCGACCGTTCTCGTGCTGATCTATGGTTTCTGAGCGCGGCGAGCGGCGCCGGCGCCGCATCCTGGCGCTGCTCTTCTTTGCCTCGGGCGCCGCCGGCCTGGTCGACCAGGTGGCCTGGCTGCGTTACCTGGCGCTGGTCTTCGGCAACACGACGCTCGCCACCGCGACGCTCCTCGCCGTTTTCATGGCCGGACTCGGACTCGGCGCGGTTCTCTTCGGCCGGCTGAGCGATCGCACGGCGCGGCCGCTCACCCTGTATGCCCTGCTCGAGGTGGGCATCGGGCTGTTCGCGATCTTCTCGCCGCATTTTTTCGACGGCATGACCGCGGTGTACGTCGCGGTCGATCGCGCGGCCGGCGGTGCGAGCGGCGCGCCGTGGAGCTTCGGCCTCCTGCGACTCGGCCTGGCCGCCCTCTGCCTGCTGCCGCCGACGCTGCTGATGGGCGGCACCCTGCCGCTCATCGTGCGCGGCCTGCGCGACCTCAGGGACCAGGAGGGGGAAAGGAAAACTGCGCGCAGCCAGTTGGGCCGGGACACCGCCCTGCTCTACGGCGCCAACACGCTCGGCGCCGTCTGTGGCGTCGCCGGCGCCGGCTTCCTCGCCATTCCGCTCTTCGGGCTCCACGCCAGTCTCCTGTTCTCGGCGGCGCTCAACTTCGCCGCCGCCCTCGGCGCCCTCGCCCTGGCCCGCCGCGACGCCCAGCCGGCCGCGCCCGCCGTTCCGGCACGAGCGCCTTTGGCAACGGCGCCGGTCGCCGATCGCCGGCTGCTCGTCGCCGCCATGCTCATGGGAGCGACGAGCCTCGCCTTCGAAGTGCTGTGGACCCGCATCCTGGTCTTCTATCTCGGCTCGACCGTTTACGCGTTCAGTCTGATGCTCTTCGGCTTCCTGCTCGGCATCGCCATCGGCAGCCTCGCCATCGGCCGCATCGTCGACCGGCTCGAGCGCCCGCTCGCGCTCCTCGCCGCGGTCGAGCTCGGCATCGCCGCCACCGCACCCTTGTCGATCTGGCTCTTCTCGACCCTCAACGGCCGGCAGATCGCCCTCTCGGAGGCGCTGCGACCGCAGGGCTTCGGCGTCGCCGTGCTGGCACAGCTCGCCGCCGTGCTGCCGATCCTCCTGCCGCCGACCCTCCTCATGGGAGTGAGTTTTCCCATCCTCGTGCGCGCCTACGCGGCGCGCGCCGGCGCCGCTGGCGATCCCGACGCCCGGATCGGCCGCGACCTGGGGGCGCTCTACGGCGCCAACACCATGGGGTGCATCGCCGGTTCGCTCGCCGCCGGCTTCGGCCTCGTTCCGCTGCTCGGCACCCAGAGCTCGCTGCTCGCGGTCGGCGCGGTCGCGGCCGGCATCGCCCTGCTCCTCGCGCGCTCCCCGGAGCTTACGGGCCCGGCGAGCGGCGCCGGCGGCCTGCGCTGGATCTCCGGTGTGGCGCTCGCGACGCCGGCACTCTTCCTCGCCCTCGCCTTCCTCTTGCCGGCCGACCGCGTCATCCTGGCCGCCGGCATTTTCGGCAAGGACCGCCCGGAGGACCTCGTCCACTTCCACGAGGACGCGAGCGCTGCCGTGGCGATCCGCCGGATGAGCGCCGCCGCCGGCGACTACCTCTCGCTCGAGCTGAACGGCGTCAACGTCGCCGGGACGAGCCCCGATCTCTACGCCGTGCAGAAGATGCAGGGCCACCTGCCGCTGCTCCTGGGCAAGAGCCGCGACGCGCGGGTCGTGCACATCGGTTTCGGCAGCGGCGGCACGGCGCACGCCGTTTCACGACACCCGGTGAGCGAGATCCGCATCGTCGAGCTCTCCCCGGCGGTGCTCGCAGCCTCCGATCGCTACTTCGGCGCGATCAATCACGGCGTCCTCGCCGACCCCCGTGTCCGCGTCGAGATCAACGACGGCCGCAACTTCCTGCTCGCGACCAGCGAGACCTTCGACGCCGTGCTCTCGGATTCGATCCATCCCCGCTACGCCGGTAACGGTTCGCTCTACAGCGAAGAGTACTTCCGCCTGCTCGCCGACCGTCTGGCCCCCGAAGGCGTGGTGTCGATGTGGCTGCCGATGTACACCCTGACGCCGCCGAACTTCGCCATGATCGTGCGCGCGTTCAAGAACGTCTTCCCCGAGACGGTGATCTGGTACGAACCCTCGGCGCTCAACTCCTTCACCATCGTCACCGGCAGAAAGAGCGGCGGCCCGTGGAACGACGAGGCCCTCGCGCGCGGCTTCGCCGATCCGGCGATCGTCGAGGCGCTCGCCGACATCGGCATGCGGCGGCCGGCGGACATCCTCGCCTGCTACCTCTCCTCCGGCGCCGAGCTCGACGATTTCCTCGGCGACACACCGCCGCATGTCGACGACCTGCCCGCCGTCGAGTACGACAGCGGCACGCTCCTCGCCGGCGACTGGACCTGGCTCGCGACGTTCTCCCGTCTGCTGGCGCTGCGACCGGTCGAGCCACCAGCGGTCGTTCTCGCGGCGCTGCCGGACTCCGAGCGCGCGGCGATGCGCGAGCTCTGGCGACGCCAGGGTCTCCTGCTCGAGGACCAGCGGCGCTACCTCGCTTCCGAAGTCACCCCGTACCGGTGAGCGCCGGCATCCCCGGCGGGGAGCGCGCGCGATGAAGTGGATCTCCCGCCTCTGGCCGGAGGAGCGCATCGCGCTGCTCTTCTTCGCCGGCGTCGCGGCGCTCTTCGCGACCCGGCTCTATCCGTTCACGCTCGGGCCCCTGGTGGTTTCGTACTTCCAGTTCCTGCTCGCCATCACCGTCTTCGTCCTGCCGCCCTGGATGATCGTCGCGCTCGTGCGCAGGCTGCGCGGACGCCCCCTCTCGGGCGCCTTCCTCGGCGAGCTCCTCACCTTCCTGCGCGCGCTCGCTTCGCTGCTCGTCGTCCTCATCGCCTATACCAACCTCAAGTGCCGCCTGCTGTTGCTGCACCCGCGCCTCTTCGATCAGATCTTCGGCCGCCTCGACGACCTGCTGCACATGGGCGGCGGGGATTTCGTCGCCTGGGTCGCCCACTTCCATGCGCCGTCGCGCTCGGCCGCCCTGCAGCTCGTCTACTACTACGCCTGGGCGGCTCTGGCGATACCGCTCGCCGTCGCCATGGCGCGCGGCGGCGTCGCCGTGGTGCGCCGGACGCTCGCCGCGCTTGCGCTCTGCTACATCGCCGGAGGGTTCCTCTACCTCGCTTTTCCGAGCCTCGGCCCGGCGCTGGTCGAGCGCGCGCGCTACGCCGCTCTCGCCGACACCCACATCTTCGGCCTGCAGCAGTCGATGCTCCAGGCGCTGCGCTTCATCGTGCAGAACCCGCAGGCGCCGGCGGTGCCGTTCTTCGGACTGGCGGCGTTCCCGAGCCTGCATCTCGCGACCAGCGCGCTCGGCCTCTTCGTCGCCTGGCGCACCTTCCGGCCGCTCCTCCTCCTGCTGGTGCCGTGGAACCTCGCCATCGCCGCGAGCGCGGTCTATTTCGGCTGGCACTACGTGGTGGACTTCTACCCGGCGCTGCTGCTCGCCTGGGGCGGATGGTGGGCGGCTGGAAGGCTCGTCGAGTCGCGGCCGGAAGCCGGCGCTACCTGACGCTGCCCGGCGACCGCCGCGCCAGCGCGCAATACTGTCCGCCCAGCGGCAACCAGGTCATGGCCGCTTCGAGCGGCCGCAGGAAGCGCAGGGCGTGCGGAAAGAAGATCCGGTAGCGGATCGTGCAGTCGGCGAACCCCGCGGCCCGCAACCGCCGCTCCATCGTCGAACCACGGATCAGATGCGCGTTTTCGTCGAACGGACAGCTCTCGACCGCCCGGACCGCCAGCGGGTTCCACGGGTTGTGCTCGAACACGAAGAGCACACCTCCCGGTCGCAGGATCCTGTGCAGCTCCTGCAGCAGCACCGGGTGATCGGCATGGTCGATATGGTGGAACACGCAGGCGGCGAAGGCGATGTCGAACTGCTCGTCGGGAAGCGGCAGATGCAGGCCGTCGAAATGGACGTAGCGTGCCATCTGCGGGTAGCGCCTCTCGGCGACCTCCAGACTGCGGCGAGAAACATCCAGGCAGGTCAGCTGCGCACCGGGCAGGTGGCGGTGCACGAAGGGCACGGATCCGCCCACGCCGGCGCCGAAATCGCAGACCTGGAGCGCCGGCCGAGCGCCTCCGTCCGAGCCCCCTCGGGCCGTCGCGCGGCGACCGACCGCGCGGGCGATGTCGCGGATCTTGTACTCGGCAAAATACTCCGGGCCCTCGCCGGTGATCGCGATGCTGGCAGCGTGCAGCGCCTCGTAGCGCTCCGCGTACTCGTCGAACTCCGCTTCCTTCATGGGGTCCGTCGGCGCTCCGGCGCCGCGCCGCGGGCGAAGAGCGCGCGCTCGGCCGCCAGCACTTCGCTCACGCCGACGAGCAGGCTCACCCGCGGAGGTCGCGAGAGCTCCCGCGCCGCTACCGAGGCGAAGCGCATGCGCCGGGGATAGAGGGCGCTCAGCCGGCTGGCGCTGGTGATGATCCTGGGCGCGCGGCGGGCGATCCGGCGGAAGACCGCGACGATCTCGGCGATCGTCGTCGGCCGCTCGGAGGCGAAGATCTTGGTCAGCACGGCGGACCCTGCGCCCTGCGTGCGCACCGCTGCGAGCGCTGCGAGCGCTTCGAGCGCTTTGAACATGGCGGCCGCCGCGTCGTCGGCGGCCAGGTAGTCGCGCACCGTGTCGAGAGGAACGTAGATTCGCACCGGCTGATTGCGCACGAGAGCGCGCGCGATGTGCGCGATGAGGCCCTGCGGCTTGCCGTGCGACTGCCCCGGGCCGTAGAGGGTCGACAGACGGGCGATCAGCGCGGTCGACCCGCCGTGCGCGCGCGCGAAGGCGGTGACGATCTCCTCCTGCTCGAGCTTCGCCCGGGCATACGGCGTGTTGGGCGATGGCGACGAGCGCTCGCTGATGATCGGTTCGGTCGCTCCGGCGTAGATCGAGCCGGCCGAGCTGGCGAAGGCGACGGCCGCGGGGGCGGCGCGGAGGTTCGCCTCGCGCAGCAACAGCTCGAGCAAGTGCGCGAGCGCCCGGGTCTCCTCGGCGAGGTTGGCCTCGAGGCTGCCCATGGAGCCCACCCCGGCTGCCCAGTAGAGCTCCCACCGTTCGCCGGCGCCGATCCGGGAGGCGAACGCCCGCACGGCCTCGCCGATCTGGCGTTCGCGCTCGGGCACACTCTGCCAACGAAAGCGCTCGGCCGGCGCAAACAGCGTCGTGTCGTGGCCGGCCAGCACGCGGCCGAGCGCCGAGCCCAGCAGGCCCCCGCTCCCGACGACCCAGGCGACCGTCATCGGCGCGCCGCAGACCGGGTCGGCTTGCTGCCCACCATGTACAGAGGTTTGCCCATGAGGATGCCCATGGTGACGGCGAGATACTCGGCGATCACTCCGAGCGCCGTCAGGATGCAGCCGGAAAAGAAGGAAACGACGATGACCAGCGACGTCCATCCCTGGACGGGCACCGAGTTGACCAGCTTGGCGTAGGCGGCGACGGCGCTGATCGTGATGGCCAGAAGCACCGAGCAGAACCCGGTGATGGTGATCAACCGGAGCGGGCGCGTTCCGGTGGCCAGAACCAGATGCCAGAAGTGGGACAGCAGTGCGAGGTACGAGTAGCCCGAGGCCCGCCCGCGCTCGGCTCGCAGCCGGAGCGGACAATGGCCGACGCGTCCGGTGATCCAGGACAGACCGACATCGAGGAAGACCCCCTGTCCACAGTATGCGGCGAGGCTCCGCGCGATCTCCCCGTCGACCAGCCGGAAGCTGTTGAACTTGCCCATCCCGCCGTTGCCGAGCAGCCGGATGGCGATCTTCTTGGCGGTGCGGCTCAGGAAGTTGCGCAGCCAGCCGTGGGGTGGCGGATGGGTGGGCTGGGCGTAGACGAGCTGCAGTTTCTGGCCGAGCGCCATGTCCAGCATGCGGCCGATATCCGCCGGGTCCTGCTGTCCGTCCTCGTCGACCGTCGCGACCCACTCTCCGGTCGCGCTGGCCATGCCCGCGAGCGTCGCGGCATGCTGCCCGTAGTTGCGCGACAACCAGACCGGCCGCACGAACGGATAGCGGGCGGCGAGCTGCTCGATCGTCTCGTCCGATGCGTCGGGACCGCAATCGTGCACCAGCAGGACCTCACTGATCCAGAAACGGTTGCCGTCCGGCGTCGCCGACTCGCTCACCAGGGGTTCGAGCTCCGCCAGCAGAGCCGGGAGACAGCTCTCTCCGCGATATACTGGAACGATCAGGGAAATGCTGTTCGCAGCGGGGCTCGCCATAGTCGTTGAGTGTACCCAAATTCCCGGCGGGACCCGCCTCATGAGACTCCGATCCGTCCTCGCACATCCGCTCGTCTATCAGCGCTTTCAGCAGTTCGGAGGATATTTCGGCGCGCGCCTGAAGAGCCTGCGGGCCTTTCTGCCGATCGCCGCGGGCGCCCGAATCGCCGACATCGGCTGCGGCCCGGGCTTCATCGTCGAGCACCTGCCCGCGGACGTCTCGTACACCGGCTTCGACACCGACGAAAGGTACATCGCCTACGCCAACTCCCGGTTCGGCACCCGGGCGCGGTTCTTTCACCTGCCGTTCGACGACGCGGCGGCCCGCGAGCATGGCCCGTTCGACATCGCGATGATGAACGGCGTCCTGCATCATCTGAGCGACGCCGAAGCGGATCCGATCCTCGGCGCTGTCCGGCGCTCCCTGCGCGCGGGCGGCCGGATCTTCACCCTGGATGGATGCTACGCCGAGGGCCAGTCCGCGATCGCGCGCTTTCTTCTCGAGCACGACCGCGGCCGGCACGTGCGCACGGAAGAGCGCTACAGAGCTCTTCTCGAGCGGCATTTCGCGACCGTCGAGGTGCATGTCGACCACCACCTCTCGTGGGCGCCGTATACCTGGATCGTCATGGTCGGGCACGCCGAGGCCCCGCCGCCGGAGCCGGCGCTACAATGACCCGAATTGGCATGCTCCGCGCCCAACTTCTTCGCAGTTTTTTCTTGCGCGCGCGGCGGTCGGGATAGGAGCCGATGACCCCCTCCGGCTCGAGCCGGGCAGGTCTCGTCCTGGGCGCCTCGTTTCTGATTCTCGCGGCGTTCGTCGCCTGGAACCGGGTGTTCCAGGTGGACGAGGCGCAGAACGTCTACGGG
>Ga0138256_10002704_pt1 | contig 18919 bp, 20 predicted proteins | sample KNB2016incub_MG_FD_105486 | JGI IMG/M metagenome (GOLD analysis project Ga0138256, IMG submission 105486) | Active sludge microbial communities from wastewater in Klosterneuburg, Austria - KNB2014incub_MG | ecosystem: Engineered > WWTP > Activated sludge > Unclassified | place: Austria... | reverse complement strand
TACTTCCATCCAGTATGTAGGTGAAATATCGGGCTGCTTGTTGTAGTTGCTGTCTGTGGCATCGCCATAATACCCGTCATGCCCCGGTAATGCTACATACCACTTGCCACCATACGATACTACTGAACTACCACCTACTGCCTGAACACCATTGAACGCAAAATGTGGTTGGTGGTAAGCGTTACCTAAAAAACCGTTATCAAATACACCCCACCTTTCATTTTGGGAAAAATCGCACTCATTTATTCGTATGGTGCTGGCATCGCATCCCTCAATAAACATCCCGTTGGTTGCATAGTGAACCGTTACGGCTTCGATGTTTGAGAACGCAGCGTTGCCGTAGTTGTTATTATCCCCGGAAGGTGGGGTAGCGCAGGCTGAAATATGGATGCCGTTCCCATCGTATTGGTCTATGGTTATGTTGTATAAATTTGTCGTTGCACCTATCGTTATGCCGTGCTTTGTGTTGTTGTTCGCCCCGTTTGCACCGGCTATCCGTAGGTTACGGATGTTTACATTTATACCGCTACTTCCGTTAAGATATTTAACGACAATACCGGGTTTGTTTTGTGGGAAGTAAAACCTTGTTTTCGGGTTTTTGTATGTACCATCTCCGGTGATGGTAACATCCCAGTCAATTAAAATACTGTCGGAGAAATAATATCTGTTATAAACAGGCTCCAACGTGCTGTCATATGGGAAGTAGATAACCCGGTACTGTGGATGCTTTTTTGAATATGCTTTTATGGCCGTAAATATTGGCAGGTTGTCGGTTACTTCATTATCCGACTTCGCCCCGTACCATTGGGCGTTAAGTATGTTTGAACTGGTCTGCCTTACCCATTTACCACCGATGCCGTCCTGAAATACCATGCCGTTGTCTACTGCATAACTGCCGGTGTATTTAATAAACCTGCCGCCCCGGATGGCATCGGTTATGATAAGCACATCTGCCGCCGAATTTGATAGTGTTGATATTTCACCAACGGTTGCAAGCACTTCAACCGATCCAAGCGATATGCCGTTTACGTTCTCAACGTTTATAAACTTCCGGGTGTCGTCCTTCCCCATCGGGATAATGTTCCCGTACCTACGGATGTAATTTGTGTCCCATACGCCTGTCTTCCCCCATGTAGTATCGAATGTTGCCTGTGCGTTTTTCCTTATCTGTCTGATATAATAATCCGGTGACTGCGCTGATATAACCACCGGCAAAAAAAGAATTATTGTTAATAGTTTTCGCATATTATTGTATGACGTGGTAATGGAATTTATATTCTGTTGCGTTTGCCGGTGGTACGCCTGAACTTGTGTTTAAAGTAAATGTTGTAGTTGTTGAATTAATAAAAAAATCACCGGACGAAGCGAATAAATCTGCTGCATTAAGATTTGATGGACTAAATACAACATACGGGGCAGAGCTAAAAGCTGTCGCAAATGTTACGGTACAAAACACAGCACCCGTAGTAGGGTCTGTATCCGTTGTAACTGTTATTTCACCCGCCAAGTCTGTCCCCGTTATTGATACCGTTGGCGATGTTCCTGCACCTGCGCCTCCTGCAATGGCTGGGGTTGAACCGCTACCTTTAATTTGAGGAACTGATAACAGACCCGACCCGAATGTAAAAGTAGATACGTCAGTTAATCTGCCGTTGGGTGTATTGTAAGGAACCCGTCCCGATGTAAGGGGAATATCATTCAGCGTAATTTCTTTTGTAGCGGTACCGGTATTGATCACAAAATATAGCTTATCAGTTACCTTCCATATATCTCCTGCGTTAGGTGAAGATGGTGCAACTCCATCGCCTATGCGAATTGATGCAACACCTGTTGTTGATGCGGCTACATGAGCCCATGCGGTTGGCGTTAATCCCAATGAACCGAAGCCAAACTTACCCGATGTCAAAAAGTTATCTGTCCCTGTGGGGTTGGCAAGTATGGTATTACCCCCTGCACTGAATAACAACCAATCGTATGATGAACCCGCTACCGCTCTTGTCGTTAATCCATACAGGCTGCTTCTGAATATTGACCCGTTAACAGCAGACCCATAGTTTTTATGCCCTGTAAAAGATAAGTACCCACTATCTAAAGCAACAGCACTTGAAGCTGCTGTATAGGTAAGGTTGGCATCTCCTGTTACAGCGTTACCTGCACTACCATAACCTATGTATGTGGATGTGAGTGATACTCCTGATGCGCTCAATGCCCCGCTACTTAAACTCAATCCTGAACCTATGGTTATGTAACCGACATGACCGCTTTGCGCCCCTGAACTAACCCACCCAACTAATTTATCTTGTGTAGCTTCATTGGTTAATGTATCAATATGTAAATTGCCTAAGTGTGGTTCAAGTAATATGCTATCCGATTTTATATACATTCTTGATTGACCATTTCCATCAAATAGTATATGATTATTAGCCCCACTAATAATTCCCAATTCTATATTTGAAAAATCAGAAAATTCAATATTGAAGTTACCACCATTTATCGTATTCGCCCCCGTCAGCGTACTTCCTGCTGTTAGGGCGTTTTGGAAGGTATGTGCCGACCAAGTTGGAGCAGCAGCAGATCCGGCTGACTTGTAAACATACCCAGACGTACCGTAGTCTGGCGATGCCCCGATACCAAGCGCCCCGGATGTGTTAACAGTAAACCTGCGCACATCATTTGTCTTTATAGGGAAGTCCACGTTATCGGTTGTACCTATGAAGTCAGTAGATGTATCAATACCGGTATTACCGGTGGTATGCCATACTGTTGCAACCGATGGCAGGATATACCCATATGATACACCAACCTTCCAGTAAAATAGCGAATCACCGGAAACCGTAACGCTATCAACCTTGCCATCAAGCAGCCCGATGATCCCGGATGAATCAATGGCCAGCGCCCGCCAGCAGGTGCAGTCTGTGTAATACCCATAGAATGTGTTATCCGATGTTTTATACCGTATCTGAGCCCTGGTGGATGGTTCCCTTCCTACAACCGTGTCCCCTTCAGGAACGATAAAAGAACTGTCCACCTTCAAGTGATTAAACACAGTAGGCCGCTCAGGGGCATATAGTACCGTATTGGCAAGGGTGGTGAATGTGTAAGCCCCTATTGTCTGTGATACGGATCCTGACCCGCATATCGTTTTGTAATAGTAGTAATACTGCGTTGCCGCCTGTAAGCCGGTCAAGTTCCTTAGCGCCGTAGATGGCACAGAGGATGAAGTAGCTGTATCAGTCTGGCCCACCCGGACGTACCGTAGTTGCAGGCTGGTAGGGGCACCGGAAAAATGAGCCACCGTACCATTTACCCGTACTGTATTAGCTGTGATAAGCGATACGGCATTACTTCGTACCGTATCTTCATCTGCACATACCTGCCCATAAGCCACACCGTACAATAAAGAAATTACAACAAATAGTATCTTTTTCATCTTAAACATTTTGATATAAAACATAAGGTGGCGTTTCACCGTCCTCAAATGGGAACGGCCAGGTAAAATCTCCATCAGATCCATTGTCCTCATACAGCACTTCATTTCCTACCGGCGTTCCTGTTGTTATTATGTCGCTTGATCCCCTTCCGTCACGGTGTACGCTTAATATTGTCTTATTGGCAAGGCCGGTGGCCGTCCAGATATAAGCGCCTGTTGTTGCCGGTGCTGTATCCCCGGCTGCTGGGTATCTGTACACGATTCCGTCTGTTGGTGATGGCGGGGTGAAAACTTGTGTTATTGATCCTGTGCCCTTCAAAGCGATACTGAATGTAGCTATGCCATCAAAGCTGCCCGTATCGGTTGAATTGACAATATAAAAATACGCTTCTTTTGTGTAAACATCACCATCCCTTGACGTTTGCGTAAACCGGCAAAGGATCTTTGTCTTTGCCAGTTGAAGTGCCTGAAGGTCTGGTAAAGTAAGCCCGGTTGCCTCGTTCAGCGATACAATGCCGTCAACGGTTGCCCCGAACGAATGCACCGTTGGCTTAAACGTACGGTAATTGCCCGATCCCGTAACCGTTGTTTCAATCAGTTCTGTATCAATACTCATATTGCCACCCCTGGCGCACATATACGGCTTCCATTGCCCGTCATCGTAAAGGTAAAACACCATATCTTCACCAAGTACTTTACTCATGTTGTGCTGTATATGTATTTGAATGTGTAGTCAGGATCAAAGGCCGGATCATTATCATCATACAACTCCCACAGTGTTCCGTCATACCTGTTATTTTTATAGTCTATTGTCAGCAGCCCAAAGGTATAATTTTTTGTTGGCGTGAATGACATACGGGCTATTGTCAGCAGCGATATGGGCAGGTTGTTCTGCCATAACCCATTAAACCCGCCTTCAAACTTAGCCCTTGTTTTCTGCTTCCAGGTCAGTTCGTCCAGCGTGGTCAGTTCACCGAGTACCCACCCGTTTGCATCTGCCGGGTAGCGCCATGCAGTTGTGCGGTCTTGAAGAACGCCAGTACTGGTATCTAAAAACAATGTCCCGGCTATTGCGTTACGTGGGCTGTCATCAATTCTGATAGTAATATCCTGGTTTTGTTTTTTATTTACGTCCTGTTCCTGTTTATGGATATGGCCTGTAATTTTACTACTATCGCTTATCAGTGTGATATACTCAAATGTTATATCCTTAAAATGCGTCTCTACTCCTGTTTGCTGAAATTCTGTAAAGTAACAATACAGTAAACCGGAAAACGGGAACTGTGATGATTCCATAGTAACCTCATGCCATTCGCTTGTCTGCTGACCAGTTCCGTCATACACATATCCAAAAGTAGATTTCCATTCTAAATTGCCTTCAGGTAATTCATCCAAGTAATTACTGAGCGTACCATCATATAACTGAACAGCAAATACCAATGTCCATACTCCTGAAAATGTTTGTGTACCACGGAACTTAAATGAGAATTTTAATTTATCCCCAATATGTGCCTCTATTGGGTAAGCCTGTACTGCTTTTGATACGTTAGTAAAGTCTGTCGTTCCTGTAACAACAAGGTATCTTTGAATTTCACGGTTTGTAGCAACCTCTGTTTCTACCCGGATAAACCTTGTAACTGCTGGTGAACTTCCACTGTTTTCAAAATATGTAGCTTCATATTCCTGGTATCTGATACCCGATGAAGTATAATCGCTTCTTAATGCGCCCAAAGTTGTGAGCGGCGAATTAAGTAGTAGATATTTTGGGTAATCATAATCAAACTGCTTTCTGCTGAATTTCCAGCCTCTTGTACCTCCTTGTGTCAATTCATACTCAGGCTGGGTAAGTTCAGGCTCCGGCCCGATGTTTACTATATTGCTGAATGTATCTGTACCAATAAAGGTAAAGGTTTCATCATACACAAAGGCATTTATTGAATTACTTACCCTATTTGCTTCATCCCAGCAAACGATATTCCAACACCCGTTGGCCTGAAACAATGTACATCTGAATGTTTGAAGTATCATCGTAAGAACCTCGTAACAGTTCATATACGTTTCACCGGAAATAAATAACTGAGTATCTATTAATGTTTGGTCAAAAGTGCTTAAAGTATTGTCCTGTCTGTATTCATACAGGTTGTGGAAAATATTGAGTACCAATGGTAGGTTTGTTTCCCCGATACATAATGCAATTATTGATAACAGCGTATTACGCCTGAGCAAATTAACAGATCCAGTCAGGTATATCGTTTCATCCCCGTATGCAATACCTCCGGTTGTGGTTGTAGTAGTTATTGTCCAGTTGTACCCAATGGATGAAATTACAGTATCTTCTTTTACGGCTGTATCAATTATATATGTACCTCCGCCTATCTCAATAGTATCACCGGCCTGCGGATAAAAGGCTGTTGATGCCACATAAACATACACCACCGTATCAACGCCGTTTGTACGGCGTACCGCATAGAATGACCGGCGAACGTCTGCATCCGAAAGTATTACCCCTTTAAGCAGGCCCAGGTTATCGGTTGCCGACAGTGTTATTTCATGGCCGAAGTCAACCATGCCTTCGTAGAAGTCATCCTGAACCAGGAACCCGATAAAAACAATATTGCTGTTCTCGTCAAGTAATTGCACCTGAACCCCGTCATCATCATCCGATTGAAAGGAACTGATCGGTATATTTCCCTCATTAACCAGCCGTATATCAAGCGATTGACCTTTAATAGCTGCGTTCGGTTCGTCAACCGTACAACGCTGTATTACCGTAGTGCCGCCGCCGGTAAGCGTAGCAACCTCCCCCGCATAGTCTTTAAACAGGAATTTAAGTGTATAGTCCAGTGACGGGTTATTGTCATCCTGTACGCTGGTAAATTGTGTTTGGTATTTTAAACCGTATGTCATATATTTGACTTCAGTTAGTACTGAGTTATTTGGGTATTACAATGGTTGTTTACAAAAATCTACCCCTGTTTCCACAGGGGTTTTTAATTATTTCGATCCATTGCGTCCGATGCCCGGTTAAAAGCAATTACCAGGTCAGACCCTCTCAGTTTTATATCAGGTATAAAAACCATCTGCCCACCCCCGTATGCGTTAAGTTCGTTATTAGGCTGAACAGATGACCCTTTTGGCAGGTACACCATTTCCGGGCCACGTTCACCAACCAATGCAGTACCACCACCGAAATTACGGACACCGGTAGCGAAACCTGAATATTGTTTTTTAGCAGATGCCTTTATCGCTGCACCTAAAACAACCAACCCAGCACCTACAACCAATGCTGCTATGGGGTTAGCTAATAGTTTTTTGAATGCCTCCTTTGCTGCCTTTATAAGACCTGAACTTACTATTAAAAATTTACCAAGATCAGATATTTGCTGCCCTAAATTCCGCATTAACCCGCCGAAAAGATTAGGTAAATCAAACTTTCCACTCTCAACCATCCCGGCAAGAGCCTCACCTAACATATCAGCCGCCTGTATAGCGCCATCGTTTAACGCATTTGTAATTAACTGGCTAAACTGTTCAGAAAGTTCATCAACCCTCATCTCTTTGATCCAATTCTGCAATCCTTTCATCATTGCGGTATTATTGAATATCGGAGTAGGTTTAACTACAATAGTTGGTTCAACGGCTGAAGCTGGTCCATCAGGGGCGCTAACTTTTGGGCGTGGAAATATTAACTTAATACGTTCGTAAATATCTTTTTGCTCTTTAAGTACTCTAACCTTTTCTTTTTCTGTCTTTACCTGTTTTTCGGTGATGGCATTAATATCGAACCCAAAAGCCTTTGCCTGTTCCTGTAAAGAATTAGCAATTTTTAAAAAATTAATTTCCTCTTTTTTTGCTTTGTTTATTCTGTCCTGCTGTCTTTGCTCTGCGGTCCTAACTGGCCCACGCCCTGCACCGGCAAGTGAAGCAATAAATGAACCTTCTTTTGTGGCTCCTTTTATACGTTCCTCCTCAGCCTTAAAAGCAGCCTCAGCAGCTTTACCAAGTGCTATATTTGCAGCAGCCTTTAATAAGGTGAACTGGATATAATTTTTTGCATTTGCTGTAAATTTCCTTTCTGCCTCGTCCAGGTCTTTTGTCTGCCCAATCGTTTTTCCAATAGTTGTATTATATAATTTTAAAGCCTCTTCTTTTGTAATGATACGATTCTTTGCTTGTTCAAAAGCAAGTTTCATATTATTGACTTCCAGCGATGCCTTAACGTATGCGTTCTTTGCCCCGTCCAAAACACTGGCAAGCTGTTTCTGAGCATCGGTAACCTCAAACATTTTCTTACCAAGTTCAAACAAACCAGCCCCTAATAATGCTACTCCAGTTAATATACCCCCAGATATTAACGATGATCCTAAACCCTTTAAATTTGATGAGAATGAATTGAGCGCAGTAGCGGATGCGTTCGATGCTACTGCCGTTTTAGAAAGTTCCCCCTGAACCCTCCTAAGCCCGGCCTCAGCCCCGGCAACTTCCGCCCCTATGACTATTTTTATATCGCTCATTTGTCGCCTGAAAATTTAAGTTTTATACCGTGTGCTTTTTCAATCTGAGCCCGTAAATTCCTGACCTCCTCAGCACTTCCCCAAACTTTTTTAATAACATCCTGCTGGTGTTTCTTCGGTAGCGGCCATGCCCGGTTAAAATCCTCACTCTTAACATACCCGGCTGAAGCAAACTGAGCCACGTTACGCATTAGCATCATGTGGTTCTCCTCTTTACGATAATAGCCCTCGACCGCATAATAAAACGATTCCGGGCTACTTACTAACAAGTCATGTTCTGTCCAGCCTAAACATCCACAGGCAACTCGGTAACACTCTGCTCTGTAGTCACTTCCACTAATTTTTTTTTATCATTTTCTTCCAGTAACTTCTTAAACACGGATGATTCTTTAAAGGCATCAGCGATCTTCAAAGCCGTATCCTTATCCAGTTCATCCACCCATTCGCAAACATCTTCAAACGTAGCAGGTACTTCAACACTGTTAATCGTCTTTGTTAATTCTTCCCCTTTTACATAACAGTTCGACTTCAACCCTCCCCATGCTGTTGCATATCCGGCTGTTGCAGCGTAGTTCTCAAAATCAACCTTATCCTGCATCCACATAATTGCTCCCTGGTTGAATTTTAAACCACGTAACCGCCCTCCTATTTCTACCTGTATGTAACTCATTATGAAGTAGCGGTTGTTTTAGAAATGGTGCCATACGGTGCAATCTTTCCTGAGAAAGTTGCAACGGTATCCTGGGCAAATACCTCAGTAAGTTCACTGATAAAACCAGTTCCGTAATATGTTACGTCACCGATCACCGGCGTTACCTTACCCACTTTCCAGTAGATAGTTGTTTTCTCCTGCCAGTGGTCATCCAGTTCATCAGTGGACGTTTTACCACTGTCGGGATCTGCCATTACCTGCCCCTCAAAAGAGATGCCGTTGTCCTGGGTTCCGGGTAACTTATCCGGGCCGCATTTAGACTTTGCGTCGATCTCCGCTGTGGTACGGGTAACGGTTTGGCTGGTAAGGCAAACAACTGTTTCATAGGTAACCCCATCCAAGCCTATAAACAGCAGTACATCGGTGCCATTAATTTTATGCTCTGCCATGTTTTAATTTTTTATAAAGTTAACAATTTTTGCAACATCGTTGCATTTTTTATGAAATATCTGACCGTAAATAAATCTTGTGCCCAAATGTCAATACCCTGCTTTGGTAAACCCTGTTAGCCTGCGATATAGGCGGCGGGCTGGTATCATTCAAAAGCCTGGTAGAAACGATCTGCATCCCGTCTGCTGTCAATATACCAGATGGATTAGGCAACACACGGTTAAATACATCCCTTGCAATCATATCAGCCGACAACCCACTATTGCTTCCGTCCGTCCATGTCTGTATTTCAACCGTTATCGTTGTATCTGTATCACTGCTGTTCATAGTTGAAGCATCCGTGTTAGTAATTGATCTGAACACGATATATGTGTCCGGCGATACTGTTGAAGGGACAGCCCCGTAAAATACCGGAACCCCTGCTATACCTGTTAAAGCACTGTTGTAAGCTATCCGTAAAGAGTAGTTAACGTCAATCATAGCTTTATGGCATTAAGTTCTTTTATCAATATCGGTATGTTCGTGTTTACAGCCGGGTATAAATATGGTTGAGCCGGGATACCTTCCCTGAGTATCTTTAAGGCTATGGCGTATGCCGCCTGTCTGTTCTGCTGCGCCTGCACATCCTTAGACCCTGTCCTACGGCGTGACTTAATGCTGTAAGTACCCGTTACCCCTATCGGCCCTGCAAACCCGGTACCTAACCCTTTGCGCCGTACCCACTCAGTTATACGCAATACCATTTCTTCAAATGATCCACCACGCCCACCTTTGGCCCTTGCAGCAACCTCTCTCCAATCAGAAGGTAATGACGAAACGTACTGAGCAGCAAATTTACGGGTACCAAATTCAAGATATGCGGCATAGTCAACCGAACAACCTACCGTTACCGCCAACCTTGAAGGATCCTGGAATATAGCCCCTTTAAGATGGCCTTCATCAACCGGGGCGTTTTGTTTGGCAGCAAGTTCAACCCTCAGTCCGAAATTATTAAAGCAAGCCTGCACCTTCGGTTCATATTTTTTAATATCGAACCGGGCCAGTGCCTTTTGTAACCCTTCTATTCTTACTGCTTGTGCCATTATGAAATATCTACAAATGTGTCTGTTCGTGAATATCTAAGTATGAGCATGTGCCTAAACCCTTCAGATTCTATTGTCATCTGCTCCAGCGAACATATCTGCCCTTCGTATATCATCCAGGTATTGCTGTTAAACCTGCGATCAAACCTTACCTTAACCCGGTAGTCATACCTTATCAGATCCTGTGCCTGTGCAGCATACATATTGCCAGATCTGTCCTGTATCTCAGCCCAGGCGTCCCAGCGTTCTGATTCAACGTCGCTAACACCACCACCTGCATCAACCGTGTAAGTATCGTTAAAGAACGTAACCCGCCTGTTCATTCTTCCTGCTCCCATTACATTGGACGTTTTAACGGGTTAAGTATCATTTGAGCATTCGGGGCCAATCCTACCCCTTCCTTCCCCCTGTTGTCATACAGCCACAACGTCTGCTCTTTTACCGCCGTAACAAGTTGCTCAGGACATAATGTAAAACCGCCAGTGTACGTGATCGAAAGCCAGTCGTATGTAGGCCATTGCACCTGCTTAAACTGGTTTCCGGTTATACGGTAACTGTCTGAAGCAATAACATTGCCTTCCTGGTCTGACATGGAAGATATTGCGCCAATTGGACCACAAGGCAAGTATGTTCCACCGTTCAGGTTGTTTATAATAGCAGTCACGGCACGGGGTACAAAGTTCATTCCTACATAATTCTCGCACATCTGCCTTGCTGCGGTTATCAATGCCTCGATTAGTGTATCCTCATCCGATGTGTCAATCTTGCCGTAATGCTGCTTGAATTGCCCGACACTAAACAACTCAGCAGATACTGCTGCGGTGTTATTAACATCGAGCACCTGGTTAAACGATAACCCGGTATTGCAATCTGTCAACTTATCTTCATTCCTGTAAAAGTCCATTGTGTAAAATTTAAAAAGCCCCGACCTTAATCGGGCAGGGCTTTTTCGGATAACTCATGCTGAACCTTACGATACTGATTCTACGCTCAATACAGAGAATGCAGCAGGTTGGTACATCGCAAACCCGATACATGCCTCAATACGAACTGTGATCTTATTCTCCCGTACGTTGGTGCTGTCCTGTTCAAAGAACTGCAAACTCAACGATTCGGATTGTATGATCTCAAACTGTGACCAGTCGCCGATGATAACTTCATCCGCTCCCACCCATGATACCACGTAAACCGGGATACCACAGATAAGTAACTGGCCAGTAGGACTGATCGTCACCACGCCAATAGGCTGGGTGAACTCGCCCGATGTGCTGGCATGCAGCGTCAGGATATTTGCCCACACGGCACCATCCATTACGATACCGTTCACCTTATACTTCGCTTTACGCTGGGCACCGATGGTACGGATAATGTTTGTGATGATGTCAGTTCCGGCGGTAACGGTAAGACCGGTTGCATTGGCGATGATATTCTGATAACCCTTTGTGTCCTCCCGGTTGTAATAACGCTCCGGTATCCACCTTGTCAGGTAACCCTGCAGACCCTTGAAGTTACGCAGCATCTTTTTGCTGATCCTCAGCCAACCAGCCAGGTAGTTCAGGTTAACGGTAACCTCGGTCATATCCTCATCGAACTGGGCCTTTGTTTCAAGTTCCTGGTTCTGTGTTTCAATACTGCCCTCGCCTTCGGAGTGACGGTAGAAGTGGTAGCTGTCTGTTTCGGATGGTGTCACCGCAACCAACTGGCGAAGGTGCAACATCTCAAACGGCACCGGTACGATACCGTCCCTGTATGTGTTCGGGATTGACCCGGACAGGTTAGCGGCAATGGTCATATCACCAACGGCCTTCAGTTCAATCTCCTTGGAGAATGAACCGCCTTTGATACTGTCGCCTTTGATGTTTTGCTTCAGTTCTTTCACAGCCTCAATAAGCTGATCGGCAAACGGGTTGTTGCTGCGGCTGGCAGGCCCGGCCATCTTGAACTCTTTAAACTGCGTTTGCAGTGCATCAAACCCGGTCTCCAGTGATTCGTATTTGCCTTTCCACTCTTTAAGTTGGTCGGCGGTTATCTCATCGGGTAAACCGTTAACGGCCTTCAGCGTTTTTTCAACGGCGGAAAGTTGCTTTTTTACTTCAGTCTCAACGTCCGGCGAAAGTTCTTTTTTAAGAGCGTTCTTAAGTTCTTCCTTCATTTCGGAAAGAGCTGGCAAAACGTCCTCTATCTTTTTAATTTCCATAATTAATTTTTTAGACTCTGTGTAAACTGTTTTATCTTATCGTTTATAGCTTGCAAAGTCTCCGGCTCAGGTGCTTCAGTAGCGGCGTGAGTGGAAATATCTTTAAATGCCTTTTGAATGAATAGTAACTCGTCAGTAAGGAAAACAAATGTACTGTCGGTGAATGTGCCGTGTTCAATAGCCTTAATCAATGTATCAATCCTATCCTCAACATTCTTCACATTCTTAACACCTACCAAAGGGGTATATTGATTTGCGCCCCATGCAGTAAGTGATGAGAACTCCCATAATTTCAATTCATGCAACTGAGTAGTTTGGTCCCTCCAGTCTGCATCCGGGTTCGTGATCGTCTTACGGATTGTAGAAAATCCGATACTGTGTTCTGTTATCAACCCGCTATCAACCATCTTTAAGAAGTCAGTTGCTACTGAATTTGTACCAATTTTACTTTCGTAGTATAACCCCTTATCATCCTCTTTTAGCACCTGCGGCAATCCTAACGGCTGCGAAGTATTGTGATTTAAAAGGTGCTTAATACGTGGCTGATTTGATTGAGGGCCTTGCTCCCGTATTGTTTTAGCAAATGCACCAGGCATGATAATATCCCGGTCTGAGTCAAGTGTGCCAAAACTGGCTGCGTACCCGGTAACAATACCTTGTTTTGCGTCCATGTCTTTTATTGAAGCCTTTAAAAAGTGTGCCTGCTTATGAATATACTCAGCCATCGTAACGTAAAATTAGATTTTAAACAGGCGTAAAATTTTGCTATATCAATGAAACTTACTACTTTGTGCATCAATTATGAGCAACACAGAATTAGTACAGAAACTATCTGAGGGTTATACGTCAAAAGAAATATCGGTAGAATGTGGAGTAAATTATTGGACGTTGAGAAAGCGGATAATTGATTTAAAGGTTCAGTGTCTTTGTAAGACCATCCCTCAGTTAGTGGCAAATTTCTTCAGGCGTGGGCTGATCAGTTAGGGGATCCCGGCCATAACGCACCTACAGTTGCAAACCTCATTTGCTCCCCCAGCCTTGTCACCCGGATAATCCATAAAAGAAGTACCTACCCTAAATTTCATATCAATTGGGACAACAGTTTGATTAACCTCCCGGTGGTGCATCCTGGTACGGCTGTCACGGGCGGCAATCCATATTTTTTTTGTGGCACCGGCCAGTTTAGCATTGGCGATAGACCCGGCGTTGGCAGCGCCTACCGTCTCGGTACGTGCTATAAGCCGGGCACGCTTCGCTGTGAACTCAGGGGATTCAAGTTCGGCCACTATATCATCGAATGACGCCCCGGATAAAGCTGCCCGGCTCAGTACTTCCCGGATAAGCCGTATAGTCGTCTGTGTTATGTCATTGGCATCATTGAACAGCCTCACTCTAAACCATTCTTCCATGATCCTGACAATGCGGTCTGAGAAACCCATCTGCCCCAATGGTGGTACTATGATGTTGTCGTCTTTGGTTTGTAAAACGGGGGTGGATGACTTCTTTAATGTAGTCCGGCTATGCCTGGCCCATATTGGTGCGACTGTTTTATATAGGTTCATTAATACAAGGTAAAGATCCCCCGGGTATATGTATGTCAGGTCTTTGCTGTCAATATACTGCCTGACCTGCTTTTTAAGTTCTTTGTTGATCTTTGGGGTGTACATTAATTCGTACCTCATCTGAAAGCGGTGAAACTTCAGCCATAAATCCTGTTGCTGTTGTTTGGTCATAATGTAAAGATACAACGGGACCGTCAATTAAAATACACCTCATTCTCGTAACCGTACTTGTGGCAACAAGGCATGAAAAAGCCTATAATAGCCATTATGTGTAAACAGGCACACGGGTAAATTATTTAAGAAAAGCCATTGCCACGCGCGAAGATAAATTAGAAGATTATGAAATACTTAATAACGAAATTAAGTAAGCAGGAAATTTACAGAATAATAAATGAACACGGAGTTGAGAATAACTCTTTTTGCTTAACTCATATTAAGCCAGATATGACTATACTGTCTGGGCTTTCCAACGACGTCCTAACTGAAATCGACGCTCTAAGTCATGTTGTATCGACTGATTTGGATGACCACATGATTTTTTTGATAAAAACCGGAAACCAATTCCAAATAACCGGCAATCCTTGCCTTTCTCCAATTTTATAACAGAATAAGTATTAAATCCTTCTTTCGTTATCCCTGTAAATACCAATTTATTCGCCTTTCCAGGCGATGCTCCGCAGCTTTTTTTCTTAAATAATTTCCCTCCCACCCTTCGTATGTAGTTGTAAATAAACTTACTACATACGCCAACCTGTTTAACATAACGCATAATTATAGGCTTTTTCATTTATAATAATTTAATTGGTTGCCACATACGATTTTTCATGTGGCAATTTAATGAAAAATCGTACTACTTTAGTTTTATCTCAGTACGTGGATCGAACGGTACCGGTTTAGCGACCCTTACCAGATCTTCAATATCAAGCCTCAGTCTTGCCCGGCGCTCCATCTGAAGTGACCTGTTGATTGCGCATTTCGGGTCAAGCGGTATCGCCCGTTCAATTATTTCCTTAATCTGGCTTTCCGTAATCATTTGCTGAATTATCTATTGGTTCAACTTCGATATTAAGATCATCGGCTAAAACGTATCCCTGCTTCACCAGCAGCTTATCGGCCATAGGGTCTGCAAGTTCATCATGTCCCAAAGATACCCGCATCTCGTTAATGACAATCGCCGGCATAGCTGCCCATCCTTCAGCTTTCTCCTTCATGTTTTCCTGAAGTACTGATATGTCGCTGATATCGCAGCGTACAATGGCCTTAGACTTCAACTCAGGTACGATCTCCTCATTAATCGCAGCGTCAATACGCATCACCTGCGGCAGTATGGCATTCGTGTACATTGCCTTTTCAAACTGACTGGCATTATCGTACTTAGCCCCCTTGTCTGAATTAAACAGCACATCCGAAATACTGTATGCGTTGCATATCTTTTTAAAATCCAAATCTGCCAGTGCTGCAAGATCCATATCGGCAAGCGTTGACCCTATCTCGATATAACCAAGGTCAGGCAGTCCACCCATGAACGGTGCCCCTGAATTTGATGTATTGTTTTTAAACCGGGCAAAATTTTCCTTCATCTGGTTCCATGCAGGTGATTCAGCACCCGGCAACTTGCTGTAGATAATCCCTGGAAGTCCGCCATTCTGCATCTGTGCGGTAGAAACATCCATATTAGCCTGCACCCGGGTAAGCCGTTGCATCAACACCTTAATTGGAGATAGCCCACGCCATTCCTGCATACTGTCAATAGACGGGTTGAAGAACTTTCTGAATACCATGTCTTCCAGCTCAATATTGAAGTCAATACCCCTGTTTGTGTCATAGTATTTATACCCGATTATCCTGCTGGGGAACGATTCAGACAGCACCACAACCACCCGACCCGGGTGTAGAAAATGCACTTTACGCATCCCTGCGTTAGGTCCCTGTTCCAACTTTTCCTTATACATAAAAACCTCCCCCATCAAATACAGGAAGGTGTACATTTTCTCCTTTTCCTCGAATGTAAGTGTAGCCAGGAATTTATTAACCGGGTCTGTAGGTGGTAACTCTTCGCCTTGCGCATCATATGCGCATTGCGGTATCATTGCGGCTGTTGTTGCAAGCCGTGATACAACGCTGTAAATATCATCCAGTGTGGTATAAGCCGATACCTCTTTAAAAACCTGCCAATGTGGGAATATCTGGGTGTTGAAGCTATCAAAGAAGTTCTGCAGTTGGGCTGTCTGCAAAGCCTTTATTTGCGTCTGTAACGCATCCCATTTTTTGTTACTAATAATCTGCACCGGCGAATTTAATTGATGGTTTTAAATCAAAATACTCACGCATCATAATTGTATCAGCAAAGTCCGGTGACCGGCCCAATAATTCCTTTACCTTATCCTTCGGTACTACGCCCTTTTTCATGTCGCTGTCAAGTTCTTTTTGCTTAACTTGCTCCAGTTCTTCTATTATCCACTGCTTAACCTCCTCGCTTTCACACTCCAAATATAAACCGTTTTTATTAATTCGGTCTGCTAATCTGAAATAGCACTGACTTTTAAGGTTGTCAAAGTTCTCAGGAACAAGTTTCCCATGTTCATCATACAGTCCTTCCGGGGATGGTATCGCCCGGCTATTGTTTACGAACCCCCTGAATTTAAGGAAGTCTACAATTCCTCCACCCATACCGTCCTCATCCAGCAAAACATCGCTGTTGCCAATCCCTAACCTGTACCTGGCATCCTCGACCAGTTGCCCGGTAACGTCAAGCGTCTGTTTCTGGTAGTGCTTAACCTTACCCCTAAACCCATCCCATTCTATAATGACTATTTTATCTCCACCCAAGCGGGCCACATCGCACGTCACCCGTTTAGTCCCCGCAGGAACATGGGTATTGGTGAAAATATCCAGGATCTTGTCGTATTGGATAAGTGCCGCAGGATCATCGTCATACTCCCAATCCCCGTTTAATAGCCTCTTTTTCTCATTTGTAGATAGTATCCGGTTAAGCTGGTCAATGTAGCCGGATGGCAACATCTTGTTATCCTGTGGGAGTGCTTGTATGAAGCATTGGTAGTCTTTCAGCGTACCGTCCCGGAATGGTTTATAAACCTTCCGATACATAAAGTTCTTTGACGGGTTGCATGTTCTCAGGTACTTTGCCGGTATGCCGTAGTCATCATTCTTCCACCTGCCAATACCAGCCTGTAGGTTCATATCTGCTGCCTCATCCCATTCACCTACTTCTTCACCCCATCCCCCGGTAAATTGCATAGAACCGAACCGCATATAAAGTGGATCGCTTGGCATATAGGCGGCGTCAAGTAAAAACACTTTAGACTTATTATCGCATTCGTAGATATTATACTGCCCATTGAATTTGATATGCTTACTCATATCAATACCTGAATTACCGAAAAACTCATTTATCGTTGGTATAGTGAACCGGACAAGATCGGATAGTTTATTCCGGGCAATAAACCAGTGGGTACCAGGGTACATAAATGCGGAGGAAAATATCAATGCAGCCCCTGTGTATGATTTAGCGCCGCCCTTTGCGCCGCCGTAGTTTATTTCTGTGGTTGTTTTATCAGCCCATTTGCGCCAGCACTCTTTTTGCTTTTCGTTGCCATGTGTGTCAAATTTCAACTGCATCGGTGACGTTTAAAAGTACCCTCCCTATCTTTTGGTAAACTTCCCAATTACAAGGCCCTGCATAATTAACAGCCGGTTCAGCAGTATTATCCTTCCAAATAAGCATACAACCGTTATCAATGTTAAAAGTAACAAACCTTATACCAGCGTAGTTCCTTATCCCCATCGCCCACTTATAAACATCTCCCCACCATTGTTTTGTTTCACGGGGAACATTTGTACCGGCTTCGTTCTCAGGTAGTACGTCATGGATGACAATAAACCCATTATCTGAAAGGTATAGCAGACTGTTTTCAAAATCACGCTTAACCTGTTCCTTAGTATGGTTCCCATCAATAAATATAAGATCAAATACAGGCTTCGATCCATTGTTGGATATGGCAGCAAAATATTCATCTGATGTCATCCGCTTTATGCCAGGCTCAAATACAGCAGGATCTACCCCTGTTTTATTCTCACAGATTATCTTATTGAAGTTTTGCTGCTTCGACTGCACACCTATCTCAAGATAGTTATTCAGCCCATACTTAGCGGCCAACGCATTCAGTAATTGTGTGTGGGTTGTTATCAATGCCTTAAATGTTTATGCTTAATATACTTCAGTTCCTTACTCTGTGAATAATCCCATTTGTAGGTATGGATCTTATACCCGATGCTTATCTTAGCAAAAGCTACCTGGTCCCTGGTGCTATGCTTATAAACTTCCTGCCACCATTTCTCACACAGTTCTATGCAGGTAGGTGTATTTTGTCGCATCAAAACACCGGAGGTTATTATCCGGTCATTGAATGCAGGTACGTCCTCAGCTTTATACGCCCTGTCTTGTTCAATCAGTTTGTCAGCCTCTCCCCTGTTGTTGGCAAGGCACGACGCAATTTCCCTGTACACACAGGTACGAAGTGGATGCTTTGCTGCACTGAACGGCATCATGTGTGTTCTGGCCCACCAGTCGTTAAGATCCACGTTTATCTGAAAGGCAGCATCTATCCACATAGATTGTTCCCAATCCACCCAGCCCATTATCTTAAACCAACGGGCCGTTAATCGTGGTTCAAAGATAACATCCCGGCGAACAACCTCCCATACCTTGCTTACTATCGGCTGATCAGTAAAGCAAATATACCGCCATCCTGGGGTAATAACGGTAGGTTCTTTCAGGTCGTCATAATCACCGAATATGGCCGTGTAACATACCTTCATCGTGTCTGCAAATATGGTGTTTTGTCATCTGTTGCCCCGTAATGAACCATCCAGCTATGAATCATCTCATCAACCAGCATTTTGAATGTGTACTCAGGCTGCCAACCAAGCGCCCTGATGCGGCTGCTATCCCCTTTCAGGTATTGCAGTTCGTGGGGCCGCTTAAACTTTTCATTCACCACAACTGGTATAT
>Ga0138256_10002703_pt1 | contig 18925 bp, 17 predicted proteins | sample KNB2016incub_MG_FD_105486 | JGI IMG/M metagenome (GOLD analysis project Ga0138256, IMG submission 105486) | Active sludge microbial communities from wastewater in Klosterneuburg, Austria - KNB2014incub_MG | ecosystem: Engineered > WWTP > Activated sludge > Unclassified | place: Austria... | reverse complement strand
TCTATAAGTCCATCGCAAATCACTTGGATTGGTGCAATCATCATCACCTTCAACAGTAAGATCATAATGACCATAGCATAATCCATCATTTGCATTTTTGAAAGATTCTTTATCACAAAAATCGACAAAATCACAATTTTTTATTGTAGGTGGTTCAGAATTCATCACGTAGATCAATTGTGTTTCCGACCAAATACCAGAGTTTGTATTTGCATTATATTGGCACCAATCGACCACTGTCCATTTACGCAATATCTTATAGCATACACTATCTACAAAAGTGAGTTTCAAATCTTCATAATTTGCAGCAACTTGTGCACAACCTAGATTAGAATAAGTTGGCTCACCTGTATTAGAAGGATGAGTGATGACATTATTGCAGGAATTGATAAGCTTGGTTGGTGGAAATATTATATTTTTTCTATCGAAAAAATTTGTATTTCGAATAGTGATCGTTTGAGTAGCAAAGGAAGTCAATCCTTGATTGTCCTTTGCAGTGAATATCCTTGTGATCGTACCTTGATTACAATTAATATTTCTTTCTACAATTTCATCGACAGTGACTGAACAATTATCTGTAGCAAGACCATCTCTACCTGCATAATAGGTAGGAGCTGAGTAAAAATTATTGTCTCTTATGATAATGCTAGTTCTGTCAGATTCTCTTGTTCGGATCACTCCAAATTCCTTTAAGTCAGAATACTTGTATTCACATGATATAGTGATATCTGTGGGTGGGACGATGATAGGCGCCACTTTTTCTTGTACAATTGCTTCAACCATACAAGTGTTTTTATTTCCATAAGTATCTTCTACTTGTAAAGCCACCATAACTGTCGTGCCAATATCCAAACAACAGAATTCGACGAAATCGCCAAATGCAGTTCCAGTACCACAAGTATTGAGCATTCTTGCAACTTTAATATTTTTTATCTTACAATTGTCTGTAGAACCTGCATCAAAGGAACTTGCATAAGCTTTGGCAGAACCATCAGCAGCAAGTGTGATCACTGTTTTTTGATCACATACTGCTAGAGGTGCAAGATTATCCACGACACCAACTTCTGTAGCACACTCAGATTTATTTCCGCAGTCATCTGTAACATAATAGATAATCCAGATTCTTCCTTCAGGAGCTCCATTAAGATAGAAACATTTATCTGCTATGTTATAGCTAATATATTGCTTTGATATTTCAGCTGGCTGACCCGGTAAAGGCTCCCTCAATTTGACATATACATCATAAGTCCATTTTCCGCAGTCTTCAACAAATGCTGGTGGTGGAATCTTTGTTGTAGCTGTACAGGAATAATTATCCGTACCTACAGTAAATTGCACTGGACATTCAACTAATGGTGGAACATCATCTACCACTTTTATGGTTTGATTGTATTCAGTAACACCCTGTGTACACCAATCCAGTATAACCCATCTTCTCAATATCTTATAAGTCCCATCGCAAATTACAATTTTTAAATCAGAAAAAGTAGCATTTAATGTTGTACAACCATTTGAAATGGGATGACCTGTATGACTTGGACTAGGATTGCCATTTGGAAGTTTTGGAAAAGTACTTGAGCAAAGTAAATAATTTGTGGAATTGACCCCTATCAATCCATCGTAATTTTTTGGATAAACTATGTCTGCAAGACTTGGTTTTATAATGCAAATAGTATCATTGCATGTAGAAGTATTCCCTAAAGAATCCTTAGCCACCCATGTTCTAATTATTTTTCGGATGTATGGATTAAGGCAGGTATAATGAATCTCATTATCTGTATAAGTTAATTCTACTTTTGAACATTTGTCCCAACCAGTGACGACATATATCGGCGGTGTAGTTGAAGTTTGTACACTCGTTGTGCTAAGCCATGATGGAATGGGGAAGCCAAGATTGCTTGGTGAGATCGATGTCGCACAGCGAATCGTATCATTACTACACACTAATAAAGGTGGGTATTTGTCTTCAATTTTTACTTTTCCCCAACAAGAATTTCCTGATGCAAGATGCCAAATTTTGAAATCAAATGTTTTATTGATATCAGCTGATCCGAAGTTGAGATCAGACTCTAATATGCCATCTAGATAGACTTTAATAGTATAATCCGCATTAACTCCAATCATATCCTCTAACACCATATTTGGTGTAATGGTGGCAAAACAATTGCTGTCAAGGGAAACATGCAATAGATCATTACATGCAATTTCAATCAATGTCTTTTTTTCTGTGGCTTTAATCATTGAAAAGGAGAAGAGGATTCCAATAACTAAAATGGATCTCTTTAAAAAACTCCTTGCAATAGTAACATTTTGATTCATGGTAATATTTTTTCGGTTTATGAGCAAATTCTCGGATTTTTTTATCCGGCGCTTACATTGATTCAAAATATATACCAATTTTTTATAATTTATTATTTTTTGTTATATGAAAAAGACCAAAATTGAAACAATAATTATTGAAAATCAATAAATTATAAATTATGATAATAAATATGTCAAATAATTTATTTATTAGGGATTTATTTAATATTTACTCCAAAACTCTATAAAGCACAACTTTGTATGAAGCAATTTAGGATAAACATTGTCTTGAATAAGAAATCGGAATTATGAGATTTTAATGCGTTTATCTTAAGAATTCGAGTTCTCCCTCATCATTATATTTTGCAAGTGCACTTGGACCTGAAGAGATGTTTTCAGCCTGTCGATGTTTGACGATATAGTCTATTCGCGATTTGATATCTGATGAAATTTGATTGTAAGAATGCGCTGGTTTTTGGCCAGAAATATTTGCTGAAGTAGATATTATTGGTCTTCCGAATGTTTTGATTAAGCTATTGCAAAATGGATCTTTACAAATTCGCATTGCGACGGTATTGTTTAAGATGGCAGCATCAGGAAGTGATTTGATATTTTGGTAAACGATAGTCAAAGGTTTATCATAAAGGCTAAGCAATAAATCTATCCTTGGATGAATTTTATCGACATATTGATAAAGCATTTCAATACTATCGACAAGAAGAATAAATGATTTTGTGGCAGGTCTAGCTTTTATCTGAAATATCTTTTCATAAACTAATGGGTTCAAGGCGTCGCCACCGATGCCCCAAATTGTGTCCGTTGGGTAAAGTATAGTTTGACCTAATTCTAAAGCTTGAATACAATTTTTTAGGTCTTCACTAAATTTTCCATTTTCAGACATAAGATTTTCAATTTTTTAAACTATTAAACGTAATTTTTCGTTTTTGGACATAGATTATGTGTATTAAATCCAGATTTATTCTTATTATCGGTATTTTTCTGTTATTAATTAACAGAAATTTTGCCCGTCATATTGTAGGAGGAGAGATTTATTATGAGTGTATCGGAATGGATCCTATTAATAATAGAGTGACATTTCAATTTACAATGAATGTGTATAGAGATTGTTTTAGCACGAATTCTGCTGAACTAGATCCTGAGGCGCAAATTGGTTTTTATGTTCAAAACTCTTCTTTAAATTATGTCCCTTATGGGACAGCGGATGTCAAGCTTAGTTCAAGTCGCACTCTAGATCCAACAAATAATAATCCTTGCATCATTCCACCACGTGTATGTGTGCAAGAAGGTGTTTATACTTTTACAAGAACTTTTGACATCATCAATAGCAGCTATGTAGTAGTGTATCAAAGATGTTGTAGGAATAATACCATTTCAAATATCCTTGATCCAGATAAACAGGGAGCTGCATTTTACGTAGAGATCACACCTGAGGCCCAAAGACTATGTAACAGTTCTCCAAGGTTTAAAAATTTTCCACCTATTGTTATATGTGGTGGTGTATTACTTAATCTGGATCATGGCGCAACAGATAAAGAAAATGATTTGATAACCTATGAATTCTGTGCACCTTTCTCCGCTGGTGGACAAAATGGAAGTAATGGTGTAGGTAAAATAGATGATTGTAATGGTGTAATGCCAAATCGATTTAATTGTCCACCTCCATTTAAGACAGTTACATTTCTTTCACCAACATATACATCCAATACACCACTAGCTGGAAATCCTGTAGTAAAGATCGACCCATCGACTGGATTGATAACTGGCATCCCAGAAAAAATTGGCCAATTTGTGGTAGGCGTTTGTATCAAAGAATATCGATCTGGAGTCTTGCTCAGTGTGGTGCGACGAGATTTTCAGTTTAATGTCGCTCAATGTGATATTAAAGTCTCTGCACGAATTCAAGCGGATAGTATATCAAAAGATCAAGAATTCATCGTCAATACTTGCGGAAATAATACTGTTGATTTTATTAATCAAAGTATTAAAAAAGAAAATATTCGAAGTTTTGATTGGTTTTTTAGAATTGGAACAGATACGATACATGGCAATACAGAACATGTAAAAGTGACATTTCCAAATATTGGAACATATAGGGGGCAAATGATTTTAAACAAAGGAGTCGAATGTTCCGATACTGCTTTTATCAACGTCAATGTTTTTCCAGGGATCAATGCAAATTTTAACTATTCTTATGATACTTGTATTGCAGGACCAGTCAGTTTTACTAATTTTTCTAAATCTGGTAGCGGCAATATTACAAACAATGATTGGTTATTTGAAGCCAATGGTCAATCAACACTAAAAGATCCAAGTTATATATTCAAAACACCTGGGAATAAAGCTATAAGATTGGAGGTGCGGGATATCAATGGATGTATAGATGACACAACCGCAATAATTCCTTATTTTCCAGTTCCCAGTCTTCTTGTAGTTGATCCTGGAATATTTGAAGGTTGCGAACCTCTTGATGTTTTTTTTGAAAATTTATCTATTCCTATTGACACTACTTATGATATCACTTGGGATTTTGGAGATGGTACTTTTTCTTACAGGATTTCCCCGAATCATACCTATCAGAATAAAGGACTTTATTCAGTGAAACTGTCAGTGACTTCACCTATTGGGTGTCATACCGAAATAAATTATCCTGATTGGATCACAGTAAAGGAATCACCCAAAGCAGCTTTCGATTATTCACCAGAGATACTGAGTTCATTCAACAATAAAATAGCCATCACAGACTATTCACTTAGAGCGAAAACTGTTGAATATATTCTCTCTACTGGGGAGAAATTAAGACTTCGAAATCCAGTCTACACATTTAGAGATACAGGAATCTATCATATTAAACAAATCGCAATTCATGAAAATGGATGTATCGATACCCTATTGCAAATTTTGGACATTGAACCGAAAGTGACTTTTTTTATGCCCAATGTCTTTACACCAAATGGTGATGGAAAAAATGAAGAATTTCTAGGAAAAGGAGCAACTGAGTTCATGCAAAATTTTCAAATGACCATTTGGGATAGATGGGGAGGTAGATTATTCACTAGCAAAGATCCAAATCTAGGTTGGAATGGTAGATTTGATAACACTGGAGAGTTTGTTCCAAATGGTGTTTATATCTATACTTTAGAGTATAATACAGCTAGAAAAAAGCATATAGAACTTAAGGGTTTCGCTACTGTACTCAGATGATCGGCAAAATTATTTTATCTATTTAAGAATTGTTTAACCATGCTATCTTTTTGAATTGCAACATTTTAATTAATTTTGTGGTTGATTCTAAAAAAAATACTAAGAAAAATGTTACAAATGCTTTTAAAAAATTCTAGATTTCTAAGTTTGACTTTTGTTGTTTGCTTGGCGATCAGCGCATGTGCGCAAAAACCAGCGGTCAATAAAGCTGAAAACGAAGGTTGGATAACAAGTTTGGATGAAGCAGTTGCCTTATCTAAAAAATCAGGAAAACCAATCATGGCAAATTTTACAGGAAGCGATTGGTGTGGCTGGTGTAAGAGACTTACTTCAGCAGTATTTTCAAAAGATGAATTTAAAACTTGGGCTTCAAAAAATGTGGTGTTGTTAGAATTGGATTTTCCAAGATTTAAACAATTGCCAACTGAATTGCGCAATCAAAACCAAGCACTTCAACAACAATTTCAAGTTGGTGGATTTCCTACGATTTGGGTGTTTGATGCTGCTCAAAATAAATCGACCAAGCAATTTGAATTTACTCAATTAGGAAGAACTGGATACAAGCCTACAGTAGCTGAATTTACAACTGACGTTGATCAAATGATCGCTAGAAGAAAAAAATAATTTTATTTATTAAATTTTTAAAGCCTCATATTCTTGGAATATGGGGCTTTTTTGCTATATATTAGATTTTTTTGATTAAAATAGATTTTTGATCTCAATTGGGTATAGAATTTGCTTCTCTGTCCAACGTAAATATTTAGCTCGTTTATTTTTTTAAATATAAACCAAATCTAAATTAATAAAAAATTACCGCAATGAAAGCAATAATCCCAGTTGCAGGAGCAGGAACGAAATTAAGGCCAATTACTTACACACAACCAAAGCCTTTAATACCTGTTGCTGGGAAACCTATTATTGCATTTATAATCGATGAACTTATACAGGCTGGGATAGAAGATTTTGTTTTTGTCATTGGGTATTTGGGTGAAAAAATAAAATCTTATCTCGATGAGAATTATAGTCACATCAGAAAGCAATATGTACTTCAAGGAGAAAGAGAAGGTTTGGGACATGCCATCTATTCATGCCGAGAATTTATAGACGATGGTGATCAAGTGATTATCCAACTAGGTGATTCACTTATTGATATCGACTTTAATGTTTTTATTAATTCTAAATATTCTACTTTAGGGGTGAGCAAGGTAAGTGATCCTAGAAGATTTGGTGTCGTTGAATTAAATGAAAAAAATTTCGTAAAAAAACTTGTTGAAAAGCCTCAAATTCCGGTGACCAATTTGGCTATTGTGGGATTGTATTTTATTAAAGAATTTAGATTGCTCTTTAACGCACTTCAGTCAAATATTCAGAATGGCTTTAAGACAAGAGGAGAATATCATCTCACCGATGGATTAATGAAGATGGTAGAAGATGGATGTCGAATTGAAGTGATGGAAGTTAAAAATTGGTTTGATTGTGGGGGTAAGGAGAGTTTGCTAGAGACCAATGCCATCATGCTAGAGCGAAGTTACCACGATAGTAATCAATTAGAGTGGGAAGGCAGTATCATCATACCGCCTGTAAATATAGGTAAAAACTGTACGATTAATCATTCTATCATAGGACCTAATGTAACGATTGGAGAAGATACAAAAGTAGATAATGCCATCCTTAAAGATGCCATCATTGGGAATTTTACAGTTATAGAAGATGTAGTACTCCAACATTCAATAATAGGGAACGATGCATTAATTCGAGGAAGATATCAAAGCTTTAATATTGGAGACAATACTGAGATTGATATGGTGTAAAATTTTTACAGACAGGTAAGCTCTTTAGTTTGTCATATTCCCTAAAATAAAATTTCTAATAAATTAGTTATTATCTATAAATCCGCTTTAGTCAATTTTTTAAAAATAGATTATTGCTTGATTTTTTATTACAGAAGTTAAATTATCCATAGCATGATGAATTTGAATTATTTGATAATTGTTTCAATGTTGATATTTAGTATAGGCTGCAAGTCTGATCGCGATAGCTTTAATAATATCCTCGGTGAATGGAAATGTAGTCAATGGACCACTAGGTCCCAATCGATCAATAAATGCAATGATCAAGTTAAATTTATTTTTAGACCTGATAAAAGTTATAGCTCTTTCCTGGGAATCGAAGAATCAGGGACTTTTTTTATTGAAACTCAGATGTTGCATGTAAGTCCAAAAGACAAGATGCAGTTCTCTGTAAAAATTCAGACCAATAATAAAGATAGTCTGGTATTATTGATGAATAGTGGAGGAGAATTGGAAGAAATGATCTTAACTAAAGTCCATTAATATACTATCTACCTTGATCAAAAAATCAATGTAAACTGAATGATTTCAATAAGATTTAAATAATTATTTCTTAGCGCCTTTAGCAGCAGCAGCAGCTGTCTCAGCAGCAGCAGATTTTAAAGCTCTTGTTACTTCAACAGATACAACTGGAGTTGCTTGAGTATTGACAAATTCAACACCTTCTATTGTTTTAATATCTCGAATCCTCATCGTCTGTCCTACCTCAAGCGTGGTCACGTCAAGCGTTACTTCAGTAACCATTTTTTCAGGTGTTGTTTTGCATTTAACTGTTCTCAGTTTTTGAAGTAATTTTCCACCTGTTTTTACACCCGCAGCATTTCCTATAATTCTCAAAGGCACTTCGATTCTGATAGTCTCGCCTTTTACCAATTTTAAGAAATCAATATGAATCACATTGTCAGTAACTGGGTGGAACTGGAGTTCTTTTAGTATGCACTGATGAACTTTGCCTCCTAAATTAATGTCAATAACCTTGAAATCAGGAGTATAAATGATATGTCTAAGATCAGCTGGAGTTGCATTAAATTGGATATTCTCTCCTTTTGAATATAATACACAGGGAACTAAGCCACTATTTCTGTATGTTTTTGCAGCAGATTTGCCATTTTTAGTTCTTTCTTGGCCGTTAAGCGCGATCGTATTCATATCTTAAAATTTTATAACAAAATGATTAAAAGGAGCGCAAAGATAAGACTATTATAGATTTTTGAATAAAAAATTTATCTTTTTTATAGAAATTAAACCTAAATCCTTTGCTTTCCTAGCTTTTATTACATAAATAGTGCTGAAATAGACCTATGTTCGTGAGTATTACGTATTGCTCTAGCAAATAGTTTTGCAGAGCTCAATACCTTGATTTTGGGACTTGTCTGCCTCAATGGGATCGTATTAGTGACTATCAGTTCGCTGAGCTTTGATTTTTCAATATTTTCATAAGCCTTACCAGATAGTACAGGATGGGTACACATAGCTTTGACGCTAATTGCTCCTTTTTCTATAAGAGCTTCGGCCGCTTTGCACAAGGTGCCAGCTGTGTCTACAATATCATCTATCAAAATAATCTCTTTACCAGCCACATCACCAATAACAGTCATGCTTTCTACTTCATTGGCTTTCTTGCGATATTTATCACAAATAACTAACTCTTTTTGAAAATGCTTAGCATAAGTTCTTGCCCTTTTTACTCCGCCAACATCTGGACAAGCAAAAACAACATTTTCTATACCTGTTTCTTCTAAATAAGGCATAAAAATGGCCTCACTCTTCAAGTGGTCTACTGGAATATCAAAAAATCCTTGTATTTGGTCTGCATGAAGGTCCATAGTCATGATGCGGTTAGCTCCTGCCGCTTGGATAATATTGGCCACTAATTTTGCAGATATAGGTACTCTTGGCTTATCTTTTCTATCTTGTCTTGCGTATCCATAATAAGGGATTACAGCAATAATATAATCTGCAGAAGCCCTTTTAGCGGCATCAATCATAAGTAATAACTCCATGATATTCTCAGCAGGAGCTGCAGTAGTTTGAATAAAAAAAACGTATTCGCCTCTTACAGATTCATTAATTACTGGCTGCATTTCACCATCACTAAATTTTGAAATCTGGATGTCTCCAAGTGGTGATCCATAATGATCGGCTATGTCTTCTGCCAAATATCTTGAATTTGTTCCTGAAAATAATTTTACATTCATGATGGAAAATTTCTGCAAACGTACAATATTTATTCCTTAATCAAATTGTATTGCTCTTGCTTTTTAAATTATTGTAGTTTTGTAGCTGATATGCAAAGAATTCCAGGTTTGTTTTTTGCCCCTTCAAAGCTTGTGGGAAGAGGCGTTTTTACAGCAGAAGATATAGTGAAGGGGACGACTTTTGAGATTGCTCCAATTATCGAAATCCCTGAGTCAGAAGTTGATGTCATACATCATACTGAATTGCATGACTACTATTTTGTTTGGGGTGAACAGGATGAAAAGGCAGCTATTGCGTTGGGATATGGTTCTTTGTATAACCATTCTTATTCCCCCAATGCCAATTATATATTTGATTTGGATGCTCAGACGATTGAATTTTTTGCTCTGAAAAAAATTAAAGCTGGAGAGGAAATTACAATAAATTATCACGGAGATCCAGATGTAAAAGATGAACTTTGGTTTGACAAAACAGGTCAAAGAATTAAAAGGATCAAGGCGAAATTATGAGTTTGAGGCTTGAAAAAAGAATTTTTCTAAAGAGAGCAAATATTTTTCTGCCTTCTTCAAAAAGTATTGCCAATCGTCTCTTGATCATCAATGCTCTGTTGAATAATATAGAGGCTATTGAGAATATGCCAACTTCCCAAGATACTCAAGATTTAATTGCAGCATTGCAAAGCGATTCCTATGATATTCATTTAGGAGATGGTGGTACGACCTTTAGATTTGTCTTGGCTTATTTTTTTATAACAAATCAAGAAAAGATTATTGAAGCTACTACATCATTAAAATCAAGACCTCATAAAACGCTTTTTGAAACTTTAGAAAAACTAGGTGCAAAAATTGAATTTTTAAATAAAGCATATCAATTACCTATTAAAATTTGTAAAAGAGATCAGCTTGAAATACAAATCAGTGAATTGGAAGTAGATGTCGATCAAAGCAGTCAGTTTTTAACAGCTTTGCTTTTAATTTCGCCATCCTTTAATAAGGAATTTAAATTTTTTTGGAAGGGGAATTTTGTTTCAAAATCCTATATAGACATGACGCTTTATTTGATGAGCCAACATGGAATTAAAATTTCCAAAAAGCCCAATTCAATTACAATCCATCCCTCTTTTTATCAAAGAAAAAGCTTTAAAGTAGAAGCGGATTGGAGCTCAGCGGCATTTTTTTATGCTCTAGCTGCCATTCAAGAATGTCCAATAGAATGGGTTCTTATTGATTTGTTTAAGTCAGGACTGCAAGGAGATGAAAGGATAGCAGATATTATGATCGAATTCGGAATCGAAAGCAAAGAAACAGAGCAAGGAGTATTGATTAGGAATGGAAATAAGTTCAAGGATACGATAGAAATTGATTTTAATAATTGTCCAGATTTATTTCCGCCAATAGCCATCTGCGCCGCGATGAAAAAAGTAAATTTGATCGGTCTTCAAGTTCAACATTTGCACCACAAAGAATCTGATAGGTTAAGTGAATTAAAAGGCTTCTTAGAACAACATGGTTCATCTGTGAAAATTCTTGAAACTATGGATGGAGAAATGGTGACAGTGGATAATTCTAATTTTCAAGTAGCAGAGAATATCAACGTATTTAGTCAGAATGACCACAGATTAGCGATGGCTTATAGTCTTTTGAGTTATAGGTCGATAGTAACGATAGATGACGAGACAGTAGTAAAGAAATCTTTTCCAGATTTTTGGAAAGTTTTTGACTCAATTTCCTGCTGAATCATTTAACCCTTTCAACCTCATACAAAGAATACATCAAACGATTCACATCAGAATAATTCAATTTTAGCTTGCCTTTTATTTCTATTGACTCTGAGGTATAAGGAATTGCTTCTTTTGCCGAAACCTCCAATACAGTCTCAGGACCAGCAGCTCCACAAAAGAAACAGCTGCTATAAGGAAAAGCAGAAAACACAAATTCCTTATGACTCTTGTATCCGTCAGTTGGAATAATATACCCTTTGAGTCGAATTTCTTTAGTTTCGTACGATTTGATTTCTTTGCTAAATATAGGACGATCAACTTTGAGTCCTAAGAGATCATCATATTCTTTTTTATAGGTTAACTTGCTCAATACGGTCCACATGCTGGGACTTTGGGCAAGAATTGTATAACTTGAGAATGTTAACAAGCAAATAATTAAAATAAATTTATTCACAATTTTCTAAACGTGAAATTATAATGTTTGTTTTCTGAAAAACCAGCTTTAGCTGCTGAAATTCGTTTGTTTCAATGACAGGCGATATAAAGCGAATTATTTCAATCATTTTTACCAGATTTTTATAAAAAAAGTAGCTAATTGGGGTTATATTTGAGTGTTTGGGAATAATCTTAAAATTTAGGTATAAGTTTTTTGTCAACAAAATGTAAGTGTAAAAACTGAAAGCAATTTTTAGTGTTAGTAGCTTGTTGAAAATGGAAATAAAACAGACAGATTTATTGATTATTGGGGCTGGACCTTGTGGTTTATTTACTGTATTTGAAGCAGGTTTATTAAAATTAAAATGCCATCTAGTGGATTATCTACCCTTGCCTGGTGGACAGTTAACTGAGATTTATCCAAAAAAGCCTATATATGATATTCCCGGCTATCCAAGTGTGATTGCAGGCCAGTTAGTTGAGAATTTGATGGAACAAATTAAGCCTTTTAGTCCAGAGTTCACATTAGGAGAACGAGCTGAATCATTGGAAAAGGTGGATAATGATTTCATACTAACCACACATCTTGGGACCAAGATAAAAGCAAAAGCAGTATGTATAGCTGGTGGATTAGGTTGCTTTGAGCCCAGAAAACCGCCTTTGCCAGAAATTGGAAATTTTGAGGATAAAGGCGTGGATTATATAGTCAAAGATCCTGAAAAGTATAGAGGAAAGAAGTTGGTCATAGCTGGAGGAGGAGATTCAGCTATTGACTGGACTTTTTTTCTAGCAGATATATGTGAAGAATTGACCCTAATACATCGTCGGACAGAATTTAGGGCGGCACCGGAAATGGTCGAAAAAGTGGTTCATTTAGCTGAGCATAAAAAGATTAAGCTGATTACAGAATCTGAAGTGACAAAATTGGAAGGACGTTATAGTTTGGAGTCTTTGACCGTGCATACTCCTGAAGGAGATCAAACGATTTCAGCCAATTACTTTTTGCCATTGTTTGGACTAAGTCCCAAGCTTGGACCAATAGCGGATTGGGGATTGAATTTAGATAAAAATGCCATAACAGTAGATACATTGGATTATTCTACAAACATAGAAGGCATCTTTGCTATTGGAGATATTAATACCTACCCTGGAAAATTAAAGCTCATTCTTTGTGGATTTCATGAAGCAACTTTAATGGTGCAATCTGTGTTCAAAATAGTTAATAATGGAAAAAAGCCGAGTTTTAAATATACCACGGTCACTGGAATACAGAATATTTAAGGAATTCATATGGAAGAAGTTGTATTGAACATTATTGACAGAGAAGGAATCCTTCACACTGTTGAATTTCCAAACGAACAAGGCTACAATCTTATGGAAGTCCTTAAATCTTTAGAGTTTGAGGTCGCGGGGACTTGTGGTGGTATGGCCCTTTGTGCAAGTTGCCATGTTTATGTCGAATCAGAAACTGATCTAAAAGAAATGTCTCAAGCTGAAATATTGATGTTGGACAGTGTTTTTACAACACAATCAAATTCTAGACTAGCTTGCCAAATTCCTTTATCAGAATCAATCAATAATATCGTCATTCGATTGGCGCCAATAGAATAATTTGAAAAATAGATATTTCCCTTATATTGCATTATTATTAGTTTGTCTAATATGGGGAACAACATACATGGTCAATAAAATTGGAGTAGGACAGATTCCTCCATTTTTGTTTGGATTCGTGAGACAACTTTCTGCTGGCTTACTCTTGAGTTTTTATATTTTTGTTATTAGAAAACATGCTTTACCCAGTAAAGAATATATAAAATTTCATTCAATAGTAGCAATCTTGCTTATTACGATTGGAAATGGAATTGGAACATTCGGATTACAATTTATTCCAAGTGGAATATCCGCTGTGCTTGCTGCAATTTCTCCAATTATTATAGCCTTATTGAGTATTTATTTAAATCCTGAGGATCGATTGAAACCGACAGGATGGTTAGGCATTATTATGGGTACGACTGGTTTATTGATCATTTGTTCAAACAATTTTTCATCCGATTCGAATAAGACAAATTCCTTATTGGGTTTATTTTTTACTATATGTTCTGTATCAGCTTGGGCTTTTGGGACGGTTTATAGTAAGACAAAAACGTTTAAAGAAAGTCCTCTGATTGCGGCAGCTATTCATATGGTCGTGGGGAGTATTCCTCTTTTGTTTTTAACATTGATTTTTGAGAAACCGTTTGATTTTAAAATTACTACAACAGCTTTAGGAATATGGGCTTATCTGATTATATTTGGATCACTAGTTGCCTATAGTGCTTACATTTATGCTTTGAAATATTTGCCTGCTACACTGGTGAGTATTCAGAGTTACATTAATCCTATAATTGCATTGGTGACTGGATCTGTTTTTTTAAATGAGAAGATTACAGTATGGATTATAATGGGTTCTATGATTACAATCGTTGGTATTATCTTAGTAAATTTCTCACTCTATAAAATCAAATACCGCAAAATAAAATCTGCTGTGAAAGTATAATTCTCTATTGTCGAAATAAAATTTAAATGAGACATGGAGAGTATTCGTATATTGCCCTTCAATATGAAGACTAAAGAAAAATTAAGTAGTTTTTCACTTACGATGCTCGTTATTGGTCTAGTGATAGGCATGGGAATATTTCGCACAGCATCTGATACTGCAAAGGCTGCAGGGACTGCAGAAGTATTTTTTGTTGCTTGGATCCTTGGTGGTATAGTCGCATTATGTGGGGCACTTACCTTTGCAGAAATAGGATCAAGATATCCAATTACAGGCGGATATTATAAAATATTTTCAGTTGCTTTCCATCCATCCATTGCTTATGCATTGAATCTAGCATTGCTGGTCTCTAATGCAGCTGCACTTTCAGGAGTGGCACTAATAGGAAGTGAATATTTATGCCAGGTTATTTTTCAAGACGCCACAAATGATGTGGTGAAGTCAATGATTGCAATGTTGACGATAGTGCTGTTTTATGGAATAAATCTACTGGGATTGAGTATAAGTTCAAGAGCTTTGAATATATTGATGTTTATTAAAATCGGGATGATATTATTATTGATAAGTTGTATGTTTTTATCCCAACCTCAAGTTCAAAATACAGCACTCAATTTTTCTAATTTTTTATCTAAAGATAATTTCTTGGCTATAGGAGCAGCATTGATGGCAGTATCTTTTACCTATGGAGGATACCAACAAACAATTAATTTTGGTGAAGAAATAGATGGCGATACCAAAGTGATGCCAAGAGGAATTGTCACAGGGATGATTATTATTATTGCTTTGTATGTTTGCGTCAACTATGCTTATTATTCTATAATTGGATTTGAATCTTTAAAGGAGGCTAGGGGTGTGGCTTCGTTAGTGATCGCACAAGTCTTCGGACCATTTGGTCAAACAGCTTTTTCAATTTTACTTTTTATTGCAGTATTAGCTTATGTCAATGTTCAACTTATGGCAAATCCAAGAGTAATGTTTGCTATGTCTCAAGAGGGATTATTGCCTAAGAAATTTCAATATAAATCTAAGGAAAAAAATGTTTTGGTAATATCCTTAACCGTATTTGCAACGATTGCAATTATAGTTTTATTTTTTGCCAATACATTTGAGAAAATTTTAGGATTTGTGATGTTTTTAGATTCAATAGGTATGGCAATGTCAGCAATGACCTTGTTTATTATCAAAAAGAAATTCAAGAAAACTGCAGAGGAAGAGAATAGTATTTACAAGATGAAACTCTTTCCTATTCCAACATTGATTTTTATATTATGCTATTTGTATATAAGCATTACAGTGGCAATACGATATACAAATCTTGCTTTAATTGGAGCAGGAGTTTTCGTATTAAGTTTGTTTATTTATTTTTTGATAATACAAAGCAGAAAAAAATAAGTGATTTGATTAACTATTAATTTTATAAGTGGCACGAAATACCATGTGGCGCGGAGCTTCAAGATATCCAGGTCTGTTTGTATAAATTTCATTAGTTAAGTTAAAAAGATTTGCTTGCAATTCAATCTTTTTCATTTGATATCCTAATCGCAATCCATGAATTCGATATCCAGTATTATTCTTTTCTCTGAATTCTTTTACACCTTTGATGAATGTCTCGAAAATTGGGTCTATTGCGGTTACATTACTTGCATATAAAAAGTCATATCCAAGCATCCATCCATTTAGTTGATATTGAATGTCAGATTTGAAAACATGCTTTGATCGATATTTCAACACATTTTCATCCGAAGTAGATCGCAATGCATTCAATTGTCCACGTGTTGCTTTATCTAATTCCGTTAGTTTGACATTATTTCCAGTCAAATCCCAATCTTGAAATTTTGGTTCAATAAATGTATGTGATGCGATAAATGATAGATTTCCATACTTAAATTTTTTATTTAAAAGCAAGCTTCCTTCTACTCCAGGAATCTCAGTGTCCCCAACATTGGAGGATTGAAAAAAAGGAACTAAATTTGGAGACAACAGAAATCCAAATTCCATCATGTCTTGATACTTTGAATAAAATCCAGCTATGTCGAATCCGCCATCCATGGATAAAAATTTGAAAGCCTGTTTGTAACCTATTTCAAAACTATTGCCATATTCAGATTTAAGATTAGGATTTGGCGCAATATTTAAATTTCCGGCTTGGGTTTGAATATATTTTTCAGCTAAAGTAGGAAATCGGAATCCTTGACCCCAAGAGGCTCGCAGATAACTATTTTTTGCTACATTATAATTCAGTCCAAAGCGAAATACTGGTCTAGAATCCTTGGATTGCTGATCAAATTGATATGTTCCAATATGGCTTGGCCCTTGAATTTTAAAGTATTCATATCTCATTCCAGCCATGATGATGAGTCGATCTTTGATCTTATGTTCTGCACTAAGATAAACTGCTTGATTTGAACTACTCAATAATGTATCTCCATAAAGCGGGGCATCAATTTTACTATAAGAACCAAAAACTCCAGCAGCAATTGCAAGTCTCCATTTTTCAATATTCTTATGTATTTGGTATTCGCCATAATAGTTATTGCTTTGATTGGATTGGTTGGCGTTATTATTATTTTCTATATAATACCATCGCGCATAAGCCTTATGTTTATAATTTTTATTGGTAATATAATTTACACTTGGATCTAATGAGAATCTTACTTTCTTCGATCTCGTAAATGAACTTGTGTCACCAGTATAGAGCCCACTTGCTTTCCAATAAAAAAAATCACTGCTTGTCCCAGTATTCAAATTGGCGCCAAGTGAAGCGGTCATTTTATCTTTAAATCTTTTACGAATCAACACGTTTGCTCGATGATTAATATTGCCTACATTTTCATTGTATTCATTTTTATTGGTATAGGCCAATGCACTACTTAAATCCCAAGATTTTATTTTTCTACGATCTACGATTGTTGTAATCCACTCTTGAGGTGAATCTTTGAAAGAATTATTTTTCCACCAATACTCCTCCTGATCTGGTGCAGTAAAATACTTCATGGTTTGTGTTACAGAAGTAAATGGTTTGGATCCTGGAAATTTTGATCGAAAATGAATCACGCCATTCATTGCAGCGGATCCATAAAGTGCAGATGCTGCGCCTTTCAAAACTTCTATTTGGTCAACATTCTCCAATGGCAGATCGGACCAATTGGGAAAACCTGCATCTGGTTGAAGTATGGGAATCTCGTCCATGACGAGCATTACTCGACTTCCAGCGCCATAACTATAGCCTGATCCACCACGAATATTTGCTTGCCCATCAAGGATTTGCACTCCAGGCACCCGATCCAAAACTTGCTCGACAGAATTTGTACTCAATTTATCTATGTCCTTCGCTGCAATGACCTCCATAGACACTGAAGATTGTGCTATTGAAGTTTCAAAACGTGATGAACTAATAATAGTAGTTTGAAGTAATACACTTTCTTCTTCCAATTGTATATTATACTCATTGCTTTCATTGAGCAGAATTCTAGTTTTTTTGAATCCTGTAAAGGAAACTAACATGTAATTCTGATTAACTTCCTTTTCTAGAGAAAATTTTCCATCTGTATCTGTAATGGTTCCTTTTGATCCAATGCTCACTACAGCGCCTACAATCGGAATGGCGCGATCTTTCTCGAAGACGATACCATGTATTAAATTTTGTGTATATATATTACTTACGAAATATGTGCAGATTAGTAGTATTAAATACTTTTTTGGGAAAATTTTGATTTGCATCATTCAAAAATTAGTTACCTTGCATTACGAAAAACGAAATTACCATGAAATTGCAAATTGCAACGATATTTTTTATCTTCACTATTTTTAATCTAAATGCTCAAGTATATTGTTTGCCAGATTCATTGTATAGAGATTCAACTGTAGGGGTTTATCCTCGACCAGTGACTCCTGAAAATCCGAACGGTGGCATTTCAAAACCAGCTTGTATCAATAAACCTTATGAATTTGTTCTAACTATAAAAATTCCAGACACTGTTTCTTTCCAAGGAATCGTAGTGAATCTAAATAGTGCTAAAATAGAAACAACAGGCGCAATACAAAATCTACCAGTGGGTATCACTTATGCTTGCAATCCGCCAGACTGCGTTTTTCCTAAGTTAAGTCTTGGTTGCATCAAACTTTATGGCACTGCTACTTCTGCAAATCTACCTGGTAAATATAAGCCTGTGATTACACTCAACCTCAGCACAGCTTTTGGTACATTTCCAATAAGTTATCCTGGCGCACAATTTCCTGGTGAATATATTCTAACCTTACTAGATGAATCATGTCAGGTTGGTCTGTCAAATCCTTCAGAAGAAAAACAAAGTTGGTTTCCCAATCCATCCAATGGAAATTTTCATACTACCAATCCAAATGTTCAGAATATAAAACTCTACAACAGTTTTGGACAAATGGTGTATTCCAATTTTGGAAGCACTCGGATTGACATAGAAAATCAATTAAACAGTGGATTATATTTTATCCATTGGTTCGAAGGAGAAAAATCTTATACACAGAAAATGTGGATTAAGAATGATTAAGTTGGACTTTATCAAAAAAAAATAAATCTTTTTCAACAGCATAGTAATATAAATTCGTTAAGAATTGGCGAAGCCTTGGAGCCAATTTAGAATTTATATTACGGTTTTGCGTAGCAAAAATGCCTTTGAAAAAGTG
>Ga0138256_10002702_pt1 | contig 18931 bp, 20 predicted proteins | sample KNB2016incub_MG_FD_105486 | JGI IMG/M metagenome (GOLD analysis project Ga0138256, IMG submission 105486) | Active sludge microbial communities from wastewater in Klosterneuburg, Austria - KNB2014incub_MG | ecosystem: Engineered > WWTP > Activated sludge > Unclassified | place: Austria... | reverse complement strand
TTGGAGCGAGTGAAGGGATTCGAACCCTCGACCCCGACCTTGGCAAGGTCGTGCTCTACCCCTGAGCTACACTCGCTTATCCTTGGGTGAGACCGCAAAATATAGTGATTTCGCCGCCCGATGCAAGCTTAAAGTATTGCTGTATTTAAAGGATTTTAGAAGAGTTCGCCGACCTTGATCAGGGGTACTGTGTAGCCGAGAGGCTCCTGATTGGGGAACAGGGAATAGATGATGACATTCGGGCTTTTCTCAACCGGGTAGGTCATGTTCTCGGGCACTTCATAGTGCATCAGTTCGTTGGATTCTTCCTCGCCACCGTAAACCAGCATGAACAGGCGCTGGTCGCGGTAGAACTCCACGCGCTTGACGACATGCGGCAGCGGCTGGTCGCTAACCAGCATCACTCCTCCGTCATGCAATATGCCAAGCTCGATATTCATTTTATGCCTTGAATTTTGGACCGTTATTTGTCGGGGTGGAAGGTGTGTCGTTGTCTGGCGCTGGTGCGACCTTATTGAATTGCAAAGTTGGGCCGTTTAATTTGACTGCAAGCTCCTGAACAATACTGCCATTTTCTGCAAAGAATGCAATGCAACCTTCCGGTGACAAGCCGGTTGTTCCAAAAATACCTTTTCCACTATCCATGCGGCGGCCTATGTCATCATTTCTGCAGACGGAAGTAGGGCCGCGTTCAGCTTCAACGCGTGCCAAATAATCTTGTCGGCTGATGCCATTATTATCGTTATCGGTACTCATAAAAAGAATCCCTCACACACGTAAATTCGTTTCCATGGTAGGTTAAAAAGGTTAAAAAAAGCTTAGCCGTTATTACGGCAACCCTTGATTTTATTGCATTTCCGGGCGATAAAGCGTTATGGAACAATCGTTAAAATCGTTGCAGGCCAAGGAATTGCCGACGTCCCCGGCGGCCTTGCTGGCGGTGCTGGATAATCTCGGAATCGCCTATAAGCTGCACAACCATCCGCCGATTTTCACGGTTGCCGAGGGGCTGCATCTGAAGGAGTCGATCCCCGGCCTTCACTGCCGGAATCTCTTCCTGCGCGATAAAAAAGAAATCATGTATCTGGTGGTTGTCGCCAACGACACCAAAGTCGATCTGAAAAATCTGGAAAAATTACTGGGCTCAGCGCGGCTGTCTTTCGGCTCACCCGAGCGGCTCTGGACGCATCTGGGCATTACACCCGGTTCAGTCTGCCCCTTTGCCGCGATCAATGACCGTGAGCATAAGGTTACGGTCATCCTCGACGCTTATATGATGAAGGCGGAAACGGTCTGCTACCACCCGCTGGATAATGCGCAGACGATAGGGCTGTCGCCCGACGATCTGCTCAGGTTTTTTGCCCATACCGGCCACAGCCCGAAAATCCTTGATCTTTCGGCCCTGTCCCCTACATAGTGAAGCGGATTTAACCAAAGGAACCATAATGCTCTTCGGCAAGAATAAAGCGGAAAACCCGGCCCAGCCGGCGCCCCAGCAAGCAACCGGCGCATATATTTTCGATACGACCGCAGCCGATTTCGAGCAGACCGTGCTGGCCGCCTCGATGGAGCGCCCGGTCGTTGTCGATTTCTGGGCACCATGGTGTGGCCCCTGCAAACAGCTTGGCCCGATCCTTGAAAAAACCGTCAATGCCGCGAACGGCGCGGTTCTCATGGCAAAAATCGATATCGACCAGAACCAGGAATTGGCCGCTGCGCTGCGCATCCAGTCCATTCCAACCGTCTATGCATTTTTCCAGGGCCGTCCCGTCGATGCATTTCAGGGCGCGGTGCCCGAGAGCCAGATCAAAGCCTTCATCGATAAACTCGTCCATCTCGCGAAACAGAATGCGCCGGACGCGATTGATATTCCTGAAGCGCTGAAAGGCGCGGCGCAGGAAATTGCGAACGGCGATTTCGCAACCGCGCAGGCGATTTATTCTCACATCCTTACGCAGGATCCGCACAACATCCAGGCCTATGTCGGTCTTGTGCGTGCCACGATTGCGGCGGGTGAACTGGAGCAGGCGAAACAACTCATCGATAACGCGCCGCCGGAAATTTCTAAACAAGCCGCCTTTGCCGAAGCAAAAACCGCGCTTGAGCTGGTGCAGCAAAAACCGTCCACGCCGCTCGACGCGCTCATCAAAAAACTTGAAGCTGCGCCGGACGATCACGAACTCCGTTTCGATTTGGCCACGGCCCAGTTCGCCGATGGAAATCGCGAGGAGGCGATTGCCAACCTGCTCGAAATCGTTCGCCGCAACCGGGCCTGGAACGAGGAAGCGGCGAGGAAACAACTGGTGCGGTTTTTCGAGGCCATGGGCCATGCCGATCCGCTCACCGTCGAAAGCCGTAAAAAGCTTTCCTCGATCCTGTTTTCTTAAAAAATACGGACTAATTTAGTGACAATGGAACAGAACCCTTACGCGCCGGATTTCAGTGCACTGCCGGAAAACCTGCCGGTTTTCCCGCTGCCCGGCGTTCTGCTTCTTCCCTCCGGAAACCTTCCCCTGAATATTTTCGAAAAACGCTATCTGAAAATGGTTGAAGACGCCCTCGGTACCAACCGCATGATCGGCATGATCCAGCCGAGGGGCGGAGACGAAACCAGGCTCTATGATGTCGGGTGCGCAGGAAAAATCACCGAATTCCGCGAGACAGATGACGGACGGTATCTCATTACACTCACGGGCATCAGCCGTTTCAAAATCGATGAGGAAATAAAAACCAATACGCCTTACAGGCAGGTCCGCGCGGGGTGGACACCTTACAAACATGATCTTGAGCCGTCACCCTGCCTCGATCTCGACCGCGAAAAACTTAAAAGCCTGCTGCAGCTTTATTTCTCCTCGCAGGAAATGGACTGCGACTGGAAGGCGGTCGAGAAAGCGCCGGATGCTAAACTCGTCACCTGCCTTGCTATGGTCTGCCCGTTCGACCCCAAGGAAAAACAGGCTCTGCTCGAGGCGCCGTGCTGCAAAACCCGCGCCGGGGCCTTCATGACCATGCTCGAAATGGCCGTCAAGGCGCGCAAGGAATGCAATAGTTGCCATTAAATCCAAAAACCCTTAAAACTACCCCCCTATGGATATCGACCCGAAATTGCTGGAAGTATTGGTCTGCCCGCTGACCAAATCGCCCCTGCGCTATGACCGCGCGGCGAAGGAGCTTATTTCTGATCAGGCGAAGTTGGCTTACCCGATCCGCGACGGCATTCCGGTTATGCTGGTCGACGAGGCGCGGCAGATATGAGCAACAACCGCGTCATAATTTTCGACACGACCTTGCGCGACGGTGAGCAATCGCCCGGCTGCTCGATGAATCTCGAGGAGAAGCTGCGCATGGCCAAGCTCCTTGATGAAATGGGCGTCGATATCATCGAGGCGGGATTTCCGATTGCCTCTCCCGGCGACTTCGAAGCCGTGCATGAAATCGCGAAGGTGACGAAGAATGCCGTCATCGCCGGGTTATCCCGCGCAAAAAAAGCCGATATCGAAGCAAGCGCCGAGGCGCTCAAGCCTGCAAAGCGTAAGCGCATCCACACCTTCATCGGCACCAGCCCTTTGCACAGGCAATATCAATTACAGATGCCGCCGGAAGAAGTTCTGAATTCCGTCAAGGAAAGCGTGACTTTCGCGCGCGGTTTTACCGACGATGTTGAATGGTCGGCGATGGACGCAACGCGCACGGAAGACGATTTCCTCTGCCAGTGCGTCGAACTTGCGATCAGGAGCGGCGCAACGACAATCAATATCCCGGATACAGTTGGCTTTGCCGTGCCCGATGAATTCGGTGCGCAGATCAAGATGCTGTTCGACCGCGTACCGAACATCGACAAGGCAATTATTTCCGTTCACTGCCATAACGATTTGGGCTTGGCCGTGGCGAACTCGCTCGCCGGCGTTAAGAATGGCGCGCGCCAGATCGAATGCACCATCAACGGTATCGGCGAGCGTGCGGGTAATGCAAGCCTTGAAGAGATCGTCATGGCGCTCCGCGTCCGCAAGGACCAGTTGCCATTCAAAAACAAGATCGACACCACGAAAATCACGAAAATTTCGCGCGCGCTGTCGACAATCACGGGCTTTAACGTTCAGCCGAATAAAGCCATCGTCGGCGCGAACGCCTTCGCACACGAGAGCGGCATTCACCAGGACGGCGTTCTGAAACATGCCGGAACTTACGAAATCATGACGCCGGAATCAGTCGGCCTGACAAAGTCCAACCTCGTAATCGGTAAACATTCCGGCCGCCACGCCTTCAGGAAAAAACTGGAGGAACTTGGCTTTGAACTTGGTGACAATGCTCTGAACGATGCGTTTGCCCGCTTCAAGGTTCTCGCCGATAAAAAGAAAACTGTTTACGAGGAAGACCTTATTGCCCTGATCGAGGACGAAGTCGTCAGCGAACATGAAGACATCAAGTTTGTTTCGCTGCAGGTGCAGGCCGGGTCGAAGGGCCCGCAGACTGCCGAACTTTGCCTCAGCATCGATGGCGAAGAAAAATGCGCGAATGTCGAGGGCAACGGGCCGGTGGATGCCATTTTCAAGGCCATCCGCGCCATTATCCCGCACCCTGATGCACGCTTGAAATTATATCAAGTCCACGCCATCACCGGCGGCACAGACGCGCAGGCCGAAGTCACCGTCCGCCTCGAGGAAAACGGCAAGACCGTCAACGGGCAGGGCACCGATGCGGATACTTTAGTCGCGTCCGCCCGTGCTTACATCCATGCGCTGAACAAGCTGATGGTAAAGCGCGGAAAGTTAAATCCACAGGCTATCGCAGCAACACCTTGATTTTTTTGAATACATCTTCGAACATTTCAGTGGTAAGACGTTTCGTGTTCGTGTTGTAGCGCGAGCAATGATAGCTATCAATCAGCTTCACTTTGCCAAGATCATGCACCGCTCCATGCGCGAATTTATGTGCCGAGATTTTTTGGCTGAACGCTTTTAAAACTGAGTTGTGCGAAATCAAACCGAGCGACAAAATCACTTTCACGTTTTTCAATGCCGCCATTTCCATCTGCAGAAAGCCGAGGCATTGCCTCATTTCCTCCGGCGTCGGCTTGTTTTCCGGCGGCACGCACCGTACTGCATTCGTGATCCGGCAGTTTTTTAAGACCAACCCGTCATCGGCACGCTCTTTATAAACCCCTTCCGCGAACCCGAATTTGAGCAAGGTGGCGTAGAGCAGGTCCCCGGCATAATCGGCGGTAAAGGGCCGCCCGGTGAAGTTGGCCCCCTTGAGGCCCGGGGCTAGCCCGACGATCAAAAGCCCCCCCTTAGATTCAAAAGATTCCGGTCCAAAAGAGGGCACCGGGGCGTTCCATTCGCCCGGGAATTTGGCCCGGTTTTTAAGCCTGAAATCCACCAGTCTGGGGCATAAGGGACAGTCTTTTCCGGGGTCTGGACAGGGCATCGATATGCTTGCTTTCTTAAGGGAAACCCACTATAAACCGGGTCTCAGATCGATTAAAGAGGATTCCCAAATGGCACGCGTTACCGTTGAAGACTGCATCGAGAAAATCCAGAACCGTTTTGAACTGGTCATGGTGGCTGCCCAGCGCGCCCGCAAAATCGGCTCCGGCGCCGCACTGACCATCGACCGCGACAACGATAAAAACCCGGTTGTAAGCTTGCGTGAAATCGCCGTTGAAAGCGTTCCGCTCGACACGCTGAAAGAAGACCTCATCCGTAACCACCAGCGCATGGTCGTGTACGAAGAAGACGAAACCATCGACCTCATGGACGGCGAAGCCGAATGGGAAAAAATCGCTAATCGCGGCGAAGGCGACGACCTTTACGGCGATGAGGAAATCGACGAAGACGAAGAAGAGGCCGCCGAAGAAGGCGCTGCCGAACCCTCGCTCGAAGACGTCGCGGGCGCACCTGCCGACAAAGAATAAAAGCACCTCAGCTTCCAATATAAAGGCCGGTTTTCCGGCCTTTTTTATTGCGCCTTTTTATCCCTTTTCCTTGTTTTTCATGGTATTGTTAACATCTTAATCAGTATAGCCGTCTAAAATCGAGATTATGCAGCCCGGCCAGGAACTTGTCAGTCGTATCAGCGCCTACAACCCCGACTTTGATGTAAAGACGGTCGAGAACGCTGTCGAGTACGCCAAGAAAATGCATGATGGCCAGACCCGCGCCAGCGGCGAGTCCTATTACATGCATTCCATAGAAGTCGCCAGTATTCTTGCGGGTATGAAAATGGACTTTGGCATGATCATCACCGCGATCCTGCATGACACGCTCGAGGACACCAAGGCCACCTACGAAGACCTCAAGAAAAAATTCGGCAAGGAAGTTGCCGACCTCGTGAATGGCGTCAGCAAACTGACAAGAATTGAAAGCCAGACCATCGAGGGCAAGCAGGCCGAGAATTTCCGCAAACTTCTCCTCGCTATGTCCGAGGATATCCGCGTGCTGCTGGTCAAGCTCGCCGACCGCTTGCACAACATGCGTACGATCGATGCAATCCAGAGCCCGGAAAAGCGCCGCCGCATCGCGCTCGAAACGCTGGAGATTTACGCGCCGCTGGCCGAGCGCGTCGGCGTGCACAGCATCAAGGAAGAGCTCGAAGACCTTGCCTTCGGCGTCATCAGCCCCGAGGCGCGTAAATCGATTTCAAACCGACTCTCTTTCCTGCGCGAGGAAGGCACCGACGTCGTCCGCAACATCATCGACGAATTGCAGGCGCTTCTGGATGAGTCCGGCATCGCCGCCGACATCTCGGGCCGCGAAAAAACGAAATATTCCATCTGGAAAAAAATGCAGCGCAAGAATGTCGCGTTCGAGCAGCTCTCAGACATCATGGCCTTCCGCATCCTGGTCGAGAAGGTTGAGGATTGCTATGTTGTTCTCGGTGTCATTCACGGCAAATACCCGAGCATTCCCGGTCGCTTCAAGGATTATATCTCGACGCCGAAACCCAACGGCTACCGCTCGATCCACTCCACTGTCATGGGCCCCTCGCGCCACCGCATTGAAATCCAGATCCGCACCGCCGACATGAATTTCGAAGCCGATATGGGTGTCGCCGCGCACTGGTCCTACAAGACCGGCAAAAAGCCCGAGATGCAGGATCTCAAGAAATATCGCTGGCTCCGTGAACTGCTCGAAATTCTTGAGCAGGAACAACGCCCGGAGGATTTCTGGGAGAATACCAAGCTCGAATTGTTCCAGGATCAGGTTTACGTTTTTTCACCTAAGGGCGATCTGATCGAATTGCCCAACGGCGCAACGCCTATCGACTTCGCTTATGCCATTCACTCTGATATCGGCGATAAATGCGTCGGTGCCAAAATCAACAGCCGCATCGCGCCGCTGAACTCAAAGCTCGCGAATGGCGATCAGGTTGAAATCATCACGTCGAAAACTCAGAACCCGTCGCCGACATGGGAACGCTTCGTTGTTACCGGCAAGGCTAGATCCCACATCCGCAAATATATCCGCGACCAGCAGCGCAACGAATATGTGACGCTCGGCAAGGCAATGCTGCAGAAAATTTTCCGTCAGGAAGATTACGAATTTACGGAAAAAGCCGTCACCGGCGTGCTCGAGCGCTTCAAGCTGCACGAAAACGACGATGTCTATGCCAAGATCGGATCGGGTCTCGTTGTCGCGCGCGAAGTGTTCAAGGCCATTTTCCCCGGCCACAAGACTGAAATCGTCAAGCGCCCCTCCGCCGATATGGACCAGGCGACGATGGTGCGCGGGGCTGTCTCGGGTAAACAGGACGCGCCGATGCCCATCAAGGGCCTTATTCCCGGTATGGCGATGCATTTCGCGCGTTGCTGTCACCCGCTGCCGGGCGACCGCATCGTTGGCATCGTGACGACGGGTAAGGGCGTTACCATTCACACCATCGATTGCGAAACATTAGAGAGCTTCGCCGATACCCCGGAGCGCTGGCTGGATGTTTCATGGGGCGAGGGGAAAGATTCTCCGGAGGCTCATGTTGGACGGCTTAAAGTCACGTTCCAGAATATTCCCGGCTCGCTGGCCACCTTCTCGACCGTCATCGCCAAGAACGGCGGCAACATTCTGAATTTAAGAATTACGGGCAGGTCGCTGGATTTCTGGGATCTCGTCGTTGATATTTACGTTAACGACAACAAGCACCTGAATAATATCATCGCCGCGCTTCGTGCTACGCCGATCATCACGGCGGTTGAACGCGCCCGGGGACGCTAAGAGGGCGCTAGCCGCTCTTTTCTTTCTCTTCCGCCAGGATATCTTTCCGCGATAATTTTCCGATCATGGTTTTCGGCAATGGCATCACGCGGAATTCTATGATCTTCGGAATTTCCATCTTCGAAATTTTGTCGGCAAGGAATGTTTTTAATTCCTCTTCGCTCAATGCTACATCAGGTTTCAGCTTGATCCATGCTTTCACGATTTCGCCGCGCTTCTCATCCGGTAAGCCCGCGACGATGCATTCTTCGACGCATGGATGCTGGTAAATCGCTTCCTCGACGTTGCGCGGGTAAACGTTATAGCCGTTCGTGATGATCATATCCTTGATGCGGTCGACGATATAAACATACCCCCGTCCATCCATGATCGCGATGTCGCCCGTATGCAGGCGTCCATCTTTTAGCACTTCTGAAGTCTCAAGTGGCTTGTTGTAATAACCTTTCATCACCTGCGGGCCGCGCACGCACAATTCGCCGCGCTCGCCCGGCGGCATGATGGTTGTCTTGTCCGCGGGGTTGACGATCTCGACAATCGTGCCCGGCAGCGGCATGCCGATTGATCCGGCCTTGTTCTCACCCTTGATCGGGTTGGCGCAGACAACGGGCGAGGATTCAGTCAAGCCGTAACCTTCCACCACCACACATCCCGTAATCCGTTCGAACGTTCTTTTAACTTCTGCGGGTAGCGGCGCACCGCCCGAGATGCAATACCGCAGCGACGATATATCGAATTTTTTAAGGTCGGGATGATTGTTGATGCCGCTATAGATTGCGGGCACAGCCGGGAATAAATGCGGTTTCTTTTTATGAATGGTCTTCAGCGCTTCATTCAGGTTGAAACGCGGCAGCGCGATAATCTCAAGTCCCGCCGCGACACTGAAATTCATCACCGCCGTCATCGCGAAAACATGGAAAAACGGCAGAACGCCGAGCATTTTTTCCTCGCCCGGTTTGATGTCCGGAAACCAGGCTTTGCTCTGTAATGTATTGGCGTAAATATTATGATGCGTCAGCATCGCGCCCTTGGGAACGCCTGTGGTGCCACCGGTATATTGCAACACGGCTATATCGTTCGATGCGTCTATTGGCGGTGTTTTGACTGCGCCGTCATTATCGGTGAGTTCATGAAACCACGCGATTTTTTCCGAAGGCGTAACTTTCGCGCATTCGCCGCGTTTGAAAACCGGAAAGAGAATATTTTTCGGAAACGGCAGGATGTCCGTGAAACGGCACAGGATGAGTTTTTGCAGCCGCGTCTGGCCGAGCATTTTTTCCATCTTGCCGTAGAGCATGGAAAGGTCGACAGTCACCATCATGTCGGCCTCGCTGTCGGCGATCTGGTGGCTGAGCTCGCGGTCGGCATAAAGCGGGTTGAAATTCACGACGCTCGCACCCGCCTTGAGAATGCCGTAATAGGCGATCAGGAAATAAGGCGAGTTCGGCAGGAACAATCCGATCTTCTGTCCTTTTTTTACACCGATGCGCTGCAGCCCCACGGCAAAGCGGTTCGCGAGATTGGAAATTTCGCTCCAGTTATATTTTTTTCCAAGAAAATCGAAAGCAGGGCGGTCCGCATATTTTTTCGCCGCATCATCGAGCAGCGCGAAAACCGGGCGAGGCTCGAGCGGCATGTTCCAGTCGATGCCTCTGTCATAATTTTCAATCCAGGGATAATTTTGTGTGCTCATGAAATTTTATCAGCGAAGGATTATATATTCATAAACAATCATAAACAGAATTGGTCTGGATTCAGAATGAATTTTGATGCAATATATCCATAGGCAATTTCTTTTTTGCTGCAGATTTCTATTCTGCGTCCAGAGGATTAAACCTTGTCTATCGCCGAACAGCTTCCTCTTCCTGAGGAACAGTCAGAACCAGTAAAGTTGATATTGAAGTGGTTTAACGGAACCAAGGGCTTCGGCTTTGTCGTACCCGAGGACCAGAGTTTTGACGCCTTTATCCATATTACAACCCTCCAGCAGGCAGGCCTGAACGCTATCGGCGAAGGCGCCGTGCTGATGTGCCATGTTTTCAATGGCCCCAAAGGCAAACAGGTCAAGGAAGTCATCGAGGTTATCGAAGCCGGGGACGTCAATCTGATGCCCCAGGACGCGAGCGAAGACGGCACCTCATCCATGGGTGGTCTCGTGAAATGGTACAAGCCCGAGAAGGGTTTCGGCTTCATCATCCCGGACGACGGCATGAAGGACATCTTTATACATAAAACACTTCTCGACAAACTTCAGATCGAACAGCTTGAAGCTGGTCAGCGCGTCCGTGTGACGCTGAAAGCGGTCGATAAAGGCCGCGAAGCCGTCGATATCAAGATAATCCGCTAGGAAACTGGTGAAATTCCCACAAAAAAGCCGCCCATAAGGCGGCTTTTGTCATTATTAGGACGATTTTAGAGCTAATCAGCGCTTTTTAGCCGCTGTTTTGCTTTCCTGCATCTCATCTGGTTCCTCGACTTTGGGCGCGGCCTCGAAATCCTCGGCCTGCAAGGTGCGTGCGCGTCCCGCAGCCTGGTATGCAGCCTTGGAATGGCTTTCGCAATAAGGTAGTCCCGGGATAATGCCATCACCGCAGAAGCTGAATTTCTCATCGCGCGGGTCGCCGAGCGGCCAGCGGCACATAGTCGCACCGAGATCCATCATCGGCACGCCGGTGCGGTTATTATCCTGCTCCAGTGTCTGGCGGACTTTCTTCTCGGGGCTGGGTTTAGCAACGGCAACCGGCTTTTTATTCTGCTGGATAGGGGAAACGCGGTTGGACAGTTTCAGGCGGTGGGCCTTGCCGATGACGGCATTACGGGTAACCCCGCCCAGTTCGCCTGCAATTTCGGCCGCCGTTTTACCCTCTCCCCAAAGTCTCTTTAAAAGGGCAACGCGTTCGTCGGTCCAGCTCATATGATAAATCTCCCATAAAAACACCGGGCTTTGAGGCCGGGTACTGCACACATTTCTTTGTAAGAAGTTTGTACCCTATCAGGACAAATCGAGCCTGCGCAAGGACATGATTCCTGCGTCTGTTTTTTTATCCACATCCCTTGATTTTACTTTGTCAGACAGGCGCTTGCAGGCCCATGAGCTGAAGATACTCGGCGCGCTCGGGCCAGTCTTCTTTCACTTTGACGAATAATTTCAGATGCACGCGGCAACCCATCATCTCTTCGAGTTCCCGCCGCGATGATTGTCCGATCTGCTTGATCTGGTTCCCGCCCTTGCCGAGCACGATGGCTTTCTGGCTGTCGCGCTGAACGTAAACAGTCTGGTCGATCTTGACGCTGCCGTCATCGAAATTTTCCCAGCTCTCGGTTTCGATGAACACTGCGTAGGGAAGTTCCTGATGCAGGTTTTCAAAGATTTTTTCGCGCGTTATTTCCGCCGCAATCAGGCGCATCGGCATGTCGGTTGTCTGCTCGGGATCGAACAGGAAAGGCCCGGCTGGCAAGCGTTTCGCGATATCGGCAAGAACGTCCGAAATGCCGTCTTTTGTGAGCGCCGAGATCATGAAAGTCCCGGCGTAATTGAATCGTTCGTTCATTTTTTGCGCCAACGCGAACAGGTCGGGCTTGTTGACGCGGTCGGTCTTATTGAGAACGAGAAGGCAGGGTTTTTCTGCGCTGATTTTTTCAAGAATGATGCCGTTGGACTCAATCGCATCCCGCGACGATGCATCGACGAGGTGGACGATGACGTCCGCGCCATCTAACGCATCCCACGCCGCCTGCACCATCGCCTTCTCCATGGTTTTCTTCGGCGAAAAAATTCCCGGTGTGTCGACAAGGACGATTTGCGTATCGTCCTGCATCAAAATTCCGAGAACACGGCTGCGCGTGGTCTGCGATTTACGCGAGACGATCGAAACTTTCGATCCGACCAGTGCGTTGACCAGAGTCGACTTGCCCGCGTTAGGGAGTCCCAGAATGCAGGCGAAGCCGCAGCGCGTAGTATCGTTCAGGGGCTCGCTCATGAATCTTCTCGTGCAAGAAAAAAGATCGCGGCATCTTTTTCCGCCGCCGGACGCGAGCGGCCCTTGCCGATAACAGGATCAAATCCTTCGACCGTAAGCTCGATGCTGAAAACCGGTGCGTGGTCGGGCCCTTCGCGGTCCACAATTTTATAGGCGGGCAGGGGTAACCCACGCCCCTGTGCCCATTCCTGCACGCGGGCTTTCGGGTGCTGCGGCGGCGTTTTCATGTTTTCAAAGCGCGTATCCCAGAGTCTTTCAATGAGCGCCTGGCAGGGTTTCAGCCCGCCATCCAGATAAACCGCGCCCAGCAACGCCTCAAACGCGTCGGATAAAATATTCTCGCTTTCGGCGGCCCCGGCATTACGCTCGCCCGCGGAAAGGACGATGTAATCGCCCAGATTTATTTCGGCGGCAATTTCGGCAATGATTTCGCCCTGCACGAGAACGGCCAGGCGCTTGGCGAGGTCGCCTTCTTTCTCGGCTGAGTATTTCTGCAGGATGGTTTCGGCAACGACCAGCGCCAGCACCCGGTCACCTAAAAATTCCAGTCGCTCGTTATTGTTCTCGCCCATGCTCGAATGGGTCAGGGCGTCTGCGGCCAGTGACTTGTTTTTGAATGTGTAGCCGATCGCCTTTTCCAGCGCGGAAAAATCAGGAGGCGTTTTCGGCATCGCCTTTTCCTTCCGGGCGCACAGGCTCGATTGACTTGAAGAACCGCTCGTAACGCATTGTCCACGGCCACTTCCAGAATTCGAATATTCTTGCGTATCCGTTGGTTGAGAAGAAAATGAAATCCGCTTCGCCGACGACATTCTCCAGCGGCACAAAACCGACAAGGCCGGTAACACGGCTATCCTGCGAATTGTCGCGGTTGTCGCCCATCATGAAATAATGGCCATCCGGCACTTCGTAGACTTCAGTGTCATCGAGAATTTCGTCGTCGCTCTCTTCGTAAATCCGGTGAATGACTCCGCCGGGCAGCGTCTCGAGATATTCGACCATCGCGACCGTGGGACCGCCGACGAATTCTTCGTCTTTCACCATGCCGACCGGCTCGCGCGGCACCAGTTCGTTGTTGATATAAAGACGGCCGCTGCGCACCTGGATTTTATCGCCGGGCAAACCGATCACGCGCTTGATGTAATCGACATGCGTGTTCGACGGGAGTTTGAAAACGATGACGTCGCCGCGTTCAGGTTCGGCAGCCCAGATGCGCCCTGAAATAGGAATAATGCCGAACGGGAAAGAATAACGGCTGTAACCGTAAGCCGGTTTATTCACGAAAAGATAATCGCCGATTTCCAGCGTGGGTTTCATCGAACCGGAAGGAATGTTGAAAGGCTCGTACAGGAAACTGCGGATCAGGAGCGCGAGAATGACGGCGATGACAGCGGTGCGGAAAAATTCGCCCAGTTCCTCGCGCGCATTCAGCGGCGGGGAGCGGGGTTTTTCATCCAGTTTCCCGTCTGTATTTTCAAGCTTTTCCGTCATGGGCAAAGGAGTATCACGAAAGAACCGGCAATATCCAGACTATTAAGCATCGATTGCCTCGATGATAACCAGCACATGCGCCATCGGCGCTTCGTCGGTAATCGTGACATGGATGGCCGGTTTCATGCCCTTGGGAACCATGGACTCCAGCCGTTTTTTCGCGCCGCCCGTAAGGGCGAGGGTAGGCTTGCCGGCAGGCGTGTTTACAACGCCGATATCCTTCATATAGACGCCCTGGTTGAAACCCGTGCCCAGGGCCTTCGAGCAGGCCTCCTTGGCGGCAAAGCGCTTGGCGTATGTGGCGATATGGGTGCCGCCGGGGCGGCGGCGCTCGGCCTTCTGCCTCTCCGTTTCCGTAAAACAGCGCTGGATAAAGCGGTCACCAAAGCGCTCGAGCGTCTTTTCAATCCGGCGTATATCGATCAGGTCGCTCCCCGTGCCGATAATCATCTGGTCTGTCCCGTTACTTCCTTGGCCACCTTGTGCACGTTATGGATCTGGACCTTTTTCTTCGCAACTTTTGCACCATGGACGAGCTGGTAGAATACATAATATGCAACGGGGAAAACAAGCAGGGCCATAAGATAGCCACCCGTCAGCCACGGCAGGAGGATACGCATCGGTTCATGTGTGAGGAGGTCCCAGAACACGGAAAAGGTAATGTGCTTTGGCAGGGCGGTATGGGCCTGGATCCCGATAAAGCTGAACAGGAAAGCGCCGAGCTGGATCGAACCCCACCACATGAAGGGAATGGTCCACGGGTTGGCGATCCAGGTCGCCACGAGGGCGGCCAGAAGATTGACGCGGAAGACCCACGCCACCAGCGCCGCCTGGATGAAATGCGTGCCGATGATAGGGGTAAAGGCGATGGACGCGCCCACCGCAAGACCCGCCGCGACACGGTGCGTGCTGTCACGTGTGCGCGTGAGGCGCAGCTTGATATAGCGAAAAACCCTGTGCCAGCCCATCGACGGCCAGAGCATTTCACGCGCGTGCTGGAGAAGGGTGAGAGGTTTACGCCTTTTGAACATTGAACAAGAAGTGCCGGGTTGTTGCTTCCACAACCTTATATCAATAAAATGCTCCGTATAAACAGATTTATGGACGCTTTTCATGAATATTCAGGATCATATCCGCATCGTTCCGGGCTTTCCCAAGCCGGGGATCAATTTTTACGACATCGCGACGCTTCTTGCGCACCCCGGCGCATGGAAGGAAACGATTGGGCAACTGAAAGTGAAGATCGGCCCCTATAAACCGGATGTCCTGATGGGCATCGAGGCACGCGGGTTTCTGGTCGCGGCGCCGCTGGCCCTCGAATTGGGCTGCGGTTTCGGCATGATCCGTAAAAAGGGCAAGCTGCCCGGCCAGACGCTTGGCTATAAATACACGCTCGAATATGGCGAGGATGAAATCGAAATCCAGCCCGACCTTTTGAAGAAAAATTCGAACGTTGTGATCGTCGATGATTTGCTGGCAACCGGCGGCACGATGGCGGCGGCGGTGAAGCTGGTGGAACAGGCAGGCTCGAAAGTCGCGGCCGGTTTGTGCATCGTTGAGCTCGATGGATTGAACGGGCGCAAAAAACTGAATTGTCCGTTTGAATCCTTACTGCTCTGCCCGGCTTAATTTTCATCCCAGTCTTTTTTTGCAACTGATATTGTTTGAGAGTTAGAAATTAAATCATCACCCTTTTTTGCAAAATTAATTATTGTTCGAACGACGTATTTATCTTGATTCTGATTTTTTAGAAAAAGATCTAAGGTTAAAACAGTTAATTCAGACGTTTTTAATTTTTCTCTAGCCTCTGTTTCGATATGTTCAGCATTTAGATAGTAAAAGCCACCTGGAGTTATTAGTCGCGGTTCTTTTTCTATCAGCTTATTATTACCTAATGTTTGAGTGCCCCATAAAAACAAATTGGTTTGGCCTTTATTGGCGATGTTAATTTTTTTGTCGGTATATACAACCTCAAGTGCTACAACAAATTGAAGATTTAAAATATTTTGATTTATCTCATTTTGTTTCAATCCAATCCATAGCGCAGCTAAGCAGGTAGCCAGTAAAATACAGGATTGAATAATTCCAATAATGACCTGCCAATTCTCAAACGCAGTCATCATTAAGACCTCAACGTTCCGCCGGTTTTGGCAATCACTGCACCGATGATTTTTTTGGAGATTTCTTCCAGCTCGGCATCCGTCAGCGATTTTTCGCGTGGCTGGATGGTCACGGCGAACGCCACCGATTTCTTGCCGGGCTCAATGCCCTTGCCGGTATAGATATCGAAAATATACGCGTCCGTAATCAGGTTTTTATCCGCCGATTTTGCGGCTTTGACGATGTCGTCGGCATTCACTTTCGATTCAACGAGGAATGCGAAGTCGCGGCTGACGGCCTGCAGTGGTTCGATTTTCAGCAGCGATTTTTCCGTGCCTTTTTTCTTCGGCTCGGGGATGTTCTGCAGGAAAACTTCGAAACCGGAAACGGCCGTCTTGATGCCCATCTCATCCAAAATGGCCGGGTGAATTTCACCGAAATAGGCGAGTACGTTGGGCCCTAAACGCAACGCACCCGAGCGACCTGGATGATAATAAGACGGCGCATCACGCGTGATTTGTGCGCTGGCTGCCGGGCCGCCGCAGGCCTCTAAGGCTGCAAATGCATCGGCCTTGGCGTCATAAGCGTCGGCACCGCGCACCGGGCCTGCCCAGTGACGCGCTGAATTGTTCCCGGCACGGATACCGGCTGCGACAATGGCTTGTCCGTCCGGTTTCACCGATTTGAAAGCGGGGCCGATTTCACAGAGAGCTACATCGCTCTGCCCGCGGTCGTGGTTGTAACCGGCGGCGGCGATCAAATTCGGCAAAATACTTGGGCGCATAACGTCCAAGTCCGAACTGATCGGATTTTTCAGCGTCAGCGCCTCGAGCGGTTTATTGTCGTTGAACGCAAGCGCCTGTTCGCGCCCCATGAACGACCATGTCACGCATTCATCCATGCCGCGCGCGGTCAAAGCATTGCGTGCCTTGCGCGTGCGAGACAGCGTCAGCGTCTCCGCCGGATCGGCAACCGAACTTTCACTATGCACCGACAGCAATGGAATATGCTCGAAGCCGTAAATGCGGATGACTTCCTCGGCAATGTCCTGTTTGCCTTCGACATCGCCGCGCCACGATGGCGGCTGGATTTTCCATGTTTTGCCGCCGGAAATTTCAAAGCCGAGCGACTCTAAAATATTCTTTTGCTTGTCGGCAGGAACATCGACGCCGATATAGCTCTGGAACCACGCGGGATCGTAATCAATCGTGCGCTGCCATTTCGGCATCGCACCGGCGGTGACGATAGTGCTCGCTCGTCCGCCGCAAAGTTCGAGAATTAATTGTGTTGCGATTTCCATGCCCGTGACGGTGAATTCCGGATCGATACCGCGCTCGAAACGATAACGCGCATCGCTATCGATCTGCAAATCGCGTCCCGTGCGTGAGATGCGTTGCGGGTTGAAATAAGCCGCCTCGACGAAAACATTGACGGTATCAATGGTACAGCTTGACGGCACGCCGCCGACAATGCCGCCGAGCGCCACGACGCCGCTGTCATCGCAAATGCCAACCGCACCATCAGGCAACGTGTATGTTTTATCGTTCAGACCCTCGAGCGTTTCACCTTTTTTGGTCTGGCGCACGCGAATATTGCCCTTGATCTTGTCGGCGTCGAAAACATGCAGCGGGCGGCACGCATCCATGCTCATGAAGTTCGTGATATCGACCAGCGCGGAAATCGGGCGCAAGCCCACCGATTTCAAAAGATTCTGCATCCATTGCGGCGAGGGGCCGTTCTTCACGCCCTCTATATAACGGCCAAGGAAAAGCGGGCAGCCGTCATTATCGTCAATCGTAACCGCGATTGGCGACTTACCGGGTGCTTTGACAGATTTTTCATCAAGCGCTTTCAGTTTTCCAAGTCCCGCAGCGGCGAGATCGCGCGCAATGCCGCGCACGCCTGCGGCGTCGATACGGTTCGGCGTTAAATTGATTTCGATCACCGCATCATTCAGGCCGAGCACTTCCGCGAGCGGCGTGCCGATGGCGAATTTTTCATCAACCTCGATAATGCCTTTATGCTCGTCGGATAAATTCATCTCGCGCTCGGACACAAGCATGCCTTGCGATTCCACGCCGCGGATCATGCCCTTTTTAAGCACGTCGCCCGTGTTCGGAATGACCGAACCTTCCGGCGCGAAAATACCTTTCATGCCCGTACGCGCATTCGGCGCGCCGCAGACAACTTGAATTATTCCCTTCTCGGTTTTTACCTTGCAGAGTTTCAGTTTATCGGCGTCGGGGTGTTTTTCCGCGCTCTCGACATAGGCGACCTTGAACGGCGCATAAAGCTTCGCCTTGTCCTCGACATTTTCAACCTCTAAGCCGATGGCCGTCAGCTTCGCGCAGATATCATCAAGCGAGGCATTCGTATCTAAATGGCGTTTCAGCCAGGATAAAGTGAATTTCATAGCTCTATCCTTTCGCCGCTGTGTTGGGGCGGCTCAAAGGATCGAAGCCGTAATGCTCCAGCCAGCGCACATCGCTTTCAAAGAACGTCCGTAAATCCGGGATGCCGTATTTCAGCATCGTCGCGCGCTCCAGGCCCATGCCGAACGCGAAGCCCTGGAATTCCTCCGGGTCGATGCCGCAATTTTTCAGCACATTCGGGTGCACCATGCCGGAGCCGAGAATTTCCAGCCAGCGCTGCTCTTCGCCGTCTTTCGCTTTGCCGAGCTGGATGCCGTCGCCTTTTTTGACGTAGCCGATATCGACTTCGGCGCTGGGTTCCGTGAACGGGAAGAAAGAGGGGCGGAAACGCACGGGCAGGTCGGGAATGCCGAAGAATGCCTGCACGAAATCAGTGAGGCAACCTTTCAGATGACCCATCGTCACATCCTTACCGATATAGAGGCATTCCATCTGGTGGAACATCGGCGTGTGCGTCATGTCGTAATCTGAGCGGTACGTGCGCCCGAAGCAGACAATTTTAATGGGCGGCTTGTTTGCCGTCATGTGGCGGATCTGCACAGGGCTTGTGTGCGTGCGCAGAACTTTTTTTGCGCGTTCGCCTTTTTCGGATGAATCGTCGGGCAGGAAGAACGTGTCCTGCATTTCGCGCGCCGGGTGACCGGGCGGGAAATTCAACGCTGTAAAATTGTGCCAGTCATCTTCGATGTCCGGACCTTCCGCGACCGTGAAACCCATGCTTCCG
>Ga0138256_10002701_pt1 | contig 18938 bp, 16 predicted proteins | sample KNB2016incub_MG_FD_105486 | JGI IMG/M metagenome (GOLD analysis project Ga0138256, IMG submission 105486) | Active sludge microbial communities from wastewater in Klosterneuburg, Austria - KNB2014incub_MG | ecosystem: Engineered > WWTP > Activated sludge > Unclassified | place: Austria... | reverse complement strand
GCAGAGGTTTTGAACAAAATCCCTCCTCCGATGATTAGCCCTGAAAAAAAATGAATCCACCGGCAGGCATTTATACCGAGGGACTCTATCCAAAAAGTTGAAGACAATACCTCCCCCATTAAGGCTAAAAAAAGAAGGATATGGATCCAAAAGGAAGAAACCGGGGTCAATTTGCCCATGTTGAACGGGAGGTTTATTTATTTAATCAACTGAAAATGACATGTTTAGATAAATTCTTGACAAAGATGTCAAACCTTATTTATATTTCATTAGCTTATTTTAAGGTTTTTTTAAAGAGTCCCCAGTCTTTTAAACTTACCTTTGCCTCACTCTGGTTGCTTTTTAACATTTGTTAAATAAAATGTTATCGCATAGCCGGAGCCCAATAAATGTCAGATTTATTGTGTTTCTTAGCTTCATTAACCGACAAATAACCTCATGCAATTACGCCAACTGTCAGTACTGATTGCCTTCACCTGCCTCCCTCTAGCGTCAGCTTTCGCGTATACGGCAGAGAAATCACCCAGTCCCGAAATAGCCAAAACAATTTATAAAGACTTATTTATTGATTTGACCGATAAAGAATTGGAATCAAGGATACTTTCTGTAACTAATCTCCTTGAACCCAAATTCACAGCTGAAGTAAAAAGTTTTCTAAGAGTTTATCTTACATCCCGGCCGGAATGGACGGAGATTCTGTTAGGCAGGACTGCAATCTATTTTCCTATTTTCGAAAGAAAAATAGAGGAAAAAGGCTTGCCCAATGATCTGAAATTTGTCAGTATTATAGAATCTGCCTTACGCACCGGTGCTCGCAGCAGGGTAGGCGCCCAGGGTTTATGGCAGTTTATGCCGGGTACAGCGAAGATGAACCAGTTAGTGATTGACAAAAATGTAGATGAGCGGGAAGACCCTTACCGGTCAACGGACGCCGCATTGGAATATCTTACTGAACTATACGACAGATACAAAGATTGGGCCTTAGCTATTGCCGCTTATAACAGTGGTCCGGGCAGGGTAAATCAGGCGATTGCGATTTCCGGCACCCGAAATTTTTGGAAATTAAGAAATTATCTTCCAAAGGAGACCCGGAATTATGTGCCTGCTTTTCTGGCTGCAGCTTATATGATGAAGTATTATTCAGAGTATTACCTTACCCCGGCAATGCCCCGTTTGGATTTTCAGATCACCCGGTCCATCAAAATTTACAATGAACTCAGTTTTTCAAAAATCGCTGATCTGACCGGCATGTCCCTGGAAGATATCCGTTTTCTCAATACCTCGTTCCGCAATGACCGGATCCCTGAAAACAAAATAGGCTATACCCTGATGCTTCCTGCCAGGATTATGCCCCATATGGAATTTTTTCTAAATACCCTGGATAAAAAAGAATTGCCCAAACCCGAGCCTTTAAAAGTTGAACCGTTCGACAGCGCAATGATTGACCAGATATATTATGACCATGTCATGTACGATGCTCAGGCGGGAGAACATCTTCATGACATTGCCGAATTATTTAATGTCGATAAATACAATATCCGCTATTGGAACAATATGAGTTCGGATGAAATAGCTGCTAATAAACCTTTGCTGGTGCATTACATTAAAAATGACAACAGTATTTCCGTTTCCGGAAAGATGAGGAAATTTTCCAAACGGCAAAAATTCCAGATCCATAAAATACAGTCTACAGTAAAGCCTGTCGCGATAAACCTGCCTAAAGGTTTTAAATCGTATTATAACAAAATTTCATTGCCCGAAAGTCCATTGGTCAATCTGGACCTTTCTGATCATTACCGTCTACGCAGAGGGGAAAGTATCCAGGATGCAATCCGCAAGGTACCTGATCTCTCCCTGGAGGAAATGAGAGCTATACCCTCTGGCGTCAAAACCGCCTCAGGACTGGTTATTCCGCTGCGCAAATCATAGTTAATAATTCCGGGATTCCCCTGAGACCACGCCATGGGTCTTGGTGTATCATTGTTACGTATTAATCAAAGTATACGATTATTTTTCATTGGGACGATACACCCTTTTTAATACGTATATAAAATGCGTTCGAGCTGGCATTAAAAACCAGTTTATTTATTCACAACGCATTAACAATTGTTTTAATATGTTTCACCTTTAACTATAAAACGCTGATAACGAATATGTTGGGATTTGATTTGGAAATTATTTGAATTCGATTAACAGACATTGGCATAAAGTTGGCCTCAGATCTACTAAATAAAACATTGACATGATAATTTATCCAAAAACCTGAAAAACCAAAGTAATGAATCTGAGAATGACAAAAAACGTATTGATCCTCCTTATGTACACTTATGCAATACAAGCATCTGAAGTCGATAAATCCCGTTTGGTTTCTTACATCGAACAATACAAGTATATCGCCATCGATGAGATGCTCCGGACCAAAATTCCAGCCAGTATAAAACTTGCACAGGCTATCTTAGAATCTCAAGCGGGATCCAGCACGCTTGCGGTTAAAGCCAACAACCATTTCGGAATAAAATGTGGAGACCGTTGGAGTGGTAAATCGTATTATCTAAAAGATGACGATTACGACAAACAAGGCAACCATATCCGCTCCTGCTTCCGGGTTTACCAGGATGCAACCGAAAGTTTTAAAGCACACAGTAGTTTTATCACGGGCGAAGGAAGGACTGCTAACCGGTATGCGTCCCTGTTTTCATTGTCGAGTGTGGATTATAAAGGCTGGGCTCAGGGCCTTCAGAAAGCCGGTTACGCCACCAATCCGATGTATAGCCGGCGTCTTATCAGTCTGATTGAAGACTATCGGTTATACGCCTATGATATAAGCGGTAAACCATCTGCTCCGGAAGCGCCAAAAGGTTTTTTCGCGGGAAATGAAGATTCTCCTTTTCAAAAAGTGAACGGTTTAAAAAGTGTTTATGTAGATCATATGGCCAGCCCGGCGGAAATCGCTATGGATTTTAATCTTCCGGTTGAACTTATCATGAAATACAATGAAATTTTAAAGGAAGAAGATGCTCCGATCAATACCCCGATGAACATATTTTTAGAAAAAAAGAAAAAGAAGAACCCAAATTATAAATCGTTTCACCTGGTACAATCCGGTGAAACCCTGGAATCCATTTCCCAGTTATATGGCATTCAGGCAAGGTATCTATACAGAAGAAATCGAATTCAGGAAGGGGGCCAACCAGCAGTTGGCTCCAAAATATATTTATCCCGAAAATCTAAATTTGCTCCAAATTTAAGCACACCATCCATCACACCCACTTTACCCGCAGATGAAAATCTACAAATCGTCGTTCCGGCAAATTCTTTGCCCGTTCACGAACCCCTCCCGGTAGATAAGGAAAATAAAACCATCCAATATATCAGAACACTGGAACAACCCATCAACGGCAAAGAAAAAGAGCCGGAATATTATACTGTACAGGAAAAGGACACCTTATTCGGAATAGCGCGGAAATTTAATGTAACGGTTGCCAGCCTCAAAGAACTCAACCAACTGCAATCTGATGCTATTCAAATAGGACAACAATTGATCATTAAATAATTCTATAAATAAGATCTTCCCAGCAGGACTATTTTATTTAAACCCGACCTGACAGGCTTTTACCCCCAGTGAAAGCCTTTTGCTTTTTATCAAAATTGGCAGCCGAAATGGATAATTAAGCCATTTTGGCGTGTTTTTTAGAGGAGTTGCGCCATTTTGGCGTATATTTTGAGGTGGTATATAGTTTGATCTATAGGAAGAAAATTAAACTATGAACAAGAATTTTAAATTCCCATTTTTTAATCCTGAAGTGGAGCAAGCGGTACAGGATTTTATCAAATCCTGGAATGTAGAAAATACTAAAGACTTCGGCTGGTCCTGGACCAGACCCCTGGCCAATGTTGAAGAAACGGAGAATCAATTCCAGATTTTCCTGGCGGCGCCTGGGTTGTCGAAAGCCGATTTTAAACTTACCCTGGAAAAAGATATTTTGACGGTTAGCGTAGATAAATCCAAACCGGAGACATCGGCACAAAAAAAACTGACTGAGTATTCATATTATAAATTCAGCCGGAGTTTTAAAATTAGTGCTGAAGTAAATCAACAAGCTATTTCGGCGAGTTATGAAAATGGCGTCCTGACCCTCACTCTTCCCAAAAAAGAGGAAGCCGTTAGCGGTCCAAAAACGATCAATATTATTTAACCATAAAATACATCAACCATGAAACTGATTTCTTATAAACCGTTCTATCCTACCCGTTGGGCCGATGCAGTGGATGATACGGAAGCCTTTAGCAGACCATCTGTCAATGTCACTGAAAAGGACAATGGATTTTACCTCGAACTGGTAAGCCCCGGTATGGCAAAAGAAGATTTTAAAATTGAATTAAAACAAAAACAACTCTCCATTTCAGCTGAAAAGAAAAATGAAGTTGAAAATAAAGAATCCAATAAAGTATGGAGGAGAGAATTTTCGTTTAATTCATTCAAAAGAAGCTTTTACCTGCCTGATACAGTCGAAGAAACGGCAATAGAGGCCTCCTATGATCAGGGTATTTTAAAAGTGTATATCCCTAAAAAAGCTGAATTAAAACCCTCTGTAAAAACAATAGAGGTCAATTAATCCTGTCTTCAAAGCATAATCCAGGGTCACGGGTTTAAACTGTGGCCCTTTTTTGTTATATTTAAACAATGTTAACACTATAATATGACAAAAAAATATGTGAAGATTTAACAGCCCTTCGTGCTTAAAATCAAGCCCTTCGTTATATTTTTGTTTAATATGTAATCAACGAGTGACCATTTGAAATACTTTTTATTCATCATCGGTACTTTTTTATTTTCTTCCTTATCCGGGCAGACTACACTTGCATTGAGTCCAAACCCGAGCAGCGTTAGTGTAAAATCCACCGACCTTTCTGTAGCCGCCAAGGCATCCCTCACGAATAATTCAAAGGACACTTTAATCCTGAAATGGACCCGCAAGATTGAAACCCTGGCCCAGGGCTGGTCCAGTGCAGTTTGCGATAAGAATTTTTGTTATATCCCTACCGTTGATACGATGAGACTGGTCATGGCCCCCGGTGAAGTGAGCAACATGGACATATACGTTTATCCGATGGGAGTTACCGGATCTGCTAAAATTTCTTTAAAAATAGAACAAGTAGGAAATCCGGAAAATACGGTATCCGGTAGTTATTTATTCAATCTGTCTACCTCCACCCGGTCCGATGAAGAGGCAGCCATAGTAATATACCCCAATCCTGCCCTGGAATTTTTTATAGTCAATTCACCCGTTGTATTAGGCAAGATTGAATTGTATAATATTACCGGTGACAAAGCCAAAATATTCTACGCGTATAAAAACAAACGATATTATATCGATGACATTCCTTCAGGGATCTATTTGGTTCGTTTACTCAATCTGCAGGAAGAAATTGTGAAGACCCTTGTCTTAAAGAAAAAATAGTCTATTTATCACGCAGGATACTCCACATAATTTCTGGATGTCTCGTAGAGTCGAACACTCAGTTGATATTTTTTATCGAGTTGGGCACGCAGGATTTCCCAAATCACCATACACACATTTTCCGCTGAAGGCAGTACCTCTTTAAACTCCGGACAGTCCAGGTTAAGGTTTTTATGGTCAAACCGGTCTTCCACCTCTACTTCAATGAGTCGCTTTAAATCAAACAGGTTGATCACAAAACCCGTGTCCTGATCCACCTCCCCTGTAACCTTAACTACCAGTTCATAGTTGTGTCCATGAAAGTTGGCATTATTGCAAATGCCGAATACGGCTTTGTTTTGTTCGTCTGACCAATTTGGGTTGTGCAACCGGTGGGCTGCATTAAAATGCCCCCACCTGAAAATGGCTACTTTTCTATTTTCTGCTGAATTCATAGTAAAACAAAGGTCTTAAACTTTTGCTTCTTCTTCCTGGGATTTTGCAGTAGTCCCGGAAAAGGGTCGTCTAAAGTCTACCCTTCCGGGATTCCAACTTGGAATCAATATAACAGTGTTATATTTGTAGACTGATGACTGCAATTGATGATCGTCGCTGCAAACCCTGGATAGGGACTAAACCGGATAGGATAAATGCCGATTTATTCTACACTTTTTTTTTACCGGGTATTTTATTGTTGGTTGGAATCCTTTCGATATTAAATATTTTGACCCCTTATGAGTTAGGGATTTTAGATGTGTTAGTTCTTTCGCTTTATTTGCTTGCCCTTCCCACAGGGAGGTTGTTAAACATATTTTCTGGTAATTTTCCCTTCCACCCTCGCCTATCCTCCAGTGTTATAGCCTCAGAAACTATACCCCTCGAAGACGTCTCATCAATGGCTGCAGACCTGAGCCATTACCATGAAATTTGCTGACATACCAGGTTTACAACACGAAAAGGAAAAACTGCTGTCTTTTCAACGCCAGGGAAGACTCCCGCATGCCCTGATGTTGAGTGGGCCGGAGGGTTCAGGTAAACTTGCCCTGGGTTTGGCATTTATTCAATACCTGCTGTGCGCTCAGCCCACCGCTAATGATGCCTGCGGTGTATGCTCAGCTTGTTCTAAGACAGAGCGGTTGATACATCCCGATGTGCATTTGTCCTTCCCTTACCCCAGCATAAAAGAAAATTTATCCGATGACTTCCTGGCTCCCTGGAGGGCAGAGGTCCTGAGCAACCCCTATCTCAATGCTGCCGGATGGCAGGAAACCATTGAAAAAGAAAATAAACTTCTGAATATACCGGTGCGGGAATGCAGAAATATGTTGAAAAAGCTATCCCTGACCTTATATGAAAGCAAGCTGAGGATTTTATTGATCTGGATGCCTGAATACCTGGGAAAAGAGGGAAATATCCTGCTTAAGCTGGTAGAAGAACCTCCTCCGGCAACTTTGATATTGTTTGTCTGCGAGAATAAAGAATTGATTTTACCCACTATTCAATCCCGATGTCAGTCCCTGGCAATACCTGGTTTTGCAGATAAGGATATAAAATATATGCTTGTCAAAGCAGGGTTAAAAGATGAGGACGCATTTTCAACAATAATCCTCAGTTCGGAAGGGAATATGCTGGAAGCCCTTAAAATGAGCCAGGGTCAGGCGCTTCCTCACATAGAAAATATGATCAAATGGCTGAGGTTGTGTTATAAAGGCCGGGCTGAAGACTTGATTTCATGGGTTGAACAATTCGCAGGGCAGGGCAGGGATTATCATCGTCAATTCCTGAAATTCGGACTTAAGTTTTTTGAAAGTATTCTCGAATATAAAATCCAGGCAACTATGGATGAGGGGTACCAGGCCGATGATTGGAAAGCGATTAAAGGATTAGCCAATCAACTGGCTGTGGAAGAAATGCAAACCATTTCCGACTTGTTTGACGACCATATCTATTTTGTGGAAAGGAATGCCAGCCCTAAAATTCTTTTCACTTCATTGTCTTTAAATGTCAAACAATTGTTGAATCATGAAGCGGTCAAATCATTTGATATTATGTAATTTATTAATATGTAAATTTGTGTCATGGCATGTGTAGGATGTAGTAGTAGTACCAATGGAAAAGCAGCGGGTTGCAAAAGCAACGGTGGTTGCTCGACCGGAGGATGCAATAGGATGAATACGTATGACTGGATTTCCGTGCTCGATATTGAAGATCCAATGCCCTCGCCCTGGGTAGAAGTCAGTTTCAAAAACGGATCGCATAAAGAATTTTTCCGAAGGGAAAATTATCAGGAAGTCATCACCGGGGATTGGGTGGTTGTCGAAACTGCTTCCGGCTATGATGTGGGTAAGATCACCCTGAGCGGTGACCTGGTCAAATTACAGATGAAGAAAAAAAATGTTGCCGAAGAACGGGTTATTTATAAAGTCATCCGCCTGGCTTCCGATCGCGATCTCGATCATATGCGTCAGGCCCGGGAAATGGAAAAACTGGCATTGATCAAAGGCAGGGTGATCGCCCGCAGTCTCAATCTGGATATGAAATTGGGCGATATTGAATTCCAGTCCGATTTGAGAAAAGCTACTTTCTTTTATACGGCAGACAAACGAATTGACTTCAGGGAATTGGTCAGGCTTTTTGCCAAAGAGTTTCATGTCAAAATTGAAATGAGGCAAATCGGTGCCCGCCAGGAAACTGCCAGAATAGGGGGTATCGGATCGTGTGGCCGGGAACTGTGCTGCTCTACCTGGCTTTCAGATTTTAAAACCGTGGTTACTTCCGCCGCCCGATATCAAAACCTTGCCATCAATCAAACTAAACTTTCCGGGCAGTGCGGGCGTTTAAAATGCTGTTTAAATTATGAACTGGACGTCTATATGGAATCCCTTAACCGGTTTCCCATGGAAATAGAAACCCTGAGATCCGGGCTGGGGGTAGCTAATTTATTTAAGACTGATATTTTCCGGGGTGTAATGTATTATGAATTGGAAACCAGTGGAAAAAGCAAAGAAACACAGATATTTGGGATGAGTCCTGAACAGGTCAGAGAACACAAATCAAAAAATGACCGAGGCGAAATTCCCAAAGATTTTGGCAAACCAATTCCAGTGGTTAATCTCAGTGGACAACCCGTAGAAGAAGATGCGGGATATGCTGATGTCACAGGGGAAATTGAATTGCCAGACGATCGGAAAAAAAGAAATCGAAACAGGGGAAACCGTAATAAACCGAATGCTTACCAGGACCGGCCCTCAGGGCCTCCCTCATCAAATCCTGGTCAAAAAAGACCGGAAAACAATACGAATAAACAGGATAGGAATATGGATCAACCTCGTGGCAACAACAGACCCAATCCCAGGTCAGGCCCTCCACGTCCGCAACAAAACAGGCCCCCCCACCCCGATCAGCGCAGAAGGAATCCACCTTCAGACAGGACTGACCGCGATAAAAACCGTTTTGATCCTCCACCTTCAAATAATTGATTTATGGATACTCAGGTACTGATCATCGGATCCGGTCCGGGAGGATATGTAGCGGCGATTCGTTGCGCGCAATTGGGCATGAAGGTCACTCTGGTGGAAAAATACCCCACCCTGGGAGGTACTTGTCTCAACGTCGGCTGCATTCCCTCTAAAGCGTTGCTAGACAGCAGTGAGCATTACGATCAGGCCCGACATACATTTAAAGACCACGGGATACGCGTAAATGGCCTTGAGATCGACATGGCTCAAATGATAAAAAGGAAACAAGACGTGGTGGATCAAACCTGCAAAGGAGTGCAGTTTTTGATGAAAAAAAATAAAATAGAAGTCTTACAAGGTACAGCGGGATTCAAAAGCCCGAGCGAAGTAGAAATTAAAAAAGTGGATGGCACGACGGTGTTTATACGCGCAGAAAAAATTATTATTGCTACCGGATCAAAACCCATTACGCCGGCAGCTTTTAATTATGACAAAACCCGGATTATAACCAGCACAGAGGCACTGAATCTAAGTGAGGTGCCCAAACGTATGATCGTTATTGGTGCCGGGGTCATTGGCCTGGAGATGGGGTCAGTATTTGCACGACTGGGTACCCAGGTAGAAGTCATCGAATTTCTGGATCGTATTTTACCCGGGATGGACGGTGAAGGTTCAAAGGAGTTGAAAAAAGTACTTGAAAAATCAGGGATCATTTTTCATCTTGACCACAGTGTGATGTCGGTTACAACCATTGGCAACGAAGTTCAGGTTACCTATCAGTCCAGGGAATCGACAGAACAGAAGTCCATGAAAGCCGATTATTGCCTTATAGCCATTGGCAGAAAAGCCTATACCCAGGACCTGGGTTTAGTCAATGCGGGTATCCTTCAAGATGAAAAAGGAAGGATTGTCATCAATGAACATTTGCAAACCAATCATCCGCACATTTTTGCCATTGGTGATGTCATCCGTGGGGCTATGCTGGCACATAAAGCATCCGATGAAGGGATCTATGTTGCCGAATTTATGGCAGGTCAAAAACCTCATATTGATTATAATCTCATTCCGGGGGTAGTATATACCTGGCCTGAATTTGCCGGAGTAGGTCAAACCGAAGAGCAACTGAAAGAAAAGAACACCCCCTATAAAACCGGTAAATTCCCATTTAAGGCGCTTGCCAGGTCAAGAGCAAGTATGGATACCGATGGAATGGTCAAAGTGCTCGCTGATCGGGACACCGATCAAATATTGGGAGTCCATATCCTTGGTGCACGGGCTGCGGATCTCATTATGGAGGCGGTCACTTTAATGGAATTTAAAGCCAGCGCAGAAGATATGGCAAGGATCTGCCACCCCCACCCTACCTTTTCTGAAGCACTCAAAGAAGCAGGCTTTGCAGCCTGGTCTGGCAAAGCATTACATCTTTGATCATTGGTGTGATGCCTCCCACCGGAAACCTTTATATCATTCCCTCTGCGATCCATGATGACTATGCCAATGTGCTCTTGCCGGATAAGGTAAAAATATTGAATAGTCTGCGTCATTTCGCGGTGGAAAATACCAGGACCGCCCGTCGTTTTATCAAATTATTATTACCGGATTTTGATATTAATACCGCGGTATTCTATGAATTAGACAAACATCAATCTGATCAGCCGCTGGATGAGCTGATTCAGGTTCTCCTTAGCGGGTACTCCATGGGATTGCTCTCCGAAGCCGGATGTCCCGGTGTAGCAGATCCTGGCAGCAGCCTGGTAGCTGAAGCACATCGGCACCAAATTAAAGTCATTCCATGGATTGGGCCTTCATCCATCTTATTAGGTTTAATGGCCAGCGGCATGAACGGCCAACGATTTACTTTTCATGGTTATCTGCCTCATTCAAACCCTGATTTGTCTATCAAATTGAAACAACTGGAAGCAGAAAGTTTGAAATGGAAATCGACTCAACTATTTATCGAAACCCCTTACCGGAATCAAGCCCTGATGCAATCCCTTTTAAAGGAGCTCAAAAGCACAACCCAACTTTGTATTGTTATCAATCTGACCGGAACAGATGAACTCATCCTTCGTCATTCTATCGGGGAATGGCAAAAAGCTCCTGCACCGCCAATACACAAAAAGACCACCCTGTTTCTAATCGAAGCATGATCAGCTATAAGTCTTTATCTTTGAAGTACTTTAAGACCTCTAAGCCCCAAAAAATTTATGCCTCAAAGCAGTATTTCAGACGAACAATTACACCGGGATGGTTATTTGCATATACCGGTTGACCCCACACTTGATCTCGAAGCTGAAATCCTAAAAATCAAAAAAGAAAAGAACGCCATTATCCTCTCACATTATTACCAGGAATCCGAAATTCAGGATCTGGCCGATTATGTAGGAGACAGCCTGGGGCTCTCCCAACAAGCTGCAAAAACTAACGCTGATATTATTGTATTTGCAGGAGTGCACTTTATGGCAGAAACTGCAAAAATACTTGCCCCTCAAAAAAAAGTTCTACTCCCTGATCTGAAAGCGGGTTGTTCATTAGCGGATTCTTGTCCGCCTGATCTGTTTGCTGCATTCAAAGCAAAATACCCGGACCATATTGTCGTAAGTTACATTAACTGTACTGCTGAAATAAAAACATTGACCGATATCTGTTGTACCTCAACCAATGCGGTTGCCGTGATCAACAGCATTCCCTCAGATCGAAAAATCATTTTTGCGCCGGATATTAACCTCGGTAAATACCTGATCAAAAAAACGGGTCGCGAGATGGTATTGTGGAATGGGACTTGTATGGTCCACGAGATATTTTCACATGAAAAAATAGTAAGGTTAAAAGAAAGGCATCCCCGGGCAAAATTTATAGCCCATCCTGAATGTGAACCACACATCCTGGAAATGGCTGATTATATCGGCAGCACCAGTGGATTATTGAAGTTTACCATGACCGATCCTTCAGAAGAGTTTATCGTGGCTACAGAGGCAGGCATATTGCACCAGATGGAATTAAAATCGCCTAATAAAAAATTCATCCCAGCCCCTCCGAATAACCAATGTGCCTGCAACGAATGCCCGCATATGAAGCGCAATACCCTGGAAAAATTATATACCTGCATGAAATATGAACTTCCTGAAATCATTTTGCCCCAATGGGTCATTGAAAAAGGAAGGGCGAGTATAGACCGTATGTTGGATATCTCGCTTAAGGCAGGCCTGGTCACGGGTTAATTTCCTGACCATTCAGTAAGATGTATTACCAGCCCAATACCTGGGCGAAAATCAATGGTGCAACAATGGTGGCATCGGATTCAATGACGAATTTCGGCGTATCTACTTCGAGCTTGCCCCAGGTGATTTTTTCATTGGGTACAGCACCCGAATAGGAACCATAACTAGTGGTGGAATCCGAGATTTGACAGAAATATCCCCAGCATTTGACATCGGTGCGACGCATATCCTGATAAATCATAGGTACAACACATATCGGGAAATCACCGGCTATACCTCCTCCGATCTGGAAAAAACCCACGCCTATTTTTTCAGTGTTCCTGAGATACCAGTCGGCCAGAAACATCATATATTCTATCCCGTTTTTTACCATGGTAGGCTGATATTCCTGCTCGATACAATGACCGGCAAACATATTACCGGTGGTACTGTCTTCCCATCCAGGTACGATAATCGGCAGGTTTCGTTCACAAGCTGCTATCAACCAACTGTTTTTTGGATCGATTTCAAAATATTTCTCCAGGGACTTATTTCTCAGAATCTGGTATACAAATTCATGCGGGAAGTACCGTTGGCCCGTAGCTTTTGCATTATTCCATACATCGATCAGGCTTTGTTCCATACGGCGCATCGCCTCCATTTCAGGAATACAGGTATCGGTAACACGGTTAAAGTGTTGCTCGAGGAGCTCTAGTTCTTGATCCGGGGTCAGATCCCGGTAATTGGGGATACGTTTGTAGTGGGTGTGCGCTACGAGGTTAAATATATCTTCTTCCAGATTGGCCCCTGTGCAGGTGATGATGTCCACTTTACCTTGACGGATCATCTCAGCCAGCGATTTACCCAGTTCGGCGGTGCTCATAGCGCCCGCCAGGGTAACCATCATTTTTCCGTCGATGTCCAGATGGTGTTGATAGGCTTTGGCGGCATCCACGACAGTAGCGGCATTAAAATGTTTAAAGTGATGCTCAATAAATTTAGTGATGGGACCCGTACTCATGTTCTAATAGTTTAAACTTAAAAAAATCAATACCCGAGGATTTTCAGCATATCATCAGCCTGTTGTTCTTCCAGGTATACCCGGTCGACCAGATTACCTTGCTCATCCCGGTCGACCAGGATGTGTTTAGGGCTCGGTATCAGACAATGTTTTATACCTCCATATCCACTCAGGGCGTCCTGATATGCGCCAGTATGAAAAAACCCTAAATACAGGGGTTCCGGATCATTTTTAGAAAAGGCCGGTAAATAAACCTGGTTATCATTCACTTCACTGTTGTAAAAATCTGAATTATCACAGGTAATGCCTCCGATATTGACCCGGGTAAAATCATTGTACCATTTATTGATAGGCAAAAGAATGAATCGTTCGGCAATGCCCCAACTGTCGGGTAAGGTATTCATGAGCGAATTATCAATCATATACCACAATTCGGAATCGTTCTGTTGTTTTTGGCCTATGACGGAAAAAACAGTTGCCCCGCTTTCCCCAACAGTGTATTTACCAAACTCAGAGAAGATATCGGGTTCAGGGATCCCCTCGTCCTGGCAGGCGATTTTGATCTGCTTGACGATCTCATTGATCATATAACTATAGTCGTATTCGAATCCCAAAGAATTGCGTATGGGCAATCCTCCTCCGATATCGATGGCATTGAGCTCCGGGCATATTTTCTTAAGCTCGCAATAGGTTTTGAGTACTTTTTTAAATTCACCCCAATAGTATATCGTGTCCTTGATGCCGGTATCCACAAAGAAATGCAGCATTTCCAATTTAAATTTGGGATTATTGGCCAGGCGGTCTTTATAAAACTGGATGGCTTCACTATTGCGAATCCCTAATCTGGAAGTATAGAATTGAAAATTGGGCTCTTCTTCGGTCGCAATTCGCAGCCCGATTTTACAACCGTTTTCAATATGGTCCTCATAAATTTTTAATTCCTCTTTATTATCGAGAATCGGAATTACATTTTTAAAACCTTCATTGATCAGTTTACAGACTTTTTTGCCGTAGTCCCCTGCTTTGTACCCGTTGCAAATGATGATTTCATTTTTATCCAGCTGATTCTGCATGTGCAATTTGCGGATCAGATCAATATCAAAGGAACTGGAAGTCTCCAGATGGGCACCGTTTTGCAGCACTTCCTCAATAATAAACCGGAAATGACAGGATTTGGTACAATAACAATAATAGTATTGACCATTATACCCGACGTTTTTCATCGACCGGTTGAAAAGGTTTCTAGCCCGTTTAATCTGGGCCCCGATCCGGGGCAAATAAGTCAGTTTAAGCGGCGTGCCGTATTTCCTGATTAAATGGATCAGCGGAATCCCATTAAAGTCCAGGTATCCGTTTTCGATATCGAAGCTTTCCTGTGGAAAATAAAAGGTCTGCTCGATAAGATCAAAATACCTGTTTTTCATCTATCCAAATTGGTTCAATTTAAAAGTCTGGCAAAGGTAATTTTTTGAAAAAACAATTGTCACTTTCAACGGAAAAAATAAAAGTTTTTTTATATACCCACTTTTCAGCCGGAATAGGCTCTTTATTCGACTTATTGAATGGGTTTCAAACCGTAGAGATCCAAAATTTTATTCAGCAGTATCTGGGCCATCTTCCATTTCGATTCCCTTGTCCAGCCGGCAATATGAGGAGAAAGTACGATTTGTTTCATTTCATAGAGCTTTTGGTAAAGGGCATCTTCCAACGGAGAAAAGCTTGGTGGTTTTTCATTTTCAAATACATCCAGGCAGGCACCACCAACCTGGCCTGTAGTCAAGGCATCTACCAAAGACGCGGTATTTATGACCCTGCCACGGGAAGTATTGATCAGGACCACTCCTGATCTGCAACCGGCCAAAAACGCCAGGTCACAATAATGATGAGTTTCCTCCGACCAGGGCAGGTGAAAACTGATGATATCCGCTTTAGACATTATATCCTCTTTGGAAGCTTCAGTGATCCGAGGTACAATGGCTTCCAGGTTCTGAAGGTATTTATCATGTGCCAACACGTTCATCTCCATCCCTGCCAGTTTTTTTGCAAACTGACTACCGGTATATCCAAATCCGATAATACCAATGGTTTTACCCCGGAGTTCCCAACCTCTCCGGGCTTCCCGATTCCATTGTTTATTACGAACATCCTGATCGGCCAAAACCAATTGGTTGGATAAAGCCAACAACATACCCAAAGTATGTTCAGCTACCGCATTGTTGTTCCCGTCAGGAGAAAAATACACCTTAATATTCCTGGAAGCAGCGTAATCCTGATCAATTACTTCCCTTCCCGAACCCAGACGGGCAATAAATTTCAAACGAAGTGCCTGGTCAATAAAATTTTTATTGCATTGGATTTTACTGTTAATGATCAGTCCTTCAAAATCCGAAATTATCCGGGTGGTTTCCTCATAATTGATAGAGGGTTGATAAACTACTTCAAAACCGTGTTGGCTTAACTGGTCCACCAATACCGGGTGTACATCATCGGTGATTAAAATCCTGGTTGTCTGCATCCGGGTCAAAATTAAAAAATTGTGGTTTTCAGTCCTTTATTTAATCTGAGACTAAACACCGGGTTTTGTAAATTCTCCCCTACTAAGTTTTATCTTTGCGCGATTTTTAAAAACCAAACCACCTGCATACATGCCCCGGGATCAATCCATCAAATCAGTACTTATCATCGGCAGCGGACCCATAATCATTGGACAAGCCTGCGAATTTGATTATTCCGGTTCGCAAGCATCCCGTTCTCTTCGGGAGGAAGGTATTGAGGTCTCTCTGATCAATTCCAATCCTGCGACTATAATGACAGACCCGGTGACCGCGGATCACATCTACCTTTGGCCATTGACTGTCGAAAGTTTGATTAAAATTCTGGAGGAACGTCAAATCGATGCTGTTTTACCGACTATGGGAGGGCAAACAGCCCTTAATCTTGCGGTAGAAGCTGACCTTCAGGGAGTTTGGCAAAAATATGGCGTAAGAATGATTGGAGTTGATATTGCTGCCATTGAATTAGCTGAAGACCGGGAAAAATTCAGAAATCATGTACGCACACTCGGTATGTCCGTACCACCTTCTCACATTGCAAATTCTTTTCTGGAGGGCAAAAATGCCGCTCAGAAAATAGGGTTTCCCCTGGTCGTCAGGCCTTCTTATACCCTCGGTGGAACGGGGGGAGGTATTGTGATGAAGGAAGATGAGTTTGACGAAGCCCTCCGGAGGGGTCTGGATGCCTCCCCGACACATGAGGTGTTGGTTGAAAAAGCCGTCCTGGGTTGGAAAGAATTCGAGCTTGAATTATTGAGGGACTTAAACGATAGTGTTGCCATTATCTGTACCGTAGAAAACATGGACCCGATGGGGATCCACACCGGAGACAGCATTACGGTTGCACCCGCGATGACCCTTTCAGATACCGCCTTTCAAAAAATGCGCACCGATGCCATTCAATTAATGCGGTCGATGGGAAATTTTGCGGGCGGCTGTAACGTCCAGTTTGCCCTAAATCCTGAAACTGAAGACTTAATTGTAGTGGAAATTAACCCAAGGGTCTCCAGATCTTCAGCGCTCGCCTCCAAAGCAACCGGTTACCCTATTGCCAAAATCGCTGCCAAACTGGCTATTGGATATCATTTGGACGAATTGAAAAATCAGATCACCAAGACCACTTCAGCCTACTTTGAACCTACCCTGGATTATGTCATCGTTAAAATGCCGCGTTGGGACTTTGAAAAATTTGCGGGCGCTGATCACAAATTAGGCTTACAGATGAAATCCGTCGGTGAGGTCATGGCTATTGGCCGGAGCTTTTTGGAAGCATTGCAAAAAGCCTGTCAGTCTCAGGAAAACCGGAGGATGGGTCTGGGAGCGGATAAAAAGGAATGGATACAAACTCAGGACATTCTCAAAAGGCTTGAAATAGCATATGATGACCGGGTTTATCGTATAAAAGATGCTTTGAGACTGGGTGTACCTGAAAAAACCATTCATAAAATGACCCAGATCGATCCCTGGTTTATCAAACAGATCAAACGTCTGGTCAAAATTGAAGACGAATTGATGCGATTTAATGTAGCAGAGGACATCCCTGAACCATTTTTACGCGAAATGAAACAAATGGGTTATTCTGACGGACAGATTGCCTGGTTGCTTCGGATCAATGAAAAAGATGTAACCAAACATCGTATGAAATTAGGGGTCACCCGGACCTTTAAGATGGTAGATACTTGTGCTGCCGAGTTTGAGGCCAAAACCCCCTACTTCTACTCTTGTTTTGATCAGGAGAATGAATCTATCCCTTCTGACAAAAAGAAAATTATAGTCCTGGGTTCAGGGCCAAACCGGATTGGTCAGGGTATTGAATTTGACTATTGTTGTGTACATGGGTTGATCGCTATCAAAGAAGCAGGCTACGAATCCATCATGGTAAATTGTAATCCGGAGACCGTTTCCACCGATTTTGATATTGCCGATAAACTATATTTTGAACCCGTATACTGGGAACATTTAAAAGAAATATTGGATCTGGAAAAACCCGAGGGGGTTATTGTCCAATTGGGTGGTCAGACAGCACTCAAACTTGCGGAACAAATGCATGCTGAGGGCATCAAGATTATCGGGACTTCCTACAACAGTCTTGATGTGGCAGAAGACCGGGGAAGGTTTTCCGATCTATTAAAAGAATTAAATATCCCTTATCCGGAATATGGAACGGCCAGGGATGCCGATGAGGCGTTGGCAGTGGCTAAACGAACAGGTTATCCGGTTTTGGTCCGGCCCTCTTATGTGCTCGGAGGTCAGAAAATGAGGATAGTCATCAACGATGATGAACTGGAACATCACGTACTCACCATATTTAAACATATGCCGGAAAACAAGGTGCTTATCGATCAGTTTTTAGAGCGCTCTAAAGAAGCAGAGATCGATGGCATTTTTGATGGAGATGAGTTTCATATCATGGGTGTCATGGAACACATCGAACCGGCAGGTATCCATTCTGGTGACAGCAATGCCGTGTTACCGCCGTACAGCCTTTCAGAGGATGAGATCGCTACCATGTCATTTTACGCTGAAAAGATAGCCCGATCACTCGAAATCCGAGGGCTTATTAATATCCAGTTTGCGATCAAGGACCATATGGTATATGTCATTGAAGCTAACCCGAGGGCTTCCCGTACCACCCCGTTTATCGCCAAAGCCTACCAGGTACCTTACCTGAATATTGCAACCCATGTGATGTTGGGCACCAAAAAATTAAAGGATTTTGAAATCATCAAAAAACTCAAGGGTTACGCCATTAAGGTTCCTGTATTTTCGTTTGACAAATTTCCTCATGTAGACAAGCAACTGGGGCCTGAAATGAAAAGTACCGGGGAAGCCATTTATTACATTAAGGATTTGAAAGACCCGTTCTTCAGGAAGGTGGTCAGTGAGGCCAGTATGTATTTGACCCGATAGAAGATGGTGGTTGGTGTCCCGCTATTGCGGGAGGTGACAGATGGTTGGTCAACCATGACCATTAATCATTAACCATTAACCCTTCCCATAATTTTTGATCATTGACAAGCTTATTCTTATATTTGCAGTCCTGAAATATGGGGCATTAGCTCAGCTGGCTAGAGCGCTTGCATGGCATGCAAGAGGTCATCGGTTCGACTCCGATATGCTCCACTTTCTTTTATAAGCAGAAAATTTATTCAGTTTCTTTTCCAAATCGTTTAGTGTAGTTAAATGCTCCGAAAGCTTTCGGGGAAAGGTCATCGGTTTAGGCTCCAGATATGCTCCACTTTCTTTCTATCAGCAGAAAGTTTATT
>Ga0138256_10002699_pt1 | contig 18940 bp, 19 predicted proteins | sample KNB2016incub_MG_FD_105486 | JGI IMG/M metagenome (GOLD analysis project Ga0138256, IMG submission 105486) | Active sludge microbial communities from wastewater in Klosterneuburg, Austria - KNB2014incub_MG | ecosystem: Engineered > WWTP > Activated sludge > Unclassified | place: Austria... | reverse complement strand
GAACATGATCGCCTCGGCGAAGCTCTGGCCGGCGCTGATCAGCTCGACCACCTTCTCCTGGCCGCTGGGCGACAGCACGAACAGCTTGACCTGGCCGGTGACGACGACGTGGAACTCGTTGCACGGGTCGCCGACGCGAAACACCATGTGGCCGCGCGGCCGCCGGTGCAGCGAGGTGCCGGCCGCGACGCAGCGCAATTCGTCGGGGCTCAGGTCGCTGAACAGCGGCAGCACCGACAGATATCTGGGCACGTCGAACGTACGCGCCTCCATGGAAGTCTCCGTTTCTCCGTTGGGCGCCATTGTGTTGCGTCGCCGCACCCGGGGCGGTTGACGCAACTCAAACCAGCCGCACGACGCCGGCCAGCAGTAGCGCTGCCGCGACGTTGTGCGCCAGCGCCGGAACGGCCGGCAGGCCGGCGGCGGCAGTCAGCAGGCCGAGTCCGAACTGCAGCGCCAGCAGCAGCACCAGCGCCGCCGCGCTGCCGCGCGCGTCGGCGCGCCAGGCGGCCCAGGCCAGCGGCAGCAGCACGGCGGCGACGACCAGCATGCCGGCGTGGTGCAGCGTCTGGACCGCTGCGCCGGCCGGGCCGGCTGTGGCGTCGAAGCGCGGCTCGCGCCATGGGTCGAGCCCGCCCCAGGGCCAGCCGGCGGCGGCGGCGTCGCGCATGCAGTCGACCGTCGTCGGACAGGCCAGCCCGGCATACGAGGCGCTGACCAGCGTGCCGAGCGCAATCTGCGCCAGCAGCAGCACGACGCCGAGCCCCGCCCAGACGCGCAGCGCCAGGGGCCTCGGCGCAGGCGGAACGGCCAGCCGCCAGGCCAGCGCCAGCATGCCGACGCCGCCGAGCACGTTGCCGATGGCCACCGCCGGCACGCGCGCGCCCATGCTCCAGAGGCCGAGCACGGTCAGGCCGAGCGCGAGTGCCAGCAGACCCAGCGCCAGCGCGCCTTCGCGCGTCAGGCGCGGCCGCCGCGCCGCCAGCACCAGCAGCGCGATGACGACGCCGAGCGCCGATACCGCCGTGACGCGGTGCGCGGCGCGCGCCGTCGCCACGGCCGCCGGCGGGGCGGACTCGGCGCGCCCGGCCTGGGCGTCACGCAGGCGCTGGCCGTAGCAGGCGGGCCAATCGGCGCAGCCGAGCCCGGCCTGCGCGAGCCGGATGTAGGCGCTCAGGGCGACGACGGCGAGCACCAGCGCGGCGCACAGCAGCGCCGCGCGGCGCAGCCAGGCGCGGCGCGGATCAGGAATCATCGGTATTTCGGTACGGGATTGCCGCGATGGTAGCGGAATTGAGGACAATTCCGCCGGGCCGCGACTTGGCGCTTTCTTGTTCCAGTTCAAGTCGCCCGTAGGGGGTGGACCACAGAATCCGCTCCACCTGTGACTGCTAGGAGGCGATGCCATGAGCGATCTCAACGACCCGAACGAGCCGATTCCGCTGATGCAGCAACTGCTCGACAACCCGTTCCTGCTCCTGTTCATCGGAGTGATGGTGCCGATGGTCGTGTACACGCTGTGGGGCGTCATCGACATCCTCACCGTGCCGCTGGCCAAGTAAAACTATTCCGAGAACCGAGGAGAACGAACAAATGAGTGCCATCCTGCCCCCCGAGGACCGCCTGTGGTGGAAACACCCGCTCGACCGTGTCGAAGGCACGTGGATCGTCATCGCGCTGATCTGGTGCCTGATCATGTTTTTCATGATGGTCGGCTGGCACATCTACGGCAAGCAGAACCTCTCGACCGAGACGTACAAGACGACGCCCGAGAAGTTCACCGCCAAGGCGCAGGCCTTCGCCGAGAAGTACACCGTGCGCACCGAGACCGACGACAAGACGCCCGTCGTCGCGCCGCCGGCCGGCAGCGACATCTACATGATCGCGCGCCTGTGGAGCTTCTGGCCGATCCTCGAGCTGGAGAAGGACAAGACCTACCGCCTGCATCTTTCGGCGATGGACTACAACCACGGCTTCTCGCTGCAGCCTGCGAACATCAACATCCAGGTCGTGCCCGGCTATGAGCACGTCGTGACGGTGACGCCCAACCAGTCGGGCACCTACTCCGTCGTCTGCAACGAATTCTGCGGCATCAACCATCACACGATGGTCGGCCGCATCTACGTCAAATAAGAGCGGAGGCCACACACATGTCCGCGACAACGACTTATCGCACCTGCCCGCGCTCGGGCCTGCAGTTCGAGGCCAACGCCGAGAAACTGATGATCGTCAACGCCTTCGTCGCCGTGGTGGCGCTGCTGGTGGGCGGCCTGCTCGCCATCGGCGTCGTGCTGACGCGCTGGCCGGCGATCCACTGGCTCGAGGCCGACACCTTCTACATGGTGCTGACGGCGCACGGCATCGACATGCTGATCTTCTGGATCATCTTCTTCGAGGTCGCAGTGCTCTACTTCGCCTCGTCGACGCTGCTGCGATGCCGATTGGCGACGCCCAAGGTCGCCTGGCTGGCATTCGCGCTGATGCTGATCGGTGCGATCACGAACAACGTCGCCGTGTTCCAGGGCGGCTCGAGCGTCATGATGACGTCGTACGTGCCGATGATGGCCGCGCCGTCGTTCTACCTCGGCCTGATCCTGTTCGCCGTCGGCGCACTGATCGCCTGCTTCGTCTTCTTCGGCACGCTGGTCGTCGCCAAGCGCGACAAGACCTACCAGGGCTCGGTGCCGCTGGTCACGTTCGGTGCGATCACCGCGGCGATCATCGCCGTGTTCACGATCGCCTCGGGCGCGATCATCCTGATCCCGACCTGGCTTCAGTCGATCGGCCTGGTCAAGGAAGTCGATCCGCTCGTCTACCGCATGGTGTGGTGGGCGTTCGGGCACTCGTCGCAGCAGATCAACGTCGCGGCGCACATCTCGATCTGGTATGCGGTCGCCGCCATCGCCTTCGGCGCCAAGCCGATGAGCGAGCGCGTTAGCCGTGGCGCCTTCCTGCTCTACATTTTCTTCCTGCAACTGGCCAGCGCGCACCACCTGCTCGCCGACCCGGGCCTGTCCACCAGCTGGAAGGTCGTCAACACCAGCTACTTCATGTACTTCGCGGTGCTGGCGTCGATGATCCACGGCCTGACGATCCCCGGCGCAATGGAAGTCGCACAGCGCGCCAAGGGCTTCAACAAGGGCCTGTTCGAGTGGCTGCGCAAGGCGCCGTGGGGCAACCCGGTGTTCTCGGGCGTGTTCATCTCGATCGTCGGCTTCGGCTTCCTGGGCGGCATCTCGGGCGTGATGATGGGCACCGAGCAGCTCAACATGATCATCCACAACACGATCTACGTGCCGGGGCACTTCCATGCCACCGTGGTGATCGGAACGACGCTGTCGTTCATGGCGCTGACCTACTTCCTGATCCCGGTGCTGTTCAAGCGCGAGATGATCAACCCGGGTCTGGCGAAGTGGCAGCCCTACCTGTTCGGCCTGTCGATGTACTTCTTCTCCCTCGTGATGATGGGCGCCGGCACGCTGGGCGTTTCGCGCCGTCACTGGGACATGGCGTTCAGCGGCGCGGCGCTGGCCTACGAATGGCCGGGCGCGGCGTACCTGATGATGGGCCTGGTCGGCATCGCGGGCATCGCGGCGATCGTCGGCGGCGGGATCTACATCTACATCACCGTCGGCTCGCTGCTGTGGGGCAAGCGCCTCGACACCGGCAAGCAGAGCAGCGTGTTCACGCCGATCCCGCCGGCCTCGCGTCAGGCTGCCGTGCAGAGCTACGGCTCGGCCGGCTTCGCGGCACCGGGTACGTTCGTGCTGGCGATGGTGTTCCTGGTGGCCTTCGTGCTGTACTACTTCATCAACTGGAAGTACCTGTCCCAGGTCTGGGGCCTGAGCTGAGGAGGCAGCGATGAGCACGACCGTCGCACACCCGGCGCCCCGCGCCGCCGGGCGCCTCGCGCGCGAGGTGCTCGGTCTGTTCAAGCTGCGCATCGGCGTGATGATCATGATCACCGCGCTCGTCGGGCTGGCGGTCGCGCCGGGCCCGGCGCCCGGCGCGGTGCAGGTGATCGTGCTCGCGCTGTCGGTGCTCGCATCGTCGGCCGCCGCCGGAGCGTTCAACCAGTACGTCGAGGTCGACAGCGACCGCCTGATGGCGCGCACGCGCCGTCGGGCGTTCGTCACCGGCGCGCTGCCGCACACGCCGGCCTGGCTGGTGCTGATCGCGGCGCTGCTCGCGACCGCGGTCGCGGCGGCGTGGTGGGCCGCCAACGCGATGGCGGCGCTGCACACCTTCCTCGGCGCCTTCTTCTATGGCGTCGTCTATACGCTGTGGCTCAAGCGCCGCAGCTGGCTCAACATCGTCATCGGCGGCCTGGCGGGCAGCTTCGCCGTGCTGGCGGGCGCCGCAGCGGTCGATCCGCAGATCGGCGTGCTGCCGTGGCTGCTGGCGCTGGTGCTGTTCCTGTGGACGCCGCCGCACTTCTGGGCGCTGGCGATCGCCAACCGAGCCGACTACGCGGCCGCCGGCGTGCCGATGCTGCCCGTCGTCGTCGGCGAACAGCGCGCGGCGACCATCGTCTGGTGGAGCACGCTGGCGCTGGCCGTCGCGACGCTGCTGCCGGCGGCGTTCGGCGCCGGCCCGATCTATCTCGCCGGCGCGGCGATCGGCAGCGCACACTTCCTGCACAAGGCTTGGCGGCTGGCGCGCACGCCCAGCCGCGCCACGGCGCTCGGCGCCTTCTTCGCCTCCCTCGTGCACCTGAGCCTCGTGCTCGCTTCCGCGACGATCGACGGACTGTTGCGATGAAGCTGCTGCTGACTGCACTGCTGCTGGCCGTGCTCGCCGCACCGCCGGCAGCGGCGCAGGACGGCGGCGCCCCGGTCCCGGCACTCGACCCGCAGGTCGCGCTGCGCGACAGCCAGGCGGCGATCGGCCGCTCCGTCGGCGCCCACTCGCTGCTCGACGCGCAGGGCCGCCCCGTGCGGCTGGCTGACTACGCCGGCAAGCCGCTGCTCGTCTCCTTCATCTACACCGGCTGCTTCCAGGTCTGCCCGACGACGACGCGCTCGCTGGCGGAGTCGGTCGAGCAGCTCGCCGAAACCTTCGGCGCCGACAAGTTCAATGTCGTCAGCGTCGGCTTCAACCAGCCGTTCGACTCGCCGGCGGCGATGCGCGCGTTCGCTGCGCAGATGCGCATCGACGAGCCGAACTGGCACTTCCTGAGCCCGCCGCCAGCGACGGTCGAGGCGCTGACGCGCGACTTCGGTTTCCGCTACGTCGCCACGCCGGCCGGCTTCGACCACGTGCTCACCGTCTCCATCGTCGATGCGCAGGGCCGCATCGCGGCGCAGGTCTACGGCGAACGGCTGACGCGCGACAAGCTCGGCGAGCCGCTGCGCCTGCTGCTGCGCGACGCGCCGCTGCCCAGCGCCGGCGCGCTCGGCGACCTGATCGAGCGCGTGCGCATCCTGTGCACCGTCTACGACGCCGAGACCGGCGAGTACCGAACCGACTACGGCCTGATCCTCGAGATCGCCGGCGGCGTGACCTTCGCGCTGGCGATGCTGTGGTTCTTTGTCAACGAATGGCGCGCCCGGCGCCGCCCGCGCCGCACCGAGCCTCCCCTTGCGGCGCGGCAGGGCTGAGCCCGTGCAGCCGCTGAGGGCGTCGCGCCTGCTCGCGCTGGCCGGCTGGCTGCGCGTCGAGGGCGTTCTCGACGCCGTGTTCGGCTCGACCGCCAACCCGCTGCGCCAGCTCGGCGCGCTCGGCTTCCTGCTGTTCTGGCTGCTCGCCGTCAGCGGCATCTACCTGTACGCCGTGATCGACACTTCGGTCACGGCCTCCTGGACGTCGATCGACCGGCTGTCGCGTGAACAGTGGTACCTGGGCGGCGTGCTGCGCAGCGTGCACCGCTACGCTGCCGACGCCTTCATCCTCGTGATGGGGCTGCACCTGCTGCGCGAGGCGCTGCACGGGCGCTATCACGGCTTTCGCCGCTACTCGTGGTTGACCGGCGTGCCGCTGATCCTGCTCGCTTTCGTCAGCGCGATCGGCGGCTTCTGGCTGAACTGGGACCAGCTCGGCCAGTTCTCGGCCATCGCGACGGCCGAGTGGCTCGACCGGCTGCCGCTGTTCGCGTCGCCGCTGACGCGCAACTTCCTGACCACGGCGGCCGTCAGCGACCGCCTGTTCTCGCTGTTCGTGTTCGTGCACCTGGGCGTACCGCTGATGCTCGTGTTCGGCCTGTGGTTCCACATCCAGCGCATCGCGCGCGCTGCCGTGTTCCCGCCACGGCGCATCACGCTGGCGGCGCTGGCCGCGCTGCTCGTGCTGTCGCTCGCGGCCCCGGTCGCCAGCCACGCGCCGGCCGACCTGGCCATCGTGCCGGCGTCGCTCGCCTACGACTGGGTGCTGCTGTTCGTGCACCCGCTGGTCTACGCCACCTCGGCCGACTTCGTCTGGACGCTGGTCGCCGCGGCGCTGCTCGCACTGTTCGCGCTGCCGCTGCTGCCGCAACCGGCGCCGGCGCCGGTCGCCGTTGTCGACGCGGCCAACTGCAACGGCTGCCGCCGCTGCTTCGACGACTGCCCCTATGCCGCCGTCACGATGGTGCCGCATCCGCTGCGCTCGACGCGCCAGATGGCGCAAGTCGATGCCGACCTGTGCGCGAGCTGCGGCATCTGTGTCGGCGCCTGTCCGTCGTCGACGCCGTTCCGCAGCGCGGCCGAGCTGGTCACCGGCATCGACATGCCGTCGGCGCCGATCGGCGCGCTGCGCCGCGAGCTGCGCGAGCGGCTGGCGGCGCTCGGCGACGCGCCGGACCGCATCGTCGTCTTCGGCTGCGCGCACGGCGCCGACGCATCGCGCGTCGCGGGCCCCGGCGTCGCCGCGTTCAACCTGATGTGCACGGCGCAGCTGCCGCCCTCGTTCGTCGAGTACGCGCTGCGCGACGGCGCCGCCGGCGTCGTCGTCGCGACCTGCGTCGACGGCGGCTGCGAATTCCGCCTCGGCGCGCGCTGGACGGCCGAGCGCCTCGCCGGCACGCGCGAGCCCCATCTGCGCGCCTCGGTGCCGCGCGAGCGGCTGGCGCTGGTGTCGGCCGGCGCCGGCGACGAAGCCGCGTTGCGCAATGCCCTGCGCGGCCTGCGGGAAAACCTCGGCGCCGCCGTTCCCGATACGCTCACCCCCTTGCCCACCCCGACCCATGGCTGACGACCCGCACAACAAGACCACCCCGTTGGCCTGGACCGGCCAGATCCTGCTATACGGCCTGTTCGCGCTGATCGTCGGCGTGTTCTCGTCCTGGCCGCCGTACAAGCACCTGCCGGCCGACCAGGCGCTGATCAAGGTCAGCCTGTCGCACCAGGCCAAGCCGGTCGGCGAGTGCCGCAAGCTCACGCCCGAAGAGCTGGCCAAGCTGCCGCCCAACATGCGCAAGCCCATCGTCTGCCCGCGCGAGCGCTCGCCGATCAGCGTCGAGCTCGACCTCGACGGCAAGCCGGCGCTGCGCCGCGTCTCGCAGCCCTCGGGCCTGTCGAAGGACGGCGCGGCGGCGATGTACCTGCGCATGGAAGTCCCGGCCGGCACGCACCGCATCGCCGTGCGCCTGAAGGACGACGCGCGCACGCCGGGCTTCGACTACCAGCGCGAGGCCGTGGTGACGCTGCGGCCGGCGCAGATCCTCGTCATCGATTTCGATCCCTCCGCCGGCGGGATCACGCTGCAATGAACACGCTCACCCGACCCCTCGCCACGCCCGCCGCGCAACGCGCGACGCCGGCCCGCTCCGACGGCACGCTCTACGACCTCGCCGTGCCGCAGGGCGCGCAGCGCCGCCTCGCGCGCGCCTGGCTGGCGCTGGCGCTGGCGGCGCTGATCGGCTCGGGCCTGTTCTCGCTGCTGCTCGTGCTGTCGCGCACGCCGGGCGTCAACGCCTGGCTGCCCGGCGTCGACTTCTTCCGCGTCGCCCTCGTCGTGCACGTCGACCTGTCGGTGCTGGTCTGGTTCGTCGCGCTCGGCGGCCTGCTGTGGAGCCTCGCCGGCTCGGCGCGCGGCCTCGGCTGGAGCTGGGCCGCGCTCGCCGGCTGCGGCGCCGGCGCGGCGGCGATGGCGCTGGCCGCCTTCGTCGGCAGCGGCGCACCGATCATGGCGAACTACATCCCGGTGCTCGAGCGGCCGCTGTTCATGGCCGGTCTCGTCGTGTTCGGCATCGGCGCCGGCGTGCTGGTGCTGCGCAGTCTGGTCGCGGCGTCCAAGCCTGGCGCGCAGTTCGACGGCGACGGCGTGCTGCGCTTCGGCCTGAACGCGGCCGCCGTCTCGGCCGCCGTCGCGCTGCTCGCCTTCGGGTGGTCGTGGCTCGTCGTGCCCAGGACGCTAGAGGGCCGTGCCTACTACGAGATCCTGTTCTGGGGCGGCGGCCACGCGCTGCAGTTCACCTGGACGCTGCTGATGCTCGTCGCCTGGCTGTGGCTGGCCGGCGCCTGCGGCGCGCGGCTGCGCCTGTCACCGCGCGTCGCGCTGCTGATGTTCGCACTGGCGCTGGTCGCCGTCTTCGTCACGCCGTGGGCCTACCTGGCGCACGACGTGGCCTCGGTCGAGCACCGCGACCTGCTGACCTGGGCGATGCGCCTGGGCGGCGGCGTGGCGATCGTGCCGGTGGCGCTGGCGATTGCGCTGGCGCTGCCGTCGCTGGCGCGCGCGCCGAGCCAGACGCGCGCGCTGCGCGCCGCGCTGCTGTGGTCGATCGCGCTGTTCGCCGCCGGCGGCCTGATCGGCGTCTTCATCAACGGCGCCAACGTGCGCATCCCGGCGCACTACCACGGCTGCATCGTCGGCGTGACGCTGGCGCTGATGGGGCTGAGCTGGCACCTGCTGCCGCGGCTCGGCTACGCCACGCCGCAGGGCCGGCTGGCGACGCTGCAGCCCGCGCTCTACGGCGCGGGGCAGCTGATGCACATCGCGGGGCTGGTCTGGTCGGGCGGCTACGGCGTGCAGCGCAAGGTGGCCGGCGCCGAGCAGGTGCTGCGCTCGACGGGCGAAGTCGCCGGCATGGGGCTGATGGGCCTGGGCGGCCTCGTCGCCATCGTCGGCGGGCTGCTCTACGTCGTCGTGACGATCGGCGCGATGCGCCGCGCACCGGAGGGCCGCGCGTGATCCGTCGTCTGCAAGCCGCCCTGCGCTGGCTCTTCATGCGCGCTGAGGCGCTGTTCAACAGCGCCTTCGGCGACCGCCTCAATCCGCTCTACCACCTCGGCACGATCACGTTCTGGCTGTTCTGGCTGGTCGCGATCAGCGGGCTCTATCTCTACGCCTTCTTCGAGACCGGCGTCGCCGACGCCTACTCGTCGGTCGAGTCGCTGACGCACCGCCAATGGTTCGCCGGCGGCATCCTGCGCAGCGTGCATCGCTATGCGTCCGACGCGATGGTGCTGACGATGCTGCTGCACATGGTGCGCTACTTCGCGTTCGACCACATGCGGGGCTTCCGCTGGTTCTCGTGGGTCAGCGGCGTGGCGCTGATCTGGGGCGTCTACGTCTCGGGCATCAACGGCTACATGCTGCCATGGGACAAGCTGGCGCAGTTCGTCATCGTCGCGTCGTTCGAATGGCTCGACTGGCTGCCCGGCTTCGGCGGCACGCTGGTGCGCAACTTCATCTACACGACCAGCGTCAACGACCGCTTCTTCTCGCTGCTGGCGTTCATGCACATCGGCATCCCGCTCGTCGTGCTGCTGCTGATGTGGATCCACGTGCAGCGCGTGCCCAAGGCCAAGACCAATCCGCCGCGGCCGATCGCGATCGCCGTGACGTCGACGCTGCTCGTGCTGTCCATCGCCTACCCGGCGCTGAGCCAGGGCGGTGCGGCGCAGCTCGACGTGTCGCCCGCCACGCTGCATCTCGACTGGTTCTACCTCGCCGTGTTCCCGCTGCTCTACCAGTGGCCGCTGGGCCAGGTCTGGGCGGTGCTCGGCATTGCCACGCTGGTGCTCGTGCTCGTGCCCTGGCTGCCGCCGCGGCGCCGCCGCGCCGGCGCCGGCGAGTTCCACATGACGGTCGACAACGCGACGCATCCGATCACGGTGCGCGCCGGCGAGACGTTGCTCGAAGCCGGGCTGCGCGAAGGCCTCGCGATGCCCTACTCGTGCCGCGCCGGCGGCTGCGGCCTGTGCATGTGCACCGTGGTGCACGGCAGCGTCGACCACGGCCCCTACCAGCCGAGCGCGCTGCCCGAGGCGCTGCGCGCGCGCGGCCAGACGCTGTCGTGCTGCGCGACGCCGCTGTCCGACGTGGCGATCGAAGTGCACGGTTCGACGGCCGGGGCGCGCTCCTACGTCGGCCGCGTCGCCGTGTTGGAGAAGCTCGGCCACGACGTGATGCGGCTCGCGATCGAGCTGCCCGCGGGCGAGCGCATCGGCTGGGTCGCCGGCCAGTACATCAACATCGTGCTCGACGACGGCCAACGCCGCGCCTATTCGTTCGCCGGCCCGCCCGGCACCGACGGCCCGATCGAGCTGCACGTGCGGCTGGTGCCGGACGGACGCTTCACCGGCCACGTCTTCAACGCGATGAAGGTCGGCGACGAGATCCGCTTCGAGGGGCCGCTGGGCGACTTCACGCTGCGCGAGAGCGAGCGCCCGATCCTGTTCATCGCCGGCGCGACGGGCTTCGCGCCGGTCAAGAGCATCGTCGAGGACGCCTTCGCGCGCGGCCTGCACCGGCCGATGTGGCTGTACTGGGGCGTGCGCCGGCGCGCCGACCTCTACATGGCGGAGTTGGCCGAACGCTGGCAGCGCGAGCATCCGAACTTCCACTTCGTGCCGGTGCTGTCGCACGCCGAGCCTGCCGACGCGTGGGCCGGGCGCAGCGGCCTGGTGCACGAGGCGATGCTCGCCGACTTCCCCGACATGCGCGGCTACGAGGTCTACGTCTGCGGCTCGGTAAAGATGGTGGAGGCCGCGGTGCCAGTGTTCCTCGAACACGGGCTCGGCTCCGACGCCTGCTTCTCCGACGCCTTCGTGCCGCAGGCCCCCGCAGCGTGAACATGCGCTGATCGCGGCACCGGCTACGATGCCGGCATGCTGACGATCACCCGACTCATCGCGCAGGGGCGCGGCCTCGCCGCGGCGCTGCGCAAGCGCGCGGCGCGCGTCGAACTCGACTGGGACACGCGCAGCAAGAGCCGCTTCGAGGCCACCGACAGCGCCGGCCGCCGGCTCGGCGTGTTCCTGCCGCGCGGCAGCGTGGTGCGCGGCGGCGACGTGCTCGTCGCCGAGGACGGCTCGCTGGTCGAAGTCGCGGCGGCGCCGCAGCCGGTGCTCGTGGTGCGCAGCTGCGCCGAGCACGGTTCGCCGTTCGACCTGCTGCGAGCCGCCTACCACCTCGGCAACCGACACGTGCAGCTCGAACTGCGGCCAGACCACCTGAAGTTCGAACCCGACCCGGTGCTCGCCGAACTGCTGCGCCGCATGCATTTGACCGTCACTGCGGAGCTGGCGGCGTTCGAGCCCGAGGCGGGGGCGTATGCAGCGAGCGGCGGACACGCGCACGGGCATGACCACGGTCATGCTCATCACGGCCACGATCATGGCCACTGACACGGCCGCAGCCACGCTGCTGCAGCTGATGTGGCTCGCATCGCCGGCGCTGCCGGTCGGCGGTTTCAGCTATTCCGAAGGGCTGGAGTCGGCCGTCGACGCCGGCCTGGTGACGAACGAGGCGCAGGCCGCCGCCTGGTTGTCGGACCAGCTCCACCTCGGCCTGGCACGCTCAGACCTTGCCGTCGCCGCGCAGGCCGTCGCGGCATGGCAAACGCACGACACGGCACGCATCGTCGCGCTCAACGACTGGCTGCGCACGACACGCGAGACCTCGGAGCTGCGCCGTCAGGCCGAGCAGATGGGCCGCTCGCTCGTCGACTGGCTGCGCAACGGCACTCACCCCGGCGACGCGCGCATCGCGACACTGGCCGCGCTGGCGCCGGCGCCGGGCTGGCCGGTCGCCTTCGCGCTGGCCGGCGCGCTGAGCGGCGCCGCTGCCGGCGAGGTGCTGCTCGCCTATGCCTTCGGCTGGGCCGAGAACATGGTGCAAGCTGCGATGAAGGCCGTGCCGCTCGGCCAGGCCGCGGCGCAGCGCATCCTGGCGCGGCTGGCGGGCGAGATCCCGGCGGCCGTCGCGCACGCGCGGCGCCTCGGCGACGACGAGCGCCAGGCCTTCACGCCGATGCTCGCCGTGCTGTCGGCGCGCCACGAAACACAGTACTCGAGGCTGTTCCGATCATGAGCACATTGCACGCGATCCCGGGGCGCACGAAGAAGCTGCCGCCGCTGCGTGTCGGCGTCGGCGGGCCGGTGGGCTCGGGCAAGACCACGCTGGTCGAGATGCTGTGCAAGGCGATGCGCGAGCGCTGGGACCTCGTCGTCGTCACCAACGACATCTACACCAAGGAAGACCAGCGCCTGCTGACGGTGGCCGGCGCGCTCGCGCCCGAGCGCATCATGGGCGTCGAGACCGGCGGCTGCCCGCACACGGCGATCCGCGAGGACGCGTCGATCAACCTCGAAGCGGTGGACCGCATGCTCGAGCAGTTCCCCGACGCCGACATCGTCTTCATCGAGTCGGGCGGCGACAACCTCGCGGCGACGTTCAGTCCCGAGTTGAGCGATCTGACGATCTACGTCATCGACGTCGCCGCCGGCGAGAAGATTCCGCGCAAAGGCGGGCCGGGCATCACGAAGAGCGACCTGTTCGTCATCAACAAGACGGACCTCGCGCCGCACGTCGGCGCCGACCTCGGCGTGATGGAGGCCGACACGCGGCGCATGCGCGGCGCCCGGCCGTTCGTGATGACGAACCTGAAGACGAAGGCCGGGCTCGACGACGTGGTCGACTTCATCGAGACGAAGGGGCTGCTGCGGGCTTAGAGCCAACCGGCTCGCTTGAAGCGCCAGTAGAGGAAGCCGCAGCTCGCCGCGATGACGCCGAGCGCCGCCGGATAGCCCCAGCCCCACGCCAGCTCCGGCATGTGCTCGAAATTCATGCCCCAGATGCCGGCGAACGCCGTCGCGGCGGCGAAGATGCCGGCCCAGGCGGCGAGGCGCTTGGTGACCTCGCTCTCCTCGATCGTCACCATCGACAGGTTGACGGCGATCGCGGTGCCGATCGTCTCGCGCATCGTCTCGATCGACGCGTTGATGCGACCGAGATGATCGCTCACGTCGCGGTAGTACTCCTGCATGTGGGCGCACATCGACGGCGTGCGGCCGCCGTGCAGGCGCGCCGCGCCGTCGTGCAGCGGCGCAACGGCGTGGCGTAGCACCGTCAGCCTGCGCTTGAGTTCGTAGAGTCGCTCGATGTTGCTGCGCGCGGCGCCGCGCGCCTTCGAGAAGATCTGCTCCTCGATCGTCTCCAGCTCGGTCTCGAGCATGTCGATGATCGGGAAGTAGCGGTCGACGACCGCGTCCATCAGCGCATACAGCACGAAACCCGAGCCCAGGCGCAGCAGCTCGGGCTCGCGCTCGGTGCGCTCGCGCACGCCGAGGAAGCCGTGCCGACTGCGACTGCGCGCCGAAAGCACATAGTTCGGGCCGACGAAGACATCGACCTCGCCGACCTCGAGCTCGGCTCCGGTTTGCTCGACCAGGTGCAGCACGACGAACAGCGAGTCGCCGTACTCCTCGATCTTGGGACGCTGGTGGCCGTGGCGCGCGTCCTCGACGGCCAGCTCGTGCAGCCCGAACTCTCGCTGCATCTCGGCCAGCAGCTCGGGCGTCGCGTCGAGCAGCGCGACCCAGACGAAGCAGCCCGGCCGCGCGAGGTAGTCGCTGATCTCGTCGATCGAGATGTCGGCCAGCTTCGCGCCGTCCTGGTACGCGACGCAGTTGAGAACCTCGGGCCGTTTCTCCACGACCCTGCTTTCTCAGCTCCCCGATCCCATCTGCGACTGCAGGTAGTTCTGTTCGCCGACCTGCGCCAGCGGGTCGATCTGCGTCTCGAGGTGGTCGATGTGCTCCTCGGTGTCCTTCATGTTCTTCTCGAGCAGCTCGCGCGTCACGTAGTCCCGCACCTTCTCGCAGTGCGCGATCGCCTCCTTCAGGTCGGCGTGCGACACGCGCTCGACCTTGAGGTCGCAATCGAGAATCTCGGGCACGCTCTCGCCGATCAGCAGCTTGCCCAGGTCCTGCAGGTTGGGCAGGCCCTCGAGCACGAGCACGCGCTCGACGATCTCGTCGGCGTGCTTCATCTCCTCGATCGACTCCTCGTACTCGTGCTTGGCCATGCGCTCATAGCCCCAGTTCTTCAGCATGCGTGCATGCAGGAAGTACTGGTTGATCGCCGTCAGCTCGTTCTTGAGCTGGCGGTTGAGCAATTCCAGGACCTTGGCGTCGCCCTTCATGGCAGCTCCTTGTTATTTCCGTGGGGGCAAGCACAGCCTAGCGTGCGGCACGGTGCACGCGCAATGCCTAGGCCCTGCTGCCGCGCTCTGCGCGAGAATCATTCGCGTTGACCCTGCGGCGCTCACTCAATGCACCGTCGCCATGCCGCGCAGCGCGCGCACCGCGCCGGCGCCGATCGATGCGCCGAGCCGCTTGGCCAGACGCTCGGCGACGTTCTCCTTGGCCGTGTAGTCGATGACCTCTTCGGCCTTGACGACTTCGCGCGCCACGTAGTCGAGGTTGCCGAGCTTGTCGGCCAGGCCCAGCTCGACGGCCTTCTGGCCGTTCCAGAACAGTCCGGAGAAGGTCTCGGGCGTCTCCTTCAGGCGCTGGCCGCGGCCCTGGCGCACGACGACGATGAACTGCTGGTGGATCTGGTCGAGCATCGCCTGCACATAGATTCGGTGCTTGTCCGACAGCGGCGAGAACGGGTCGAGGATGGCCTTGTTCTCGCCGGCGGTCATCAGGCGGCGCTCGACGCCGAGCTTTTCCATCGTGCCGGTGAAGCCGAAGCTGTCCATCAGCACGCCGACCGAGCCGACGATCGACGCCTTGTCGACATAGATCTCGTCGGCGGCGACGGCGACGTAGTACGCCGCCGACGCGCAGGCCTCGTCGACGACGGCATAGACGCGCTTGTCGTGCTTGGCCTTCAGGCGCCGGATCTCGTCGTTGATGATGCCGGCCTGCACCGGGCTGCCGCCCGGCGAGTTGATGCGCAGCACGACGGCGCGCGAGTTCGCGTCTTCGAACGCCGACTTCAGCGACGCGATCATGTTCTCGGCGCTGGCCTCCGATTCCGACGCGATCTCGCCGCGCAGTTCGACGAGAGCCGTGTGCGGCCCGTGCGGTGCCGCGCCGCCGACGCGCTGCGCATAGATGCCCCAGACGATGAATGCGAACAGCAGCAGCCACGCCAGCCGAAAGAAGACGCGCCAGCGGCGCTCGCTGCGCCGGTCGCGCAGGTAATCGCGCGCGAACTGCTCGAGCGCGCCGTCCCACGAGGCGCGCGACGGCGCCGCCGGTGCGGCCGGCGGCGGCAGCGTGGCCGAGAAGCGGGGTTCGGTCGAAGGCGAATCGTTGGGCGTCATGGCAGCGGCCTCGGTGGCGGCGCGCTCGGCGGCGCGAGCGGCTGGATATCGCGGGAAGGATACCAACAGACACGGCCATCGCGTTCGACGACATCGATGGCCATGAGCCGGCCGCGGCCGCACGGCCCGCCGGCGCAGCGGCCGCTGCCGGGCTCGTAGCTTGCGCCATGGATCGCGCAGACGATGTATTCGCGCCCGGCATCGAGGAACTCGCCGGGCTGCCAGTCCATCTCGACGGAAAGATGCGCGCAGCGGTTCAGGTAGGCGACGACGCGGCCGTCGAAGCGCAGCGCGAAGGCGCGCGCCGGCGCGCCGACGAAGCGCACGTCGAACAGCACGGCGCGGCCCTTCTCGGCCAGCGCTTCCGACGTGCACAGCGGCTGCGCCGCGAGCACCGTTTCAGGCATACCGATCGAGCCAGGCGTGCAGCTCGGCGATGGACTGCACGACGGCCAGCGGCGCATGGTCGGCGAACGCCAGCGGCTCGTGCGCGCCGTAGGCGACGGCGACGCTGGCGGTGCCCGCGTTGTCGGCCATCGCCAGGTCGTGCGTCGTGTCGCCGATCATCAGCGTGCGCGCCGGGTCGGCGCCGAGCTCGGCGATCAGCTCGTTGAGCATCAGCGGGTCGGGCTTGGATGCCGTCTCGTCGGCGGTGCGCGTCGCGTCGAACAGGCCCTTCAACTGCACCATGGCGAGCACGTCGTCGAGGCCGCGCCGGCTCTTGCCGGTGGCGACGGCGAGCCAGTGGTTGCGCGACTTCAGCGCATGCAGCATCGGCAGCGCGCCGTCGAACAGGCTCAGCTCGTGCTGGCTTGCCAGGTAGTGGTGGCGGTAGCGTTTCGCCAGCTCGGGATAGCGTTCGCGCGCCAGGCCCGGCACGGCGCTGCGCAGTGCGTCCTCGAGGCCCAGGCCGATCACGTAGGCAGCCTGCCGGTCGTCGGGCACGTCGGCGCCGACGTCGCGGCACGAGTTCTGGATGCTGCGCACGATCAGCGCGGTGGAATCGAACAGAGTGCCGTCCCAGTCGAAGACGACGAGATCGAAGCGGCGGGAACGGACAGTCATGGGCGGAGAGCGCGCAACAAAGCCGCGCATTCTGCCGGCAATGGTGCCGCAAGCTCGACGGCCGCGCCGGTCGCAGGGTGTGCGAAGGCCAGCGACTTGGCATGCAGGAACATGCGCTCGAAGCGCGTGTCCGGCGCGCAGCCGTCGACCGGCAGGCCGCGCGCAAGCGCCTTGTTCAGCGCGAAGTCGCCGTACTTGGCGTCGCCGACGATCGGGTGGCCTTCGCCCTGCAGATGCACGCGGATCTGGTGCGTGCGCCCGGTCTTGATCGTCACGTCGAGCAGCGTGAACGCTGCATACGCCTGCGCCACGTGGACCAGCGTGATCGCGCGGCGGCCCTCGTCGGCCTCCGCCGCCACGGCGCGTACGCGGCGCTCGCCCTCGGCGGTGAGAAAGCGCTGCAGCGCCACGTCGATCACCTTGCGCGAGCGCGGCCAGGCGCCGACGACGAGCGCCGCGTAGGTCTTGCGCAGCGCCTTGTCGCCCGGCCCGCCGCGGAACTGCTCCTGCAGCGCCGTCAGCGCCGAGCGCTTCTTGGCGATCAGCAGCAGGCCCGAGGTTTCCTTGTCGAGGCGGTGCACCAGCTCGAGGAAGCGCGCCTGCGGCCGCGCCCGGCGCAACTGCTCGATCACGCCCGAGCTGACGCCACTGCCGCCGTGCACGGCGACGCCGGCCGGTTTGTCGATCGCGATGAAGTGGTCGTCCTCGTGAACGATCGGGAATTCGCGCGGCGGCGCCGGCGGCGTGTTGCGCTGCGCGATGCGCACCGGCGGCACGCGCACCTCGTCGCCCGTCTCGAGCCGCGTGTCGGCCTGCGCACGGCCGCTGTTGACGCGCACCTCGCCCGAGCGGATGACGCGGTAGACATGCGCCTTGGGTACGCCCTTCAGCACGCGAACGAGGAAGTTGTCGAGGCGCTGGCCGGCCGATGCCTCGTCGATCGTCAGCCGCTGCACGGCTGGCGGAGTGTCGGCCCCTCGTCCGACGGGTACGCCGGCCGATCCCCCGAGGGGAGAGAGTGGCGCGGCTCCAAGCCCGCCTGGGCCGGCCTGGACGCCACGAGCGCCTGCCGCGTCCCGCGCCAGGCCGCGGGCCGGCTTGGGGCGGCCCGGCGCTCGGCCCGCGGCGCTCACAGCACCAACCTCCAACCGCGCCGACGATTGCCCCGTATAATCGTCCGCACCACGCCAATGCTGTAAGTGTTTGATTTCGCGGAGTTTACCCGCGCACCTCGGCAGGCCCGTGGCGACCGCGCAAGAGCGCGGTCAGGTGATGCAACGCACGCGCCTGCGGCAGGCCCTGCCCCCAAGTGGCAGCGCGGCCGGCAGTCTCGGGCGGCAGAAGAAACGTAGAACGAACCCCTGAGATTCAGGAAGACAAAGGTTTCAGGCCCCAGGCCATGAACCGAAGGCGCACCCCGTTCCCGCGGGGGCCCCGCCAGCGCTTCAAGCCTGGAGCCCAGCGTCCTCAGCGACCCCACGGATGTCGTCCCCGGTCCACCCCATCCCGATGCACTCGTTGCACGCGCCTCGCCGGCCTCTGGCCGATGCGCCGGCGCGCGGGCCGGCGTGGGCCCGCGACAGCGCCGCCCTGCCTGTCCGGCAGGCGCAGCGCCGCGCATCCGGCAGGCTCGCGAAGACGCACGCGCCAACGCCGCAAAGCTGATCGCCGCACGGCGATCGACCGCGGTCCAGGGCGATTCCTTCACCGGTTCCTCGTCGTTTCTCTTGCATCGATCGGTCGCCCGCCCGGCTCGCCGGCGGCGATGTGTTAGCGAGCGCCGCCCGAGTGCGGCGCGAGGAGTGCAGATGAAACGCATGCTGATCAACGCGACGCAGCAAGAAGAGCGGCGCCTGGCGATCGTCGACGGCCAGAAGCTGCTCGACTTCGAGACCGAAATCGAAGGGCGCGAACAGCGCAAGGGCAACATCTACAAGGCCGTGGTGACGCGCGTCGAGCCGTCGCTCGAGGCCTGCTTCGTCGACTACGGCGAGGACCGCCACGGCTTCCTGCCGTTCAAGGAAATCTCGAAGAACTACTTCCGTGAAGGCGTCGACGCGCGCAGCGCGCGCATCCAGGACGCCATCAAGGACGGCGACCAGCTGCTGGTGCAGGTCGAGAAGGAGGAGCGCGGCAACAAGGGAGCGGCGCTGACGACCTTCGTCTCGCTGGCCGGCCGCTACCTCGTGCTGATGCCCAACAACCCGCGCGGCGGCGGCGTCAGCCGGCGCATCGAGGGCGAAGACCGCGAGGAACTCAAGGAGAACCTCGACCAGCTCGAATACCCCAAGGGCATGAGCCTGATCGCGCGCACCGCGGGCATCGGCCGCACCGCGCCCGAGCTGCAGTGGGACCTGAACTACATGCTCAAGCTGTGGGACGCCATCGATGGCGCTG
>Ga0138256_10002697_pt1 | contig 18960 bp, 19 predicted proteins | sample KNB2016incub_MG_FD_105486 | JGI IMG/M metagenome (GOLD analysis project Ga0138256, IMG submission 105486) | Active sludge microbial communities from wastewater in Klosterneuburg, Austria - KNB2014incub_MG | ecosystem: Engineered > WWTP > Activated sludge > Unclassified | place: Austria... | reverse complement strand
GACGAGATCGCGGTGGAAGAAGCCGTGCGCCTGAAGGAATCCGGTGTGGCAACCGAAGTGGTGGCGGTCAGCTGCGGCATCGGCGCCTGCCAGGAAACCCTGCGTGCGGCGTTGGCCATCGGCGCCGATCGCGCCATCCTGGTCGAAACCGACGTCGAGCTGCAGCCGCTGGCCGTGGCCAAGCTGCTGAAGGCCGTGTGCGACAAGGAGCAGCCCACCCTCGTCATCGCCGGAAAGCAGGCGATTGACGACGATGCCAACCAGACCGGCCAGATGCTGGCTGCGCTGGCGGGCTGGCCGCAGGCCACCTTCGCCTCCAAGCTCACCATCGCCGATGGCAAGTGCCAGGTCACGCGCGAAATCGACGGCGGCCTCGAAACCCTGTCGATCACGCTGCCCGCGCTGGTCACCAGCGATTTGCGCCTGAATGAGCCGCGCTACGCCACGCTGCCCAACATCATGAAGGCCAAGAAGAAGCCGCTCGACACCCTCAAGCCGGCTGATCTCGGCGTTGACGTGACCCCGCGCCTGACGACCCTGAAGGTCGCCGAGCCGCCCAAGCGCAGTGCAGGTGAACGCGTGGCCGACGTCGCGCAACTGGTCGACAAACTCAAGAACGTTGCGAAGGTGCTCTGAACATGACCATTCTCGTTATCGCTGAACACGACAACCAGTCGATCAAGGTCGCCACGCTCAACACCGTGACCGCCGCCACCAAGCTGGGCGCCGATGTGCACGTCCTCGTCGCCGGCGCCGGTTGCGCCGCGGCAGCCGAGGCGGCTTCAAAGGTGGCTGGCGTGACCAAGGTGCTGGTGTGCGATGCGCCCCAGTACGAAGCCCAGACCGCCGAAAACGTCGCCGAACTGGTCAAGGGTCTCGCCGCCAGCTACAGCCACCTGCTGGCTCCGGCCACGCCGGCCGGCAAGAACATGCTGCCGCGCGTCGCCGCGCTGCTCGATGTCGCCCAGATCAGCGACATTGTCGCCATCGAGTCCGCCGACACCTTTGTGCGCCCGATCTACGCCGGCAATGCGCTGGCCACGGTCAAGAGCGCGGATGCGGTCAAGGTGATCACGGTGCGTACCACCGCGTTCGACGCTGCCGCCGACGGCAACGCCGCGCCGGTCGAAGCCCTGGCAGCCGCAGCCGACCTGGGTGTGACCACCCTCGTCAGCCGCGAAATCGTCAAGAGCGCCCGCCCCGAGCTGGGTGCGGCCAAGATCATCGTCTCCGGTGGTCGTGGCATGGGCAGTGGCGACAACTACCACAGCCTGCTCGAGCCCCTGGCCGACAAGCTTGGGGCCGCGCTCGGCGCGAGCCGTGCCGCGGTCGATGCGGGCTACGTGCCCAACGACTACCAGGTCGGCCAGACCGGCAAGATCGTTGCGCCGCAACTCTACATCGCCATCGGCATCTCCGGCGCCATCCAGCACCTGGCCGGCATGAAGGACTCCAAGGTCATTGTGGCGATCAACAAGGACCCGGACGCACCGATCTTTCAGGTCGCCGACTTTGGCCTGATCGGGGATCTGTTTGAAGTGGTTCCCGAACTGACCGCTGCAGTCTGATCGCGGCCCGTCGCGGAAGGCGTCAGCATGAACCTTGCAAGCTCGCTGTTCCCGGCGACCTGGCATGGGGTGATGCTGGTGCTCTCCGCCCTGGCAGTGTTGCGAGTCGTCCGCCGGGCACCCTGGCGGCGCCTGCTGGACGCCTCGCAACTCAACCTGCTGCTCGGCTTTGCTGTTGGCCTGACCTTGCTGTGGAGCCTGCGTGCCGGCGTCAAACCCGGCCTTAGCCTGCACATGATCGGAGCCATGGCAGCCACGCTGACACTGGGGCCCTGGCTGGCCGTCGTTGCCCTGGCGGCAGCGCTCACCGGGATCACGTTGAACGGCGCACTCGAGTGGACGGCCTGGCCGGTCAACTTCGTGTTCATGGTCGCGGTGCCGGTGGCAATCGCCTCAGCCATTCAGCGCGGCATCGAACGCTGGCTTCCTGCCCATTTCTTCATCTTCATTTTCGTGACGAGCTTTGCCGGTGCCGCACTGACCGTGATGTTGCAAGGTGCCATTGCCTCGACCGCCATGGTGGCAGCGGGCGCGTATTCGCTGGATTTCCTGCTGAGCGACTATCTGCCTTACTTCCTGCTGCTCGGTTTTTCCGAAGCCTGGATAAGCGGCGCGGTCGTCACGCTGCTGGTGGTGTATCGACCCGACTGGGTGGCAGGCTTCGACGACAGCCGCTACCTGCTGAACAAGTAGTTCCAACAACCTGACTGGAGAAACCGAATCCATGAGCAACTACAGCGCCCCGATTCGTGACATGCAATTCGTGATGCGCGAGCTGGCCGGCCTCGACGAGGTCGCGCGGCTACCCGGCAACGAGGAGGTTTCAACCGATCTGGTCGACGCCATCCTGGAAGAGGCCGACAAGTTCGCCAGTGGCGTGCTCGCGCCGCTGAACTGGACCGGCGACCAGGAAGGCGCCAAGTGGAACAGCGGTGCAGTCACCACCGCGCCAGGCTGGAAGGACGCCTACAGTCAATTTGCCGAATCGGGCTGGACGGCAATCGCCGGCGATCCCAACTACGGTGGCCAGGGCCTGCCCAAGCTGCTGTCGACTGCAGTCATGGAGATGTGGAAGTCGGCCAACATGGCCTTCTCCCTGTGCCCGATGCTCACCACCGGCGCGATCGAAGCGCTGATGCTGCGCGGCACGGACGAACAGAAAAACATGTACCTGCCGAAGATGATCTCCGGCGAATGGACCGGCACCATGAACCTGACCGAGCCGCAAGCCGGTTCGGACCTCGCCGCGGTGCGCACCAAGGCCGAGCCCCAGGGTGATGGCACCTACAAGATCTTCGGCCAGAAGATCTTCATCACCTACGGCGACCACGACCTCACCGACAACATCATCCACCTCGTGCTCGGTCGTCTGCCGGACGCGCCCGAAGGCGTCAAGGGCATCTCGCTGTTCGTGGTCCCGAAGTTCATGGTCAATGCCGACGGTAGCCTGGGGGCGCGCAACGATGTGCACTGCGTGTCGATCGAGCACAAGCTGGGCATCCATGCCAGCCCAACCTGCGTACTCGCCTTCGGCGACAAAGGCGGCGCAGTCGGAACCCTGATCGGTGAGCCCAACCGCGGCCTCGAGTACATGTTCATCATGATGAACGAAGCCCGCTTCGCCGTCGGCATGGAAGGTCTGGCACTGTCAGAGCGCGCCTATCAGCACGCCCTGCAGTACGCCAAGGACCGCGTCCAGGGCACCGAAGCCGGCGTCCGTGGCGGCCCCAAGGTCAGCATCCTGCATCACGCCGACGTTCGTCGCCTGCTGATGCAGATGAAGAGCAAGACCGAAGCGATGCGCGCGCTGGCCTACGTCGTCGGCGCCGCCACCGACAAGGCGCATCACCATGCGGACGAAGCAGTCCGTACCCAGAACCAGGCCTTCGTCGACCTGATGATTCCGGTGGTGAAGGGCTGGTGCACCGAAAACTCGATCGATGTCGCCTCGGACGGCGTGCAGATCCATGGCGGTATGGGCTACATCGAAGAGACCGGCGCGGCGCAGTATTTCCGCGACGCCCGCATCACCACGATCTACGAAGGCACCACCGCCATCCAGGCCAACGACCTCATCGGCCGCAAGATCGCGCGTGAGAACGGCGCCACCATCGCCGGCGTCATCGAGGCGATGCGTGCAGTCGAGGCCGAACTGGGCGCTGCGGGCGATGACGCCTTCGCTGCCATTGCCCGCTCGCTTGGCATCGGCATCTCCGCGGTGGAACAGGCGGTGGCCTACATCCTCGCCACCTATGGCAAGGACGTGAAGGCGGCCTCGGTGGGCTCGGTTCCCTTCCTGAAGCTGCTGGGCATCGTTGCCGGCGGCTGGCAGATGGGTCGCGCCGCACTGGTCGCGCAGCGCAAGCTCGAGACGGGCGAGGGCGAAGCCAGCTTTTACCAGGCCAAGATCGTCACCGCCCGTTTCTACGCCGATCATGTGCTGGCGCAGGCGTCGGGGCTGGCCTACGCGATCGTCAATGGCGCGGCTGGCGCGCTGGAGCTGACGGAAGAGCAGTTCTGAGCGACCGAGGGCGTCGTCGCAATCGCGGCGGCGCCCTCGAGGTGCTGAGCAAAAAAAGAGACCGGGCCTCGCGGCTGCGGTCTCTTTTTGATTGTTCAGCGTAGCCGGCGCAAACCCGCCACGCTGACCAAAGGCTTACTCCACCTTGGCTTTGGCGCGCAGTTCGAGGACGTGCTTCTCGACCTTCTGCTGCTGCAGGCGCTGCTGCAGTTGGGCCTTGACCTCGTCGAACGGGGGCGCCTGAGTCGTACGCATGTCGTCCAACTGGATGACGTGGTAGCCGAAGTCGCTCTTCACCGGCGTCGCGGTGTACTGGCCTTTTTCGAGCGCGACCATCGCGTCCGAGAAGGGTTTCACGTACATGGCCGGATTGCTCCAGCCCAGCTCGCCACCGCGGTCCTTCGAGCCCGGGTCACGCGATTCCTTCGCCACTTCTTCGAAAGGGGTGCCGGACTGCAGCTTGGCGATGATCGCCTTCGCCTCGTTCTCGGTCTCAACCAGCACGTGACGCGGCTTGTATTCCTTGTCACCCATGCGGCTCTTGATCGCGTCGTATTCCGTCTGGACTTCGGCGTCGGTCACCGGGTTGTTCTTGACGAATTCCTGCAGGTAGGCACGGATCAGGATGGCCTGTTTGGCCATTTCCATTTGCGCCTGTACGTCGGCCTTTTTGGCCAGGCCCTTGCTGCTGGCCTGCTGGCTCAGCACTTCACGGCGGACCAGTTCTTCACGCACTGCGTTCTTCAGTTGCTCGCCGTCGGGTGCGCCCTGAGCGCGTTGTTCGGCAAGCATCGCTTCGGCGCGCTCGGCCGGAATGGAGACGCCATTGACCTTGGCGATCGAATCGGCTGCAGCAGCGGGGAGGGCGAGAAAGCCAGCCAGCATGGCGATGGCAAGGCGGCTCGGAAAGCGGTTCATCGATATTCCTTCAGGTGGGTTGCTTGGTGGCCTCTTCGGCCGAAATTGCCTGGATGGCGAGCGCGTGAACGTCTCTTTTCATCATGTCACCCAAGGCTTGGTAAATCATGCGGTGGCGCGCGACCGTTCCTCTTCCGGCGAAAGCACCGGCAACGATGCGCACACTGTAATGCCCTCCGCCGTCGCGTGCACCCGCGTGTCCCGCATGCAGTGCGCTATCGTCGCGGATCTCGATCTCGTGGGGTGAAAAGGCATCGACCAGGCAGACTCTGATGCGCTCGGCAGTGGTCGCACTCATGGCAACACCTTCTTGAACGGGCGCACACTGAAGCGCGCAAACACACCTTCACGCACATAGGCGTCTTCCGCCAGCCATGTCTCGGCGCTGGCCAGCGAATCAAACTCGGCAACGACCAGGCTGCCGAAAAAGCCAGCGGGACCGGGATCGGGTGAGTCGATGGCAGGCATGGGGCCGGCGATCAACAGGCGGCCTTCGTTCTTCAGGGCCTGCAGTCGGGCCAGGTGCTCGGGTCGTGCCGCCATGCGGCGATCGAGCGTACCGGGCGCATCCTCGCCAATCAACGCGTAAAACATCAGTTCTTTTCCTCTTCCAGATAGCGAGACAAGTAAAAACCCTGGCCCAGCACGAAGGCCAGCATCAGCCCCATCCCGCCGAAGAGCTTGAAGTTGACCCAGGCTTCCTCGCTGAAGCTGTAGGCAACATAGATGTTGAGCACGCCCATCGAGATGAAGAACAGCGCCCACGCCAGGTTCAGTCGCCCCCAGATGGCATCCGGCAACACGATCTGGGCTTCGAGCATCTTGCGGATCAGATTGCGCTTCAGCAGCACGGTGGAGCCCAGCAAAACGCCGCCAAACATCCAGTACAGCGCCGTCGGCTTCCACTTGATGAAGGTCGGGTTGTGGAAGAACAGGGTGGCCCCGCCAAACACGACGATGATCACCAGACTGACCCACAGCATGGTATCGACCTTGCGGTGCTTTGCCCAGACGATCGCGATTTGCGCGAACGTCGCAATGATCGTCACCGCAGTCGCGATCAGGATCGGCGCCTGACTGGCGGTGATGCCATCGCCCAGCCATTGGCTGGCAAGTTGGAATGAGGCCTCGGGTTGCGCACCGGCAACCTTGTAGGCGGCAAAAAACAGGATGACCGGCAAGAGGTCTAAGAAGAATTTCATGCGGCAGAATTATAACGATTGTGGCCGGGTCTGAACGCCTGTCGCTTCGGACCTATGGCGCAAGTGAAGGAATGGCGCTGACAAGGCGGATGCGAAGTGCGCCCAGGGTGGGCAGGCCCCGCTCAGGAAGCATGGACGTCGATGATCTCGTAGGGATCCCCGCAGCGCAGGTTGGCGGGCACGGCCTCATCGATCAGGCGCGGCCGCGGCAGGTTGAGACTGTCCATCAGTTCGATGAAGGCCGCCCGGCTGCGCCCCGGAACACGCGCGTTGGTCAGTTTTTCCTGGCCGATCGAGCTCACCCGCATGCCCTTGTAGTCATGGGCCGGATAGACCAGCGTCTCGTCCGCCAGGGTAAACAGGCGCTGCGTGATGCTGTCGTAAAGGGTGCCGGCATCGCCGCCCTGGAAATCCGTGCGGCCGCAACCGCCAATCAGCAGCGCGTCCCCGGTAAACACGCAGTTGCGCCAGCGATAGCTGACACAGCCTGGCGTGTGCCCCGGCGTATTGATGACCCGGATCACTTCGTTGCCGAACGCCAGCGTGTCGCCATCGGACAACTGCAGATCGGCGCAGTTTGCGCCCGTGCGCCAACCGGTCGCGGTTTCGGCATCGCTACGCTCCTTCATCAGTCCGGCACCGGTGACATGATCGGCATGGGCATGGGTCTCGAGCAGATACACCAGATTGAGCTTCAGCTCCTGCAGCAGCCCGAGATACAGGGCCGCCTGCTCGGCAACGGAGTCGATCAACACGGCGTCGCCAGTCAAGGCGTCGGCCAGCAGATAGGTCAGTGTCGAACTATTTTGGTCGTACAACTGGCGGAACACGATGCTCATTTGTCATTGCCCTCCTGGCGGTTGGCCTGCATTCTAGCGTGCGCCACGAGGTTTTCGTTGGCCGGCAGGCGCAGGACCGCGCGCAGGCCACCGCCCTCTCTGGCAAGCAGATCCAGTCGGCCGCCATGTGATCGCATCACCCGCTCGACAATGGCCAGGCCCAGCCCTGCACCCTTGGTGTTCGAGCGTGCTTTCTCAAGCCGGGTGAAGGGGTGCCGCATACGCTCAACCTCGCTGTCAGGAATACCCGGGCCGCGATCGGCCACCTCGATACAGACGTCTTCCGCCTGCCGGTAAACGCTCACGTCGAGTGGCTTGTCCTCACCGGCATAGCGCAAGGCGTTGTCGAGCAGATTCGCGATGGCCCGCCGAAGCGACAGTGCCCGCGCCGGCCCGAGCAGACACTCGGGTGCTTCAAGGCGAATATTGACTCCCCGCAAGCGGTAGGGTTCCGCAATCTCGCGCGCCAGCAGCGCAATATCCACTGGTTGCACCGGCTCCTGCGGCACGCCACGGCCAAAATCAAGAAACTGACCAATGATGCGGTCCATTTCCTCGATATCCGACACCATGGCCATGATTTCGCTGTCCGGTGCGCCGGACATCTCGACCCCCAGGCGCAGGCGTGCGAGCGGGGTGCGCAAATCGTGCGAAACACCCGCCAGAATCAGTGCGCGGTCGGCATCGGTGCGTGCCAGATCACCCGTCATCTGATTGAAGGCATGCGCCACCACGGCAATCTCATGCGGCCCTGATTCGTCCAGCGGAGACGGACTCTGCCCCCCTCCGACCAATCTTGCCGCATGCGCAAGCTGGCGCAGCGGCCTGCCCATCCGCGACGCAATCAGATAGGCCCCCAGCATGGCGGCCACCAGAGCGCCGAGCCCCCACACCAGCCAGTTCAGACTATCCGGATTCTCGATGCGCTCGCCCGGCAGCATCACCCAGTACTCGTCAAGCTTGTCGTCCGGGTCCAGGCGAAAACTCACCCAGAAGCCCTCGAGCGACTTCCAGCGTGACGCAAAGCGGGTATGAATGCCCAGCTGCCTGCGGACATCGTCCGTCAGCAGGCGCATTGGCCTGGTGTCGGACAGCGGCTCCAGCTCGTCCGATACCTCGGCCGGATAGATGCGGATGCCTTCCAGTGCGGCCAGCTCGATCAGCAGGTCGGTCCGGCGCTCGATGTCGGCATTGATCAGCGCCGTACGGGTCAGGTTGACGACCGAAACCACCATCTGCGCCACATCGCGCGCGCGCGCAGGCTCCTGCAGGTAGCGAAACATCTGCGACCAGGAACCCAGCGCCAGAATCAGCAGCAGCGCAACCAGCAGGAAGGTCTGCCACAGCAGGCTACGGGGTAACCAGGCCAGCAGGATCGGGCTCGCGCCCCGAACTTCACCCTGACTCGCACCACCGGGTGCGCGATCCATATTGGCGGACATGCCGCGCTCAAGCCCCGCTTTCGGTTCTGCCTTCGTCGGCTGCCGCACCCTTGGGATCATCAGGCACGAAAACATAGCCAAATCCCCACACCGTCTGAATGAAGCGGGGTTTGGCGGGGTCGTCCTCGACCAGCTTGCGCAGGCGCGAAATCTGCACGTCGATTGCCCGATCGAACACACCGTACTCACGGCCGCGCGCCAGTTCCATCAGCTTGTCGCGCGACAAGGGCTGACGCGGGTGCTGCAGCAGCACCTTGAGCAGGGAAAATTCGCCCGTCGTCAGCTGGATCTCCTCGCCACTACGTTCGAGCAGGCGGGTGCCCAGATTGACGCGCACGCTGCCAAATGCGACCAGTTCGTCCTCGGCCGTTGGGGCACCGGGCAAGGTCTGCGGCTGTCGCCGCATCACCGCCTGGATGCGGGCAACGAGTTCGCGCGGGTTGAACGGCTTGGCAACGTAGTCATCGGCGCCCATTTCCAGGCCGACGATGCGATCGACGTCGTCGCCCTTGGCCGTGAGCATGATGATCGGCAGCTTGTCATCCGCCCCCCGCAGTCGCCGGCAGATGGCCAGGCCATCTTCGCCCGGCAACATGAGATCCAGCACCATCAGGTCGAAGTGCTCGCGATGCAGGGCGCGGTCCATTGTTGGCGCATCGCCCACGGCTTTCACCGCGAAGCCCTGTTCCTGTAGATAGCGGGACAGCAATTCACGCAGGCGTGCATCGTCGTCCACCAGCAGTATCCGATAACGTGTTTTTCCGTTCATGACGCAAATCGTAACCTTCAACAGGGCGCCTTGCCAGTGGCTCGCGCGATGACGGCCGCCCGCGCCTGGTAACGCTTCGTAAGCGGCCAATCTGCGAGCAACATGGACTTACAAAACCCCGCCGGGCGTGACCTGCAAGGCTGTCGCAATCAGCCGCTTTGTCGTATTGTCCCCAACATGTTTGACGCCTGCCGAAGGCTCAACCTGTGCCGATGGACATACGATGACACCGAAGCCTGCTTCCCGCCCCTTAGCATCAAACCCCGTCGCCTTACGTCGCGCAGCAACATCCGTGCGCAGACCACACGGGCTTACCGGTGCCTTGCTCGTCTGCCTGATCGCGATCTGCAGCCTGCCCGGTGGTGCGCAGGCCAGGTCAAGCGCAGAGGTCGTGCGCGAGCAAGAGGGCGCGCGGCATGATCTTCGGCGTGTTCTCACGTCCCGTCATGCCGCAGAAGAAAGCCCGTCCGAGCGCCGCCGACTCAATCCCGAAGAGCGCAGCGCCCTGCACCGCGACCTGCGCGACGCCATGCGCGGCGCCTATCCCGAGCAGCCCACGGGACGCAAAAGAGCGCGCTGAATCCTGCTACCCGAGCAGCCGGCCGAGCCAGCGGGGTCGTCGAGCCAGTAGAATACCGGCACCATGAAAATCCTCGCTATCGAAGCCTCGTCCGAACAGGGCAGCGTCGCGCTTCGGGTCGACGACGCCATCCTCAGCCGTCGTATCGACGGTGCGGCAAACCACTCCAGAACCGTATTGAGCGATGTCAGCGACCTGCTGGCCGAGGCCGGGCTGTCCGTCACGGCGCTCGATGCCGTGGCCTTCGGCGCCGGGCCCGGCGCCTTTACCGGGCTGCGACTCGCCTGTGGGGTCGCGCAAGGCCTCGCGCTGGGGGGCGACATCGGCGTTGCCGTGATCGGAAGCCTTGATGCGATCGCCCTGCAGGCAAAGGCGCAACGGGTTTTCGTCGCCACCGACGCACGCATGGGCGAGGTCTATTACGCCGCCTTCGAAGGCGCCGACGCGAACAGCCTGCAGGTCGTTGCCGAAGCCCGTTGCACAGCGCCCGAATCCCTTGAACTGCCGCCAGGGCAGTGGCTTGCTGCAGGCTCGGGGTTTCGCGTCTGGGCCGATGTCCTGCACACCCGCTTCCAGCACCAGCTCTCCGGCTGCCGCGACGATCTCGTTGCCCGCGCCGACGAGGTCGCCATGCTGGGCGAACGAATCGCACGCGCCGGACAACTGGTCGCGCCCGAACGGGCGGCGCCGCTTTACGTCCGCGACAAGGTCGCCTTCACCACCGCCGAGCGCCTCGCCCGTGGGGGTAAAGCGTGAGCGAAGCGGGGCGCCATTGCTTCATCCCGATGCAGCCCGAGCACCTCGACTGGGTCGGTGAGTGCGAAGCAGAACTGCACGCCTTTCCATGGACGCGCGGCAATTTTGTCGACTCCATGGCGGCCGGGCATGGCAGCTGGCTGATGAAGGAGGGCACGCAGAACATTGGCTACGCGATCGTGCTGGGCGTACTCGATGAAGCCCACCTGCTCAACATCAGCATCGCGCGCGCCGCTCAAGGTCGAGGCCATGGTCGCCGCTTGCTCGACTGGCTGCACGACCAGGCGCGCAGCCAGGGCGCAACGCAGTTCTTCCTCGAGGTCCGGCCGTCCAACGAAACCGCGCTGACGCTGTATCGGTCGATGGGCTTTGAGCAGATCGGTCGGCGGCGTGGCTACTACCCCGGCGTCGACGGGCGCGAAGACGCAATCGTGATGCGGCGGGGGCTCTGAGCCAATGGCAAGGACGGCACGCAAGCTGAGCTCGACCCGGGATGCCATGCTGCGCGAGATGGGCCTCGGGCCGATCTGGCGCCTGCGCACATCCAGCCCCGAGGTGCTCGATCAGGACAGCATCGCCGACATCGCGCCCCCGGATCAGGTCGAGCAAGTGGCCCAGACCCGGCCCGACGCCTCGCTTCAGGCTCCGCTTCAAGCTCAAACTCAAAATCCAGCACCAGGCCCGGCACCCACTGCGCCGACACGCCCTTCAGCGTCGGCGCCTGCAGGCGACACGCGCCCGGCGCTCAACGACGTTCCGCCGTCCGCGCCCACGGCACCGCGCGCCGCACCTGGCCCCACCGCACGGGCAGCAACTCAACCCACGCCGCAGCCCGCCGCTCAATCCACGCCACGCGCTGTAGCCCGTACCCGCACGCCCGCCGACCCTCAGCGCAGTGCCCGCATCGCCACCCTCGACTGGGACGCGCTCGAAGCCGACATCCGCGCCTGCAGTGCCTGCGTGCTGTGCGAACGGCGCAAGCAGGCCGTGCCCGGAATCGGCGATCGGCAGGCCACATGGATGTTCGTCGGCGAGGGGCCGGGCAGCGAAGAGGACCAGCGCGGCGAACCCTTTGTCGGCCAGGCGGGCCGCCTGCTCGACAACATGCTGGCCGCGCTTGGCCTCACGCGCGGCGAAAACGTCTATATCGCCAATGCCGTCAAGTGTCGCCCGCCACACAACCGCACCCCCGTAGCGGCCGAGCTCGACGCCTGTCTGCCTTACCTGGAACGCCAGATCGCGCTGGTCCAGCCCCGCCTGCTGGTCGCGCTCGGTCGTCCTGCCGCACTCGCCCTGCTCAATACCGAAGTCAGCATTGCAGCAGCACGGGGGCGTCGTTTCGACTTCAAGGGCATTCCGCTGGTGGTCACCTACCACCCGGCCTACCTGCTGCGCAATCCGCAGGACAAGGGCAAGGCCTGGGCCGACCTGTGTTTTGCGCGCCAGCTGCTGGCCAGCGAGACACCGGGGGGCTGCTGAGCAGGGCCTGCCAGACGCGTGCCTCACTAGATAGCGCCGATCAGCGCCGATCAGTGCGGATGATCGTCCAGCAGGGCGGCGTTGTCGAACTGGCGCTGGTTGAGTTCGTGGCGACGCTTGACCATCAGCATCGCACCGGCGACAAACAGCCCGAACAGCACGGTCAGCACCTCGATCGACAGCCCGAACATCATCAGCACGGCGTAGGTCCCGGTCATCAGCAGAATCGACAGGTTCTCGTTGAAGTTCTGCACCGCAATCGAATGTCCCGCGCCCATCAGGATATGGCCGCGATGCTGCAGCAAGGCGTTCATCGGCACCACGAAGAAACCCGCCAGCCCGCCGATCACCATCAGCAGGGCCATCGCCACCGTCGCGTCGGTGACGAAGATCATCCCGATCACCACCACCCCCATCGCGACGCCCATCGGAATCACCCGTACCGAGTTCCGCAGTGACACGTAGCGCGCGGCCAGAATAGCCCCCACCGCCACGCCAAGCGCCACCACCCCCTGCATCATCGACGCCTGCGACAGGGTCATGTTCAGGGACTGCTCGGCCCACTTGATCACCAGGAACTGCAGCGTCGCCCCGGCGCCCCAGAACAGCGTGGTCACCGCCAGCGAGATCTGCCCGAGCTTGTCGCGCCACAGCAGACGCAGGCAGTGGTTGAAGTCGTGAATCAGGTAGAGCGGGTTGTTCTTCAGCGGCTTGTGGTCGACACCCGTGTCCGGAATGCGCAGATTGAACGCGGCCGCCACCAGATAAAGCGAGCCGATCACCACGATGCCGGCCTCGAACGGCGTGCTGACGAAAGGCAGGTTCAGCGCCAGCAGACTCTGCGCCACATCGCCGCGAATCATCAGGCCGCCCAGCACCGTCCCCATGATGATCGCCCCCACGGTCAGGCCCTCGATCCAGCCATTGGCCACCACCAGCAGGCGGTGGGGCAGGTACTCGGTCAGGATGCCGTACTTGGCTGGCGAATAAGCCGCCGCACCCAGCCCGATGACGGCGTAGGCCAACAGGGGATGGACGCCGAGAAAGAGCATCAGGCAACCACCGATCTTGATCGTGTTGCTGATCAGCATCACCCGCCACTTGGGCATGGAGTCAGCGAAAGCCCCCACAAAGGCGGCCAGCGCAACGTAGGAAACGGTGAAAAACAGCTTCAGCAGCGGTTCGTATTCGGAGGGTGCGGCCATGTCCCGCAGCAGGGCAATGGCGACAATGAGCAGGGCGTTGTCCGCCAGCGCAGAGAAGAACTGCGCCGCCATGATGATGTAGAAGCCGAACGGCATCGGGAACCGCGCACCTGTTGTCGGGAGCGCGGTTTATAACACGGAAAAAGTCGGTCTTGGGCTGGCGCAGTTCACGAACGCGGCAACACCACACCGGCGATGGCCGATTGCGGGTGTGCCAAGGTCATGGGTTTGTGATCTAATCCAAACAATAAACCCTACTTATTAAGACCATGGCCGATCGCAGACTCCAGGTATTTCATGCCGTGGCCAAACACGGCTCCTTCACCCGCGCTGCCGAGCATCTCTTCATGACGCAGCCGGCCGTCACCTTCCAGATCAAGCAGCTCGAAGAGCACTTCGACACCCGCCTGCTCGATCGCGGCCACGGCAAGATCAGCCTGACGTCCGCGGGCGAGCTGGTGCTGGCCTATGCCGAGAAGATCCTCGGGCTGTCGGCCGAGCTCGATTCGCGCGTCTCCGAGATGACTGACGAGCTCGCCGGCCAGATCAAGATCGGCACCAGCACCACAATCGCCGCCTACTGGCTGCCCGCCATCCTGGTGGGCTTCAAGCGCAAGTACCCCCGGGTGCTGCCGCGCGTCGTGGTGGGCAACTCCAAGCTCACCGAAGACAGCGTTGCCGCGCGCGACCTCGACATCGGCCTCATCGAGATCGTCACCGAACAGCACGCCATCGAACGCCGCAGCGCCGCGCGCGACGAACTGATGGTGATCTGCAGCCCCGACCATCCGCTTGCCGGTTTCAAAAAGCTGGCGGCCAAGGACCTGATCGGCCATTGCTTCATCGACCGCGACCCCGGCAACGGCATCCGCCAGATTGCCGACGAATTCTTCGAAGCCGCCGGCATCGCCGGCAGCGAGATCACCCTGTGTGCCGAAGTCGGCAGTCTGGCCACCATCAAGCAGCTTGCCGCCGCGGGGCTGGGCTTTGCGATCGCATCCGAACGCGCCATCCGGCGTGACGTGCTCGAAGGGCGGCTGGCGGCGGTTCGCCTCGAACCCCGCATCTACACGCCGCTGGAAATCATCCTGCCGCGAGACAAGTTCCGCTCGCGTCTGATCACCGCCTTTGCTGACTTTGCCTGCGAAGAATTCGCCCGCATGGCGCAGGACAAGGACGCCGTGATCTGATGGCGAAGGCGAAGTCAGCCTTCGTCTGCAGCGAATGCGGCGCCCAGGCGCCACGCTGGCAGGGGCAGTGCCCCCAGTGCCAGGCCTGGAACACCCTGTCCGAAACCGTCATCCAGCCCACTCCCGCGGCCGGCAGCCGTTTTGCCGCGCTCGCGGGCGAAACCAGCCGGCTCAAGTCGCTGTCCTCGCTGCAACCGCGCGAAGAATCGCGTCAGCCCACCGGGCTGGACGAATTCGACCGTGTGCTGGGGGGCGGGCTGGTTGCCGGCGGGGTCGTGCTCATTGGCGGCGACCCCGGCATCGGCAAGTCCACGCTGCTGCTGCAGGCGCTGTCCCACCTGGCCGAAGCGCACAAGGTGGTCTACGTCAGCGGCGAAGAATCCGGCGAACAGGTCGCGTTGCGTGCGCACCGCCTGCAGCTGCCGCCGTCCGAGCTGCAGATGCTGGCCGAGATCAACCTCGAGCGCATTCTCCACACCCTGCGCGACTCAAAGCCCCGCGTCGCCGTCATCGACTCCATCCAGACCGTCTATTCCGAAGCGCTGCAGTCCGCCCCCGGCTCGGTCGCCCAGGTGCGCGAATGCGCAGCGCAGCTCACGCGCTTTGCCAAGCAAAGCGGCACCAGCCTCATCCTGGTCGGCCACGTCACCAAGGACGGCACCCTGGCCGGGCCGCGCGTGCTCGAACACATCGTCGACACCGTGCTTTATTTCGAAGGCGACACCCACTCCAGCTTCCGCCTCATTCGCGCGTTCAAGAACCGCTTTGGCGCGGTAAATGAACTGGGCGTGTTCGCCATGACCGAACGCGGCCTGCGCGGCGTCTCCAACCCCTCGGCCATCTTCCTGTCGCAGCATTCGCAACAGGTCGCCGGCAGCTGCGTGCTGATCACCCAGGAAGGCACGCGCCCGCTGCTGGTCGAGGTGCAGGCCCTGGTCGACGCCGCCCACAGCCCCAACCCGCGACGCCTCTCGGTCGGCCTCGAGCCCACCCGCCTGGCCATGCTGCTGGCCGTCATGCACCGCCATGCCGGCGTGGTGTGCTTCGATCAGGACGTGTTCGTCAATGCCGTCGGCGGCGTCAAGATCACCGAGCCCGCCGCCGACCTCGCCATCCTGTTCGCCATCGTCTCGTCACTGCGCGACCGCCCGCTGCGGCGCGGCCTGGCGGTCTTCGGCGAAGTCGGCCTCGCCGGCGAAATCCGCCCCGCACCGCGCGGCCAGGACCGCCTCCGCGAAGCCGCCAAGCTCGGCTTCGACACCGTCATCATCCCCAAGGCCAACGCCCCCCGGCAGGCAATCGACGGGCTGACAGTGATCGCCGTCGACCGAGTCGAAGAAGCGCTGGAGCGAATGCGCGAGCTGGAGTAGGGCGCAAGTGTTCAGAAGCGGGGGGGGGGTCGCAGGTCTCAGGACTCATGCGACAAAACTGGGGCAGTTTCAGCGCGGCCAGCCGTGTGCTACTTTGTACTTATTACGTAACACATGAGGGCAAAGCCATGAGCGAAACGACCTTCACATTCCGGGTCGATGAATCCCTGAAAACCGAGTTTTCCACAGCCGCCAAGGCCCGCGATCGCACCGGGGCGCAGTTGTTGCGTGACTTCATGCGCGACTTCGTGCGACAGCAAGAGGACGCGGCCGCACATGACGCCTGGTTCCGTCGCCAGGTACAGGTCGGCCTGGACTCAGCCAATGCAGGAAACCTGATTCCAGCGGCCGAAGTCGAAGCCCAGTTCGCGGGCAAGCGGGCGGCCACACGTCGCCGGCTCGAAGCCTCTGAATGATGGAGCTGTTCTGGACGCTAGAGGCGATACAAGACCGTGACGGCATCTATGACTACATTGAGGCCGACAATCCGGCCGCCGCGCTGGCTCTTGATGAGCTATTCGCAGAGAAAGCCGACCGCCTGGTCGATCATCCTGGCCTGGGCCGACCTGGCCGTATTGCCGGCACGCGTGAGCTGGTAGCACATCAAAATTACATCTTGGTCTATGACTTGGCCGGCGAGCTGGTACGTGTGCTGCGCGTTCTGCACGCAGCTAGACAGTGGCCGCCAGCCAGAGAGTAGCGCCGTGGAGTTCATGGACCGGATGATTGTTTTTTGCAGTTATAGCATTGGCCGAGCTGGCAGATGATGACCCCGCCCCCTGCATCCTGTTTTGCCCTGCTCGACGACTGTCACGCCACCGCCGCGCAGCCATCCAGCCGGCTGTACACCGGCTTTGTGCGCGAGCACCGCTGCGACGACCCCGCTGCGCTGGACGCGTTGTGGGCGGGCGTCGAGTGCGATATGCACGCCGGCCTGCACGCGGTCGTGCTGGCCGACTACGAATGGGGCGCACGGCTGATGCAGGCTGGGCACGAGCGTCTGGATGCGCAAACTGGCGGGGCGCTGCGGGTGCTGATGTTCGATCAGCTGCAACGGCTGTCCTCCGACGAAGTCGACGGCTGGCTTGTCCGCCACGAAGCCGAACAGGCGCTCCAGACCGAAGCCGAACAGGCGCTCTCAACCGAAGCCGAACAGGCGCTCCAGGTCTCTCCCGGCGCCGACGCGGCCGCGCCCGCGCCCGCATTGACGGACCCCGCGCCCGCCGGCCTCATCGACATCACGCCCAGCGTCGACCGCAACGCCTTCACCGACGCCATCCACCGCATCCACGCGCTGATTGGCGAAGGCGAGACCTACCAGATCAACTACACCTACCGCCTGCACTTTCGCAGCTTTGGCGCGCCGGTCAGCCTTTACCGCCGCCTGCGCATGCGTCAGCCGGTGGGGTTTGGCGCCTTCATTGCGCTGCCGGCGACGGCGGGCGGCGGGTACGTGCTGTCATGCTCGCCCGAGCTCTTTCTGCGCCACACCCGGGGCAAGCTCGAAGCGCGGCCGATGAAGGGCACCGCCTCGCGTGCCAGCGCGCCGGAAGGCGACAGCGAGATCGCCCGCCTGCTTGGCGAAGACGCCAAGAACCGCGCCGAAAACCTCATGATCGTCGACCTGCTGCGCAACGACCTCGGCCGCGTTGCCCGCACCGGCTCGGTCCGCGTGCCCAAGCTGTTCGCCATCGAAACCTACCCGACCGTGTTTCAGATGACCTCGACGGTCGAGGCCGAGCTCGCCCCCGGCACCCCCTTCCCCGATCTGCTGCGTGCGCTATTTCCCTGCGGCTCCATCACCGGCGCGCCCAAGCACCGCAGCATGCAGATCATCGCCAATCTGGAGACCACCCCTCGCGGCCTGTACACCGGCAGCATCGGCTGGATCGAGCCGCCGGACTTCTCGCCCGAACCCGGCTCGCCAGCGCCGTCCTGCGGCGACTTCTGCCTGTCAGTCGCCATCCGCAGCATCACCCTCGACCCGCCCGACGAATGCGGTCTGCGCACTGGCCGCATGGGCGTGGGCGCCGGCATCGTCATCGACAGCCGGGCCGACGAAGAATTCGAGGAATGCCAGCTCAAGGCCCGCTTCCTCACCGAGCTCGATCCCGGCTTCAGCCTGTTCGAAACCCTGTTCGCCCGCAGCGACCGCGGCATCCGCCACCTCGACCGCCATCTCGACCGCCTGCAGGCCAGCGCCCGGGCGCTCGGCTTCGCCTTCCGCCGCGCGCCCATCATCGACACCCTGGTCGCCCAGTGCGCCAGCCTCAGCCCCGGTCACGACTACCGCATCCGCCTCGCCCTGCACAAGGACGGCAATACCGAAGTCGTCGTCGCTCGGCTGGCCGCGCTGCCCAGTGGCCCGGTTGCGCTGCTGCCGCCTGACGACTCCGCCACCGGCGCCGGCGGACCGCTCCCCGCCGACGACCCCTTCATTCGCCACAAGACCAGCCTGCGCAGGCGCTACGACGCCGCCATTGCCGCTGCCACGGGGCAGGGCGCCTTCGACCAGCTGTTCATCAACAGGGCAGGGCAGATCACCGAAGGCGCGCGCAGCAACGTCTTCGCCCTCATCGACGGCCAGTGGATCACCCCCCCGGTCGGCGCCGGCCTGCTGCCCGGCATCATGCGCGGCGTGCTGCTCGACGACCCGGCCTGGAACGCACGCGAAGCCCCCCTCACGCTCGACGACCTGCGCCGCGCCGACCGCATCGTGCTGTGCAATGCCCTGCGCGGCCCTATCGACGCCGTACTGTGCCAGCCGGCGGCACAGCACGATCGCCGAACCTCGCCCCCCGACCTCGGTCAATAAGACGAGCGGGCGATCCCCGCAGCCAACCCCCCGCAGCCGACCCCCCGCAGCCAACCCATTTCTGGAGATTGACACCATGAACTGGTTCACCAAATTGCCAGGCTTCACCCGCTCGCCGGCGGGGCTGGAGCGAGGGGTGTTGCGCAAGCTGCCGAGGATTGCGCTGTTTGGCACGCTGCTGATTGCCCTGCCCTCGGTGATCGTCCGCGCACTCAACTGGGGCGACTCGTCCAGCGTGGCCCTTACGCAGATCACCACCGTCGACATCTATGTGCTCGGCGTGGTGGTGCTGCATTGGACGGTCGT
>Ga0138256_10002694_pt1 | contig 18964 bp, 13 predicted proteins | sample KNB2016incub_MG_FD_105486 | JGI IMG/M metagenome (GOLD analysis project Ga0138256, IMG submission 105486) | Active sludge microbial communities from wastewater in Klosterneuburg, Austria - KNB2014incub_MG | ecosystem: Engineered > WWTP > Activated sludge > Unclassified | place: Austria... | reverse complement strand
TAATTGTTCTTTTTGAGGAACAGTTAGTTTGGTTAAATAAGATCCTGGGCGGGAGGTGTTTTTATACCCATACCAATAAACCAGGCCATCATTGGTAATGCTCAGGGTATATACCGGACATTTACCATAACATGGTCCATAATAAACGGATAAAATAGTGTCGATTTTAAATACCGGCGGTGGTACTGTATCTTTCTTTTCCGAGGGCGCAATTACCGGCCCGGGCAATACAACTTGTTTCTCCACGATCGTTGCATCAACCTTGGGTTGGGTCTGAGTCTGTGTAACTTTCTGGGTGCTTGAGCAAGCCATTATCAATTGAAATCCACCAAGTATCAATGCCGGGACATACCTCATTTTTTTACCGGTTTTTGTTTTTCATCCAATTTTTTCTGTTGTTCCTTCATCATAGTTTCCAGACGATCCTGGAACCCGCCTTTTTTCTTGGGCTTATTGCGTGAAGCCTGTAATTCGAGTTTCATTTTCTCCAATGGGAAAAAAAGTGCTTTTCCTCCAACGGTTTGGCCGATATTTAAAACATTACTGAATGCCATGTAGGCGGTAAGTCCGGACGCAGAGTTATTAAAAAAGAAAAGGAAAAATAAAGGCATGATGTACTGCATGTATTTCATGGCGGGGTTCATCGAAAAATCCTGGTCTTTGGTGCTGTAATAGGTAAATACCAGGGTTGATACTACCCAAATCAACGTAAACAAACTGACATGGGCGCCGAAGAATGGAATGACAAATGGCAGTTTGGCAAATACATCATAGGAGGAAAGGTCATCTGCCCAGAGAAATCCGGCTTGCCTGAATTCAATAGAAGCGGGAAAAAACTGATATAAGGCCAGCCAGATCGGCATTTGCAGCAGCATAGGCAAACAACCTCCAAGGGGGTTTACACCAAATTCACGGTACAATTTCATAGACTCCATCTGGATTGCCTGCTGGTCGCCTTTCAACCGATCTTTTAGCAAATTCATTTCAGGTTTTAATGCACCCATCTTAGCCTGAGAATGAAGCATTTTATAACTCAATGGGAACAAGATCAGTTTAACGATAAAAGTCAGCACCAGGATCACGATCCCCTTACTCCCTATGAAGTCGGATAAAAAATTAAAAACCGGGCGGATTACCCATTTGTTGATGGTACCCAAAATGCTCGCACCAAATGAAATGATATCTTCCATACCATTTTGATGGGCCTGCAGGGTTTTAAATTCATTGGGGCCGATATATAATTTCAGATGTTGCACATCCATACCCTGAAAAGGAATGCTGACTGTCGTGTTTAATTTGGAGGTATATTCCGCTCCTTCGGGACCAGGGGTGGTTTCAATGGTCATGTTTTTAAACGGCAGGTCTGCGATCACCGTGGTATTAAAAAATTGCTGAGCGTGCGATACCCAGGCCACTTGTCCTTCGAAGGATTCTTTTTCGCTGCCGGCTGCATTGATTTTTTCTTTATCATCCTGCACCGGTTTGTAATGGATGGCAGTCTGTGAAGCCTCATATTTTACCGCCCTTTCCTGAGGCTCGATAAAATTTTGCCAATCCAACTGTACTGTTTCTGTTTTTAAGCCGGACAATCCCAGGGAAAGATCTACGGTATAACTATTGGGACGCAGGGAATATCGCAACTCCAATTGTTTGTCCGCAGCATTTGTTTTGAATGTAACGGCATCAGGGTCAACATCGGAAATACTAAAAAGGATATCCCGGGTGTGCACTTTCTGATCTCCTATTGGAAAATTGAAATCCCAGGAATTGCTGGGGTGCTGAAGTAAATACAATGGTTTGGTTTCATCCGGCCCTTTGGCTACCTCCACCATCTTTTTATAGTTTTTTAGTTCAGCGCGAATGATTTGCCCGCCCAGGCTGTTTAAGGTCAATTTCAGGACTTCATTCTCGATGACCATATCTTTGGCTACAGCCTGACTATCGGGGACAAACGGACCTTGTACTAAGGCTTTTACAGGGGCTTCAACTGAATCCATACCTGATGGTATGGCTTTGTTACCGGAGCGGATTAAATTCCTCAAACTGTCATCCTGGCGCTGAACCCAGGTGATCGAGTCCTGAATTCTTTTTTCAGAAAGTTGCTGCTGCTGTTGTTTGCTGTTGAAATAAGACCACAACATGAGCACCACAAAAATCAATGCAAAGCCTATAATATTATTTCGGTCCATTTTTAAGTATAAAGAGCCGCAAAGGTACTATTAGTTTACCCGATGGACAAGGAGATTGGACTATGGGGCTGAATTCACCGATGAATATAAAACATCCTGCTCATCCTTAATTTTGATTGTAAGGTATAGCCTAAATAACGAAGTTCCGGAAGTTAAAATTTCCACCTCAATTGAGCCTTTAACTCCGTCCGCTTATTCCCTTGAATTTCATCTAATCCACTGCCTATACTCAATTGATTCAACAGGCGAGTCTGAGCCCATCGACCTTCCATCATGAGGTTTCGGGTCACATCATAACGGAAATTAAAATAATATCGGAATCCTTTGTCGCTGAATGCCGGAACCGAAAAATTGCCGAGGATATCGTTTTCATAGGCATATATGCGGCTTTCATAGTCTTCAATTGTAAAATAAGCCACCCGGGAGGTAAACGATAACCTGGATTGAAGCGGATGATACAGAAGATCCTGGTAAATCAGGAAACCTTGTTGTTTCTCACTCTTATTTTTCGTGTAAGCGGCGTATTCCAATCTTGTCCTCGTCTCCCAGCCTTCAGGCCAGAGGCGGTTAGTCTGTAAACGCCAATGGGTTAGGAGTGTTGTATTCAGAATATCCAATGGTTTGTTTTCAGCGTGGTTTTCCTGTCGGATTTTACTTTTAAATTGAAGATAGGTTTCCAGCTTTCGTTTCAGTGTATATGTTATCCGAATAAAATATTCATTGCCCTGAGAAGGACCTGTTACACCAAACCTATACCAGGGGTGCTTCCAAAAATCCTGATAGGCCGACAGCTTCCAATTGTTACCCGGCCTCCATTCCAGGCCCAGGTATAAGCCACGTTCATTATTAGCCAGGGTATTTTCACTAAAAACACCGGAGTATAAACCGGGAAAATTTTTATTCAGATTGCGGTAAAGCATAGCCAGACTTAACGTTTTATCCAGGCTCCATTGTAACCCCTGAATTGTTGCCCAACCGCCGGATTGAGTCAAAGCAGATTCACCAAAAAAAAGGAAATTATTGAATTGCATCTGGTGGTCCAGGCTACCCGAAAATAATTGATTACCTCTAAAGGAAAAGGCATTGTAAAGTTGATTTGTTTTAAGGTAATTATGATCAAAATGAGTATAAAGCGTATTTAAAGCAAGGAATCCGGATTGCCATTTGTATTTAATGGCCTGTCCGACCAGGATTTCTCTGATTCGTTTTTCATTGGCAATTTCTGCCGTGGTGCGATGATACCCACTTTCGAGAAAGCTGCTGAATGAATCACCCTCCCTGGAAATATTGCCATCTTTATTTCGGTTGGAATAAAACAACACCAGCCCAAGGTTTTTATTAATCTTCAAGTTGGTTGCCAGCCCCCTGAAAAAATTAAATTCATTTGCAGAGGTATAGGTTTTAATTGCCCGGCCACCGCGTTGAATCGATGTGCTCAAAGCGTTTTTTCCCGCGCCAAATCCTGTTTGAATCAATAAACCCTGACCCAGGCTTACGGAATAATCTCCTAAAACAAGGTCATCAATAAAATTATTGAGCCGGTGTACGCCAAGATGGCAGGAATAAAAATCGAACCCCCGGGGATTAGGACCTTTGAAAAATGTTTCGCCCGGATCTTTTTCTCCATGAAATCCGAGACTGAACCGATTAGAATATTGGTGCTGAAACCTGAAATAATACTTATATGGATCCCCGGTATAGGCGGGCTTGCCTCCTTTTTCCTGGTAACCCAACTGTTTTTCCATTATCCTCGACATCCTCAACAAAATCTGGTTTTCGCCTTGTATCCATACCTTGCTTAGATTTAGCGCGTTTGATTCAACGATGGGAGTTAATGAAATAAAAGGACTAATCCTGCGGATCGTTTCGATATCAAATCCAGGGACCACTTGCAATTCAAACAAGCTAAGTAACTTCCCATATTTCAGGATATAAGATCGTAATGCATTGACCTGAAATGGCGTGATTAAAATAAATTCGTCCAGGTCCGGCTGCCCTTCCGCATTCAAATTGATTGGATTTTTTTTAAATAATTCCAGTCGCTCCATGATCGTTTCAAAATCGGCGCCGGACTCTTCTTGCCTGGACTCCAGATATGCCTGAATCATATCGTCCATAATTAATTCAGCCTGATGTATTTGTAAGGTATCAGCCTGGCTATAAACGGCCGATGAAAACTGAAATAAAATGGAATACCAAAGAGGTACCCATACCTTTGGAATGTTCGTCATAGTGTGTTCCCTAAATTAAAAAAAAGTCCGGGAATAGGGAACGGGTGATCTTAAAATTCTTTAAGCATACCCTTGATTTCATTGAGTTTCATCAGACTTTCTATGGGGCTTAGACGGTCGATATCTGTTTCTTCCAACATGCGGATGACTGCTTGTGCCCGCGGATCGGAACTTTCAAAGATATTTAACTGAAAAGGGGAAGGTAATGATTGCAAACCCTGGTTGAGGGCAGCAACAGGGTTGCCGGCTTCAATGGATTTTTGTTCAAGGTGTTTTAATATATTTTGGGCCCGGCCGACAATTTTTGAGGGCATCCCAGCCATGCGGGCTACATGGATGCCAAAACTATGTTTGACCCCACCAGGACGAAGGAGTCTCAAAAAAATAACTTTATTACCGACTTCTTTGGTTGCAACGTGGAAGTTTTTTATCCGGTGATGTTTTTCCGCTAGTTCATTCAACTCATGATAATGGGTTGCAAAAAGTGTTTTAGGCCTGCCTTCATCGGTGTCATGCAAATGCTCGGCAATTGCCCAGGCAATTGATATGCCATCATAGGTGCTGGTCCCACGGCCAATCTCATCCAATAATATCAGACTGCGGGCAGAGGTATTATTTAGAATTAAAGCGGTTTCATTCATTTCCACCATAAATGTGGATTCACCGCTCGAAATATTATCTGAAGCACCCACCCGGGTAAATATTTTGTCGATGAGGCCAATATTGGCACTGGCAGCAGGCACATAACTGCCCATCTGAGCCATCAGGCAAATCAAAGCCGTTTGCCTTAAAATAGCCGATTTACCGGACATATTGGGTCCTGTAATCATCAATATTTGCTGTGATTCGTTGTCGAGGTAAAGATCATTGGGTATATAGGTTTCACCTGGTAATAAATTTTTCTCGATGACAGGATGCCTGCCCTGATGAATATCGATGATATAAGTCTCATCCATCAAAGGCCTGCAATAATTGTTTTGAAGTGCTGTCTTGGAAAGAGACAAGAGGCAATCGAGGCGGGCTATCAGTTGAGCATTGTATTGTATAGGTTGGACAAATTCCTTGATCTGGGTTACCAGGTCCCTGAACAGTTGTTCTTCCAGATCAATGATTTTCTCTTCTGCACCCAGGATCTGGCTCTCCAGCTTTTTAAGTTCATCCGTCACAAACCGTTCGCCATTGGCGAGGGTTTGTTTTCTTACCCATTCCGGGGGCACCTGATCTTTATATTTATTGGTTACTTCGAGATAATAACCAAATACACTGTTGTATCCTATTTTGACCGGGATCGAGGTCCTTTCCTGTTCTTTCTGCTGAAGTTGGATTAAGAGTTCCTGTGCATGCTGGACGATAAAACGATGCTGGTCGAGGGTAGGATCACAACCTTCTTTGAATATTCCACCTTTGTTGCTGACAGCGGGGGCATCCTCTGTGATTTTTTGTTCAATCGCCAAGCGTAAACTCGTACATAACTGAATAGATTGTCCTATGTGAATCAATTCATTATGCTGACTCAATTCTAATGATTGTTGAATAGGAACCAGGGCTGTTAAGGCTCTTTTGAGTTGGACAGTTTCCCTCGGGGAGATGCGGTCCATGGCAGCTTTTCCGATTAAGCGCTCCAGGTCGCCAATCTGGCGAATGGGTATCTCATAATCCGGGATCAACTCTTTGTTTGAAACAAAATAATGGACAGTATCCAATCGCTTATTGATAGCATCCAGGTGGACCAGGGGCAGGATGACCCATTTGTACATCAACCTTGAACCCATGGGCGAAATGGTCTGGTCAATGACCTGAATAAATGATTTCCCCCGGTCGTGGTGACTTTCCAGGAGCTCCAGATTTTGAATGGTAAACCGGTCCAACCAGACATATTCTTCTTCAGGTATTCGTTGAATATTCTGGATGTGGGTGATTTGATTTTCGGTAGATTTTAGATAGTATAATGCTGCACCGGCAGCGATCTGGCACAGGGACATTTCTTCAATACCAAATCCTTTCAGACTGGGAACATCAAAATGGTTTAAAATTTTATCACGGGCAAAATCAAACTGAAAAATCCAATCATCCAACCCATAGGTATAATACCCATTGCCAAATAATCCCACAAATGGTTTAATTGAATTTTTAGCCAGTATGATCTCTGAGGGATTTAAACTTTGCAGTAGCTTTTCCAGATAAGAAAGTTCCCCTTCTGAAACTAAAAACTCACCGGTCGATATATCGATAAATGCAACCCCATGATGGTTTTTAGGTCCCAGATAAACCGCGGCAAGGAAGTTATTTTTCTTTTGATCCAACAATTGATCACCGGTGATCACGCCCGGAGTGATCATTTCAGTGACTGCACGGCGCACGACACGGCCAGGGACAGGCTTTTCCATTTGTTCACAGATCGCTACGCGGAAACCGGCTTTAACCAGTTTAGGCAGATAAATATTCAGGGAATGATGGGGAAAACCAGCCAATTCGATAGTACTGCCACCGTTATTTCTTTTAGTTTGAATGATACCCAACACCCGGGCTGCAGTAATAGCATCTTCGCCAAAGGTTTCATAAAAATCGCCCACGCGGAATAAAATAATGGCATCGGGATATTTACTTTTTACCTGGCCATATTGAGTCATCAAGGGAGTCGCGGTGGTCTCAACATTGATTTTCTGTCCGGGGTGTTTAGGGGGTTTAGCCAAAAGTCAATTTTTGGCAAATTTAAACAGTTCATCCAGATCTCAACTTAATCCCTTATTGGCATCGTCCAGGGATTCATAAAATTTAGCGCTTCCGGTACGGATTTTATTATTTTCGAGAAAAGTCTCTGACAGGTCATATTGCATTGGCCTGCCCTGATTATATTTACACAAAATAAATTCATTATGATTAACGCGTTAGAATCGTTGAATGCCGAAGAAAACGACCTCTTGACCCATGCCCTGCCTTTAGTCGCTATATTGATTGGGAAAGCGGATGGTACGCTGGATGTTAAAGAGTTGGAACTCGCAAAGAAAATTACACATATCCGGACCTTCAATTCTCCTGAATATCTTCAAAGTTTTTACGAAAAGGTAGAAGCGGGGTTTGACAAAAACCTGGAAATGTACAATGCTTCACTCCCTGAGGACACACATCTGCGAAGTGAATTGATTTCCCAGAAACTGGAATCCATAAACCCGGTACTGGCAAAGTTACACCCCAAGGTAGGTGCTCAACTTTATAAAGGATTTCTGCGGTTTGCCCAGGAAATTGCCAAAGCTTCAGGTGGATTTCTTGGATTTATGGCAGTCAATCCGGAAGAATCGAAATGGGTCACACTGCCGATGTTGGTTCCGATTGAATATGATGAAGACGAAGAAGAATAATCTCCGCCTTTCATTTTAAAATTACAAATCGTTTGCTGGATACGGATTTTCCCAGTTTAAGGGTATAAACATAGGATCCGTTATTTAAATCCTGTACAGGTATACTGATGGCGTTATCTCCTCTGCTTAAACGGACAGGAATCGTTTTAAGATTTTTTCCGGAAATGTCCTGAAGAAGAATATCGGCCTCCCCGGATTCCAAGGCCATCACCTGGATGTTTAAAAGATCTTTTGCAGGATTGGGAAATGCATAATGTCGATTATCAAATCCCGCGGATGCCTCAATGACCGGACTGGTAACACAGGCCGCGTTATTAGGAGCCAATACATTCATAAAATATTTTCCGGGGAAAAATGGCCCGGGAAAGGAGACATCCAGGGTACCGAAAGAAGTAACCAGCTTGAGATTGATGATCAGGTCATAGACGCCGGGTGTATTTTCTTCTGTTGCTTTCCCTTTTAAAACCACACAGCCCAGGACATTTTTAGCCATAGTGCAACCCGGTGGATTACAAAAGTATTGTATCCCTTTGGGCAATCCGATGACCGCATTGTTTGGATCCAGTATAGCGCTTTCCAGTGCAACAACAATGGTTGAAGATCCGAAAGGCACTGCAATCATATCCGGAATGCGCACTGTAAGCGGAAATTCATAATCCTGATTGATACAGACCGGCTTATTGATGCCACCCATTTTAGTGGAATCATTGTAAGGCCTGGGATAGATTCCGGCTATACTATCTTTATACAAGGTATCCGGTATACAGAGCGGATTTTGTCCACAGATATTGTACATTTGAAAACATGCAAAAAACAGAAAAATCAACCTGGTTTTCATACACTAAAGTCTGGTTTGAGATGAAGGAAAATATTCGCACTAAGATAAGCTTACTTCGCTTCATACCTAATGCCCGACGGAGTTTTACCGCTCTTGTTTTTTGTTTTATGGTGATTTCGGTGACCGCCCAGTCAGGGCTAAGGGGAAGAGTGCTGGATGAAACGAGCAAAGAGGCTTTGGCCGGTGCGACAGTCAGGATCGGGTCAAGGGGAACCTTTACGGATTTGGGTGGCTTTTTTCAGATCGAATTAAGCCCTGGTATCCAGACCATAGAGATTTCATATGTGGGTTATCAGGTTATGGTCCTCGAACTGGAAATCAAAAAACCGGAATGGACGGATTCAACCTTTTTTTTATCGCCGGAGATAGGCATATTACAGACTGCTGTGATCAGCGATTCGAGGTTCAGTAAACCCCTTGGAGAAAGTTCGGTCTCCATGGAGGTTTTGAAAAGAAACCTGCTTGATCACCTCAATTCCACTTCTGTTGACGAAATCCTGGATAAAGTACCCGGGATTAATATGATCGGTGACCAGGCCAATATTCGCGGAGGTTCAGGATTTAGCTATGGTGCAGGTAGCAGGGTATTGTTGATGCTGAATGAAGTACCGGCACTCCAGGCTGATGCGGGCTACCCCAATTGGGATGATATCCCGGTCGAAAATATTGAACAAATCGAAGTGATCAAAGGGGCATCCTCCGCCATTTATGGTTCCTCAGCGCTCAATGGATTGATTCACGTGCGCACTGCCTATGCCAAGTCGGATCCGGTCACCCAGGCATCTTTATTTTATAATCCCGTGCTTGCTCCCCGGGATAGATCACAACAATGGTGGACCCAGGCTCCGTTTACCCGTGGGGCCAGCCTGAGCCATGCCCGAAAGGCAGGTAAATGGGATTTGGTCGGAGGTGGTTATGCATTTCAATCCAGGAGTTACAATCAAACTTCGAAAGCAGCCTATCAACGGATCAATGGAAGTATTCAATACCGGATTACGGATCGATTATCTGTGGGAAGTCATTTTAATCTGAATTCAAGGGAGTCTAATAGTTTTTTTTATTGGAAAGACGGGGTAACCGCTTTTTTCAGACCGGACAGCCTTACCCTGAGTAATTCCAATTCCTTTAGATTTCATGTTGATCCCTATGTCACTTATTTTGATCCCGGAGGGAATAAACACAGTCTGAGATCGCGGATTTATGTCGTAGACAACCAGGTATCCAGTGGCCAGTCGAACAGCTCAACGCTGGTTTACAATGAATACCAGTTTCAAAAAAATTGGGGAAAAACAAAATGGATGACCACTGCGGGGATAGTTTCAGCCCATAATAAAACCAATTCCCAACTTTTCAGCAGGATACCTTTCAAGTCAGAAAACCTCGCGGTTTATTTGCAGGCAGAGAAAAAATTTGCCGAAAGGACTACCTTTTCATTTGGATGGAGGGTCGAAAATTTCAGAGTACATCGTCCGGAAGTATTTGAAGGGGATACCTTGATTGGAGGGCTAAAAAAAGAGCTTAAAAACTTATTCCGGTTGGGTTTGAATACCAGAATTGACCAGGCTACTTTTTTAAGGGCATCCTGGGGCCAGGGCTTCCGATTTCCGACGCTGGCAGAACAATTCATCACAACGACTTTCGGTTCCACTTTTATATCACCCAATCCCGGTTTAAAAAGTGAAACCGGCTGGACGGCCGAGCTGGGGATTAAACAAGGCTTCAAAATTCGAAACTTCCAGGGTTACATTGACGGAGCTTTGTTTTGGTCCAGATACCGGGATATGATGGAATTTGTCTTTACAGGATTTGTAAAGGGCTTTCAGTCGCAAAATATCGGAAATACCGACATCAAAGGTTATGAACTGACTACGGGGGGTAGCTCCACGACAGGAAAACATCGCTGGTCTGTGATCGGAGGATATACTTTTATCAACCCCAGATTTGTGGAATTTACAGAGGAGGACAACAGGAGGTCATCGGCTGATTTTAATATACTCAAATACCGGTCCCGCCATTTATTTAAACTGGATGTGGAGGATGCCTTTGGACCATGGATAGTGGGCTCAGGCGTATTATACACCAGTAGGATGGAGGCAATTGACGCTATCTTCGAAGTTGTGATCAACGGGCTCAAATCATTCCGGGAGACCCATGGGGGATTTACAGTTTTTGATCTCAGGATAGCCAGGAAGTGGAAACCTTTTACATTTAACCTCATTTTGAAAAACGCATTTAATGAGGAATACTCCAGCCGTCCGGCTCTGATGGACGCACCCAGGAACCTGACTTTCCGGTTGGATTATAAATTGTAAACCCGGGCGGGGGATCTATGTTAAATTCGTAAATTAATTCATCTGACATAATGGAGATTACCTTTAATACGCCGGCCGTTTTGTTTCCAGCCATCAGTCTGCTCATGCTGGCTTATACCAATCGGTTTCTGGCGCTTGCCAACCTGATCCGGAAATTACATGAAGAATATCAAACCGGTAAAGATAAAAAACTGATTATGCTCCAGATTATGGGGTTGCGACGAAGGTTATATTATGTAAGGTGGATGCAGGGGCTGGGTATTTTGAGTTTTTTGATCTGCGTAACGACTATGTTTTGTATCTACAGCGGCTGGCAGGCAGTTGCCCAGGTAATGTTTGCCTTTAGCCTGATCGCCTTATCCCTGTCACTGATATTTTCTCTGATTGAGATTGTACAATCTACCCACGCATTGGAATTGGAGCTGAGTGATATGCAGGATTTGGATGGAGATGGCTTTTTCAGCGAGTTATGGAAAAAGTACAAACAGGCTAAAAAAGAAAAAGGCTCTGTTTAAAGAGCCTTTGAAAATAATTTTAGGATTATTTTGGAATTCTGAGCATTTGACCTGGATAAATCTTGTCCGGATGTTTAAGCATTGGCTTATTTGCTTCAAAAATTTCGGGGTAACGCATAGGGTCACCATAAAATTGTTTGGCGATTTTGGACAGGGAGTCACCGGATTTTACCTCATACATATCGGCTTCCGGCTCACTCACCAGGACAGAAACCCGATCGTCTACAGAAGCGATACCTTCAACATTACCCAGGGCCAGGATAAGTTTTTCCTTATCCGACTGGGTCTGCGCCTGGCCATAGGCAGTGACTTTATCCCCTTCGATGTCGATGTCTAAATTTTCAATGGATAGACCAAGGCCAATGACATAGCTCTGGATGGCAGCTATTCTTCTTTCGCGCTCGATTGCAGCGGCGTCAACTGATGGCGTTGCGGGAGTTTCAGCCTTTTTTCCAAATAACTTCTCTCCGGCGGTTTTTAAAAATGAAAATAAACCCATAAATAATGTTTGTTTAAGTTAAAAAATCAAAGGTAAAATTACTCCTGTTTTTCCTAATAATCATGGTTAGATTTATAGCTTCACGGAATTCTCCGGAAGCTGGTGCCGGATGGGAAAAATTTGAAATAAAAAGTGGTATATTTGTGCCGCTTTTTAAATATATATATATAAAAAACTTAATATGTTAGGTAAAGGTTTAGTGAAATTTTTCTTTGTTCTGCTGGTGATCGTTGCTGTCCTTCAGTTTTTATTCATGCTCCCCACGAATAGAATTGAAAATAAGGCAGATCAGTTTGCCCAAACGGCAATTGACTCCCTGCCGGATAGTCTGGACGCAGACGCTTCTTATAAATTAGCCCGGGCAGCGTTTTTAGATTCCGTTTCCGATGAGGTGATTTTTAGTATACCGGGTATTAAAAAATACACCTATCAGGAGTTGAAACAACAACAACTTGCTTTAGGACTGGATCTTAAAGGCGGATTAAATACCATCTTACAGGTAGACCTGAAGGACTTTCTTATCCGATTATCCAAAAACAGTCAGGACCCTGATTTCCTGGCCGCTTTAGATAATGCTGAAAAGGCTCTGGCCAATGACAACAGGAATTATATCACCGTTTTCGGAGAAGAATTTCAGAAATTGGCAAAAGGGAAAAAGCTTGCACCGATATTTCAAAGGGATCCGGGTTTAAGAGAACAAATCAACCTGGAGACTTCTGATGCATCTGTGTTGAATATTCTCCGGACCAAAGCCAATGAAACTGTAAAACTTACTTATGACCGGTTGGTCAACCGGATAGACAAGTTCGGAGTGGTTTCTCCAAACGTTTCTTTGGATGCGAGCCGGGATCAAATCTCCGTGGAGCTTCCAGGAGTGGAAAATGCCGAACGTGCGAAACGATTGCTTCAAACAACCGCCAAGCTCGAGTTTTTTGATGTATATCGCGCCGGCGATCCAGGAACGACTTCACCAAGTATTTTAAACACCCTGGTAGATGCGGATGCAGCCTTAAAATCCAAGATGGGTGAAGATACGATGACCGTGGATTCCACCACCAGGATAGATACCTTAATCAACCAGGTTCAGGATAGTCTGGGCAATATTATTGATTCCACATTTACTTACGATACAGTAACCGTGGCCACTGATCCTATGGCCAACAGAGGCCCCTTACTCCGTGACTTTACGCCTAATTTTGTCAACCAGGACCGCACCAGCTTTACTTTCTCGCCTGCCGTCATGGGAGTAAGTCAAGGAAACAGAAGAGATAGGGTACTTGCTCTGTTAAACGACCCCTCCATAAAACAACTTTTCCCCAAGGACCTTGAATTCCGATGGTCTGCCAAACCGGTCAGCCTGACCAATACTACCGATGGGGAAAACTCCAGCATGTATTTCCTTTACGCTATTCGCAAGAAAAAAGGGTCAGAAGAAGCACCCATCCAGGGCGAATCTATTGTCCAGGCGCAACCTTCAGCTAACCGCAACGGACAAACTACGGTTACTCTGAAAATGGATAATGCCGGTTCCAAAACCTGGGCCGATATGACGACAAAAGCCGCACAAGACAATAACCGGGAGATTGCGATATGCCTGGATGCCGAAGTCGTATCCTGTCCGAGTGTCAATGGACCAATTACAGGAGGTGATACAGAAATTACGGGCAGTTTTACTGTTCAGGAAGCTACTGACCTCGCCAATATACTCCAGGTGGGTAAATTGCCTGCTAAAACTAAAATCATTCAGGAATCCCTCATAGGCCCCTCCTTAGGAAAAGAAAATATTAGAAAAAGTTTGTGGTCTATCGGACTGGGCTTTTTTATCGTATTGGCCTTCATGGTGTTCTATTACGGTGGTGGTGGGTTAGTATCGATTCTGGCGCTCTTAGCCAACCTGCTGTTTATCATTGGATCATTGGCCTCTCTGGGTACAGTACTTACCTTACCCGGTATTGCCGGTATCGTATTGACCATCGGTATGGCCGTGGATGCGAACGTAATTATCTATGAGCGGATAAAAGAAGAATTGCGGGCAGGCAAATCATTGTTTACTTCCGTTGCAGAAGGTTTTAAACTATCCCTGGCTGCCATCCTGGATTCAAACATTACTACCTTATTGATGGGAGTTATCCTCATTTATTTTGGTATTGGCCCGATTAAAGGATTTGGTACCGTGCTCGTGGTCGGTATCGTCTTTACGGTATTTACTGCATTATTATTGACTCGTCTGATGATTGATTATTGGATTAGCCAGGGTAAACCATTGACTTTCTGGACAAAATATACGGAGCATGTATTTAAACGCTTCAATGTAAACTGGATTGGAATGCGTTTTAAAGCCTATATATTTTCCGGTTCCCTTATTTTGATTGGATTGATTTCCATTTTTACCCGCGGTTTTGACCTGGGTGTGGATTTTAAAGGAGGTTATTCCTATAATATTGATATGAGCTCGAGCGGTCATTCTGCCGACCAGATCCGGGAAGTCCTTCAGAAAACGCTGGGAGGTACTCCGGTCATTAAGGCAATCGACGTGACCAATACCTATAACATTACCACCGCTTATCTCATCAACGATCAGGCTGCAGATGCACCTGAACGCGTTTTATCTAAAATCCATGAAGGATTAATTACACTCCCCGGTGTGGAAAATCTTAAAATTGAAGATCTCCGGAATACCAATGGCAAAGGAATTCACGTAACTAGCTTTACCAAAGTCGGCCCAACCATTGCTGATGATATCCGGGCAAGCGCAATATGGTCGACCCTTATCGGGTTATTGGTTATCTTTTTATATATCTTAATCCGGTTCAACAGATGGCAGTTTAGTTTAGGTGCTACCGTGGCTCTGGCCCATGATGTATTGATCACGATTGGTATTTTCTCCCTGTTGCATGGCTGGTTCCCGATATCTATGGAGATTGATCAGGCTTTTATAGCGGCTCTCCTTACTTTGATTGGTTATTCTATTAATGACACGGTGATTATTTTTGACCGGATCCGTGAATTTTTGGGACATTATTCAACAAAAAGTGAATCAGAAATAGTAAATGATGCCATCAACAGTACGTTGACCAGGACAGTGATTACTTCCCTGACGGTGTTTTTTACCATTTTTGTTTTGCTTTTATTCGGTGGTTCATCGATCAAAGGATTTGCATTTGCGATGACTATCGGAGTATTGGTAGGTAGTTATTCTACTATATTTATCGCTGCTCCGATCCTGGTAGATTTTAATAAAAAATCCCATGAACCTAAAAACGCTTCACCGGTGGTGAAAAAAGGAATATCTAAACAACCTTTACAACCCGTAGGAGCCAAAGCAAAATAAGGTTTACCATTTCCTAAATGCTCATTCTCAAAGAGCCTGCTTGACAATCCAGCAGGCTCTTTGTATTTTTAGTAGTTCAAACCGGATTTGGAATAATGAAATTTACCCGTTTTATTCAATTTGTCTTTTATACATTCTGCATTTTATTGTTCCAGTGGTGTACCACCATCCAGAAAGCAAAAACCGGGGCTGAGGCATTTGATCGCAAACAATTTTTTTTGGCTGCTTCGTTGTATGAAAAAGAGTTTGAAGAAAATTCGGATAAAAACACTAAAGCAAAACTGGCTTATGGAGCTGCCATGGCCTACCAAAAGACTAATGAAACCAGCAAATCCATCCCCTGGTTTCGCGAAGCTGCCCAACTTGGGTTTGGTGATGCAGCCTGGAGGAATTATGGCCTTGCGCTGATTCAAAATCGTCAATACGACGAAGCCATCACCGTTTTTGATACCCGCTTGCAGGAGAAAGGTAATTCTGAAGAATTCCGTCTTTTATTATCGTCTGCCAGACAAGCCCGTACGCTTTATCTGGAGAAACTTGATATATACACTATCGAACCGGTGGCTTTCAATACTGAGGCCTCTGAATACGCACCGGTATTAAACCCTGACGGAACGCTGGTCTTTACCTCTGATCGCCCAACAGGGACAGGAGAAGAAAATTACAAATGGACGGGACGGAAATTTTCTGATTTATTTGTGACTACGGCCTCTGCCCCTGACGCCAATTTGATGGACCCTGTCATTAACACTATTGCTAATGAGGGGACAGCTTGTTTTAGCAGCGATGGTCAAACGATGTTTTTTACCCGTTGCGGACTTTCCGTAGATATTGCCGATGCCTATTGCAAGATATTTTATACTCAAAAAACCAATTCTGTCTGGACTGAACCAGTGGCGTTGAATTTTCAAAAAGAACAAATCAATTATATGCACCCCTGCATGGCAGCCAATGATTCCGTTTTGTTTTTTATTTCGGATAATGAAAAAGGGGAGGGCGGATTTGATATTTATTACACGGAATGGGTGGACCAATCATGGTCGGAACCTGAACGGCTGGGCAGGCGGATCAATACGGAAAACAATGAAAAATTTCCGTTTATGTTTGCCGATACCCTTTATTTTGCCTCCGACCGGCTGGGGGGGCTGGGCGGCCTGGATATCTATAAATCCTTTGTGAATGCAGAAGGAGATTGGCAACCCGCGATCAATCTCAAAGCTCCGATCAACAGCAGTGAAGATGACTTCGGAATCGTAATTGATCCGAATCTCAGCATTAATGGTAACCTCAATGGATATTTTAGTTCATCGCGACTCGGCGGTATGGGCAAAGATGATATTTACCGGTTTACCCGAACGAAAACCGATGAATCGGTTTTGATAGCTAATGTACCGGAAAAACCAAAAGACTCGGCGATCGTCAAGCCGATAAATTACAAAGCATTTATATCGATTCATGTCATTCAACCGGTACGGGCCAATGTGGACGACCCCAATAGCCCAGTCATTGATAAAAGATCCATTCCAAATGCCCTGGTTCTTTTGAGGGAGGGGACGACACCAACCCAACTTCAGACGAATGCCAATGGGTTTGTATTAAAGGAAATCAATTACGACCAGAATTACTTTATACTTGCAAATACTCCTGGTTTACTCAATTCGAGTAAACTTTTAAGTACGTTTAATGCCAAAGATCCCAATAACCCGATTAAAACCTTTAATGTAGAAATCGTTTTGGATAAGTCTTTTGCAGGAAAAGAAATCCTGATACCCGATATTTTTTACGATTTGGATAAGTGGGATATCCGGGAAGACGCGGCTCCTCCATTAAATCAACTGGCCCAGTTACTCAAAGACAATCCCAGAATCCGCATCCAGTTGTCATCTCACACCGATTGCCGGGGCACGGACCCTTATAATCAGGAACTATCGCAAAAAAGGGCTCAGGCGGCCATTGAATACCTGATACAAAATGGCATTGCAGCAAACCGGTTGGTTCCCCGGGGATTTGGTGAATCACAATTGGTGAATAAGTGTATTTGTGAACAATGCACAGAAGATGAGCACCAATCCAACCGAAGGACGACCTTTCTGATTATGGAGTAAGTGAAAGCCCCCGCAGGTCATTCCAGATCTTACTTTTGTTATCTTTATTGCCGGCCACCCGGGCTACCGGATCAGTCAGATAAATATAAAATGGGTCAAGATAAGTCAGCTGATAAGGTTTGAGCAGGATGTTCAATCCCATATCGATTGGTTGGATTCCAAATGATATCACCAATCGGATTTGTTTTTGGGCCCAAAGCATTTGATAGTTGATTGTAGCAGCCGGAGTATAAACCTGATGGAAAGATCTCATCTCCGGCCAGTTAAAAGCCTGAATTATTTTATCTGTGAATACAAGTTCATCCGGTGCGAGTTTAGGATGGAATAGTATGATTTCCCCGGTATGCTCCCAGTTTATTTCCAGGTCAGGTATTTTATAATGCGGGATGGAATTCAGAAAATGATTCATTGTTCTCGGGGCCCGGTATTACCTGAATGGCGGTGCATATTGAAATTACTTATATTTGCAAATATAAATTATACTTGTCATCCTATGGCTTATTCAATTAAAATAGAAAAAACTAAAAAATCGCGCTTAGATCAAATCGATTTAGAGCATGTAGTTTTTGGTCACACCTTTACGGATCATATGTTTGTAGCGGATTATGTGGGGGGACAGTGGACCAATTTTGAAATCAAGCCGGTGAATGAAATGCTTATCCATCCGGCTAACCTGACCTTACATTATGGTCAGGCTATTTTTGAAGGCATGAAGGCAACCAAAGACCTGGATGGCGCTCCGGTATTATTTCGTCCAGAACTCAACGCCAGAAGAATGAATTTTTCAGCACGTCGCATGTGTATGGCTGAAATTCCCGAAGACTTGTTTTTAGAGGCGTTGACTACACTCATTGACCTGGATTCCAGTTGGATCCCACAAAATGAAGAAGGAGCACTTTATATCCGTCCCTATATGTTTGCTATGGACAGTTTTATAGGTGTAGCAGCATCCGAAACTTACCGATTTGTAGTTTTCCTCATGCCGGTAGGACCGTATTATTCCAACCCGGTCAAAATTTGGGTTGAACGAAAATATGCCAGAGCAGTCAAAGGCGGTACCGGTGAAGCCAAAGCTTGCGGCAACTATGCCGGATCCCTTTACCCGGCCAAACTCGCACGACAAAAAGGATTTGATCAGGTATTGTGGACCGATGCTTTTGAACATAAATGGGTGGAGGAAAGCGGTACCATGAATGTATTTTTTGTGATTGGTGATACCGTCGTAACTCCGTCTTTGGATGGTTCCATCCTCCATGGAATTACCCGGGAATCGGCAATTACTTTATTAAAAGAAAAAGGATATCAGGTTGAGGAAAGGCCGGTCAGCATAGATGAATTAATACAGGCATATGACAAGGGCATACTTCATGAAGCTTTCGGAGTCGGTACAGCGGTCGTGGTGATTCCATTCAAATCCATTACAGACGAAAATAAAACCCTCAATTTTCAACCGGAGACGTTTAAAATCGCCAGCTTGATTAAGTCAGAATTGACCGGAATGAAGAAAGGAACCATTCCAGATCGTCATGGCTGGATATATCCAATTAAGAATCTGGAACCTGTATCTGTCTAAGGATATCCCGGG
>Ga0138256_10002693_pt1 | contig 18967 bp, 16 predicted proteins | sample KNB2016incub_MG_FD_105486 | JGI IMG/M metagenome (GOLD analysis project Ga0138256, IMG submission 105486) | Active sludge microbial communities from wastewater in Klosterneuburg, Austria - KNB2014incub_MG | ecosystem: Engineered > WWTP > Activated sludge > Unclassified | place: Austria... | reverse complement strand
GCTGTACAACAACCGCATGCTCACCGCCACGGCGAAGAAGGCTGCGGATGGCCAGTACGACGTGACGATGACCTTCACCTGCGAGAAGAATCACGCCGATTCCTTGGGACGCGAAACGCCGGTAGCCATGAACGACTGGATCGATATCGGTCTGCTCGCTGAAGCCAAGAGCGACAAGGAGGAAGGTGCGATCCTTGTGCAGAAGCGCCTGCTCTTGAAGACCGGCGAGAACACGGTGGTGTTGCGCAGCAAGGAACTACCTGTGAAAGCGATGATCGATCCGATGCACCTGTTCTTCGATCGGGTGCCGGATGATAATGGGAAGGCGGTGGTGGTGGAATGAGGGAGCGGCGCGAGTTTGCTACTTCTGTTAAGAACTGACATCGCCGCTGTCTGAACCGATCAGCTCTGGTGGTGCCATAAGGGCTTCAATTGCGACTATGGGAGGAATCGGAGCCTTTACTCGTTTGCTACGCTCTTTCTTGACGCGGCTTGGCTTGATGTCCTCCAGCTTAATGGAGTGCGTGACGAGACGCGTGATGGCACCCTCGACGTCTTCGTCAGAGAACTTGCCTTTGTATTTGTTCTTCAGAGTGCGCTTCAAAAATCCGACAACGGAAGGTGAATACAGCAGACCTGCAATGCACTTGGGGTCCAAGGCTTGAGTCTTATTCCACAAGACATCCTTGGATCCACCTTCCACGACCGCTTCAGATCCGCTGCTTGGTCAGGTCTCGCCTGCCATCGATCACGCGGACGATGAGGATCGCTGTTGGCGTCAGTGAGTAGAACAGTTTGTACACGCCGACCAGCTTCACCCTCAGTCCTTCGTAGTCGCTGGGCCTTCCGATGTTCGGATTTCTGGAGACCATGATCGTGGCCTCCCGGAAACTGAGGAACAACTTGCTGCTGTATTCCTTGGAACCATTGCGCTTGGACCAGTAGGTCAAGATCGCTTTCCGATCCTTGAGCGCCGGTTCCGTCCAGACTATTTGGCGAGCCATCGCTCAATGGCCTTGTCCGCTTTTTCAGCCGGGACAACACGCCCTTTCTTGATCGCCTCGAGCCCCCTTTTCAACAAGCGCCGCTCCACAGCCGTTGTCTTGTAGGGTTCGATCTCCTTACCGGCGGATCTCAGCATCCGGTCCAGTTCGCGCAAGAGCATGGCATCCTTCGTGAGCTTCACACGTGCGATCACGCGCTTGCGGAGTTCTGTGGTCGACATGCTTCAAAGGTATGCGCTACTTCTCCCCATACCGCGGATCCGGCTTCCACGGCAGCTTCTCGATGTGCTGCGTGCGCAAGGCGCAGTGCCCGAACTCCTCTTCCACGTAACCGGTAAGGCGGTACACACCGCGGCCGCGGAACGGGAAGCGCTCCGCCACGGAAGGGAACTGCGTGCTGTCCCAGAAGTCACCGGCGGGATCGATGAAGGAACCGAAGCTCATGTACGATCCGCTGCTGGTGGTGGTGGTCTTCACGTGGATCATGTAACCGAGCATGCTCACGCGTTGGCCGATGTGCGTGCTCATCTGGCGCGCAAGGAAGGGCGGTGGTTGCTTGCTCGTTGTTGGTGGTATGGTCTCCATTGTGCGCGCGGCACCGGGCACGTTCCCCAACAAGCGACCATCACGACCAACGACGGCAGCATGTGAACCAGCCACCGCATCGGTCTCCACCAGCGTGAACGGATCGCACAGCGGGAAGCCGAGCAGTTCCAATTCATCGTACGCGTCGGCGAGCGGATAGTGCTGCAGATCGGGCAAGCGCGGTGCTTCCACCTTCATCACGAAGAGGTCGGGGATGGGATCAGCGCTCTTGCTTCCTTGGTGCATCAGCGCGAGGTCCCAGAGCAATTCCGGCTTGCTGCGACCGGTGAAACGCAAGGCACCCACGCGCACCAGGATCCGCGCTTGCTCCACATGCAACGGCACGCGGCGCAGCAGATCCGGCAGGTCGGCGAAGGATCCGTTGCGTCGGCGTTCGCGCAGGACCAGTTGCGCCACTTCGGTGGTAAGGCCCTTGATGTTGCCGAGGCCGAGGTGGATGGAGTTGTTCGTTGTTGGTTGTCCGTTGTTCCGTCGCACGTCCTTGCGCGCGCTGGCTTGTGCGACCGCCGAACCGACGACCGACGACTGATCATGCCCCTTCACCAATGAACACAACTCCTCGCTTGCATTCACGCACGGCGCTTCGATCACCGCCCCCGCGCGTTTCGCTTCGTGCAGGTAGAACTCCGTACGGTAGAAGCCGCCGAAGTTGTTCGCCACGCCCACAAGGAATTCTAGCGGATGGTGCGCTTTCAGGTAGAGGCTCTGGTAGCTCTCCACCGCGTAGCTCGCGCTGTGGCCCTTGGCGAAGCTGAAGCTCGCGAAGCTTTCGATCTGCCGCCAGATCTCCGCCGCTTCCGCATCCGGGTGGCCCTTCGACCTGCAGTTCGCGAAGAACTTCCGTTCCACTTCCTTGAACTCGGGCCGGTCGCGGAAGCGCGCGCTCATGCCGCGGCGCAGGATGTCCGCTTCTTCCAGATCCAACCCGGCGTAGTGGTGCGCCACTTTCAACACGTCCTCCTGATACACCATCACACCGTAGGTCTCCGGCATGATCCGCAGCAGCTCCGGCGGAGCCAGTTTGATGCGCTCCGGGTCGTTGTGCCGCAGCAGGTATTCGCGCATCATGCCGCTCTCCGCCACGCCGGGACGGATGATGCTGCTCGCCGCGACCAGGCCGAGGTAGTCGTCGACCTTCAGCTTCTTCAGCAGCATGCGCATCGCGGGGCTCTCCACGTAGAAGCAACCGATGGTGTTGCCGGCGCGGATCAGTTCCTTGATCGCGGGATCCTCCTTGAAGCGTTTGATGTCGTGGATGTCGATGTTGATTGTCGGTTGTTGGTTGTCCGTTGTCCGGTCGCACAAGCCAGCGCGCGTGGTCTTGTGCGACAGCCCCTCCCACTGACAACCGACAACCGAGCCTCCGTTCACCAACTCCACCGCATCACGGATATGCCCCAGCCCGCGCTGGCTGAGCAGGTCGAACTTGTGCAAGCCGAGGTCCTCCGCTTCCAGCATGCTGAACTGCGTGACGGGGAATCCCTTCGGCGGACGGTGCAACGACGTGTAATAGGTCAGCGGTAATTCGCTCACGAGGATCCCGCCGGCGTGGATGCCGAACTGGTGCGGCATGCCGATGAGGTGTTTCGCATACCGCACCACTGCTTGCGCCACCTTGTCGAGGCCACTGCCACTGGCGGTCGCGCTCGGTCTTCCGCGTGCGTAGTACCCGTGGTCGCCTCTTGTGCTGAGCGAAGTCGAAGCATCGCTCAACGCATCGATCTCAGCGGGCGGAAGCCCCACGGCCTTGCCGAGTTCGCGGATGGCACCACGCCATTGGTAAGTGGTGTAGGTGGCGATCTGCGCGACATGCCCATCACCATACTTCTTGAACACATAGCGGTACACTTCGTCGCGGTCCTTCCAGCTGAAGTCGATGTCGAAGTCGGGCGGTTTCTTGCGCGCGGTGCTGATGAAGCGCTCGAAGTAGAGGTCGAGTTCGATGGGGTCCACATCCGTGATGCCGAGGCAGTACGCCACCAGACTGTTCGCTCCGCTGCCCCGGCCCACATGGAAGAAGCCCTTGCTGCGCGCGAAGCGGACGATGTCCTGGTTGATGAGGAAGTAACTGATGAAGCCCATGCGCGCGATCACATCGAGCTCCCGCTCCATGCGCGCCACCACCGTGGTCGATGCATTCGGGTAGCGGTACGCGAGGCCGACCAGCGTATCGCTGCGCAAGCGTTCGAGGTCGGTCGCTTCGCTTTCACCGAAGACGCGCTTGGTCTTGTCGCTGTTGTCGAAGGCGATGGAGCATTCCTCCAGTAGCTGCTCCGCGTTGCGAACGAGCGCGGGGAGGTCCTGGTAGATGCGCCGCACTTCCTCGGCACTGCGGAAGCGATCATCGGGAGAGGCGATCTCCTCCGGCGGCAACATGCTCACCACGGTGTTCTTCGCTACGGTGCGCAGCAGGCGGTGGCAATTGTGGTCCTGCTTGTGGCGGAAGCTCACGGGCAGTAACGCCACGAGATCCTGCTGTCGTTTCGCCCACGGGCTGAAAGGCAGACGCGTAAGATCCTTCGGCCGTATGCCGATGCGTTCGTTCGGGCGCAACTGTTCCGGCGCGGCGGTGAAGGGGTAGATGACGAACGTGTCCGGCATCTCCGGTGCACGTTCAGGGATCGCCTCGCCATCCAACAGGTGCGGCGTCAGCAGTTCGTTCAGTTGCCGGAAGCCTTCGTTGTTCGTCGCGATGCCGATGTCAAGCAGTCGTGCGCCCTGTTTGAATTCGAGGCCCACCACGGGCTTTACATCGTAGCGTGATGCCAAGCGCACGAGATCGGACACGCCTGCCGTGTTGTGGATGTCGGTGAGCGCGAACGATCGGATACCCGCTGCTTGCGCTTGGCGGAGCAACTCCTCCGGCGACATCAGGCCGTGGTTGAAACTGAACCAGCTATGGGAGTTGAGGTACATCGCGCGGCGATCGACGACTTACACGTCGATCGCGATGCCTAGAAATTAGCGGATCTTCGCGCCATGTCGGACACTCTTCCTCGCACCGAACTTTCATCGCTCGGCGAATTCGGCCTCATCGAGCGCATCGCCTCGCGCATCCAACTCACGCAGGACTCGTCGGTCAAGGGCATCGGTGACGATGCCGCGGTCATCGATCCCAAGGGCTTGCACCAAGTGGTCACCACGGACATGCTGGTGGAAGGTGTTCACTTCGATCTGGGGTACGTGCCGCTGAAGCACCTCGGATACAAAGCCATCGTGGTGAACCTGAGCGATGTGTACGCGATGAACGCTACGCCTCATCAGGTCACGGTGGCGGTCGCGCTCAGCAACCGCTTTCCGGTGGAAGCGATCGATGAATTGTACGAAGGCATGGCGCAGGCGTGCGCACATTACGGCGTGGATCTCGTGGGTGGTGATACCTGCAGCAGCGCAAGCGGGCTGGTGATAGCCGTCACCGCCATCGGCTCCGCGAAGAAGGAGGACATCGTGTACCGCAGCGGCGCGAAGGAGAACGACCTGCTGGTGGTGAGTGGTGATCTGGGTGGCGCGTACATGGGCCTGCAAGTGTTGGAGCGCGAGAAGGCCGTCTTCAAGGAGACCGGCGCGCAACCCGATCTGGCCGGACACGATTACATCCTCGAGCGACAATTGAAACCCGAAGCGCGCAAGGACATCATCGAACTCCTGAAGAAGCTCGATGTGAAGCCGACCAGCATGATCGACATCAGCGATGGTCTAGCGAGCGAAGTGCTCCATCTCTGCAGACAGAGCGGCATCGGCGCCATGGTCCACGACCAGAAATTGCCGATCGACCCAACGACCTACCGGACCGCGCGCGATTTCAATCTGGATCCCTCCACGTGCGCGTTGAATGGCGGGGAGGACTACGAATTGCTGTTCACGGTCGCGCTCGCGGACCACGACAAGATCAAAGCGAATCCGCACCTGACCATCATCGGTCACATGTGTGATGCGAAGGAAGGAACCCACTTGGTGAACAGCCAAGGAGGGCTTCACCCGTTGCTCGCGCAAGGGTGGGATGCGTTCTTGAAAAGGGTGTAATGGTACGACAGGCTTTGTCGTTGTTGGGCCAATAACTTGCAACCATGATCACCGCTACCCGCTTCCTTGAACAGTTCAACGAATTCGTCCAAGAACCCAAAAACAAGCTCACCCCTGGCTCATGGAAAGATTCCATTGGTTGGCTCAATGCCCTGATCGGCCCAGCGCATGCGGCCGAGGACAAAAGCCGCCTTGGCAAGCATCTGAAGGACAACTTGGATCAGGACCTCCGGAACAGAACGGAGGAGTGGAAGATCGACCTGGTGCTTTCCGCGCATGAGAACGCTTTGCGCTATGACATCAAGACCGGTGATCCGGAACGCTTGCCGACGTTCCAGCCCGTGCTCTATGACATCCTGATCGAACATGAGAACTCGATCGGCCTCAGCTATCAAGAGATGCTCAAGCTGGTTTACATGCGAGCCAGGCTGAAGGTGCTCATCACCTATACGTTCGACAGCGACGACACGGATAAACAGGAACTAAGGGCCTCATCGGCGATCGACCATGCTCGCAAACAATTCGATCGGATGGTCAACGACTCGAACGCCAACTATCCAGAGAACCCGGATACGGAGTACGTCTTCATTGTTGGTCGGCTCATCAGCGGAAGCGGAGGCCTCAAAGCCCGCATCGAGTGGGCCATGTTCCGAAGAAATGCTCGGGGTAAGTTCGAGTCCGTCTAAATCACGGAAGCATGAATCTTGATCCGCTCAGAGAAGTCTGCTCAAAGCACATTCTCTCCGAATCCCAACCATCTCTTGTTGTTTTTCGGGAACCCTACATCCCATACGTTCCCAGCGACTGGAACGGTGTACTCGTCCTCGCCGAATCGCAGAACTTGGCCAAGGCCGAGCATCCACACCGATCGGAACTGGGAGCAATGAATGAGCGCGAGCGGATCGATCGCCTCTACAACAACGATGGGATCCGACGTGTAGGTCCTTGGGATGACGGACATCTCAAAATGGCGGTCGAGTTGTTAGGCTTCGATCCGGAGCGTACAGCAGTTTCCAACGCCGTGCCTTGGACTGTGGATGGTGGGCAGCGGAACCGGAACCCTGACGAAACGTTGCGCCAATGCGCGGTGAAATTCTGGTCGGACATCATTCCGCTCATGAGCAGTGCTGAAAGCAAAATCCTAGTGATCACTTCTGGAGCTGTTGCACGGAATGTCATGAAGGAGGTAGTTGGAAAGGAGCGGTTCGATCTGGTCCAAATAGTGTCGTCATCACCTAATAATTTAGGTCGCGTTGCGGGGTTGTTTCACGAACAGGACATGCTAAGGCGTTACGGGGAAGCTGAGCCTGTCATCAAGCGTAACAAGCTTGTGGCCAATCAGCAAACCGTATTCTTCGCATGTCATGTGCTCAGCATGAAAGCCAAGTACGCAGCGCTACTTGAAGCGCGGGAACATCGAAGCGCATCGTAGGACAGCAGCTTGATCAACTCCGGAGTCTTGCCATGTCCCTCCCCTCCAAACTCAAACGCTACCTCCTCATATTGGAGAAGATCCAGCGTCAGCCGTCGTTCGCGGTGTTGCACGATCATCTTGCAGAACACGGTTTCGAGCTGAGCCATCGAACGCTGCAACGTGATTTGGAACGGTTGCGCATCGATCTGGGCATTGAGGTGGAGTATGACCGGCCGAACAACGTGTACCGCATTGCGGAGCCGAACGAGGAGCACGACACGGTGCTACAACTACTGGAGCGCGCGCAGTTGTTGGAACTTGTTGGCGACGACCCGAAGCGGGTCCGTGAATTCGCCAAGCACATCGACTTCGAGGGTCTTGGCCGGTTGCAAGGGCTACAGCACCTATCGCCGTTGCTGCGTGCTATCCGCGAGCGCAAGGAAGTGGTGATCATGTACCGCCGGTTCCAAGCGGCTCAAAGCAAGGAGCACCGCGTTCGGCCTCAGTTGCTGAAGGAGTACCATGGCCGATGGTACGTGCTGGGCTGGTCGAAGAAGTACACCCGGCCCATCACCTTGGGGTTGGACCGCATCGAGGGAATGCACATCACCTCCGTGCGGTTCGCAGCGGACAAGTCGCGGCAACTGCGTGACATCGTGGCATCCATGATCGGGGTTGACGCTTCCGCTGAGCGCATTGAAACCGTTCTGGTACGAGCCAGCGCCGATCAGGCCAAGTACATCCGGTCCTTGCCGTGGCATTCCAGCCAACAAGTGGAACGAGAGGACGAGGAGCATGTCGTCTTTCGGTTCACGTTGCGGCCCAACTACGAACTACGGCAGCGCATTCTCAGTTGCGGTGCGCAGGTGCGGTTGCTGGAACCGCGCTGGCTGGCCCTGGAGATCCGCGACATGCACAAGGCCGCCGCCGCGCTGTACAAAGGTTAGAGGCGCTACGACAGCCGTTGGCGGAGTCATGCCGTGACTTTGCGGCATGATCGCACTTCCATCCACCACTCCGCCCGCATCCACCGCTCACGAACAGGAGGACCAGCGGCACCGCCTGAACCGACTTGACGAGACCGGCGATGAATTGCGCCGAACACACTTCGGTCTCGACGCCACCATCGACCGCATCCTGGAAAGCATCGGGCCGTGGTATCTCTTCCCCGCCGCACAGGAACGGCCGCGCGTGCTGTGCCTATGGGGGATGACCGGCACCGGTAAGTCATCGCTTATCCGGCGCTTGATCGAAGCCCTTGATATCGCCGACCGCACCTTCTGGCTCGACGCCGGGCAGAACACCATGCGCGACTGGTTCAACGATCCGTTAATGCGCATCGGCACGCACTTCAACGGCGAACCTTTTGTGCTGGTGATGGACGAATTCCAACATGCGCGCACCGTGGTGGATGGTTTCGAAAAGCAGGAGAGTGGTCCGCTGCGCGCGTTCTGGGAGTTGCTGGATAGCGGGCGCTGCAACGTGTGGCCCGGTATCGAGCATCTGTCCGATCTGCGCGAGTTGTGCATTGTGCTGAAGGATGCGATCGATCATGGTGTTGAGGTGCGCGATGGAAGGGTGGTGAAGGGGAAGGCTGCCTTCACTAAAGTGATGAACGGCCACGGTCAAGAGGTGGAAGAGCAGGACGGCAGGAGGTGGTTCGTGCCCCCCAATGCACGGTATATCCTGCGTCACCAGTTCATGGACGGTGAGCGCAGCGAAGTGGAGTTGCGGGCCATACTCACCGCACTCGATGGGCCGGAAACACTAGCCTTGGTGGAACGGATACTCGTCGAGCGTTCCGCCATGCGAACCGTGGACGGGAGCAAAGCGTTGGTGATCGTGCTCGGCAACTTGGACGAGCTGTATGTGATGGGCAAGGAACTCCTGCCTGAGCTTGACCCGGACGTATTGGTACATCGTCATCAAAGGCTGTCGCGCAGCGGGGTACACGATGCACTGGCGCGCATGTTCCGCATCGAGCAAGTTGGCCGCTTAGGTGCCGACCATGCCCTGTTCCCACCTATGGGCCGCACCACCATCAGGCAACTCGTGCGGGCACAAGCCGATGAACTGGCCGATCGCTTGCGCACACGCACCGGGACGATCGTGGAGGTCGGTGGGGGCCTGGTCGAGCGGATCGCGAGTGGAGCGGCGGCGCCTGTGCTGGGCGCGCGTCCGCTCATCGCGGCGGTGCATCGCATGGTGCCCGCTTTGCTGTCACAAGTGCTTCAACACGGTGCCCGTACCGGTCGTCGGTTCGATCATATCCGCTTGGATCAGGATAACGCGGGTTGCACTGCGCTCGCTTCCGAAGGGAATGACCGTATCGCTATCGAACTGCGGGACCCGGCCGGTCACAACACCACCCCTTACAGGCCGGGCAACGCGCAGCGCATGCACTATGCGGTGCATGAAGCCGGACATCTTGTTGCCGGACTGGCGCTGCGGGATGGTTCAGCCCTGCAAGCCTGTGCCTGCACCAGCGACCCAAGTCGCGGTGGCTTCGTGATCTGGGATGCGCCTGCGGGTGGCTGGTTCACGCGCGGGGATCTCGTGCCGCAGATCGCCATGTTGCTCGCAGGCTTGCTGGCCGAACGTGTGTGCTATGGCAAAGATGGCGTTGTGGCCGGATCGTCCGATGATCTCTATAAGGCCAGCAGTTTGGCCTTGAATGCTGCGAAGGAAGAGGGCTTCGGTAATGATCTGCTGACACATGCCGAACATCCGACGGCACTGGGTTCCGGGTTGTTCCGCCGCGAACTGGCGGGGGTCGAGGAGCAGGCGCGGCAATGGATCGAGGAAGCCGAGCGCTTGTGCGTCGGCATCCTGGAACGGGAGCATCTGTTGTTCCACGCGTTCATTGATGCCTTGCGAACACAGCCATCGCTCAACGCCGAGGCCATTGCCGCACTTGTGCAGTGCCATGGCACCGACGACCTTCGTCAGCGGCATGGCCTCCGCGCGATCGAGGTTATCGAAGAGCAGGCCTCAGCACATTGAACGGAAGGAACGATGAGCACCCACATCCTCAGCAAGAGCAGTTACATGCAAGGGCGGCAGTGCCCCAAGAAGCTCCACTTCGCCAAGCACCGTCGCGACCTGCTGGCGCCTGTCGATGATCAGAAGCAGGCGCTCTTCGATGTGGGCACTGACATCGGGCTGCTCGCACAGCAACTCTTTCCCGGCGGGATCGATATGCGCCCGGAGACGCCGTTCGACTTCGCGCCGAGCATCGAGGCCACGCAAAAGGCCATTCGCAATGGAGCGCACGTGATCTACGAAGCGGCCTTCGCGCATGATGATGTGCTCGCCGCGTTGGACATCCTCGTGCGCGAAGGCCACGGATGGAAGGCGTACGAAGTGAAGAGCAGTGGCGGCGTGAAGCCCTACCACATCGCTGATGCCGCGTTGCAGGCGCATGTGATCGAAGGAAGCGGCTTGCGGCTCACCGATGTGGGCATCATCCACGTCAACACGAAGTATGTCCGCCAAGGCCCGATCGATGTACGCCAACTGTTCACCATCGCGTCGGTGAGGAAGGAGATCATTGAGGAACAGCGTTCAGTTCCGGATCGCATTCGCGCCTTGAAAGCGATGTTGGCCATGGGCGAGGAACCGCAGATCGCTATCGGCCCGCACTGCACGGATCCCTTCGAATGCGACTTCATGCACCATTGCTGGAAAGATTTACCGGAGCTTTCCGTCTTCGATCTGAACCGTGGTAGCAAACACAAATGGGAGATGTACGAGCGTGGGATCCTGAAGCTCCAGGACATTCCCCTGAACGAACCGCTCACCGCTTCGCAACAGCGCCAGATGAACGGCCTACGCTATGGAACCAACACCATTGATCGGGGATGCATAGCTGCATTCCTCGTCACCCTGAAGTATCCGTTGTATCATTTCGACTTCGAGACTTTCACCACCACGGTGCCCTTGTATGATGGTTCGCGGCCATATCAGCAGGTGCCGTTCCAGTACAGTGTCCACATCCAAGAATCGCCAACTGCCGAACCGGACCATCGCGAGTTCTTGGGCGATGGCACCAGCGATCCGCGCGAAGCGCTTGTGCAGCAGTTAATCCACGATCTTGGAAGCGAGGGCGACGTGCTGGTATACAACATCACATTCGAACGCGGCAAGTTGAACGAGCTCGCCCGCGACCTGCCACACCACCGGAGGGCGCTCGAAGCCATCATCGCGCGGCTCAAGGATCTCATGATCCCCTTCCAGCGGGGCTGGTACTATGTGCCTGCGATGAACGGACGCTATTCCATCAAGGCCGTGCTGCCCGCGTTGGTGCCCGGACTCAGTTACACCTCGCTCAATGTGCAGGAAGGTGGCACCGCCAGTTTCCTCTACAGCCAGTTGGTCCAGGGCCTCTACAAAGGCGATCCGCAGCAATTGCGCGAAGACCTCCTGGCCTATTGCGCATTGGATACATTTGCCATGGTGCGCCTTCTGGAGGTGCTGATCAAGGCCGCTTCAACGAACAACCGACCCCAAGACCATGATCCTGAAACTGAATAACGGAAAGCTCGAGTTGCGTAAGGATAACGGCTCCTATGTACGGACCCTCGTGAGCGGTCATGTCGTGGATGCCGACCTGAACGATGATGAAACGCTGGTGGTCATCACGCTTGACAACGGCCATGTGGAGTTGCGCAAGGAGAGCGGCTCCTATATGCGCACTGTCGTGAGCGCTCATGCGGTACGCGCGCGCTGGGCTGGCAAGGATATCGCTGTGCAACTGGAGAACGGGAAGACCGAGTTGAGGAAAGAGTCGGGTAGCTACATTCGGACGATCTAAAGATCATACCATGGCAAAGAACCCCATTCAGCCAGGTCGAGTGCTGGCTTTCTTCAAAACAAAGGGCACGTCAAAGGTCCAAGAGCAGCTTGCCGAATACTCCTTTCTTCGGGATTTCATCCTACAGGCGGCGCGAAAAAGTATGACCGCATTGGTCGCGCGATCCGACTATGATGCGTTCGGCTTCGATCTTATCCTTGGCCTTAAGGGATCTCCTGATCTCGTGAAGATCCAATTGAAGGCATTCAATGGCAAAGCCGCAAATTGGGATGTGCACAAAAGCTTTGTGGAGAATGGCGGGCAGGTTGTCCTCGTTCATTTAAAGGAGGTCAGTGGTGAACTGCGCCCCGAGTATCGGAGGCTCAATGAGGACAAGCGACAAGCGGTCTTGACGGAGCCGCCGAAGAAGAAGAAAGGGAAGAAGATCCATGCGGATCGGTGTATGATGAAGATAGGCGATACAGAAGTTTTCACAGACCTGCTTCTATTGTTCCCAGACAAAGGAGTACAGCGTGCTAAATAGGTGTGGTCGTCGAACGAAATTGTTTGAAATAGACGTCGCAGTCCTTTCCCAATGGGTTCTTGAACCGGGGCTGATCACTCCTTCACCACACGCGCCGTGTGCTTCGCATCATTCACCGACACACTGCTCGGCCACATCACCCACGCGAGGGAAGGCATGCATGTTCGTGGACAAACAAGGCGGCCTGCACGAATTGCTTGCGCAAGGGTGGGATGCGCTCCGGAAATAGGATCGGTGAACCACCTCAGGCGGCATCCTTGAGAGCCAGCGCCCGGTCACGCACGAGCGCATCATAACCCTTCCCGGTCAGCTTGCTGTCGACCCACGCGATCGGATCGAAGTGATCCAGAATCGGTTGCTCCAAGGGGTCTGCGAGCACCGTCCCCAATTCTTCGCGGAACGTGATCATGAGCGATCTCCGAGCCTCCTCCGTGCGCGCTTTCGTGAGATCACGAATGAAGGTGAGGAGCAGCGGCTCGAACTTGTACTGGCGCTCCCGCGTGCGCAGGAAGCGTTCCGTATTGCGCAGGGTATAGGTGAGCAGATCCGTCTTGCCGGAATCCAGGCGTGTGATCAACTGTAGCATGCGACCGAAGCAGACCGTATCGCTGCTATCCCTTGTGCCCACGTTGTTCAACAGGTCATTCAGCCAACGCATCGCCTTGTCGTGGTCACCAACGCCGAAGTACGCGTAGGCCACTTGGTAGCGGAATGCGGCCTTCCGAACAGGCCCCAAGCGTTCACCGTGGCGGGCCAATCCACGCTCCACCACCGGAACGAGTTCAAGAGCCTTATCGAAGGCGCCGAGTCGCGAATGGATGGAGAGCTCCAAGCTAGTGGTCGTGCTGAACAACTTGAGATCGAGGTCATCGGATTCAGGCATGTTCCATTGCGACGGGGCTGTGCGGAATTGTTTCAGAAGATCGACGGCTTCGGAGGATCGCCCCAAGCGCGTGTAGGTGTAGATCAGGTTGCTCATCACGCCAAGCACCAGATTGGGATCTCCGCTGAATTGCTCCTTGTTCGCATTCAGTAGGCTGAGGTTCGCATTGAGGTGCTGCTGGCAGGAACCCATGTCGCTAACGGCGAAGGCCGCAGCGCTGTGGATGTGGTGGAAGTAGAAACGCGCCTTCGCGGATGATCCCTCCAATGGTTCCTTCCGCAGCAAAGGGTGTTGAAGATAAGCCCTGACCCGGGACCGTGTGCCTTCATCACGCACTTGTCCCTCACGGTACAGGATCAACAGTAGCCGACTCTTCAGATCCCAGAGTCCGGCGATCCGGAGTTGCTCCTCCATGATCGAAGTGGCATCCGCCGCAAGCCGATCAAGATCACCTTCGCTCACCTGTGCGTAGTTGTGGCATTCGATCAAGCGACGCTCCCATTCGGCAACCGCTAAGAGCACAGGTGCACGGTGATGCGCTTCCGCTAACCGCCGAACGTTGTGCAGCATTTTCTCGGCATCGGTGTACAAGGCCCGTTGGTACAGGATTTCCACGTGGTGCAAGGAGCGGTTCAACCGGGCATCCACTGAACTCTCCGCGTGGAACACATCCAGGCAGCGGAGGATGGTCTCGTAGAGCCGACGCTTCGCAATGGCCAAGTGCTTGATGAATGCTTCGTGCTTGAACTGCGTGCGGATCGCGGATTCATCGTAGTGATCCATGCCTGCGATCGCGTCGAAGAGCAATTGCGGGTTCGTGCCACCCTCCGGAGCGTGCCGACCAATGAAAAGCTTGAAGTATCGTCTCTCCGCACTGGACATGGAGCGGATGAGACGATGCACGTGGTCTTGGCTCTTGCGCGGCATGGGTGATGATTGTACGGAGAAAATAGCAGCATGATTCCCGAACGAAAAGGCTCGCACGGGGAACGGTAGAAGGCATCAAAGGAGCGGTCGTACTTCCCGGAAATGAAAACGCCCGGAGAACCGGGCGCTCATATGAAGCAAACAGGCTGAGGGGGGTCAGCCCGGCTTCTTCTTCTTGTTCCGCTCGCCGTCTCCGACGTCGTCGCCATCATCGCTGATGGAGGAATTCCCGCCATCCTTCACGGAGCCGGGTTGCAATACCCCATTCATGGGTTCACCAGTGGATGGGACAGGATGGACGCTCTTGGCAACCTCGGTGGCACGATCGGAGGGGGCCACGCACTCCTCCTTGGAACAACCTGCCAGCAACACGACCAGTACGAAAAGGCTGGCAATGGACCGGTTCAGTATGGTGCTCAGGAACTTCATGCGTTGGCCAAAGGTAGTCGCGTCCACGGCGGATCGCAAGCGTTATACGGGTTTTTTTAAGAGCGGTTGGATGGGCAGTTGGATGCTCACCCGGGTGCCCATGATCCTGCCGGTGACCGGGTCGTGCCATTGGTGAGGCCCATCTATCCGGATGTCCGTGACCTCCAGCTTGCGCAACACGTCGGCCCGGCCCTTGGTGATCTCGATACCCCGTGAGATGTGATCCCCCTCGGGTTCCGGTTTGGAACGCATGCTTTGGTCCACGCCGATGCCGTCATCCACGATCCGCACGAACACCCGGTCCGCGCTGTTCCCGGGTTCCACGGTAATGGCCACATGGCCTTGGGTGGACATGGGAAGGATGCCGTGCCAGATGCTGTTCTCCACGTAGGGTTGCAGCATCATGGCAGGCAATCGGACCTGGTTGGCATCGACGGAGGGATCCACAGTGATGGTGTAACGGAACTTATCCTTGAATCGCATGTGCTCCAGTACGAGGTAGAGTTCCAGTCGCTCAAGTTCCTCGGTGAGCGTGGTGGTGTCGTACTGGCTAGCGTCAAGGTTCTTCCGGATCAGCTTCGCGAAGCTCGTGAGGTACCGACTGGCGGTGGTGCTGTCCTGCTTGTTGATGTGGTATTGGATGCTGTTGAGTGCATTGAACACGAAGTGCCGATTCATGTTCGCGTTCAATGCCTGCTGCTCCAGCTGGAGCATGCGGGACCGCAGCATGAGCTGCCGTGTGTGCTCCCTTCGCGCACGCCGCGTGGACCGATAGCGGTGGACGCCATAGAGGGACCCGCCGACGCCGACCGCACAAAGCGCGAAGAACCACCAGCGGGACCAGAAGGGAGGATCGATGCGAAAAGTGAACTCAGCGGGATCGCTCCAAGGGCCGGTACCCACACGTGCCATCACTTGGAACGTGTAATCGCCGTGGGGGAGGTTGTTGTAGCTCGCTGATCGCGCAGTGGTGGCTGGAAGCCAATCCGGATCATAGTCCATGAGCCGGTAGCGGTACAGGACCTGCTCGGGTCGGGCCAAGCTGATCGCGCCATAATCGAAGGTGAGGTAGTGCCTGCGGTGCGAGACATGCAGGCCCACAGGAAGGCCACGCGCATCCAAACTGTCCAACTGTCCCTGCCAATCCGTTTGTTGAAGGAAGGAACGAACACCGGTGATGTGCATGCGCGGAGCAACAGGAATGTGCGCGTTATTCCCACTCTGCGGATCGTGGTAGGCCATGCCCCCGGAGCTTCCGAAGAGGAGGCCGCCATTGCTCGTCCTATGCGCCGCGTTCAAATTGAATTCCAAGCTTCGCAACCCGTCATTGAGTGTGACATGCACCGATCCACCATGGCCGGAAAGAAGGCTGTCGGGGTGGAATTGGAAAAGGCCGTTGTTGGTGCCTGCCCAGATCCGGCCGCGTTCATCGGCAAGCAACAGGTCGATGTAGTTCGATCCGAAATCCGACGCGAACCGGAACGTGTGAAAGCGTTCGCCATCGTAGCAGGAGAGTCCGTTCGCGGTACCCGCCCACACGCGATCACGCATATCCACCAGCAGGCAGAATACGGTGTTGTCGCATAAACCATCCTCCACACCCAGTCTGCGGAACGTCTCCCCGCGGAGCAGATACACCCCATCATCACTGGCCAGGACGAGTTCATCGCGTACGCGCTTGATGGCACGGATCGAGCGGCCCGGTCCGGTCGGCCCTGCCGGATAGTGCCGCACGGAGTCCGCAGGCCCGACAAGGGCCAACCCATCGCGGGTTCCACACCACATCCTTCCGTCCGGTGCGGGCAATAGGGAAAGCACGCGCGAACCGGATAGTGGAACGGTTCCATTCGGACGGAGCACCACTCCATCCTGGATCACGGCAAGTCCATCGCTTGTGCCGAACCAGAGCGTACCATCCGAATTCAGTGCTCCGCACCACACGGTGTTGTTCGGCAGACCATCCAACGTGGTGACCATGGCCATGCCATCCATGCGACACAGACCGTTGTCATAGGTCCCCAACCAGAGGTCGCCCTGTGCGTCCGGTGTGATGCTCATCACCAGGTCACTGCACATGCCGTCCTTGCCGGTGAAGGTCACGAAGCGATCACCGAGATAGCGCAGCACACCCGCGCCATCCGTCCCGAACCAGAGGTTGCCCTCGCTGTCCTGGAAGGCGCACTGGATGTTGTCGTTCGGCATGCCTTGGTGTACCGTGAAGACCCGCATCCGATCCCGCTCGATCTTGTTCAACCCGAGTTTGGTGCCGACCCACAAGTGGTCCTGATCGTCCACCAACAAGCACCGGATATTGTTCTGCAACAAGCCGCTTTCCTCGTCGTATTCCTTGGTCGCGCCATTCTTCCCGATACGATAAACGCCACTGCCCAACGTGCCCACCCACCAATGGCCATCGGCGGCCTCCGCCAATGCACTGATGATCTTGGGCTCACTGTCGCCGACGATCACTTGCGCGCATTGCCCACTGCCACAGTGCAAGAGTCCGTTGCGCAAGCCCACGAGTAAGGATCCATCGCGAAGCATGAGCAACGACCGAACGTGTGTGGCCGTATCCGACGGATATCCATCCACCGCGTGCAGGCCGTTCACATCCCGGATGAACAAGCCCGCGCCGTCCGTGCCGATGTACAGGTCGCCGTTCGGCGCGCTTGCCAAGCCCAGGATCCGGGCATTGCGTCCATCATCCGGAAGGCGTTCACTGATCAACCCGGAGCCGATGGTGCGCACGAGGAAATTCCCAGCGCCCATCCACAACGTACCGTCCGTGTCACGGATCATCGCGCTCACTTGCGCATCCGGCAATCCTTCCTGCAGCGCTCGGTTCTGGAAGAACGTGCCGTCGAACCGACTGGCGCCGCCCAGTGTTCCGAACCAGAGGTAGCCGTCGCCATCCTGGGCGATGGCCCTCAGTTGGCTCTGGGCCAGACCATCCTTCGTGGTGAACTGGCGGAAGGCGTGTTGTTGCGCGTGTGCGATCACATGCAACATGCACGCGATCACCAACGCCCAAGCACCATGCGCGCTTCGACCCACGACCTAGAACGTGTTGATCAAGCCGAGAAAGTCCGGCAACCGACGGCGTGATACGGGGATCATGGTGCCATTGTCCAGGATGGCCATGTTGCCTTCGGTCCGGCTGAATCCCTTGAGGTGGGCGAGGTTGATGACGAAGGACTTGTGTACCCTGTAGAATCTCTTGGGATCAAGGTATTCCTCGAAGACCCGGATGTGCTTGCTGCTCACCGATCGTTTGCCATCAATGGTGAAGACGGTGGTGTAGCTGTCACTTGCCTCCAGATACAGGATCTCATCGAACTTGAGCAGAACAAGTCCATCACGACCGGGAATGGCCATGCGCGAATGCAACGGGGACGCCGGATCCTGCATCAACGCGGCGATCGCGGACGGTTGGCTTCCGCCCAATCGGGTGATCTCACGCATGAGTTTTCCAGCGGCGCGTTGCAACTCCTCAGGGTCGATCGGTTTCTCCAGATAGTCCAACGCATTCTGCTTGAATGCCTTCAATGCATACTCGTCATATGCCGTGGTGAAGACCACGGGAAGATCCAGTTCGGCAATGGAGGCCAACAACTGGAATCCGTCCTCGCCGGGCATCTTGATGTCCAGGAAGAGGGCATTGGGTTGAAGTTCGTCGATGAGCTTGCGGGCCTCCGCCGCGCTCCCTGCTTGTCCCATCACTTCCACTTCCGGACAATGCTTCTCCAGCATCAGTTGGAGGTTCTCCCGGGCGTCGGCTTCATCGTCCACGATCAATACGCGCAGCGACATGGTGTTCTGGTTTGGCGAAAAGATAACCGAAGGTCGGCGAGTGGAGGACCCGTACACAACGAACGGTCGGTTCCAACCGAAGAACGGTGTTCTACCCGAGCGCAGGGGGTGATCCATGATCCTTGATCACTTGTGCGTTCATTCATGGATGAGTGGTGAACCATACCGCTTGCTTTCTCCGAGCTACCGTTCCTCGTTCGTCCCTTTCATCACCGTTCATGTGGGGCTAGTTTGGTGGCACGAACACGAACAACCCCCTCGTTGCCATGAACACATCGATCACTTCCACGGCTCCGTGGATCTTCAACGACCAAGGGAGCTAAGCACCATTGGGTTTTGGTTTGGTGGTGGAGCCCGGTCGGCCTCAGGGTCGGTCGGGCTCGGTGTTTCCGGGAACCCCGGAGGGGGGAACACCGTTCAAGGGCCCATTGACCCGTCCTGAAAAAGGTTTACAGGTTTTGGTTGATGTCCGAAGATAGGTTTACAGTTGAGAGAACGTCCTGAACTGCGTTGACAGGTGTTCGCTTGAGGTAGT
>Ga0138256_10002692_pt1 | contig 18972 bp, 17 predicted proteins | sample KNB2016incub_MG_FD_105486 | JGI IMG/M metagenome (GOLD analysis project Ga0138256, IMG submission 105486) | Active sludge microbial communities from wastewater in Klosterneuburg, Austria - KNB2014incub_MG | ecosystem: Engineered > WWTP > Activated sludge > Unclassified | place: Austria... | reverse complement strand
GTCGTCGGGCAGGATCAGGCCAGAGGACGTCTCAACGTGCGGCGCGTAGACCACGGCGGGCCGTTCGGCACGAATGGTGGCCACCACCTCGGCGATCGGCGCCGGTGCAAACGCTTCTTGTGCGCCGGGGCGGGCGCGGCGGGCCTTGAGCACGATTTCCTGCGCCGGGATGCGGCCCATCTCGTGAATCTGCGTCCAGCGGTAGCTGAACCAGCCGTTGCGGAGGACCAGCACCTTGCGGTCATGCGCGAACTGTCGTGCCACCGCTTCCATGCCGAAGCTGCCGCTGCCCGGGATCACGGCCACCGAGTGTGCCGCATAGACCTCTTTCAGCATCGCCGAGATGTCGCGCATCACGCCCTGGAACTTCTGCGACATGTGGTTGAGCGCGCGGTCGGTGTAGACGACCGAAAATTCGAGCAGACCGTCAGGGTCGACGTCGGGCAGCAGGCCGGGCATGGGGTCTCCAGTTCAGCGCGAAAAAGTCGTGAGGGAGCTTAGCACCCTGTCGCCGACCGCGCTGGCGGGCAGGGTTCGGCTGCAATCAGGCGAGGGTGGCGCGTGGCATCAGGTTCAGCGCTGCGTACTGCAGCAGCATGATGGTCTTGGCGTCTCGAATGCGGCCGTCAGCCACCATCGCCAGCGCATCGTCGAAGGGCAGTTCCAGCACCTCGATGTCCTCGCCTTCGTGCGCCAACCCGCCGCCATCGCCGATGCGGTCGTGGTGGTCGTATTCGGCCACGTAGCAGTGCACGCGTTCGGTCAGCGAGCCGGGGCTCATGAAGGCATCGAACACGGCGCGTGGTCGGCGCACCCGAAAGCCGACCTCCTGTTCGGCCTCGGCGCGGATGCAGTCCTCGGGCGACAGTTCGTCCAGCAGCCCAGCCGGCACCTCGATCAGCAACTCGTCGTTGCCATTCAGAAAGGTCGCGTAGCGGAGCTGGCGCACCAGCACCACGCTGCGCCGCTGCGGGTCGTACAGCAGGATGGCCGCGCCGTCACCATGGTCGACCGTCTCGCGCTGCAGTTCCTGCCAGCGGCCGTCGCTGCGCTGCCAGTCGAGCGTGGTGTTGTTCAGCCGGGTCCAGTGATCGGTTCGCTTCTCGACGGACTTCACGCGAATGCGGTGGGCGATCGACATCGGGTTGGTGGTTTGGTGAGTTGGGGCCGGCCCCAAGCGTAGCCCAGGCCGGTGGCCACGGTCAGGGCCAGGCAGGAACGACAAGGCCCCGCCGAAGCGGGGCCCTGCAGCAACAGGCGGCGATTGCGGTATCAGCCGCGATGCGCGCGCTTGGCGATGATGACCACCTGCTGCGCCACCGTGCCGCGGTCGGCGTGGGCCAGCAGCTGTTCCGGGGCCGGCGAGGTGGCCAGCTGGTTGATGCTGCCCATCAGCACCAGGGTGACGAGGGCGGCCAGGCTGAAAGCGGAAACGCGGGTCTCGAGGCGATGGTTCATGGTGTGCTCCTTGCTGCGGTTCGGTGATTCGATGGCTGGACTTTAGGCAGCCGGCCGGTGTGTCGAAACCCTGGCGCGACGAAGCGCCGATGTCGTGAGACGAATTGCCCCCGAGGCTGACGAGTCGCTGGTGCCCGGTGCGCCAAAGCGCGACGATGCGACCGTGCTCTGGGGCTTCGGCACCAGGACGGTGGCGCCCGCACCACGCCCGCGCTCAGAGCGTCTGGCGCTGGCTTTCTGACGGGATCACTGCGCGCTGGGCTCTGGCAAGCGCGGCGCCGATCAGCAGTGCACAGGCCGACAGGCCCAGCCCCGCACGCAGGCCACCGGGGCCGTCCGCCAGCACACCCACCACGCCGGGGCCGATGATCTGGCCGACCGCAAAGATGATGGTGAAGGTGCTGACCCCCGCCGGCCATTGCTCTTGCGGCAGATTGTGGCGAACCAGCGCCGTCGTGGCCGCCACCACCGACAGGAAGACAGCGCCGAAGATCGACCCCGACACATAGGCCGCCACGGGGCTTGCCCACAACACGGGCAGCGCGGTCGCCAGCGCCAGCAACAAGCTCAGACGCGCCAGCGGGCGACCGTCAGGGTGGCGCTGCAGCAGCCCGGCCCACAGAAACGGGGATATCGCCACGCCGATGCCCAGCACGGCGAAGAACGCGGTGGCCGCGTGTGCCGGCAGCGCCTGCTCGCGCAGGAAGGTGACGATGAACGTCATGTATCCGATGTAGCCCAGCCCGAACATGAAGTACGCGGCCAGCGCGAAGGCGAAGGGCCTCGGATCGAAGCGGGCCTTGCCGGCGCCTGGCACCGGCTGTGGTGGCGTCGGGCGCAAGCGCCAGGCCATCACTGCGGCGGCGGCGAGCGACACCATGCCGAGCACCTGCCATGCCGACGCCCAGTGCATCGCGTGCGTACCGGGTGGCGCCACGATCAGCGCGCTGGCCACGATGCCCCAGCCTGTGCCCCCGTAGTAAAGACCCAGCACCAGACCGGGGTTGATGCCGCTGCCGGGTGGGCCGCGCAGGCTCAGCCGCGCGGCCATCAGCCCGCCACTCACGAAGATGACGGCGCTGATCGCACCCGATGCCACGCGCAATGCGTAGAGTTCGGTTTCCCCTCGGGTGAGGCCGTGCAGCATCAGCAGCAGGCCCACTGCGACCGTGCCTGCAATGCAGGCCGTGCGCGCGCCGACCCTGGCCATGAGCCAAGGTGCAGCCAGCGCCCCGGCAAGATAGCCTGCCGCGTTGGCCGTACCCATCGCACCGGCGGTGAAGTAGCTCCAGCCGAGGTCGGCACGCATCGGCGGCAACAGCAATGCATACGAGAAGCGGGCCAGCCCGAGCGACACCGCCGCGCCCAGCGCCAGTGCCAGTGCCGAGGTCAGGATGTCCCGTGCGGCGCGATCGATCACCGCATGCGCCGATGCAGCGCTGTCTGCCTTGATGGGCTTTCGCCACGTGCCAACAACGCATCTACGCCGCGGTGCATTTCAGCGGCCCGGTGGCACGGACGGCCGTGGTTCCTGGGCCAGCTGTCGCAAGCAGTGCAGGCACAGGCAGCCGTCGTACTGGGCCTGCAGCTGGCGCAGCTGTTCGGGCGCCAGCACCGGCGCCGTGCAGGCGCAGGGCGTGGCGTCGTCGACACCGCAGTGAAAGGCGCCGCCGCAACGCGGGCACGCGGCATTCGGCGCCAGCGGCGCGGTCACGGGGTGAACAGGCCCCGGTGTTGCTCGCGCAGCAGGTTCTTCTGCACCTTGCCCATCGCATTGCGCGGCAGCTCGGTCTCGATGAACACCGACTTGGGCACCTTGAAGTTGGCGATCTGGCCCTTCAGGGCTGCGGTCAGCGCCGTGCCGTCCAGCGTGGCAGCGGGCTTGGGCACGACGATGGCGACCACGGCCTCGCCGAAATCGGGATGCGGCACGCCGACCACCGCGCTCTCGGCCACGCCGGGCATGTCGTTCAGGTAACCCTCGATCTCGGCCGGGTAGACGTTGTAGCCGCCGCTGATGATCAGATCCTTGCTGCGTCCGACGATGGTGACGTAGCCGTCGGCGTCGACGCGGCCGACGTCGCCGGTCTTGAACCAGAGGTCGGCCGTGAACTCGTCGGCGGTCTTCTCGGGCATGCGCCAGTAGCCCTTGAAGACGTTCGGGCCCTTGACCTCGATGCCGCCAATATCGCCGCTGGCCACCGGGGCGCCCTTGTCGTCGCGCACGCGCAGGCCCACGCCCGGCAGCGGGAAACCGACCGTGCCGCCGCGGCGGGCGCTAACCGGCTGGTAGGGGTTGGAGGTCAGCATTGCCGTCTCGCTCATGCCGTAGCGCTCGAGGATGGTGTGGCCGCTGCGAACCTGCCAGTCGTTGAAGGTTTCCAGCAGCAGCGGCGCTGACCCGCTGATGAACAGCCGCATGTTCGCGCAGACCTGTGGCGTGAGCCCCGGGTCGGCCAGCATGCGCACGTACAGCGTGGGCACGCCCATGAAGACCGTGGCCTCGGCCAGACGGGCAATCACGCCCCTGGCGTCGAAGCGGCTGAACCAGATCATGCGGCTGCCGTTGAGCAGCGCACCGTGCGTGGCGACGAACAGCCCGTGCACATGGAAGATGGGCAAGGCGTGGATCAGCACATCGTCTTTCGCCCAGCCCCAGTAGTCTTTCAGCACCTGCGCGTTCGACAGCAGGTTGCCATGCGTCAGCATCGCGCCCTTGCTGCGCCCGGTGGTGCCGCTGGTGTAGAGGATGGCGGCCAGGTCGTCACTGCTGCGGCGCACCGTCTCGTGCTGGTCGCCATGAAATGCCGCGCGTTCGAGCAGGCTGCCGCGGCGGTCGTCGTCGAGCGTGAAGACATGCCGGGTTCCGGCCTTGAACGCCAGCTTGCTGATCCAGCCGAAGTTGCGGCCACTGCACACCACCACGGCCGGCTCGGCGTTGCCGATGAAGTACTCGATCTCGGCGGCCTGGTAGGCGTTGTTCAGCGGCAGGTAGACATGGCCGGCGCGCAAGACGGCCAGGTAGAGCATCAGCGCCTCGACGCTCTTTTCCACCTGCACGGCAATGCGTGACTGCGCGGGCAGCTTCAGGCTGGCCAGCAGGTTGGCGATCATCGCGGTGCCGCGGTCGAGGTCGCGCCAGCGGTAATGCAGCGGCGTGGCCGTGTCGGCGGTCTCGATGGCGATCTGGTCAAGGTCGGCCGGGAAGGCCGAACGAAGGGCGGTGTAGAGGTTTTGCGAGCTCACGGATGCATTCTGACGCGTCACAACAGGCTGGCGAGCTGCCGCGAATGGGCCACCTCGCCGAGGACGAAGTTTTCATGGTGCAGCTCGACCTTCTTCAGATCGTAGAGGTAGTTCACCATCAGGCCAAAGGATTGGCGCAGGCCCTTTTCGGACAGGTCGCCCAGCGGGTTCAGGCGCTCGAGCCGGGCGCCGTTGTCGAGGTGAAAGCGGGCCACCGGGTCACCCAGCGTGGTGGGTGAGACCTGCGTCAGGTAAATCGCTGCCAGGCGCTGCAGGGCCTGTGCTGCGTCGGCGGGCAGCCGCTGCAGGCTGGCCTTGTCGCTCAGCCGCTCGAGCTTGCCGTCGCAAGCGGCCAGCAGTGTCTGCTGCGCCTCGGCCAGGCGCTGCGCACGCACACGCGACAGGCTTTCACAGGGTGCGCCCGCACGCAGCCAACGCGCCAGGCCGGGCAGCGGCGACAAGGTGCAGAAGGTCCTGAGTTGCGGCAGCTCGCGCTTGAGCTCGTCGGCCACGCGCTTGATCAGGAAGTTGCCCAGCGACACGCCGCGCAGCCCCGGCTGGCAGTTGCTGATCGAGTAGAAGGTCGCCGTGCGCAGGCTGCGCTCGGGCGGCTGCGTTGCCGTCTTGTCGATCAGTGGCGCGATGGCCGCCGGCATGTCGGGCAGCAGCGCCACCTCGACGAAGATCAGCGGCTCGTCGGGCAGCTGCGGGTGAAAGAAGGCGAAGCAGCGGCGATCGGGTTGCAGGCGGCGCCGCAGATCATCCCAGCCGTCGATGGTGTGCACGGCCTCGTGCTGGATCAGCTGTTCGAGCAGATGCGCCGGCGAACGCCAGTCGACGCGCTGCAGCTGCAGGAAGCCGGGGTTGAACCAGCTGCCCAGCAGGTGCAGGAAGTCGGCTTCCACGGCAGCCAGCTCGGGCTGCGCGCCCAGCCGGCCCAGCAGCGCACGCCGCATGGCCACGATGTCGGCGGTGCCACCGGGCAGTCGGTTGATACGGCGCAGCAGCTCTTGCCGCGGCGGCTCGGCGTCGCGCAGCACCTGCTGCAGTTGCGCCGCGCCGGGCGACTGCGCATAGGCTTGCGCGCTGGCCAGCAGCGCCGCCGGGTCGGGGCTGAAGTCGCTGGCCAGGTGGCCGAAGAAGGCACCGCGCGCGTCGTCGGGCAGCGCACGGAAGCCGGCCACGAGGTCGCGCGCGATGCTCACGCTGTTGGCTTCGCCGCGCTCGGACAGCAACCGGTTACACAGGACCAGCAGGCGCCGCAGGTAGCGGTTGCTGCCCGGTCGGCGCGTCGTGTCTTTGACCGCTTCGAACATGCATCGACCCCGAAGGCTCAACCCATCAGCTGGGTCGGCAGCCAGGTGGCCAGGCCCGGAAACACGCACAGGATCAGGATCGCCACCACCATGCAGCCCATGAAGGGCAGCGCGCCCTTCAGGATGGTGGGCAGCCGCACGTCGGGCGTGATGCCGTTGATGACGAACAGGTTCAGACCCACCGGCGGCGTGATCAGCCCGAGCTCCATGTTGATGGTGAGCACGACGCCGAACCAGATCGGGTCGAAGCCGGCGGCATTGATCACCGGCATCAGGATCGGTGTGGTCATCAGGATGATGGCCGCCGGCGGCAGGAACATGCCCGCCACCAGCAGCAGCAGGTTGATGGCGGCCATCACCAGCCAGCGGTTGACCTGCATCTCGCCGATGGCCTGTGCCACGCTCTGCGTGACCTGAAGCGACGACATCATGTAGCCGAACAGGATCGAGGTGCCGATGATCATCATCAGCATGCCCGATTCGCGCAGGCCGTCGCGCAGGATGGCCCACAGGTCCATCGGCCGCCACACGCGGTAGATCACGACCACCATCAGCAGGCACAGCATCGCGCCGACACCGGCAGCCTCTGACGGCGTGGCAATGCCGCCGTACAGTGCATAGACCACGCCGGCGATGACGGCCATGAAGGGCAGCAGCTTGGGCAGCAATTCGAGCTTTTCCGCCAGCGTGTAGACGCGGTCTTCGTCGATCAGCCGCGTGCCGCGTTTCCAGCTGAGAAACATCGCCCAGGCCATGAACAGCCCGGTGAGCATCAGACCCGGAATGATGCCGGCGATGAAGAGCCGGCCGATCGAGGTCTCGGACGCGATGCCGTACAGGATCATCGTGATGCTGGGCGGAATCAGGATGCCCAGCGTGCCGCCGGCGGCGATGGCCCCGGTGGCCAGGTCGGCGTCGTAGCCGCGCTTGCGCATCTCGGGGATGCCCATCTTGCCGATCGCCGCGCAGGTGGCGGGCGATGAACCGGTGAGCGCCGAAAACAGCGCGCAGGCGCCGATGTTGCTGATCACCAGCGACCCCGGCACCTTGTGCAGCCAGCGTGCCAGCGCCTCGTACAGGTCGGACCCGGCTCGTGACGACGCCACCGCGGCGCCCATGATGATGAACATCGGCAGCGACACCAGCGTGAAGTCGCTCAGCCCTGCGAACACCGTCTCGGGAACGAAATGGACGCTGTTCCAGCCGTCGAACACGAGCATGAAGGCCAGCGCCACCGCACCCATGCCGAACGCGATGGGCAGCCCGGTGGCCAGCACCGCCACGGTGACGACGAAGATCAGCAGTCCGACCTGCAGCGGCGTCACAGGCGATCGTCCGGTGACAGGCCGAAGGGCAGCTCGATCTGGCGGTGCACCAGCCACAACTGCGCCACGCATTGCAGGCACAGCAGTGCCAGCCCGGCCGGCAGCGCCAGGGTGGCGATCCACATGCGGGCGCGCCAGATCGAAGGCGTGGTCTGGCCGCTGGTCCAGGCCTCGACCCACCAGGGCACGGCGGCGTACAGAAAAGCCAGGCAGAAGGCCAGCATCACCAGGTGGCCCGCCATGTGCAGCCAGCGCCGCGCCGGCGTGGCCAGCATCAGCGGCAACACATCGACCGCCACATGGCCGCGCGTGAGCAGGATGTAGGGTGCACCTAGAAAGGTGGCGGCCACCAGCGCGAAGGTGACGAACTCGGTCTGCCAGATCGATGACTGGCCGAGCACCGCACGCACGAAGACCATCTGGCAGATCACGCCGACCGAGAGCAGGATCAGCCCGGCCGAGAAGACCCCGAAGGCGCGCGACAGGGCCTGCACGGCCACCACCCAGGCGGGCAGCGGCCGCGCTTCACTTGACACTCAGCGCCTTCTCGATCAGCTCCTTGCCGCCGGGCACCTTCTCGGCGAACACCTTGTACGAGGTCTTCTGTGCCACTGCGCGCCAGGCGGCTGCCTCGGCGTCGGTCATCTCGACCACCTCGACGTTGGCCTTCTTGAAGACATCCACCATCTTGTCATCGAGCTTCTTCGATTCGGCCGTGAAATAGACCTCGGCCTTCTTCGACGCTGCCATCAGCGCCTTCTTTTGTGCGTCGTTGAGCTTGTCCCAGCTTTTCATCGAGATCAGCACCGGCTCGTACATGAACCACAGCGCGTTGTCGCCAGGTGCCGTCACGCACTTGAGCTGTTCGTACAGCCGGAACGACACGAAGCTGCCCGTGGAGGTGTCGGTGCCCTGGGCCACGCCCTGCTGCAGTGCGTTGTAGACCTCGTTGGACGGGATCGACACGATCGACGCGCCGGCGCCGGCCCACATCTGCGCAAAGGTGGCGCCGGCCGAACGCACCTTCAGGCCGGCGGCGTCCTCGGGCTTGCGGATGCACTTTTCCTTGCCGCCGAAGGCGCCCGCCAGCCAGGCATCGGCCAGCACCTTGGCGCCGCCTTTCTCGATGATGGCCTTGACGTCCTGCATGAAGGGCGACGCGTTGATGCGTTCGGCATGGGCGTGGCTCTTCACCAGGCCGGGCATCAGCGTGGCACCGAACTGCGGGTGAAAGCCCGACGCGTAGTCGAGCGGGAACGAAGCCATGTCGATCTGGCCGGTGAGCATGGCCTTCCATTGCTCTTGCGCCTTCACCAGGCTCGAGCCCGGAAAGACCTTGATGTCCAGCCCCACCTTGGCCGCTGCGACTTCACGCGCGATCAGCTGCACCATCTCGTCGCGCACGTCACCCTTGCCGCCGGGGAACTGGTGCGACGCCTTCAGCGTGATGGTCTGGGCCAGTGCCGGCGTCAGCGGCAGTGCGGCCAGCAGCAGGGCTGACGCGGCACCCGCCAGGATGTGACGGACGGGATTGGGGTTGATACTTCGGGTCATGGGGGTCTCCGGGTGTGGGCACAAGCGGCCCTGTGGCGTGGCCAACACTCTAAGGAGAAAGTAGGGGGGTGTCCTGCTAGTGGATACCAGCATGCGGGCCTGTGGTCGCTGTCGCACGGGCGGCAGGCTGTCGTGCGGCAGATCATGGCGCGACGGCCTTAGAGTGTGTGTCCATGGCTGCCGCCGACTCTCCGCTGCCGCTCGACACCGACCAGGTGCTCAAGCTGGCGGCGCAATCGATGTTCGACACCTTTGCGCGGTCGGCGATGGGCACGATGGTGGTCGACCGCGAACATCGCATCGTCTGGATCAGCGAAGGCTACAAGAACTTCCTGCCGGCATTGGGCTTCAGAGCGAGAGCGACTTCGTCGGCAAGCGCGTCGAAGAGGTGGTGCCCAACACGCTGATGGCCCACGTGATCGACACCGGCCAGCCGATCCTGGTCGACCTGCTGAGCAACCATGCCGGCACCTTCCTGGTCAGCCGGCTGCCGCTGCGAAACGCGCAGGGCGAAGTCATCGGTGCCTTCGGCATGGTGCTGCTCGATCACCCCGAGACCACGATGCAGCCGCTGATGCAGAAGTTCAGCCGGCTGCAGGCTGAGCTGGACAGCGCGCGCCGCCAGCTGGCCGAGCAACGGCGCACCAAGTACACCATCGCCAGTTTCATTGGCAGCAGCGCCGCAGCGCTGGAGGTCAAGCGGCAGGCGCGGCGCGTGGCACAGACCGATTCCACCGTGCTGTTGCAAGGCGAAACCGGCACCGGCAAAGAGCTGCTGGCGCATGCCATCCACGCGGCCAGCCGGCGCGCCGCACGGCCCTTCGTCGGCATCAACATTGCCGCCGTGCCCGACACCCTGCTCGAGGCCGAATTCTTCGGTGTCGCACCCGGCGCCTACACCGGCGCCGACCGCAAGGGCCGCGACGGCAAGTTCAAGGTCGCTGATGGCGGCACGCTGTTCCTCGACGAGATCGGCGACATGCCGCTGCCGCTGCAGAGCAAGCTGCTGCGCGCGCTGCAGGAGCAGGAGATCGAGCCGCTGGGCAGCAACCAGGTCGTGCGTGTGGACGTGCGCATCGTCGCGGCTACCAGCCGAGACCTGGCGGCGATGATGGCCGCGGGCGAGTTCCGCGCCGACCTGTACTACCGACTCAACGTGCTGCCCATCCAGGTGCCGCCACTGCGCGACCGCTTGCCCGACCTGGAGGCGCTGGTCGAGGCGCTGGCCGAGGACATCGCGCGCCGCAGCGGCATGCCGCACAAGGACCTGTCGACCGAGGCGCTGGACCTGCTGTCGGCGCAGCCCTGGCCGGGCAACATCCGCGAGTTGCGCAACGTGATCGAACAGGCCACCTTGATGACCGACGACGCGCAGCTCGGGCCCGCGCACTTTGCCGAAGCGCTGCGACTGGCGCCGGGCAGCGTGCAGCCGCCGAGCCCTGCGCCGCTGTCGGCGGTGCCGCTGGCGCCGAACCATTCAGGCAGCGCAGCAGCCACAGGCGCACCGGCGTTGCTGCGGCCGCTGCAGCAGCAGCTCGACGAGCTGGCCATCGCGGCCATCGCGGCCGCGCTGAAGTCCACCGGCGGCAACCGTTTGGCCGCGGCCAAGCTGCTGAAGATGTCGCGCGCCGCGCTCTACGACCGCCTGGCCCGTCATCCCGAACTGGTCTGAAATCAAGCCAATCGTCAGGGCTGCCCCTAGGCCTGACGCGGCCGCAAGCCGCACGATTTGCGCTAGTCTCGCCCGCGCCTTCAGCCTTGCACCGCGGTCGGGTCACAAGCTCGAGCGCACGCGGTAACGCCAACCATGATCGACAGTCTCGCGGCATCGCCGCAACCCTTGCTCCGTGTCCTGGCATCGACGGCAAGCGGCCGTCAGGAGTTGCGTGATCCGAAGTCAGGGCTGAGCCTGCCGCAGCGCTGGTTGCTGGGGCATCTGGACGGCCAATCCAGCCTGGGCGAACTGGCGGCCTTGCCCGGCAGCCCGAGCGCGGACCGCTTGCCACGCGACGCGGCAAGATTGGCCGGCATGGGCCTTGCCGAGGACCTGGGCGAGCCCGGTCCACTGACCCCGGACTTTGCGCCCAGCACCCAACAGGCCGAGTTCGACCTGTCGCCGCCACTGCAGACCGACAGCGGGCGCATGCCGGCAGAGCCCCAGGCCGGTCGCCGTCGGCCCGTGGCCGCCATCGCCGGGCTGGGCCTGCTGCTGACGGGCGCCGGCCTGGTCTACCTGCTCACGGGGCCAGGCCAGTCGAGCGCGGTGGCGCAACGCACCGAGCCGGCGTCGGTCGTGGGCGTGGCTTCGCTGGCTTCGACGCCAGCGGGCACGCCGGTCACATCGGATGCTTCGGGCGTGCCGACCACGGCGGTGGCGCCGCCCGCAACATCCGCAACGGTGCTGGTCGCGGCGCCTGCACCGGCGCCAGCTGCGGCAGAAGTGGCGGCGCCGGCGGCGCCCAAGCCCCTGCCGATGCAGCCCTCTCGGCCCGAGACGGCCACCACGGCGCTGCGCAGCAGCGCCAGCCCTGCTCCGTCGCTGGCTCCGCGCGAAGCGCCAGCAGCAGCCGCCGTGACACGCAGCGCCATCCCGGCGCCGACGCCGCCGGCCTTGGTCAACGTGGCGCCACCTGCCGCTGCCCCGCAAACGTCGACTGCTGCACCGACTGTCGTGCCAACTGCCGTGCCGACCGCTGCGTCAACCGCCGCGCCGCGCAGCATCGCGCCGCAGCCGGCGTCTGCGCCAGCGGCCTTGCCTGCACCTTTGCCAACGGCCACGGGTGCGGCCAGCCCGCCGCCAGCCCCCACGCCGGTCTCCATACTGGCGCTGGCACCTGCGGCCGCCCAGGCCCCGTCTGAGGCGCCCGCGCTGCGGCCGCTGAGCACGATCGCGCCGGTGTTCCCGCGCGAAGGCCTGGGCTCGCGTCCGGTGCTGCTGCAGGCGCGGCTGAGCATCGCGCCCAATGGCACCGTCAGCCAGGTCAGCTTCGTCGCGGCCAGTGTCATCAACCGGCCCTTCGAACGCGCCGCGCGCACGGCCCTGCTGCAATGGCGATTCCCTGAAGGCAGTGGCGAGCGCATTTACCTGCAGCAGATGCGCTTCAGCGAGGAGTAGTCGTCGGTTGAATGCCTGTATTCCGGGCAGTTTCCGACAATATGCCTAAATATCAGACAGAACTGAATGTCTGAGTTTCGAGCACTCGACCGTCAAAGGCGTTGATCACCGGTTGCGAGCACAGCGATTGACTGGCGATTGGGCATTCAAGATCAGGGTTTGCACTGATTTGGTGCTTGATCGGTGCTTTCTGGCATGTGCATTGCAATAACTTCGATCTGTCGCCATTGGCGCCATCGAACCCAGCCAGGAGTTGCCCGCATGAACCGTCGTCCATTCACTTTTGCCCTGATGGCCACCGCACTGGCCGCCGGACTGGCCGTAGCGCCTGCCGCGCAGGCCCAGTCCAAGGGCGAGGTGCGCATCGCGCTGATCGCCAGCAAGACCGGCGCGTTGGAAGCCTACGCCAAGCAGACCATCATCGGCTTCAATATGGGCCTGCAGTACGCCACCGGCGGCACGATGATGGTGGCTGGCAAGAAGCTGGTGGTGATCGAGAAGGACGACCAGGGCAAGCCTGACGTGGGCAAGGCCGCACTGGCCGCCGCCTATGCCGACGACAAGGTCGACATCGCCGTTGGCCCCACCGCCAGCCCGGTGGCGCTGGCCATGTTGCCGGTGGCCGAGGAGTACAAGAAGATCCTGCTCGTCGAGCCGGCCGTGGCCGACAGCATCACCGGCGATAAGTGGAACAAGTACATCTTTCGCACCGGCCGCAACAGCAGCCAGGACGCCGCGGCCAATGCCGCCGCGCTGGACCAGCCGGGCAACGTGATCGCGGTGCTGGCCAATGACAACGCCTTCGGCCGTGACGGTGTGAAGGCGGCCAAGCAGTTCACCAATAAGGCCAAGATCGTCCACGAGGAATACCTGCCCGTGGGTACGACCGACTTCACCGCCGGCCTGCAGCGCATCATCGACGCGCTGAAGAACCAGCCCGGCAAGAAGTACATCTCGGTGGGCTGGTCGGGCGCACCGACGCCCTTCAGCAAGATCGCCGATCTGGAACTGGAAAAGCGCTACGGCATCAAGCTGGCCACCGGCGGCAACATCCTGCCGGCGATGGTGGCCTACAAGAGCTTTCCCGGCATGGAAGGCGCGCTGTACTACTACTTCGGCATCTCGAAGAACCCGGTCAACGAATGGCTGGTGGCCAACCACTACAGCAAGTACAAGGCACCGCCCGACTTCTTCACCGCCGGCGGCATGAGCGCAGCCATTGCGGTGGTCGAGGCGCTGAAGAAGACCGGCGGCGACACCAACACCAACAAGCTGATCGCCACCATGGAAGGCATGAGCTTCGAGACGCCCAAGGGCAAGATGAGCTTCCGCAAGGAAGATCACCAGGCGATGCAGGACATGTTCCATTTCCGCATCAAGAACGACCCGGCCTTCGCCTGGGGCGTGCCTGAGCTGGTGCGGGTGATTCCTGCATCTGAGATGAACATCCCCATTCGCAACAAGCGCTAAGAGGGCCCACCCCCGAAGCGGCTGCACCGCCTCCCCCTCAAGGGGGCGACGCCAGCGGACCGGCCAAGCCGGATCCGCGGCGTCCGCTCGATCGCGCCTGCACATGCTCGAGACAAGAAACCTCACCATCCGATTCGGCGGCCATGTCGCGGTCGACCATGTGTCGTGCGCGTTCGCGCCCGGCACGCTGACCTCGATCGTGGGGCCCAATGGCGCGGGCAAGACGACCTACTTCAACCTGATCTCGGGCCAGCTGCCGGCGGCTGAAGGCACGGTCACGCTCGCCGGCGAAGACATCACCCACTTGCCGGCGCCGCTGCGCACGCGGCGCGGTCTGGGTCGTGCCTTCCAGTTGACGCAGCTGTTCCCCAACCTGTCGGTGCACGAGAACGTGCGTCTGGCCATCCAGGCTCGTCAGGCCGGACGCGGCCACGGCGCGCTGGACATGTGGCGCGTGTGGCTGGACCACAAGGACTGGATCGACGAGGCTTCGCAGATCCTGTCGCAAGTGCGCCTGGCCGACCGCGCCCAGGCCGTGGCCAGCAGCCTGCCGCATGGCGACCAGCGCAAGCTGGAGGTGGCGCTGCTGATCGCGCTCGACCCCAAGGTCTTCATGTTCGACGAGCCCACCGCCGGCATGAGCGTCGACGAGGTACCGGTGGTGCTGGATCTGATCCGCCAGCTGAAGAGCCGCAAGGATGTGGTGATCCTGCTGGTCGAGCACAAGATGGACGTGGTGCGCGAACTGTCGGACCGCATCATCGTGCTCAACAACGGGCAGCTGGTGGCCGATGGCGAGCCGGCAACGGTGATCGCGTCGCCCGTCGTTCAACAGGCCTACCTGGGCATGGCGGCGGAAGAAGAGACATGAATCCGGCCCCCCTGCTGCAACTGCGCGGTGTGCACACGCACATCGGCGCGTACCACATCCTGCACGGCGTGGACCTGGTGGTGCCCGAAGGTGAGGTGACGACGCTGCTGGGCCGCAACGGCGCCGGCAAGACGACCACGCTGCGCACCATCATGGGCCTGTGGCGCGCCTCGCAAGGTGATCTGCAGTTCCGTGGCCAGAGCCTGCAGCCGTTGACCACGCCCGACATCGCCGCGCTGGGCATCGCCTACGTGCCCGAGAACATGGGCATCTTCAGCGACCTGACGGTGAAAGAGAACATGCTGCTGGCCGCCCGCGCTGCGCGCCACGCCGACGCCATCGACCGCGACCGGCTGCAATGGATCTTCGGCCTGTTTCCGGCGCTGCAGAAGTTCTGGCTGTATCCGGCGGGCAAGCTGTCCGGCGGCCAGAAGCAGATGCTGGCGGTGGCTCGTGCGATTTGCGAACCGCGCGACCTGATCCTGATCGACGAGCCGAGCAAGGGCCTGGCGCCGTCGATCATCCAGAACCTGATCACTGCGTTGCGCGAGCTCAAGCGCCAGCGCACGACGATCTTGCTGGTCGAGCAGAACTTCATGATGGCCAAGGCGCTGGGTGACACGGTAGCCGTGATGGACGATGGCCGCGTCGTGCACAGCGGGGCCATGGCCGAACTGGCCGCCGACGATCACTTGCAGCAGCGGCTGCTGGGCCTGTCACTGGGAGCCCATCAATGAACCCGACCGAGCTGCGGGCCGCGCTGCCGCGCGCGGCGTTCGACTGGAAACCGCTGGCGCTGCTGGCCGCGGTGATGCTGCTGGCCGTGCCGGCCATCGGCAGCGGCAGCACCTGGGTCACGCTCACCGTGGCCGGGCTGGCGATGGGCTTCATCGTCTTCGTCATCGCGTCCGGCCTGACCCTGGTGTTCGGCCTGATGGACGTGCTGAACTTCGGCCACGGCGTCTTCATCGCACTGGGCGCCTTCATGGCCACCTCGGTGATGGGCGGCCTGGCCGGCTTCTCGGCGCAGGGCGGCTGGCAGAGTCTGGTGGTGGTGTTCGCCGCCATGCTGGTGGCGATGGCCGTTGCCGGCGCGCTGGGCTGGGCCTTCGAGCGCGTGATCGTGCGTCCGGTCTACGGCCTGCACCTGAAGCAGATCCTGATCACGATGGGCGGCATGATCGTCGGCGAAGAGATCATCAAGGTCATCTGGGGCCCGCTGCAGATCGCGCTGCCGCTGCCCGACATCCTGCGCGGCGCCTACCTGGTGGGTGACGCGGCGATCGAGAAGTACCGGTTGCTGGCCTCGGCGATCGGCGCTGTCGTCTTCATCGTGCTGGCCTGGACGCTGGCGCGCACCAAGATCGGCCTGCTGATCCGCGCCGGCGTGCAGGACCGCGAGATGGTCGAGTCGCTGGGCTATCGCATCCGCCGGCTGTTCGTCGGTGTCTTCGTCGCTGGTTCGGCGCTGGCTGGTCTGGGCGGCGTGATGTGGGCGCTGTACCAGCAAAGCGTGTCGGCGCAGATCGGCGCGCAGGTCAACGTGCTGCTGTTCATCGTCATCATCATCGGCGGCCTGGGCTCGACGCTGGGCTGCTTCATCGGCGCGCTGCTGGTCGGGCTGATGGCCAACTACACCGGCTACCTGGCGCCCAAGGTGGCGCTGTTCTCCAACATCGGCCTGATGATCGCGGTGCTGCTGTGGCGGCCGCAGGGTCTGTATCCGGTGACGAACCGATGAGCGCCGGCCGCGTTCTCGATCGGGTGCTGTCGCACGACCCCCCGCGCAGCCGCTGGCTGGTGCTGCTGCTGCTGCTCATCGTGGTGGGCCTGGCGGTGGCGCCGTTTGCCTTCCCGGGGGCGAAGGCGCTGTCGGTGGCGGCCAAGCTGCTGGTCTTCATCCTGCTGGTGGCCAGCTTCGATCTGCTGCTGGGCTACACCGGCATCGTCAGCTTTGCGCACACCATGTTCTACGGCATCGGCGCCTACGGCGTGGCGATCGCCAGCACGCGCATGGGCCCGGGCTGGACAGCCGTGCTGCTGGGCACGCTTGCCGCGCTGGCGGTGTCGCTCGTGCTGTCGCTGGTGATCGGGCTGTTCTCGCTGCGCGTGAAGGCAATCTTCTACGCCATGATCACGCTGGCCGTGGCCACCGCGTTCCAGACCCTGGCCTCGCAGCTGTCTGACTTCACCGGCGGCGAGGACGGGCTGACCTTCAAGGGCCCCGAGTGGCTGCAGCCCTCGTTCGAGCCTTTCGACGGCCCCATCCTGGGGCTGGACATCGATGGCAGGATCTTCACCTACTACCTGCTGTTCGTGGCCGTGCTGCTGCTCTTCCTGGCGCTGCTGCGCATCGTGAATTCACCCTTCGGGCGCGTGCTGCAGGCGATCCGCGAGAACGACTTTCGCGCCGAGGCGATCGGCTTTCGCACCGTCGTCTACCGCACCTGGAGCAACGTGCTGTCGGCGCTGTTCGCCTGCCTGGCTGGCGCGCTGCTGGCGCTGTGGCTGCGCTACGTCGGGCCCGACACCACGCTCTCTTTCGAGATCATGCTCGACATCCTGCTCATCGTCGTGATCGGCGGCATGGGCACGATGTACGGTGCGGTGGTCGGCGCCGCGCTGTTCGTGCTGGCGCAGAACTACCTGCAGGATCTGCTGAAGCTGGGTGCCGAGGCGCTGCAGGGCGTGCCGGTGCTGCCGCAGTTCGTCTCGCCCGACCGCTGGCTGCTGTGGCTGGGTGTGCTGTTCGTGCTCTCGGTCTACCACTTTCCCACCGGCGTCGTCGGCCGCCTGCGCGCCCGCGCGGTGCAGCTGCTGCAGCGCGCGGCCTGAACCATGACACCGCAATCGCGCTACCTCACCTGCGCAGGGCGTGAACTGCACGTCACCGAATGGGGGTCGGGCCATGCCGACGTGGTGGTGGCCTGGCACGGCCTGGCCCGCACCGGGCGCGACATGGACCACATCGCGGCGCTGCTGGCGCAGCGCTGGCGCGTGATCTGCCCCGACACCCTGGGTCGCGGCTACAGCCAGTGGAGCCCGGTACCTGCCGACGAGTACTGCCTGGACTTCTACGAACGTCAGGCGGTGTCGCTGCTCGATCAGCTGGGCGTGCGCGACTGCCTGTGGCTGGGCACTTCGATGGGCGGCGCCATCGGCTTGCGTGCGGCGGTCGGGGGCCTGCGTGGCCGCATCCACCGCCTGGTGCTCAACGACATCGGGCCCGAGCTGGCGGCACCCGCGGTCGACCGCATCCTCAGTTACGCCGGCAGTCCGCCGGCGTTTGCCACCATGCTCGAGCTGGAGCAGTACTTCCGCACCGTCTACAAGCCCTATGGCTGGCTGAGCGATGCGATGTGGCGCACGCTGACCGAAAGCTCGATGCGCCGTTTGCCCGATGGCCGCGTCACGCCGCACTACGACCCCGCGATGGTGCAGCAGTTCGTCCACCATCCCGACGACTATCTGCAGTGGGACGCCTGGGACGCGCTGAGCATCCCGGTGCTGTGCCTGCGCGGCGAAACCTCGGACCTGCTGCTGCCCGACGTGGCCGACGCGATGCGCACGCGCGGCCCGCGCGCGCTGGTGGCCACCATTCCGGGCTGTGGCCATGCGCCGGCGCTCAACGTGCCCGAGCAGACCGCCCTGGTCGAGCGTTTCCTGGCCGCCTGAAGTTGAACGTTCCTGCCCGTCGACACGACAAGGAGATCACACGATGACAACCAAGACCTGGATGCACCGAGGCGCTGCGCTGCTGGCGCTGCTGGCGGCTGCCATCGCGCAGGCGGCCGGCACGGTCGGCACCACTTTTCCGGCTGACTTTCCGGTCATCGAGGATGCCTCGCTGGGCAAACCGGTGATCGGCTTCGGCGCCGCCGGTGCGGTCACGCGAACGCCGGTGATCTTTCTGCACGGCAACAACGACGTGCCCTACGCCACGCCCTGCAGCGCGACCAACGGCAAGGTCCAGGGCCTGGCCCAGCACCTGGCCGACAACGGCTACAGCACGAGCGAACTCTGGGGCCTGGGATACCAGGGCGACCAGTGCGATCTGGCGGCCGACAACACGCGGCGCTCGGGCATCGCCCACACCAACCAGGCCAACGTGCCCGACCTGCGCCGCTTCGTGCGCGCCGTGCTGGCCTACACCGGTTCCCGGCAGGTGGACATCGTGGCGCACAGCCTGGGCGTGACCCTGGCGCGCGAATGGATGCGCCAGGACGAGGCCGATCGCACCGTGCGCCGCCTGGTGGCGATCGACGGGCCCAATCACGGCATCGTCAACTGCAGCCCCTCGCCGCTGAACTACTTCCAGCTGCCGGCCTTCGGCGGCTTCACGCCGACCAGCGAGGTCTGCCAGGAACTGGGCGCGGCGGACACGCCCTTTCTCAAGCTGCTGAACGGCAAGCGCGGCTGGGACGAGATCGAATGGCTCACGCGGGTGCTGGTGATCCGCAATGCCGACACGAGCTTCGTCTACTTCGCGGCGCAGGACGGTTTCTTCACGCCGGTGCCGGCGATGGACAGCAACGGCCGTGCAGCCGACTTCTCGAAGAGTGCCGTGCTCAAGGGCGCCAGGCAGGTCGACCTGACCGGCCAGGGTGCCTACGACGC
>Ga0138256_10002691_pt1 | contig 18976 bp, 10 predicted proteins | sample KNB2016incub_MG_FD_105486 | JGI IMG/M metagenome (GOLD analysis project Ga0138256, IMG submission 105486) | Active sludge microbial communities from wastewater in Klosterneuburg, Austria - KNB2014incub_MG | ecosystem: Engineered > WWTP > Activated sludge > Unclassified | place: Austria... | reverse complement strand
CTGAATCCGGCACCAGCGTCGGCACCCAGGCCGTCACGCCGCTCCGCGCAAGAAACTCGGCCACCTGCAAAAGCCCATCCGCACCTGCTGAATTTACATCCACACCGACCGCCCCGTGAATATGCACGTCAATGAAACCGGGAATGGCCGCCGCACCTGCCATGTCCAGAGTTCCATCGTTTGGAGATTCAAAATCGATCCGCAGAACGCGGCCTTCGGAAATGGCGATCGCTGCGTGCCGGTCAATCGATTCGCGGCTGCTGATGCGAACATTTGAGATGATATATTCGTCCATAAGCCTATCCTATCAAGCAAAAATGCCCGCGTCGCTTCGCAACGCGGGCAAAATTCTCAATACCGGAAAACTAGAACAAGAACTTGATCCCGAATTGGAATGTTCTCGGATCCCTGACGCCTCCGATCACGCCAAATCCGCCAATAAAGCCGGTTGTCGGACTTTGCGTTCTTGCTGTACTCGCGGCCAATGCGGGCGCCGTGAAATTTACCTGGTTAAAAACATTGAACGATTCCGCTTTCAATTGAAGTTTATATCGTTCGCCCCACCGAATGTTCTTGGTCAGCGTCATATCCGATTTAAAGAGTGACGGCCCATTGATCGCACCACGCGGCGAGTTGCCCGGCACTGCCGGACCGGTAGCGGGAAATGTGGTCTGAACACAGGAAGTATTGAACCATTCATCTAGTGTATGCGGGGCATTTTCGTTTGGATCGCACAAAAGGTTTGGCCTTGCGCCGGCCGGCGAAGATCCAAAGTAGCCCAAGCCCGCCGGATCGTAAATACCTCCGCCGATCGTTAACGTGTATGGCAGTCCAGATTGATAAGACGTAATACCCGAGATCTGCCAGCCGCCGAGGACCTTGCCGGCAAAACCCTTCTGATCCTTAAAGAAAGGAAGCTCATAGATATAATTGAGCCTGAAAACGTGGCGTCGATCAAGTTGGGCACGGCCGTAGTCGCCCTTGATATCATATGTATTCATTGGCGCCGTTGAACGGTCGGTCTGATTGTCAGTCAAATTCTTGCCCCATGTATATGCCAATTGGATCTGGGAAGCCCCGGAGAACCGCTGCGTTGCCTGGAACTGAAGACTGTGATAATTCGAATTGAAGATCGGCTTGACCATCGCTATCGAACGATATCCGCGATAAGGCCTGATCTGATCTAGGACCTGTTCGTTTGCGACCATTCCGGCCCCGTTCCCGAATGCTATGGGATTGCCGTTTACGTCGCGCCCCTGACACGGGCCTGTCGTCGTCGAGGTCAATTGGCAAGTTTGAGTAAGGGCGTAACCTGCCGGGATGTTATTGATATCAACGACCCCGATCAAGTTGGTCCCTTTCGAACCATAGTAGCCAAGTGAAATAAAGGTTGACTTCGTCAAAAGATGCTGAACATCCAACGACCAATGCTGCATGTAAGGGTTCTTGTAATCGGTTGGAACGGCACGGATCAACGCCGGAACACCCGTAGCCACGGCCTGTGATACGGTTTGGCCGGCAGGGATCGGATTGCTCATAGTTCCGCCGGTGAATGTGACCGATTCCTGAAATACGCCTGAGTTTCCTAACTGCAGCTCGACGTTTCCAAGCAGTACCTGGTCATGATAGATCCCATACCCCGTTCTGACGACAGTACGGCCTTTTCCGGTGATATCCCATGCTAGGCCGAAACGCGGCCCGAAATTATCGTTCGGCGTCTCATACACATACTTTCCAAATGGAGATTGTGTCGTTGTGCACTGTGGAAGGGTCGATCCTTGTTGAATGTTTGCAATTATCCCATTGCACATATTGCCCGATCCGCTAACCCTCGTACTTGTAGTTCCGTTAAAGGTAATCGTTGGCGCCTTTGAAGGATCGTACAGTTCCGGTACAAAATTATTCAGCAAGCCATTCTTGTCGTACGGCGGACCAAAATAAGAGTAGCGGACGCCAAGGTACAAAGTTAAATTTCGTGCAAACCTAAATTCGTCCTGTACGTAAGCCTCATAATTTCGTTGGCGAAAATCAGCGGCCGTATTGTATTTGTTCTGGGTGAACACGATGTTCTGGCCCATCAGGAAGTTTGCAAACTGTTGTTCTGTTGTTTGCAGACCGGCAGGGCACGCGATCGCGGCATTGGCGGCGTTTACACATACAGTTCCTCTGATAAAACCCGTCGGGGCCGGCGTTACGGTGTTTGCAAAGGACGAATATGTACCTGCAACGCTTCCGCCAAGTTGGTCCTCGACCTTTCTGTAAAGTGAAATATTGCCGCCGAACTTAAAGGTATGTTTGCCGTTAGCGACCCAAGTTACGTTACCTGAAACTTCATTCTTCTCAGACCAGTTGTTTCCATCACCATAACCCTGCAAATTGCTCAGTGTCGTAAATCCGGTATGAAGCGGGACACGGGCATCATTTCGAGGATAGGGCGTATTTATGGCCATTGGTGCATTCTTTACGGCCAATAGGCCGTCAGTCGTGATAAAAATTCCACCGTATGCGCGGTTGTATCTGCCTTCAAATATCAGGTTCGGCTTGGGCGTATAGGTTGTTTGAAACGAATGTGTCCGGCCCGGTGCGTCGGTTATTGACGGACACAAGAAAGGGACCGCGCACGTTGGCGAATATACGCCGTTCGGCGCATAGAACGGCACCTTATCTCGCTGAAACCGATAAGAAGCCGACCAATCCTTTGTAATGCTGGTGTCTAACTTAAATACCTCTTGCTGAAAGTCATAGGTGTATTTGTCCGGATAAGCACCTAGTGCCGTGCCGCCCGAATCGGGCAGCGGCATCTTCGAATAAATATTCTGAAGATACGAAGTTGAGACCGGATCATATTGCACGACCGACGAGAGCGGAGTTCCCGCAGGCAAGATCTGGCTGCATGTACGGACGTTGGCCGATGTTTGGGTCGCAAGAAGACATATCGGATTTGAGAAAACACCCTGTCTCATTCCCGCGGTTGGAACGTTGCTCGGCCCGATGGACAAATACCTGCGTTCATTTCTACGCTCTTCGGAAAAGAAGAAGTATGTCTTCGGGACCGCACCAAAAATCGAATCTCCCGGATCACGTTCACCCATGTTCAAAAACCAAACGGGGCCGCCGATCGTAAATCCATAATTGTTATATCGAAATGGCGCCTTTTTTGCCTTGCCGTTGTCATCGATGCCGAATCGCTTATCGCGATTTATCATATAGTTGTTGGCATTGAAAACGTCATTCCTCACAAACTCAAATAGCGTGCCGTGAAATTTGTCAGTGCCGCTTTTGGTTACAACGTTAACCTGGCCGCCGCCGCTTTTTCCAGATTCCGCGGGATACAGGGACCGAAGGACCTTGAACTCCCCGATCGAATCCAGGCTTGGGCTTGCCTGAATCGTAATGTTCGAACCGCGATCCGTAATATCAGCCCCGTCCACAGTGAAAGTATTTTGGCTTTGTCGGGCCCCATTCACCGATATGGCCATAATATTCGGTGAACCGTCAGGGCTAAAACTTCCGACCGGCACCAGATCAGCGAGGTTGTCAGTAACGCCCGGGGCCAATGTGATCAACTGGACCCAATTGCGGTTATTGACCGACAATTCGGTAGCCTGCGTTCCCGTGATAGTGGTTGAGCTTTGAGGAATACTCGCTTCAACCGCGAGACTGTCAGCTTCAACCGTAACAACCTCCGAGATATTTCCGGCCTCTAACAAAACGTCAACCGTGCGCCGCTGTCCAATATCGACCTTAATATCTGTTTGGACGCCCTTCTTAAAGTTTGCTGCCTCGACCGTTATTGAATAAACATTGATAGGAACATTGGGAATTGAGTATGCTCCTTCGTCATTGGTTATCACCTGACGAATTTGCCGGTTTCCCTGACTTGGGATGGTTGCCGTTACCGTGGCACCCGGAACCGCGGCCCCGGCACTGTCTTTCACAGTCCCAACGATCGAACCAGTTGAATCCTGGCCGATGACCGCTGCGCACATGCAGAGCATTGCCGCAATTACGAAAATGATCGACGTAGTATTTCGTTTGCACATATTATTCCTTCCGATTTTCTCCCCGCGAAAAACGAATTCCTCAATATCGCGATCCATAAGAATCGTTTACGTTTTTGGAATTTTATCCAAAATTTCGTTATTGATTCTAACGGCGCAATACTCGCGGAAATAGTGAAATCCCTGAAAACAAAATAGATATTGCGAAAGTGTTAATTCTGGAAATTTATATCCTGAAACCCGGCACATTTTAAAGCAACTATAATGCCCGAATCATAAGGATACTCGTGTCAATTCCCGTCTATCAACCACTTTCGCAATCGGGTGCCGCGATCCTAGAAAGAGTACCGCAAAGAAATCTGAATACTTCGCGGAGCATATTGGGTTGCAAGTCCTGTGATCTGGCCAAAACTTGCGCTGCTCAAATCGGCGTTAGGAAATCCCCATTGTTTCATATTGAATGCGTTGAACAGATCTGCCCGAATATGAAAACGGTGATTTTCGAGCCACGGCATTTGGAAGCTTTTGGCAAAAGCCAGATCAACTGATTTCACGCCATCTGCATAGAATGTGTTGCGGCCGAGGATCCCGACGCCAAAATCGGCGGCGGTTGCTGCCCTGAATGCCGAACGCGGCAGCATGGAAACCGATGTCTCGCGATCTCCGATCGTCGAGCCCAAAATGCTCGTATCAACAATTACCGGCCTTGATTCCGCAAAACCGTCAAAGTTCAGGTCAGTACCCGTACCGTTGATGACGGTGAACGGCGTTCCGTGGGCCCATCTAAATACCATCGTCGATTGCCATCCGCCGAGAAGATGCCCCAAAATACCCCGGTCCTTGTCGAAGAAGGGTGTTCGATAGGTCCCAAAGAGAGTAAAGCGGTGCGGCGTATGAAAACGCGAAAGCCCGCGCGACGTCTTGGCATCATTACCGTTTTGGTTACTGTCGCCGGCACCTACGAAAGTCGCTTCGGACGTTGTGTCTAGAGATTTGCTCCAGGTATATGCCGCCGAAAAATTCAGCCCGTTAGAAAGCCTCTTGATCCATTCTGCCTGAAGGCCGTTGTAATAGCTCCAGGCCCCATTGCTTACAAGCAGGTTGGTCGTAAACCTGCCGTCAGGCCTGCGTTCATTTGTTCGAAGTACACGGTAACTATACTCATTCGGTGCAAGCGTAACAGCATTAGGACAGGTCGCGGTTACCGCAACTCCGACAAGGCCCGTTCCGGCACATAGTAGATCTGCGGCCGGCCGCAAAACCATTCCGCGCACATCCACTCTTCGAGGATCGGTCGCACCAAACGTTGTTAGATTATAGAGCACGTTCGGGGCGTTGTTTGCGTGGTTCGCAACGAGTACGCCATTTGTCGGGTCGTGCTGCGGGGTGTTGCCCTGACCATACTTGAGCAAGCCAATTCCGCGATTGCCGGTATAGCTGAGCCGGAGAGCGCTTTGCCAAGGCAGTTGGCGTTCGAAGGTTAGATTCCACTGCTGGGTATAAGGCATTTCCATGTCAGGATTGACCAGCGTCTCGGTGTGCCGCGCCGCTTGAAGTCCGGGAACGAAAACAAAGCCGTTGGTCGGGTCCTGGAGGTTTGTTTGCTGAGTAAATGACAGGAATATCGCTTGCGGCGGGTTTGTTCTTACGCTCGCACCGTTCTGCGAGAAGATCGATTGGAACAGCCTTCCGTGATAAAGGCCGTAGCCGCCGCGAATCGACGATGAGCCCGGACCGCCAAATACGGTTTTGAAAAATCCTTTCTCGAAACCGGGGCTGTACGCAAAGCCGACACGCGGTTCCCAGTTGTCCTTATCGTCGTCGAATCCATAATCAATAAGATCATTCGCCTCTTTCGGCGCATTCACATATTCATACCGAAGTCCGAGATTTAATGTTAGGTTTGAAAAGATCTTCCAGTTGTCTTCGACATAGAAGTTCTTTTCGCCAATATTGTTTGCGAGCGTAAACGGCCCGTAACCTTTCTGAAATGTCGAAATACAGCCGTTGAGAAAAGCATTGAAGCCCGTGCCGTAATTGGTCCCATTACAAGTTGCCGCAAAGTTCCAGAAGCCGCGGGAGAAATTGTCTGCGAGGTCGTTGAGTTTCTGAATCCGGATGTCGGTCCCGAGTTTCAGAAAATGGCCTCCGCCAAAAACGGCGGATAGATTGTAAACAAATTGATTGTCCGTCTGATATCGCTGGATAGGATATGCACCTGAGTTTCCGATGATCGATCCCGAAACCTGGGCCCCGGCGAACCGGATGATCGGCGTATCGTTTCCGGCGGCCAGATTTACAAGCGTATTTCTAAAGCCGCGGCCGTATCGAAATTCACCAACCAAATTCGAGTTGAAGTTATGCGTCCAGGTCACGCCGATGTTGACCTGCTTATTGTTCTGAAACGCATTCTCACCAAGGATCACGTCATTGACCTGAATTACCTGCCGCGAATATTGCCAGCGTGCCGACACCGTGTCTGACGATCCGGCATTCCAATCAAGCCGGGCAGTGTAATCGTTAGCGGGAAAGTTGCGGCCTTGCGGGCCATTGTAAACGCGGGCGAATGTCGGGTCGTTTGGCCGAAGATCACCAAATCTGTCTAAAACCGCCTGGATGAATGCTCGGTTTCCAGGTGTATTATTTGCCGGTGTTTGATTAAACCAATTCGCCGAATTATGCTCGGCGACCGTAAACACATCTTTGCGGAAATTGCCATCGCCGGAATTTCTTACCTCATCCAAGCTAAGGAATCCGAACAGTTTGTTTTTCCACACCGGAAAGCCAACGACACCGCCAAACTGGTTGCGGCGGTTCACCGCTTTCGGGCCGTGTGCAAAAAACGATTTGGCATTCAGATCATTATTGTTGTGGTAAAGGTAAACCTCGCCGTCGATCTTGTTGGTTCCCGACTTTGTCTGCACAAGGACGACCGCTCCGTACCCGCGTCCAAACTCAGCCGTAAAGTTGTTCGTGATTACCTGAAACTCCTTGATAGTTGCAAGCGACGCTCCTTGCCGATTCTGATTCTCGGACGAATCGTCGTTGTTCACGCCGTTGATCTGAAAGGTCGCACCGCGGCTGCCGGTTCCGTTAAAATTGATAGATGATCCAGAGGACGCGGTTGGATTATTTTGACCGCCTGTCGGATTCTCCTGAAACCCGGTAAACGTTTCGGCAAGAGTCAGAAAACTTCCCTGGTTTGCGACGGGACGCTCCAGGATCTGCTCGCTTGTCAATGATCCGGCGATCTGTGCATTCGTCGAATTGATAATAGGAGCATCAGCGGTGACGGTCACCTCTCCTGATAGAGCCGGATCCAATTGGACATTGACGACCGTGGTTTCATTTAGGCCGACGCGAATATTGTCGCGGGTAACCGTGTTGAAATCCGTACGAGTCGCCACGACCGAATATTCCCCGATCGGGAGAAATGGGATGTTGTATAGTCCGCTTTCCGAACTCACGATCTTCCGTTCCAAACCCGTTTCTTTATTGCGCACTGTAACAGTAGCGTTGGGCACAAACGCTCCGTTGGAATCCGTTATGGTTCCACGCAGAGTTCCGCTCACTGTTTGACCGTTCAAGACCTGAACACTCATGCCCAACAACAAGACCAAGAGACCTAACAATTTAATTGATCGAGGCTTTACGCACTTCATAATGATTCTCCTTCGGAAACCCTTTAGGTATTAGCCTTACTTACCGTTTACGCATTTCCATCAAATTTTCGTTATCGTTGTAAATTCAGCATTGTTCTTCGAAAAACCTGAAGAACATTGGTTGTGAATTATTTTTTAGTACCGAGAGTTAAAAATGTTATAAACCGAACCGGCCTATTTGTAAAGCAGAAACGCCGTTCTACGCCTGGTAAAATCTTCGACGTGTCTTGCAAATACTTTTTCAACACTCTCCGGCGATTCGCCGGTCTTTACCATTGCCAATATCTCGGCATTAACAAGCAGGCGTGCATACCTATCAACTTGCCATTCAGTCGAATAAAGTCGTCGCAAGGCGGCCGCGATCTCTAATCCGGTTCTCACCGACTGGAACGACTTACGGTCGGTGATTACAATGTTTACACCGCTGACCTGTTCGTCCTTGAAGACCGATGCGTTCGGTTTGAATGTTACGGGTACGAATCGGACGCCTTTCAGGTTTCGCTCATTCAGATATTTTGCAAGCTTTTGTCCGTCAAGCCACGGGGCGCCGATAATTTCAAAAGGTGTGTCAGTTCCGCGGCCGACGCTTAGGTTCGTGGTTTCTAATAAACCGATGCCGGGATAGAGCGTCGCTTCGGTCAGGCTTCGCATATTAGGCGAAGGATTTATCCACGTCTGCCCCGTTTCGTCGAACCACATTGAACGCTGCCAGCCTTCCATCTTTATCACGCGAAGGTCAGCACCGATCTTGCGTTCGGCATTCATCATCATTCCGAGTTCACCGATAGTCAGGCCGTAACGGACAGGCGTAGTATGAGCGGCGATGAACGACAGCTTGTCCTCTTGGGCGAGTGAGCCTTCGACATCAACGCCGTTTATCGGATTCGGGCGGTCAAGAACATAGACCGGAATCTTTGCCTTGGCGGCTTCTTCCATCACATTCTTTAACGTCGCGGTGTAGGTGTAAAATCTCGCTCCAATGTCCTGGATGTCGTAAACGATCGCGTCAAGGCCTTTCAACTGCTCCGGCTTTGGCCGACGCAAGCCGTCCTTGTAAAGCGAATAAACGGGAAGGCCGGTTTTCTCGTCTTTCGAGTCGTCGATCTTTTCTGTATCAAGCTCACCGCGTATGCCATGCTCCGGTGCAAAAAGCGAAACGAGTTTTACATTCTTCGCCTCAAATAGAACATCGATCGTAGTTTTCCCCGCCAGGTTTCGGCCTGTATGATTGGTAACGAGCCCGATCCGTTTGCCGTCGAGGTCTTTGAATCCGCTGCGTTCAAGAATATCAATTCCATTCAGGACGGTTACATTTTGCGGAATAGCTGAAAGCTGATAGCTGTTAGCTGATAGCTGTTCTCTACTCTTCCGTGCTGCTTCGACCTGCTCGCGAAATTTGGGTATCTGCGCCGCGACCTGTGATTGATACTCGGCTTCCGCCAATCGAAAGGCCGCGATCGGCGTATCTCGAACAGCCGATGCCGCGATCGTCGCCACCCTGGCCCGCAGCGGCGTCACATCGCCCTTCCCGTCCGGGTGCACGCGGTTCGACATGAAAACAACAAACGTCTGCGAAACCCGGTCGATCCAAACCGAAGTCCCCGTAAACCCCGTATGCCCGAACGACCCCAGCGGAAACAACTCCCCGCGGTTGGACGAGAACGAAGTGTTCATGTCCCACCCAAGTCCGCGAGTGGCTCCGTCCTCGGAAACTACATAAGGCGCGGTCATTTTTGCAACTGTCTGAGCGGAAAGAATTCTCTTGTCAGAACCGGGAGCGGTAGCGACCGGGTTCTTTCCACCCCGAGTGGCAGGAATCCGGTCGCTACCGCTCCCGGTTCTGACAGGAGCAACGCCGCCGTTAAGGACCATCTGGCAGTAACGGGCAAGATCATCAGCGGTTGAGAAAAGCCCGGCGTGACCTGCAACGCCGCCCATCCGAAAGGCGGTTGGGTCATGAACCTGGCCACGAAGCATACGGTCGCCGTCCTTTTCGTCACCTTCGAACTTTGAGCCCAAATAGCTATTCTGACCCCGGATATTCTCCGTTGGCGCGATTCGAGCCACGATCGCGGGGTTTTCCGGCGTCATCGAAACGCCCGTTTGCGGCTCCGGCCTGTTTTCATTGGAACGGAACGAGGTGTCATCCATGTCTGAAAGGCTAAAAATATTAACCACCCCGAAGGCATCAAGTCCTCTCTCTTTGGGCCAGTCGAGCGGACTCAGGCGGACAACGATCTCCCCAAGAACCTCGAACCCAATATCCGAATAAACAAACCTGGTCCCCGGCGGATTTCTCAGCTTCTCTTTTTTCAAAGCCGCCAGCATCCCTTCCCGCCCCGTCCATTTTTCGCCGAGATCGAAATCGGGACGATAGCCGGATGTGTGTGTGAGAAGCTGCAAAACCGTCACCCGCTTTGCCTGTTCGTCGTCTATGTCGGGGATGTATTTGCCGATGGTGTCGTTCAGCCGGAGCTTGCCTTGTTCGACGAGGATCATTATCGACGTGGCGGTGGCGATGGGTTTCGTTAGCGAGGCAACGTCGAAGATGGTGTCGATCGTCATTTTCTCGACCGTCGGCACCAGCGAGCGGCTGCCGAATGCCTTGCGGTAAACGATCTTTCCCTTGTGTCCGACCACCACGACCGCCCCGGGCAGCTTCTTCGCGGCGATATCGGCGTTCACCACCTCATCGATCCGCGCAAGCGCCTGCGGGTCCATCCCAACCGATTGCGGCTCCGCCGCGGGAAGTCCTTGAGCAGCGATCTCGGCCGCTGGTAAGCGCAGAAGAACGCAAATAAGAAAAACGCCAAATGCAACTAACCGTTTTGACCGACAATTCACTGATCCAAATATCATCATGTTCTGATCCGCGTTCATTCGCGTGAATCCGCGGCTGACTATCTTTTGGCCCTTAATTCCTTCTCCCGCTCAACAAAGCTTTCCTTGCACAGACGTACAAATTCTTTCCCGATAGGTGAAAAATGACCGCCGCGCAAACGTGCCAATCCGAGCTCCCATTTTATTTCAGCACCCTCGATAAACCATGAGTTAAGCCTGCCTTCACGTATCTCATGAGCAACCGATTTTGCTCCGGCCATCCCGACGCCCATTCCTTCTTCGACCATTTTGGTGATCGCTTCCTGACGCGAAAGTTCCATCACAATATTCGGCTTGACATTCGCCGCCTGAAAAAATTCATCTATCATTCGACGCGTATTGCCGCCCCGTTCGCCAAGAATGAGCTTTTCGCCTGCAAGGGTTGCGGCACTGATAAATTTTTCTTTTGCGAGCGGGTGCTTCGGGTGTGCGATCGCCACGATCTCGTCGGAAAAAAGCGACTCAGTACTAACATTGAGATTTTCAACCGGCAGCGACACGAACGCGGTGTCCAGCTCGCCGTGCATCATTTTCTCAACCAATGCATGGCTTGTCCCTGATGAAACGGAAAGCTCTGCGTTCGGAAACTTTTCGCGCAGCCCGGCCATGATAGGCGGCAATTGATTCATCGCAAACGTGCCCGATGCCGACCCGATACGCAGCCGCCCATATTCCGCGCCGGCTACCTCGGCTATTTCGGCAAGGGCAGTGTCATGTTCACGTAAAATTTTCCTTGCTCGATTCAAAAGATACTCACCAGCCTCGGTCATAATGACTCGGCGGGGCGTCCGGGTAAACAACGGCAGGCCGACCTCTTCCTCAAGCTGTCTGATCTGCATTGAGATAGCCGCCTGCGTTACGTTGACCCGACGCGCACCGGCCGTGAACGTTTTCGCCTCGGCGATCGCAAGAAACGCCTTGAGCTGTCTTATCTCCATATTTGAGTTATCGCATTTCAGCGTGGACCGAACCGTCAATTTGACCAATGACTAGGGGCTTGATACTTTCGCATCAAATATACTTATTGAATACATAAAATCTGTTAAATTTGATTATATGTCAAGTTTGTCTAAGAATAGTAGGGCTTTTGGGTCGAAAAATTTGGTGAATGGCTGCAAAGCAGGCTACAAAGAAGCGTAACGATACTTCCCGTCAACTTTTTCTCGGGGTTGACGGCGGAGGAACTAAGACGCATATCGTCTTGATGAAACATTCGGGCGAGATCGTCTGCGAGGGGCTTGCGGGCCCGTCAAATCCGCTGCGTGTCGGTGTCGAAACGGCAGTTGGAAATATTATCAAGGCTGTAAATGATGCTTGTGACGAAGGGGCCGTTTCACGCGGCGACATCGTTGCCGCCACGCTCGGCCTCGCCGGCGTCAGGCGTGCCGACCTTCGACAGCGTGTTCGTGAACGTTTCATGAAAAGTCTTGGCGTTGCCAACGTCGTCGTTGTCACTGATGCCGAGATCGCGCTTTATGCAACCACACGTGGAAAACCGGGGCTTGTTGTCATAGCCGGGACCGGCTCAATCTGCTTGGGTAAAAATGCCGAAGGCAAGATCGCTATCTCGGGCGGCTGGGGGCCGTTGGCCGGCGACGAAGGCGGCGGAGTCGGAATTGCACAGACCGCCTTGCATTCGGTCGCAAAGGCCTCAGACGGCCGCGGCACCGCGACGTCGTTGAGTGATCGTGCGGCCGAGTACTTTAGGGCATCGGGCCCCGAAAATCTTATAGTCGCGATATACTCTCCGCAGGTTGACAACACGCGTATTGCCGGATTTGCAAAATTTGTGGTCGAGGCGGCCCAGGATGGCGATGCTGTCGCAACCGGAATACTCAAGGACGCGGGCTATGAACTTGGCCTTGCCGCCCGCGCCGTTATTTTAAAATTAGGCCTTGCGAAAACAAAGGTTCCGATCGGCTGTGTCGGAAGTGTTTTCAACGCCGGAGAGATGCTTACCCGCGACATGATCGACACGATCCGAAAAGTAGCTCCGCAAGCTTTTTTGACCAAGCCCGATGTACTTCCCGCTCAGGCGGCCGCAATTATGGCACAGCTGCGTGAGATCAACGGCCGCAACGGGTCCGCACCCAGATAGTTATATTCATGCTTCCAATTACTGAACAAGAAAACCCAAAAACGGCATCGATCGACGCCGCATCTACTCTGGAAGCTTTGCGCCTTATCAATAACGAAGATAAGCTCGTCGCGTCCGCCGTTGAAAAAGTGCTTCCTGAGATCGCTCTGGCAACTGATCAAATTGCGGCGCGGCTTGAAAGCGGAGGGCGGCTCTTTTATGTTGGGACAGGCACAAGCGGCAGGCTGGGCGTACTTGACGCATCTGAGCTGCCGCCTACATTCGGTGTTTCATATGATCTTGTGCAGGGTGTTATCGCCGGCGGTTACGACGCTCTTTATAAAGCGACGGAATCAAGTGAAGATGACCGCGAAGCTGGTGCGGAGGAACTGAAGAACCGAGGCATTAATGCGAAAGACGCAGTCGTTGGGATCGCCGCTTCCGGCCGTACTCCATATACGATCGGCGCGGTAGAATATGCGGGGTCGATCGGATGTTTTACGGCGGCGATCGTCTGCAACCCCGAATCGGCTTTGACGACCATCGCCGAGATCGCGATCGTACCGGTCGTCGGGCCCGAGGCGATTACGGGTTCGACCCGAATGAAAGCCGGCACGGCGCAAAAGCTGGTCCTAAACATGATCTCGACCGTCACCATGATCAGGCTCGGTTATGTAATTGGAAACCGGATGACCAATATGCGGTCATCAAACGAAAAGCTCAAACTTCGCAGCCGGCGTATCCTGATGGCCCAGACAGGTATGGGCGATGACCAGGCGGATGAGCTTCTGAAGATCGCTGGCGGCGATCTTCGTATTGCCCTTGTCATGTTCTGCGGAAAGGCCCAACGCCCGGCCGCCGAACGCGCTCTCAAGGATTCGAGATACATTGTTGGGGCTGCCCTCGAAAAACTGAGCAATAGTTAAATTATGAAACTGATCTTGATCTTGATCGCCGTTTTACTTATTGGAGCGGGCTGCGGGCCGGGGTTGAGCGTCGCTACGCCGGATGAACTTTACGCCCAGGTCTATGTTAGAAAAGAGTTTCTGCCGCCGACGCTTGAAATAATTTTTTACAGTAAGCGTCAACAGGAAGGAAACAGTATGGCGGGCACGATGACCGTTCTCGCTGTTGACGACCCCCGATTGAACGACGTGCCGCTTGACCGGCTTGCGACCGAGCCCGGAAAGACATCTTATACAATAGGTTCAAGCGGCGTCACGAACCTCAACACCCTTTCGGCGAAAATTAACGGAAAACGATTTGAGGGCCGGACACCGATCAACATGTTTCAGACAAATCAAATGACGGCCGTCACTATGATGCCTAAATAATTTCTCGCTAATTGCCGATCATGCAAACTCTCGACCTCATTATTATATTCGGCTATCTGATCGGCATAACGCTGTTCGGTATCTGGTACGCCGGCAAACAGGAAACGACCGAAGACTATTTCGTCGGCGACCGCAACGTTCCGTGGTGGGCGATCGCGATGTCAATTGTCGCGACCGAGACAAGTACCATCACATTTGTTTCGGTACCCGGAATTGCATTTGCAAAGAACGGAAATTTTCAATTCCTGCAGCTTGTATTTGGGTATCTACTCGGCCGCATTGTTATTTCTTTTGTCTTCATCCCGCTTTATTTTAAGGGCGAACTGCAAACCGTCTATCAGTTGCTCGGCGACCGGTTCGGTACCCGCGTGAAAATGCTCGCGTCGTCGTTGTTCGTAATAATGCGAAACATTGCCGACGGCATCCGGCTTCTGCTGACCGCTATCGTGCTTGCAGCGGTTTACACGTCGTTCAATCCGGGAACAGACTCGACAGTGGTCATCGTAGGCTCGATCATTCTGCTCGGGATCGTGATGATCGTCTTTACATTCTACGGCGGGATCGAGGCCGTCATCTGGGTCGAGGTCGTCCAGCTTGTCATCTATGTCGGCGGCGCCATCGCAGCGGCGGTCGTACTGATAAATAACATCGACGGCGGATTTTCAAGCGCGGTTTCAATCGGCGGGCAATTCAATAAGTTCAGCCTGTTCGATTTCAATTTGGACTTTACCAAAACATATACGTTCTGGGGCGGGCTCTTCGGCGGCTGTTTCCTAACAATGTCAACGCACGGAACCGACCAATATCTGGTGCAGCGTTACTTATGCACAAATAGGCCGTCGTCGGCCTCGCTTGCGTTATTGTCGTCGGGTGCGGTCGTGCTCGCTCAGTTCATCGGCTTTCTTTTTATCGGCGTGCTGCTCTTTGTGTTCTATGCGCCTTACAACGCAGCGGAATATGCTCAGGCGGGCGTCGCTGGTTCCGGCGTACCTGCCACTTTCCCATTTGGAAAGGGCGACCAGGTGTTCCCAAATTTTATCACCGAACACATGCCGACCGGCCTTTCCGGCCTCGTCGTTGCCGCCATTTTCGCGGCGGCCCTTTCTTCATCGCTGAATTCAATAGCCGCGACCACGATCAATGATCTTTATAGGCCGTTCGCCCGTAATACGTCAGACAAGGCCCTCGTTCGGCTTGCCGGCTGGCTGACGGTAATTGTTGGAATAGTTCAGATCGCGGTCGCGATAGTCTTTATGCGTACCGGCGAATCAGCATTAAATCTCGCGTTGTCGGTCGCATCTCTTATCAATGGCCCTATCTTGGGCGTTTTTCTCGTTGGCACATTTCTGAAACGAGCCCGCGAGGTCCACGCATTGGCCGGAATGGCGGCAAGCATTTCGCTCATGCTTTACATCTTACTTGGGACAAAGATCGCCTGGCCATGGTACGCGCTTATTGGCAGCCTAACGACGGTCGCCGCGGCATTTTTGGCAACGCTGATAATCCGAAATTCTAATGATCAAGCAAATTCTTAGTTTTATTGCAATCATCACCACGCTTGCGGCGCCTATTGTTTCGGCAGCGAAACCTTCGGCAGCCTATTCACCCGGACGGGCCGAGATGCCGCTGACGCTTGCGGCGCATTATCAGGAGACGGTACGCTGGGCCCCTTCGCCAAAGGCATGGAAATTTGCCGAAAAACTGGTCAAGAAGATGTCGGTTGACGAGAAAGTCGGGCAACTTGTCCACGTTGGTATAAACGCGCGTTTTGCCAACCAGGAGAGTGCTTTTTTTAAGGACATCAAGCGGCATGTGATCGAAAACAAGATCGGAGGCGTGATCTTCTTTGGTGCTCCGATCTATGAGACGACACATCTTGCAAACCGAATGCAGGAAGCGGCAAAATTCCCGCTGCTGATGTCGCTCGATGCGGAAACGGGCATTGGTATGCGGTTTGAGGACGCGGTGAATTTTCCATGGGCAATGGCCGTGGCCGCAACTGGCGACCCAGCACTTGCCCGCCGCATGGGCGTCATCACGGGCCGCGAAGCTAGGGCGATCGGCATCCAGCATGTCTATGCTCCCGTGCTTGATGTAAATAACAACGCCGCGAACCCGGTCATTAACGTTCGCAGTTTTGGCGAGGACCCAAACGACGTCGCCCGTTTCGGCGTCGCTTTCGCCGATGGCGTCCAAAGCGAAAAGGTGATAGCTACTGCCAAACATTTTCCGGGCCACGGCGACACTTCGGTCGATTCACACCGCGGACTGCCGATCATCGAACTTCCCCGTGACCGGCTGAATTCGCTCGAACTGCTTCCATTTAAAAAGGCGATCGACGGCGGCATCGCGTCAATAATGATCGCGCACATTGCGCTGCCTCAGATCGACGGCGAAGAAATAAAACCGCTAAAGGAATATCGCGGAGGCGACGCCGAAGTTGGGGCCGAGATCGTTTCGCAAACGGCCACGATCCCGGCCACACTTTCGGCAAAAGTGCAGACGGAAATATTACGAAAGGAAATGGGGTTTAAGGGCCTTATCGTTTCTGACGCAATGTCGATGAGCGGCCTGACGATCTATTTTACGCAGGAAGAGGCCGGCGTCCGGGCGTTCCTTGCAGGCACCGACATACTTGAAAAGCCTGAGGACGTCGATGCCATGCTTCGAGGGCTGAAAGCGGCGGCCGCAAGCGGCCGCATCCCGATGGAACGTCTCGACGAATCGGTGAAGCGGCAGATCGCATGGAAATATGAACTTGGATTGTTCAAAAACCGCATCACACCGCTAGACCGGATCGACCGCCTGGTCTCGACACCCGAAACCTCGGCACTAACCGACGAGATCGCGACTCGCGCAATAACCCTTGTTCGCAACGAAGCCGGTATTCTTCCTTTAGATGGATCAAAAAAGATCGCCGTCCTCGGAATCTCGAATGGATTTGACGGCCCGGCAACGATGAACAGCCTGGCCGGCACACTCCGCTCGGCCGGCATCAAATTTACGCCCGCTTATATTCAAGAGAACACGCTTCAACAGCAAACGGCCGCCGCCCGAAAGGCAGTGAGCGACGCAGATATCGTAGTTGTCGGGCTGTACGGCCGGGTTCGATCAGGAGCAAGAAACAGCGTCGGCATTCCCGAAAACGGTGCCGCGGTATTGCGCGAGGCCTTGGCTGCCGGAAAACAGGTCATAGGCATAAGCTTTGGCAACCCTTACATCCTTAGTTCTTTTCCGGAAATGAGAACCTATCTGGTCGCTTACGGCGATATGTCCAGCCTCCAACGTGCCGCGGGCCGGTCCGTACTCGGACGGCAGGACATCACCGGCCGCCTGCCGATCACGCTTCCTGGCCTGCATCCCCGTGGAACCGGCATCATGATCTCAAAAACTCGATGAAGCCAGGAGGAAAGGGATAGCTGACAGCTTTTAGTTAAAAGCTGTCAGCTATCTTTCTCACCGGTGATCGAAGAAAAGATCTAGTTGAAAAATATATGTCTCAAGCCTGGGAACTTGTACCCTTTCTCGAAACAAGAAAGGGCCGACTGCACATAAATGGTGTTGACGCCGTCGAACTTGCGCGGAAATATGGAACGCCGCTTTTCATTTACAGCGAACAACGCCTTCGACACAACATCGAACGCCTGAAGAGTGTCGGCAAACAGATCGATTGTCCGCTAAAGCTTTGTTATGCCGCAAAGGCAATGTCAACGATGGGAGTTCTTCGAGCAGTGAAGAATGCCGGCAGCGATATTGAGGTAAATTCCGGCGGTGAGTTATGGAAAGCCCTTAGGGCCGGCTTCCGGGGCGATCAGATCAATTTCAACGGCAACAGCAAAGAGATCTGGGAACTCGAGATGGCCATCGAGAATTCGATCTACGCCATCCAGGTCGATTCGCTTTTCGAGCTCGGGCTGATCGATGAAACCGCGGCCCGGCTTGGAAAGCGGGCAAGTGTCAGCCTGCGGCTTGTCCCCGAGATCAAGACCGGCACGCACAGCGGCCTTCAAACCGCTCTTCTTACATCAAAATTCGGGATGATGCCCGACGAAGCGTTCGAGGCATTTCGAAAATATAAAGAGTCGCCAAATCTCGATATGGCGGGCATCCACTTGCATATCGGCTCGCAGAACCCGGGGCCCGAAGCATATTCGGAGGCATTCCGAATGCTCTTTGACAGCATGATGCGGATCGAGGCTGAAACCGGCGTTAAACTTCGCCACATAAATCTTGGCGGCGGTTTTCCCGTGAATTATCTTCGCGGGGCCTCACAGCTTTCGGATTTTCCGGCCGAGCAGAAAGAAATGTTCGCTGCCGATTTCGAACCCGCCGACGCGGTGGGCAACGCCTGGCGAAACGTAAAGGAATTCGCAATGGACTGCCGTGCGGAACACCTTCTCGACGGCCTGACCCTACTTCTCGAACCCGGCCGAAGTATTATCGCCGACGCGGGGATCTGCTTAACGACCGTCCGAAATACAAAGCAAAGACCGGTGATCAACGTGCAATTGACAGCGGAAAACGGGCGACCCGGGGTTGAAGAATTATCCACTGCCCATCTCCCGCTACCCACTGAACACCATCTGATTTCCACTGACCATTGGCTTCTGACCGACGCCGGTTTCAACATCCTCCTTTCGATGGAGACGTACAAGTGGTATTACCATCTGATCTCGGCCGAACGGGCCGATCTGCCGCACGAAACTCCGTATAAAGTTGCCGGCCCGCTATGCGACGGCGGCGACGTTTACTTCGACCACGAGGGCCGCAACCGGCTTCCCGACCATCGACTGCTTCCGGCAAATGTCCAATCTGGCGAAATCCTCGCTTTGCTCAATTGCGGCGCATATTCGCTTGCTCAGGGAATGCAGTACAACGGACGGTTCCTGCCGCCGGTAGTTTTGGTGCGCGAAAATGGAAATGCGGAATTGGTCAGAGATCGCGAAAACTTTGAAGATCTGATCCGCAGCGATCTGTAAAAGAAGTAAGGCGAAGCTCGAGTTGGCCGCCTGACTGATAGCT
>Ga0138256_10002689_pt1 | contig 18979 bp, 16 predicted proteins | sample KNB2016incub_MG_FD_105486 | JGI IMG/M metagenome (GOLD analysis project Ga0138256, IMG submission 105486) | Active sludge microbial communities from wastewater in Klosterneuburg, Austria - KNB2014incub_MG | ecosystem: Engineered > WWTP > Activated sludge > Unclassified | place: Austria... | reverse complement strand
TGCTTACTGCTTATCTGGAATACCTCATATTGCAGGAAAACAATGAAAATATACATATCATCACGCCGACTGATCCTTCTCAAAGAGGTTGTCAATTGTCCATTCAGATGAAAAATCCGGATAAAAGGCTATTTCAATATCTGACTGAACATGGGGTAATTGCAGATTGGCGTGAGCCGGATGTAATCAGAGTAGCCCCCACCCCGCTTTATAATACTTTTGAAGACACATGGCGTTTCAGTAAGATTTTACATGCAGGACTTGATACTTTCACCTGATACTTCAACCGGTCTACATCATTTAAAAATAAAATATTATGCGTAAAACCACCATCCACAAAATAGAAATCATTCCTGTTCAGATAAAACTTTATGAACCCTTTGTCATTTCAAAAGGTGCACTGACACACGCCCGCAATACGATTGTTAAAATATATAATTCGGACGGTATTTATGGTGTTGGGGAGTGTTGTCCATACAGGTCAATACACGGTGAAACACAAACAGGAACAGTAGCTTTTGCAAAAGATTTGGCGGCAGCACTAATAGGGTCTAATCCTAGAGAAATACACAAACATGTTGCACTTATGGATCGAATGATTGTTGGCAACGCTTCTGTGAAATGTGCTTTTGATATGGCACTGTATGACTTGGTATCTAAAATGGATGAACTGCCGTTGTATGTCTTTCTGAAAGGAGACAGAGACAAAAAAATATATACAGACAATACAGTCAGCCTGTTGCCCAAGGAGAAAATGGTTGAAAAAGCCATTAAATATAAAGAAATGGGTTTCCCGGTGCTGAAAGTGAAATTAGGAGAACGAGGATATATCAATGATGTTGAACGAATGAAAGCCATTCGAAAAGCGGTGGGTGATGACTTGCCATTACGCATAGATGCCAATCAGGGTTGGAATTATCTGGATGCCAAAAGAGCACTTGAAGCCATGAAAGATCTTAGTATAGAACATTGTGAAGAACCTGTGCAGGCAGGAAATACTTCAGATCAGGTTCGGCTTACTGCAGATAGTCCAATACCCATCATGGCAGATGAGTCTGTATTTAATCATAAGGATGCCTATAAAGTACTCGGTCAGAATGCTGCTGATCTGATCAACATCAAACTGGGTAAATCAGGAGGTATATGCAATTCTATGAAAGTAGCAGCTATTGCACAATCTGCGGATGTATATTGTCAGACAGGTTCATTTTCTGAGTCCCGTCTGGGCATATCCGCATTGGTACATTTTGATATGGCCTGGGATCATATTATATTTCACGATCTGGACAGCCCTTTGATGTTGTCTGAAGATCCCGTGATCGGAGGCATGACCTACCACAAAGACTGGGAGGTGACAGTGGATGATACTCCGGGACATGGCGCTGATTTTGATCCTGACTTTTTAAAGCGGTTTGAGATATTGGAGGTTAAGTAAAGCGGTGGCACAAAGCAATTTTTGGTCAGCATTATGAACTAACATTTTATTCCGTATGTTTCCATTAGTTAAGAGATAAATGCGTATTGACCTTTTTATTATTGATAGTGAAAAATTTAATTCTGACTTTATAAGAAAATTCAGGTTTGCCTGCTATCATTTGGTTTCATCACTTTTATATTTTTATGTCACTTTTTTAGGAAAATTCAATCCAATATTCAATATTTGCAAGCGAGCAGATAATTAAAATATTTTTAAAATAATAAAATCATTTTTTTAATGAAGAAGATAGGGATCTTATTTGGCAAGGAAAATACATTTCCACAGGCGTTTATCGACAGAGTAAATTCGAAGAAGGTAAAAGGTATAATGGCAGAAGCTGTTCAGATTGACGTTGTAGAGCAGGCTGACCCTACTGAATACGCAGTTATTATCGATAGAATTTCTCAGGATGTTCCTTTTTACAGAGCATATCTTAAGAATGCGGCATTAATGGGTACTGCTGTAGCCAATAATCCTTTCTGGTGGAGTGCAGATGAAAAGTTTTTCAACAATTGTCTGTCCAAAACAGTGGGTGTCCCCGTTCCGAATACTGTATTATTACCTTCGCACAACAGACCGGATGATACATCAGAGCAATCGTTCAGAAATTTGAAGTATCCAACGGATTGGCAACGTATTTTTGATTATATAAAATTTCCGGCCTATATGAAACCACATTCTGGTGGTGGTTGGAAGAGTGTCTATAAAGTGACCAGTCCCGAAGACCTTTGGGTAAAACATGCAGAAACTGACCAATTGGTGATGCTTTTGCAGGAAGAAATAGTTTTTGATCATTATTTCAGATGTTATTATCTGGCAGGGGACAGAGTGCATATCATGCCATATGAACCTAGAAATCCACATCATCTCAGATATGTAGTTGAAAATCCGACTACGGACAAAAAATTACTTGCGACAGTAGAGGAATATACAAAAACACTTTGTAGATCATTGGGATATGACTTTAATACTGTAGAATTTGCTGTCAGAGATGGTATTCCTATTGCCATTGATTTCTGTAATCCTGCGCCTGATGCAGATATAAATTCTGTCGGCCAGACAAATTTTGACTGGATAGTGGAGAATGCAGCCTTGATGGCCATAGAAAAAGCACAGAATCATAAAGCAAATCAGATGAATCTTACCTGGGGTTCGTTTATAAGTAATATCTTTGCAGCACCTAAGAAAGCCACAGCTAAAAAGTAGTTCTGCATAAAAGCAGATGGTTTTTTTAATGGTAGCAACAAGTTGAACCAATACCCATGGAGTATAAATTAAAAATGGCGATTCTCGATATGAATGAAGGCAAACCCAATCAGGGCATGCGTTGTATCAGAGATATTGCAGCTATGTATAGCAGTGCATTTGACATTGATGAGTTTGATGTGCGGGTAACCAATGAAGTTCCAGGAATGGAATATGATGTATACATTTCCAGTGGAGGGCCGGGTAATCCCATGGAGGGAAACGGAGTCTGGGATAAAGCCTGGTATAAATTGGTGGGCGATCTTTGGGAGTTTAACCAAAATAACAAATTTGACAAAAAGTATATGTTTTTTATATGCCATTCATTCCAGATGGCATGTTTTTATTTTGAATTAGGTACTTTGGCTGCACGTAAATCTACTTCTTTTGGCGTCATGCCGGTGCATAAAACAAAGTACGGAGAAAATGATCCGATTTTTAAAAATTTGCCGGATCCATTATACGCCGTAGACAGTAGGGACTACCAATTGATACAACCGGATCTTGATGTTTTCAGGATGCATGGTGCCAAAATTCTGGCTCTAGAAAAGATAAGAACCCACGTAGAATATGAACGTGCTATAATGGCAGTGAGGTTTTCAGATGAATTTATCGGTACTCAGTTTCACCCTGAAGCCGATCCGGTCGGTATGAAAATACACTTTGAAAAGCCGGAAATCAGAGAAAAAGTGGTTGAAAATTTTGGCCAGACGAAATATGATTCTATGATGGAACATATAGATGATCCTGACAAGATTGAACTTACCCACGACACCGTTTTGCCGCTTTTTATTGAAAATGCAATGGATTCCATTTATGCAAATAATTCTGTATTGGTATGATTCCTGACATAAGAGCAAAATTTAATGCAGCTTTCACCCCTGAAAAATACGAAAATTTTAAAGAAGGAATAAGAGCAAGATACAACCATAAACCACTTTTCAGAGAAGCAGAGACCCCGTTTTTTATTCCTGCTCTTTTGAAAGATAGACTATTGGAAGCCTGTGACCTCATCAATGAAACCGTCATCAGAAAAGATATAAAGGTTTTTACTCAAGGAGCTTTGTACGATGAAAGCCTTATCGTTCCGAATGAAGATCAGCATACTACCTTCTTGCAGATGGATTTTGGAGTTTGTCTGGATGATAATGGTGATCCGTTCCCTCAACTCATAGAAATCCAGGGTTTCCCATCAGTGTATTTTTTTCAGTACATGGTGTCTCAGGCATACAAGGAGCATTATGATATTCCGGCAAACATGACATGCTTTTTTAATGGTTATAATGCAGAATCTTATAAAAAACTTATGTTTGATATTATCGTAGGTGATACTGATCAAAAAAACGTGATACTCCTTGAAATCGAACCCGAAAAACAAAATACATACATAGATATGTTGAGTACGTCTGTGGAACTTGGTATTCCGGTAGTTTGTGTTACCAAGGTGATCAAACAGGGCAAAAAATTATTTTACACTGAAGATCATGGTACATTGGTGGAAATTAAAAAAATTTACAACAGAGTTATATTTGATGAATTGTATCAAAGGACTGATCTGAAAATGCAATTTAAGTTTACCGATGACCTTGATGTGGAGTGGATAGGACACCCAAACTGGTTTTACCGCATTAGTAAATATATCATGCCTTTTTTGAAAAATAAGTACGTACCGGAAACCTATTTTTTGCATGAGCTTGAAAAATTGCCAGCCGATCTTGAAAATTATGTGTTGAAACCATTGTTTTCTTTTGCCGGCGCCGGAGTGATAATCGACGTTACGACTGAAGATATTGAAAAGATTGAAAACAGGTCCAATTATATCCTGCAACGCAAAGTCCTTTACGAGCCTGTACTGAAATCACCCAATGACCCGGTAAAAGTAGAGATAAGGATGCTCATGATGTGGCCTAAAGATGCGCCCAAAGCTTTTGTTGTTACGAATCTTGTCCGGCTTTCAAAAGGAAAGATGATCGGTGTAAAATACAACAAAGACAAAGATTGGGTAGGGGGAAGTGTTGGTTTTTATGAGGAGTAAACTTTTACCGGTTAATAATCAGTTTTTTGGTCAAGGTCTTATCTTCCTTCTTGCACTCCAGTAAATAAATTCCATTTGGAAGGTGCGCAATATCTACCTGACCTTCTGTCTCACCTAAGTAAGTCTGATTCAAAACAATCTTGCCGGTTACAGATCTAATAATGATTGCTATTTTTTGGATTTGATCATTTGGAGGGAAGGATAATTTTAGAATATCAATAGCAGGATTCGGGAAAGTAATCATATTAAATTCTGTATCTTCATCAGCGGTTCCGCTTGTATTGGTAACTCTAAAAGTGTGTTGCATATAGCTGCCTTCATAGGTTGCTTCATATTTCCATTCACCTATTTCAGCATTTGCTGGCAATGTCTGAGTGTTGAACCACCATGATGCATTAAAATCATCAGTAAATGTATGTTGCCATTGACGCCACAAAGTATTATCAGGTTTGTAAACTTTTTGAAAAGAAGTGGATCCTTTCTTCTGGTCTTTGTAAAATCTGCTAAAGTATACCTTATCTCCGGGCTTAAATTCATTCTTAAAATAAGTCTTTTCCAATTCAGTGGGACAACCAAACTCAATAACATTATTATGCGTAAGTATAGTATTTAACACAGGATACTGATATGATTCCTGTGATTCCCACCAGCTATCATTATTTAAAGTATTGCAACTTCCACTGTGAGGTTCTATCAGATTAAATCTGGTAAAAGGTTGACTTTTATACACTTCAAAATGAAGGTGAGGGCCGGATGATCTCCCTGAACTTCCTACCACTCCCAGATATTCACCTTGTTTTACCTGACTTCCAATGGCTTTTCCTGTTAAAGAATTTTTTTTCATATGACCGTACCATGTCACCGATCCGTCATTGTGCCTAAGATACACAGCATTCCAGTTTTGATTACCATTCCAGTCGCAACTATAACTACTATTGCCGTCTTCCTTGCCTATGATGATACCATCTGCAGCTGCAACGATATGCACAAGGTCATTTTCAACCAGATACCATTGAAAAGGCCATGTAAAATAGTCAACGCCATTGTGTCCGTCGTAAGTTCTTAGCCCACAATTATAATCCATCACTTCATTATCCGAATTTTGATCTACAAACCCACTGATACCATAGAAATTATTCCAGGTTAAATTTTCAGCTTTTTTAAGAGGAAAAGCAAATGCAACGACTTGATTTTTGTCAGATTTAGGAAGTATGCCTTTATTTTGAAGAATATTCATATTGTCATGAAGCATAAATGAAATTCTGGAGTAATCTTCATCGGACACACATTTCATGCTAGGGTTATGAATATATTCACCACCACCTGATTCTTCGATGTTTTGACATAAAAGAAATGTTCCATTCCATATAAACGCGACTATCAGAATAATGAGTTTTGAGTTAAACATATATAGTTGATTTTAAGCTAAAAAACATATTACAAATGTAAATTTCTATTGTTTACCATTGTACAATACGATGGATATTCCATACATGAAGAACTTTTCTTCCTGTGGTTTGACTGCTAAATAGCTATTGTCCAGCTGAACATTGAGTTCCTGATCAAAACTGCTGATGTCAATATTTTTTAAAGGAACCTGTACATACGGTTTGAATGCAATCCCAACTTTCTCCCCAGGGAACTGAAATATCAGATAAAATTTGCTGCTATACCCGGATTCTGAGGTTACACTTCTTTTTTTTCTCGGAGCGCCGGTGATATCAGTTTTCATTCTTGCACTTCTGTAACCCAAAGCAGCACCATAACCAAAATGACCAAAATAATTTTCAACCCCAAGTGAATATTCTGTGAGACTTAAGAACCACTTATCCTGCAAAGTACTTTTATCTGATAGGGTAGCAATCACATCACTTTTGTTACTCATACTGTGCCAGGAGAACTCAAAGCCTACTTTATTTATTCGGTATCTCAGTCCTATTTCTATGCCGTGCAGAGATCTGAATCTATCCAGTTTGTCGTCCAATTTTCCATCGGTTTGATTTAATAAAAAATTGGTATTGAAATCATCTACTACTTTATTTAATACCGGGGCTTCTGTAAATCCGCCGATATAACCGACTTTTATATTCATTTGACCCAATAGCCAATAGCTATTTATGATACAAAAAATAATGATCAGTTTATATTTAAGAAATGGCAACATGAGACTTTGTTAAGAATTTTTTAAAAGTGTTACAAAAATAGGTGAATTTTACGAATCTTTGCACTCAAGCTATTAATAACCCAGATATGACGAAAAGAAAACAATATATTACTTCCAAAACCGGAGCAGTAAAGGAAGTGGCAGTTCAAAAAATCCCGATGGCTCAGGTGCAGGGGTCTTTTTATCAGGAGTCTTATTTAAAAAAATACTGGATAGCAACACTGATCTTTATTGGGTTAAGCTTTGGATTGTATTTTGCTTGTCTGCCGTTTAATTACGTTTTGGATGATCAGATGGTGATAACTGGCAACTCATTTACCAAAAAAGGTTTTAGCGGCATTTGGGATATTCTCACCACTGAAAGTTTTGAAGGGTATTTCGGAGAGAAAAAGGAACTGGTACAGGGCAACAGATATCGTCCTTTATCTATCATTACTTTTGCTGTAGAATATGGATTGGTCGGAGACATGAACCCATGGTTGAGCCATTTTATTAATGTACTTTTGTATGCTTTGACGGGTGTTCTGCTCATGATGGTTTTGGTCCTGCTTTTTAGGAATTTCAGAACCCAATCCTGGTGGATGTCAATTCCTTTTTTGGCTACAATGTTGTTTATAGTACATCCTATTCATACAGAAGCGGTAGCCAATATAAAAGGAAGAGACGAAATCATGTCTATGCTTTTTTCATTAGCTGCGTTGTATGGGGGATTAAGGTTTATGGATTTTGGTCAAAAAAAGTGGTTAATACTCAGCGCATCGGGTTATTTTTTAGGGTTATTATCCAAAGAAAATGCCATTACTTTTCTGGCCGTGATCCCATTGACCATTTATTTTTTTAGTGATACAGATTGGAAAAAGTTAAAGACATTACTTTTCTGGCTTATAGCAACAACTGTGGCCTATCTCATATTGCGATTTAATACAGCAGGTGTTCCAAAGTTTGGACAGGAAGTCAATGACCTGATGAATAATCCTTTTCTGGGCATGAAGTCGGGTGAGAAATTCGGAAGTATCATGTACACCCTTGGGAAATATATACAACTGATGATCTGGCCACATCCGCTGTCGCATGATTATTATCCATATGCCATTCCAAAGGTAGGTATTTTTTCATTGTTGCCTATTTTGTCACTTGTTGTGTATGGTACTCTGATTTATTTTGGAATTAAAGGCATTGGAAAAAAATCTTTATATGCGTATTCTATTTTGTTTTATCTGGTCACACTGACTATTGTTTCTAATATCGTGATTAATCTCGGTACATTTATGAATGAGCGTTTTATATTTATGGCATCTGCTGGTTTTTGTATTGCAGTGGCCTATTTTCTTTCTGAACATTTACCCAAGCTCACCCATAATGGTAAACTGGTTGGAATGGCCCTTGCTTTGGTAGCTGTTCTGGGTTACGGAGCCAAAACATTTGTAAGAGTACCTGTTTGGAAAGATGCATTATCATTAAATGAAGCCGCAGTGGCCGTATCTTCTAATAGCGCCCGCGCAAATTCGTTTATGTCCACTGCTTTGTTTGAAAAATTTAAGATCACAGAAGACAGAACAGAAAAACTCCGATTGCTTGATCAGGCCGAATTTTATGGATTGAAATCTGTAGGTATTGTGCCTGATTATCAGAATCCCAATCTCATGCTTATGGGAGTAGCTTCGGAGAGATATAAACTGGACAATGATATCAATAGGTACATCAGGCAAGTAAAACCTATCATACTGAGGAGGCCTGATATTTCTTTTATTAAGGAATTTAGTGAATACCTGAAAGGTAGAGGCCATGATGCAGAACTTTTTCCATTTTATCTGGAAGCAGGTAAAGGATTGATGCAAATGAGGGATAAAAGAAGAGATTGGGCATTACAGTATCTGAACTATGCTTATGAGTTGCAACCCGCCAATAAACAAGTAAATGAAGCCCTGGCGCTTGTGTATGAAATGGCCGGAAACGTCAATCAAGCGGCCAGATTTAAAGCAGCAGCTCAAATAGCACAATGACACAGCAGGAGTACATATATCTCATCGCACTGACAAAAGTTCCAAAAGTAGGCCCTGTGATGGCAAAAAATCTGATTTCTTATTGTGGCGGTATTGAAGCAGTATTTTCAGAATCAAAAAAATCCCTGAAAAAAATTCCCGGAATAGGACAAACATTTGCTGAAAATTTTGAGACTGAAACGGCCTTACTTGAAGCTGAAAAAGAATGGAAGTTTATTGAAAAAAGTAATATTCAGGTGTTGTCATATCTTGACAATGCTTTTCCTCAACGATTATTGAATTTTGACAGTAGTCCCATCGTTCTGTATTACAATGGAAATGCTGATCTGAACTATCACAGAACTGTAGCTATCGTAGGCACAAGACAACCATCTGAGTATGGCAGGATCATGTGTGACAGAATAGTGGAAGGATTATTGCCCTATAATGTGTTGCTTGTCAGTGGTCTGGCATATGGAATTGATGCTGCTGCTCACCGAAAATGTGTGGAAGTAAATATTCCAACCATTGGGATTCTCGGACATGGTCTGGACAGGTATTATCCCGCTGAACACAAGTCCCTGGCAAAAAAAATGATAGAAAATGGTGGCGTGCTCACAGAGTTTCCATCGGACACCAGACCTGACAGAGAAAATTTTCCGATGCGCAACAGGATTATTGCTTCCTTAAGTGATGTGGTGATTGTGATCGAATCCAAGCGAAAAGGTGGGTCAATCATCACAGCCGAGTTTGCCAATGAGTATAACAAAGATGTATTTGCATTGCCTGGTCCTGTAACAGAAGACTTGTCAGAAGGCTGCAATAAACTGATTAAACAAAACAAAGCACATTTGATTGAGTCTGCTGCTGATGTAGCTTACATTACCAGATGGGAAGAGATTGATGCAGGAAAAGTTGTGCAAAAACAACTCTTTGTAGAACTGGATGAAGATGAAACCAGAATGGTTGCCATTCTCAGGGAACATAAGGAAATAGCAATAGACGCTATTACCTACAAAATGGCCATGTCACCGTCGGAAGTAGCATCTGTTCTTCTGGCTCTTGAATTTAAAGGTATGGTCAAGTCATTGCCCGGAAAGAAGTATGTGCTTATATGATTTGAAGCAGTTGAATTTAAATAGGATTATGCTAATGAAATTTACTCACACGACCATACCCACTCATCCAGGGGATAGGTTTTGGTATTTAGACTGTAATGCCACCACTCGGTTCGAATAGATTTAAACCCATATTTCTCCATGGTAGACTTGAGAAGGAATCGATTTTTATTTATTTCAGACGAGTGACCTTTATAATCCTGATGGGCTTCTTTGCCAAAAAAATCATACGCTGTACCCATATCCAGGTCGACGCCATTTTTATCCGCTATGGTAAGATCTACCGCCAGACCACGACTGTGCATCGATCCTTTGTTGGGTGGAGTTACATAATCCGGATCTGGTACTATATCCCACAATCGCTGCTGATAAGGTTTTGGTCTAAAACAATCAAATACTTTAATGCTGTAACCATATTTTTCTTTCAATTCGTTATTTATCTTCACAAGCAAAGATGCAGCTTCAGGTCTGAGATAACATTTACCACAATCATAAATCTGTTTTTTAGTAAAATTATCTACAGTGGCATATTTTATATCCACCCTAAAACCGTCATCTTCTGTAATTTCCACCCAATCTGATGGTACAGGTGCAGAAGTTTTTACCTTAGGTGTTTCATTGGATGTTTCACCAGGGGTTTCCTTTTTTAATTCCTGTATAGGTGTTTCTTTTTCTGCTGCAGCCGTCTCATTTTTATTTTCAGGGTTATTTTCATTTATCTTTGATTTACACTGATTAAATAATACAAGGCAAAACACTAATAATATAAAAATCTTGATGCTTCTAAATTCCATTTTCACTAACATTTTAAGTGTGCTATTTTATTTTTTTGGCCAATGAAGTTCTAATTTCCAATCAGCAATAGTTTTTGATTAAAGTGGGAGATTTGTTTTTGGATATATTTTTTTCTGTCGAGCAGCTTTTTGAATGCCGGCAAAAAAGTATTCTTTTTATAGGGAAAAGGAAAACCTGCCGGATTCAAATCTCTGTCTACAAACAATAGCTGATCTGAATCTTTTCCTGTTATGATAAAAAAGGAGTATTGAGCATCACATTGCAGCGATGAATCCAATTCACCCTTTTTATTTATAAATCCTGTTTTTTCACCTGCTATAAATGATTTAAATAGTGAATCGGGTAAAAAAAGTACATCCTTGGCAAAAAACTCTTTACTAAAACTGGATTGAATCAATTCAAAATATTTTTTATTATCGTCCAAAGTTTTGTCCAATTGTTTTTGTATGACTGATTTTGATGCCTGACTGGTTTTGGAATCAGATAGGATAGATTTCAGATATTTTATTTTTGATGCAAATACAGGAATCCGTACTATCAGACAAGCATTTTTCCAAGTTTCAGCTACACCGGTGATGAGAGATGTTGAAGGTGTGTTTTTTATCATAAATTCTTCTGTATGATACATACTCAATGCTTGATTTGACTTCTTTAAGCCATAATTGGAAAGGGGTATACTGACTACAATGAGTCCCAATCCAATAGCACCTGCTGTATAATTTTTATTTTTATTTATCATAATATCAGCCAGATTGTACCCTAATAAAAATCCTCCGGCTCCCTGCATTATTGTGCTGGTTAGGCTTAAATTTTTTCCTACATTAAATTTTCTGAGTGCTGGATCGTTTTTTGCCAGATGGTATTTAAATTCTTTAGGATCGACCGGTTTTTTGTTGATCTGGTATTTTGGTATACCAAAGGTATTATAGTAGAAGCTCAGACTGTCTTTTTGGGCTGATGTTGTCTGAACAAAATAAATATGGATAAAGAAGATAAAAAATGGCAAACGTGTCATTAAAATGGGTTAGGACAAAAAATCAATAATAAGGTGTGCAAAGAATAAAATGCGAAGTTAAGATTTAGTTAAAAATTATGGCAAGTAGTTTTGTAAAATTCTCATTAATGTAATTTTGCACTACAATTTTTATGCTGTTTTAATCAGTTACATATACTGGCACTGGTAGGTGATAGTCACTTATCAAGAATTAAACGGACACTTTTACCATTTTATTTCTCATATTTGCACTCTTTAAATCAATTTAATGGTTTTTAAGACATAGTATTATAGGATAACTTAAAAAATAATTTTACTGAAATGATGCAGACTTCAATAGACATAGAAGCATTAAACCAGCAGATATACCTGGATAGTGCATTCATGGAAATATTAAATGCTGAAACATCCAAGGTTATAGTAGGTCAGAAACATATGATAGACAGGCTTATGCTCGGTTTATTGGCGCAGGGACATGTTTTACTTGAAGGCCTTCCCGGCTTGGCCAAAACACTGGCTATCAAAACTTTGGCATCTGCCATTGATGCAGATTTTCACAGGATTCAGTTTACTCCGGACTTACTGCCATCTGATATTATTGGTACCATGATTTATAATCCCGGCAAGAGTGAATTTACGGTACGGAAAGGACCTATTTTTGCCAATTTTATTCTGGCTGATGAGATCAATCGTGCCCCGGCAAAAGTGCAGAGTGCTCTCCTGGAAGCCATGCAGGAAAAGCAAGTGACTATAGGAAAAGAAACCTATAAGCTGGAAGAACCTTTTTTGGTACTTGCCACCCAAAATCCAATAGAGCAGGAAGGAACATATCCGCTACCTGAGGCACAGGTGGATCGATTTATGTTGAAAGTTAATATTGGTTATCCTTCCAGAGAAGAAGAAAAATTAATCATCCGCAAAAACATACTTGGCGAGACGACTCAATTGATACATGCTGTAGTTAAACCCCAGACTATACTTAAAGCTCGGGAATCAGTCAAAAAAGTCTATATGGATGAAAAAATTGAAAACTATATTCTGGATATAGTATTTTCAACCCGGGAGCCGGAAAAGTATAAACTTGCGGAGATTAAGCCGCTGATAAGTTATGGTGCTTCACCAAGAGCAAGTATAAATTTGGCCATTGCTGCCAAAGCGCACGCTTTTATGAGTCGTCGTGGATACGTCATTCCGGATGATGTCCGCAATGTATGTAAAGATGTCATGAGACACAGAATTGGGCTGAGTTATGAAGCAGAAGCAGAAAACATAACGCAGGAAGATATCATTACAAAAATCATAAATACAATTCCAGTACCATAATTAATCCGAAAATTTGTTAAAACTGAAACGTCCAATTCTTATGTTCACTCTGATTGCAAACCTTATTTTTGCGGGCTTGTCATTTGCTCAGGGTAAGCATACAAAAGCGGACGTCAGGAGTATGTTTCCTGCAAATACCAAAGACCTATGGATCAATTATTTGAGCGGTACAGTGGACAATAAGCATGTGATTGATATGATCATAGGAACAGATGGCAGTACTTGCAAAGGCATCTATACATTGAGAAGCAGCAATACATCATTTTATTTTGATGGTCAGGATACTGATCACCAGCTTAGATTAGCCGAGTTAAATAGTGACTTCAGAATGACTGGTTACATTTATGGAGACTACGATGGTGAAATTTTTGAAGGACAATGGATGAATTATGATAAAAATCTGATTTTACCTATAAAATTGGAATCTGTCAGCAGTTTTGAACCCTATCAACCCCTTTCTTATAAAAATTATCAATGGCAAAGGATATTTTCAGGCAAAGTAAACGATAAACTCATCAAATTGCATTTGACAAAAGATCAATATGTGTACGTTTGTCATTTTCATGAAGGTGGGGTACACTACAAAGATGTATTTGGAGGTAAGGGTTCAAGAGTAGAGTCACTACCCATGAATTTTAGCCTGACCGTATTAAACAACAAATGGATAGTCATTGATACAGCCAATCTGGATAAAATAGATGTCGTGTATGTCGATGAGACTGGTTATGAAATTACCACAACACTTAAGGCCGAAGCGTCACTTGTTTCTGAATGTTATGAGTACGCTGATTATCACAGCAGATTGGAATGTATCCGGCCCCTTTCCGGCAATAAAAAATTTGATCTTTGGATGGAAAATACGTTTAAAACATGGGTTCAAAGTGGTGTGAAAAAACTAAAAAGTATCGGAAAAGATGACATTGCTACACGAGACCGCTGGACTCAAACAGCCAATGGATGGGTTGAAGTAGATCTTTTTTTGAACGATATCATCAGCGGAACGGCCTATATGCAGTCATCCTGGAATAGTGAGACTGAAAAAATTGCTTTTATGTATGACCTGAAAAGTGGGAAGGAGATGAAACTACAGGATATTTTTGATCATAAATTTGACTCAGAAGAATATTTCAGATTAATAATTCCTGCAAAAATCAAAGAAAAAACGTGGAAACCACAGGATAAAAAATGGGTTAGCAAACAGGATTTTAATTTTGTGACGCTCAAAGACAACGGGATAAGTTTTAAAACAAAATATAGCACTATTTATGGAGAAAAGGAAATACTTATTCCATACAGCAGTGTGAGCGAAAATTTAAAGAATAAAAATTTACTGAAAGATTTACTTGGAAAATGATGGATACTTCAGATCTGTTAAAAAAAGTCCGTAAACTGGAAATTAAGACCAAAGGTCTGACCAAACACATTTTTTCAGGTGAATATCATTCTGCATTCAAGGGCAGAGGGATGTCATTCAGCGAGGTTAGAGACTATCAATATGGAGATGATGTACGAAATATTGACTGGAATGTGACGGCAAGAACAGGTGGACCACATATTAAGATATTTGAAGAAGAACGCGAATTGACAGTCATGTTGCTGATAGATGTTTCTGCTTCTTCCTTTTTTGGTACCGTCACAGCTTTTAAAAATGAGATATTGACAGAAATAGCTGCCGTGTTGGCCTTTTCTGCCATTACAAATAATGACAAAGTAGGAGCCATTATATTTTCTGATCATATTGAAAAATACCTTCCACCCAAAAAAGGCAAACAGAATATTCTGCGTATCATCAGGGAGTTGATAAATCTAACGCCAAAACAGCAGGGAACCAATTTGTCTGAAGCTTTGATTTATTTAAATAATATAGAAAAGAAAAGAAGTATAACTTTTATACTCTCTGACTTCATGACTGAAGGTTATGATCAGGCACTCACTATAGCAGCCAAAAAGAATGATATCATAGGGGTTCATATTCATGATAAAAGAGAAGAAAAACTACCCGATATAGGTTTGATCCAGGTAGCTGATGCAGAAACAGGCAGTCAAAGAATCATAGACACCAGTGACCCAAATATCAGGGCGGCTTATGCCAAACATTATAGGATTTCTCTGGAAAAGTTCAATAAATATTTTGCTTTTGCCAAATCAGACACCATAAGCATTTCCACTGAAGAAGACTATATCAAAGCACTCCAGATTTTTTTCAAAAGAAGAGCCAAAAGATGAATAAAGTTATATCATTGATACTTCGGACTTTTTTTGTATTGTTTATTCTTTTCGGAATCAACTTTAGTATACATACACAGATTATATCTACTTCAATCATAAAAGTTGATTCGGTGCAGATAGGAGATACTGTAAGTGTGGATATAAAAGTGACGATTCCATCCGGGGTGACCCTGCAGAGTTTGGATTTTTCCGGCTATCGCAGCATTGAAAATGAGCTGTACAATAATGACACTATATATTTGGACAAGTATGCAGATGTCGAGATACTGAATTTTGGTCATTGGAAACATACAGATATGGGCACTCCCATACCAGCGTCATCATTAAAGATCATAAATAACGATGGCCAGCAAACCATTACCAACAGGATTGCGATTGCTATTTATAATATGGGTGTTTTTAGTATTCCGGGCCCCGTTGTTGTGAATAATGAAAACGCTGCAATACTTCCGTCGGAGTCAGCCATGATTAAAGTTTTTCTTCCTGAGAAAATGATGAAGCAGGATACCATAGCTTTCAATCCGATAAAAGATATTATGACTGAAGAAGCGGATATTTCTGATTATTTGATTTATCTGTATATATTAATTGCTATTGGCTTGATGGCTGCTATAGGATATTATTTTTACAAACTTAAAAAGAAAAAAGAAGAAGAAATCATCTCTGTTATTCCTGATCCAATCTTACCGGCACATGAAAAAGCACTTCTGGCATTAAAGTCCCTTAGCAATCAGGCGCTTTGGCAAAGAGGATATATTAAGGAATATCAATCAGGGCTTACAGATATCATACGTACTTATCTGGAAGAAAGATATGGAATCAAAGCTCCCGAGATGACCACAGATGAAATTTCAGAAGCGTTGAAAAATGCCGATTTTGATAAAATGTACATCAGCGAACTGAAAGAAATATTGCAGATAGCTGATCTGGTAAAATTTGCAAAAGCAACACCACAGGACGATATACACAGCATATTTATGGATAGGGCAGTGGAGTTTATTAAGAATACTAAAGAAGCAGATATATTATCATGATTGGGTATTTATCAAATCTTCATTTTGCGGCACCTTGGTGGTTTATAGGCCTTTTGATCCTACCCTGGATGATATGGTGGCAATTTTATTCCGGAAAAACAAAACCTTCATATATCATTATTTCCGATTTGCGTGGGCTGGAAGGTATCACTAGTTGGAAAGAAAGGTTCTTTCCTTATTTGCCATTGTTGAAGATTTTCGCGATAGCGTTATTTATAATTGCCATGGCCCGTCCGCAACTTAGTCTGACTGAGGAGAAGGTAAAAGCAGAAGGTATAGATATCATGCTGGTCATGGATTTATCGAGTAGTATGCTGTCCAAAGATTTTGATCCTGACAGGTTGGAAGTAAGTAAAATGGTGGCCAAGGAATTTGTTGAAAAGCGGGTGCATGACCGGATAGGGCTGGTAGTATTTTCCGGAGAAGCTTTTACTCAATGCCCGCTGACGACAGACCATAATATCGTAACAGATTTTTTATCAGGACTTCAGGTGGGTATGCTTCAGGATGGTACAGCCATAGGTATGGGTTTAGCTACAGCGGTCAATCGTCTCAAAGATAGTGAAGCCAAATCAAAAATTATCATCCTTCTGACTGATGGGGTAAATAATGCCGGGTATATCAATCCAAATACTGCAGCGGAAATAGCCAAAGAGTATAATGTAAAAGTGTATACCATTGCTGTAGGGACTATGGGTCAGGCATTGTCGCCCGTAAATCGTAGGAGTGACGGTCAATACATGTTTGCTATGGCCACAGTGGAGATAGATACAGAATTGCTGCAACAAATATCTCAAATGACTGACGGTAAGTATTTCAGAGCAATAGACCGGGAGAGTCTGGAAAACATTTATTCAGAGATAGACAGACTGGAGAAAACTGAAATCGAAGTTAACGTATACAAAAGATATAAAGATGAATTCAGAAAGTTTTTATACGCAGGATTGTTTTTATTGTTGATATGGTGGTTGTTAAGTCAAACTATTTTCAGAATATTGAATTGATAAAAACCAGGTATGTTCAGATTTGAAGACACATCAGCATTTTACCTACTTGCCCTGATTCCGGGAGTGGTTTTGCTTTTTTTATGGATGAACCGTAAAAGAAAACATGACATACGAGCTTTTGGTGAAGTCAATTTAGTAGGTAGATTGTTACGAGGTAAAATCCCTTCTTTTTTAAAAATAGTATTGTTTTCTATAGCTGTATTATTTTTAATACTATCTGCGCTAAATCCGCAATGGGGATTGAAAAAGGAAAAGGTCAAAGTTGAAAAAAGCGACATATTTTTTGCTCTTGATATATCGGCGAGTATGAATGCTCAGGATATAAGTCCATCCCGACTGGAAAAATCAAAAAGATTTATTGAGCAATTGATCAATGAGCGAAAGGGCGATCAGTTGGGATTAATACTTTTTGCAGGTGGAGCATATCTACAGATGCCGCTGACTGCTGACTATGCTGCAGCGCAACTTTTTGTGAGATCCGCTAGTTCGGAAATGGCAGGCACTCAAGGTACAGCCATAGGAGAATCCATAGATTTGGCTATGCGAAGTATTAAAGAAAAAAATCAAAGAGCCCTGATCATTTTATCTGATGGTGAAGATCACGATGAAGAAGCGGTAAATATGGCAGGAAAGGCAGCAGAAAATGGGTGGAATGTATTTACCGTCGGAGTTGGATCGGCAGAAGGTAGTTTTGTCCCCGTTATGAATGATGGGAGAGAAGAATATAAAATGGATGAAGAAGGTAATCCGGTCAAATCTGTTCTCAATCAGAATTTACTCAAGGAAATTGCAGAGAATGGGAAAGGATCATATTATCTGTTGGGAAACGAAAATACAGATATCATAACAGATCTGAATACCCAGTTGGATAAGATGCAAAAACGTGCTGTTGAAGTCAAGTCATTTACAGAATACCGGAGTTTCTATCAATACTTTTTAGGTATTGGCATCATTATTTTACTGATTGAATTTTTTTTCGTAACAAAACTGAAAAAAGTATAATTATGCATAGGATACTATTATTATTTTCATTTGTTTTAATATGCCAACCCTTTATGGCTCAATCTGCCCATAAAAGTCTGCGAAATGGTGACATGCTGTATGGATATGGAAAATATAGTGATGCCGAAACTGAATACCGCAAGGCAGAATCAGTCAAGCCTTCAGTCAAATCAGCTTACAATCTCGGAAATACGCTGATGCAACAGGAAAGATTTGATGAAGCTGCAAAAAAATATGATGACGCCGCATCAAAGGCAACAACAGATAAAGAAAGGGCAAATATCTACCATAATCAAGGCAATGCGTTATATAAAAAACAACAATATCAGGAAAGTGTAAATGCTTATAAACAAGCGCTGAAGTATAATCCAGACGATGCTGCAACAAAAGAAAATATGGCTATCGCCCGTAGGGAATTAAAAAAGCAGCAACAGCAGCAACAAAAAGATAAACAAAATCAGCAAAATAAAGACCAGAATAAGGAACAAAACAAAGACCAGCAGGATAAAAATAAAGATCAGGAAGAAAAAGATCAGGAAGGCAAAAATGACCCCCAAAACAAAGATCAACAGCA
>Ga0138256_10002687_pt1 | contig 18983 bp, 15 predicted proteins | sample KNB2016incub_MG_FD_105486 | JGI IMG/M metagenome (GOLD analysis project Ga0138256, IMG submission 105486) | Active sludge microbial communities from wastewater in Klosterneuburg, Austria - KNB2014incub_MG | ecosystem: Engineered > WWTP > Activated sludge > Unclassified | place: Austria... | reverse complement strand
CACCGACACCACCATCTTCGTCAGCGCGGCCTACGATGCGCGCATCGACGAGTACGGAACCGCCATCGTCGAGCGGAGGGCGTCATGAGCAAGATCGTGGTCGACAAGATCCTGGTGAGCATCCTGGGGCGCGCGCTCCGCGCCATCACCGACGAGATGAGCATCAGCATGGAGCGGAGCAGCCGCTCGCCCATCCTGTGCGAGGCCCGGGACTTCGTCACGGGCCTCTACGACGCGGAGGGCAACATGCTGGAGCAGACCGAGAACCTGCCCATCCTGAGCTTCTCGCTCTCGCCGGTGTGCAAGCACATCGCCCAGAAATTCGCCGGCGACGTCTTCCCGGGCGACGTCTTCTTCCACAACGACGTGTTCTCGTTCGGCAACCAGAACAACGACGTCGCGGCCTTCAAGCCCATCTTCGTGGGCGAGACGCTGGTGGGCTGGGCGGCGTGCAAGGGCCACCAGGCCGACATCGGCGGCGCAGTGCGCGGCGGCTACAACCCGGCGGCGACCGAGGTCTGGCAAGAGGCGCTGCGCATCCCCGCGGTCAAGGTGTACGAGCGCGGCAAGCTGCGCCGCGACGTGTGGGACCTGATCTTCTCCAACATCCGCCTGCCCATCGTCCAAGAGGACATGCGCGCCGAGATCGGCAGCTGCACCGTGGGCGAGCGCCGGCTCAAGGCGCTGATCGAGAAGTACGGGCTCGAGAGCTTCGAGGCCCACAAGCGGGCCCTGTTCGAGTCCACGCGGGCGATGATGGAAGCCGAGATCCGGAAGATTCCGGACGGCGTCTACCACGGGGAGGCCACCAGCCACTTCGACGGCCACCACCCGGGCTCGAAGGCGGTGGTGCGGGTCACCATCACGGTGAGCGGCGGCACGATCTGCTTCGACTACTCGAAGACGGACCCCCAGACCACCGGCTTCGTCAACGGCACCTTCACCTCGAGCGCCTCGGCCACCATCCTCACCTTCTTGCAGATGGTCGATCCGCGCATCCCCCACAACCAGGGGATGGTCGAGCCCATCGAGATCATCATCCCCGAGGGCACGCTGCTCAACGCGGCCTATCCGGCAGCGACCACCTTCGGCAATCACCTCTGCCCGAACAACGCCGACGCCATCATGCGCGCACTGTCGCCGGTCATCCCCGAGCGGGTGACGGCGGGCTGGAACCAGCTCTTGTGCTCGCTCTCGACCGGGCGCGACACGCGCAAAGGGCAAGACACCAAAGAGACCTACGTCGACATCTTGTTCATGGGCCTCAAGGGCGGGTCCGGCGCCTTGCCCGACTGCGACGGCTACGATCACATCGGGATGATCGACGCCTCGGGCGGCGTGCTCGATCAGGACTACGAGATGTTCGAGCAGATCTCGCCGCACCGGCTGCTCTCCCACGAGTACGCCTGCGACTCGGCGGGCGCCGGGCGCCACCGCGGCGGGCTCGGCGTCGAGACGCGCTACCTGGTGGGCGGCGCCGATACCCAGATCGTCACCTTCGGCGACGGCGACATCGAGCCCGGGTTCGGCCTCGCGGGCGGCGACAACGGCACGCTCAACTACATCGATCTCGAGTATCCCGACGGCCGGCGCTACCGCGCCACCACCAAGGACCACGTCAAGGGCGTCCCGGCGGGCACGGTCTACGTGCAGCACGCGGGCGGCGGCGGCGGACACGGCCCGCCGCGCGAGCGGCCGGCCGAGCTGGTGGCGCTCGACGTGCGAAACGGCGTGGTCAGCCCGGCTCGGGCCCGGGAGAAGTACGGCGTCGCGGTGGATCCCAAGACCTTCGCGCTGGACGCCGCCGAGACCGCTCGCCTCAGGCAGGGGGCGTGATGGACTTCTCGCTCTCGGCCGAGCAGGCCGCGATCCAGCAGACGTTCCACGACTTCGCCGTGCGCGAGATCCGCCCGCGCGCCCAGGCCCTGGACGAATCACCAGAGTTCCCCCGGGCCATCTTCGAGCACGTGGGCGAGCTCGGGTTCTTCGGCATGCGCTACCCCGAGCCCTTCGGCAGCGGCGCGGACGTGGTGTCCTGCGCGCTGGCCATCGAAGAGCTGGCCTGGGGCAGCCTCTCGGTGGCGGCCGCGTGCACCATGCAGTCGCTGATGGGCACCTGGTTCGTGCACCGCTTCGGCTCGGCAGAGCTCCACGAGCGGCTGCTCGGGCCCGCGCTCGCCGGCAAGAAGATCGGCGCCATCTGCATGACCGAGCCCAACGCCGGCAGCGACCTGTTCTCGATCAGCACCACCGCCAAGCTCAGCGGCGACCGCTGGCTGATCAGCGGCAGCAAGACCTGGGTCACCTCGGCCCCGGTGGCGGACTTCTTCACGGTGTTCGCGCGCACGGGCAAAGAGACGCTCGGGGTGTTCTTGATCGAGCGCGGCGCCGAGGGCCTGGAGCTCGGGCGACCCATCGAGAAGATGGGCGTGCGTTCGTCGCTCACGTCCGAGGTTCACCTGAGCGAGGTCCCCGCCACCGCCGCGCTGGGCGACCCCGAGAGCGGCACCAAGTACCTGCGGGAGATCCTGGCCGAGATCCGCGTGGTGACGGCGGCGCTGGCGCTGGGTGTCGGGCGCGCCGCCTACGAAGAGGCCAAGCGCTACGCCTCGGAGCGCCAGCAGTTCGGCAAACCCATCGATCGCTTCCAGGCCGTGCAAGAGCACCTGGCCGAGATGGCCACGGATCTCGAGGCCGCGCGCCGGATGACCCACTGGGCGGCGTGGCGCAGCGACCAGAAGCTGCCGAACACCCGCGAGGCCAGCATGGCCAAGCTGTTCGCGTCCGAGGCTGCAAACCGGGTGTGCGACCGCGCCGCCCGCGTGGCGGCCAGCTACGGCTTCGCCGCCGAGAGCCCGATCCAGCGTTATCTGCGGGACGCCCGCTTCGTGCTGATCGGCGGCGGGACATCGGAGATCTTGCGCGTCAACATCGCGAGGGAGTCATGACGGAAAAGCCCATCCGGGTTCTGATCGCCAAACCCGGCGTCGACGGCCACGACGTCGGCGCCAAGGTCGTGTGCCGCGCCTTGATGGAGGCGGGCATGCAGGTCGTCTACACCGGCCTCAGGAAGTCGCCGGAAGAGATCGCGAAGGCCGCGCGGGACCTCGACGCCGACGTGGTCGGGCTCTCGATCATGTCCGGCGCCCACCTGCCGCTCAGCGAGAAGGTGGCAGAGAGCCTGAAGGCGGCCGGCGTGACCCGGGCCAAGCTGCTGGTCGGCGGCGTGATCCCGGCGCGCGATCGCGGCGCGCTCGAGCAGCTGGGCGTGGCGGCGGTGTTCGGCGTCGACGCGACGCTCGGTGACGTGGTGAGCTGGGTGCGCGCCAACGCCGGGAGGGCGGCATGAGCGGCCCGAAGGTGATCTGGGACAGCGGTATCGAGATCGCCCCGGTCTACGCGCCCGACGGCGCGGAGAAGCCCGGCGAGTACCCCTACACCCGCGGCATCCACCCGCAGATGTACCGCCAGCGGCCCTGGACCATGCGTCAGTACTCGGGCTTCGGCACGGCAGCCGAGACCCACGAGCGCTTCTTGTTCTTGATCAAGAACGGCAACACCGGGCTCAACGTCGCCTTCGATCTGCCCACCCAGTGCGGGCTCGACTCCGACGACCCCATGGCCGAAGGCGAGATCGGGCGCGTGGGCATGGCGGTCGACACCCTGGCCGACATGGAAGAGGCCTTCGCCGACATCGATCTGAACAAGATCAGCGTGTCGCTCACCATCAACGGCTCGGCCGTGGCCATCATGGGCATGTACTTCGCCATGGCGGAAAAACGCGGCTTTTCCCTGGGCGAGCTGCGGGGCACGGCCCAGAACGACATCCTCAAAGAGTTCGTCGGGCGCGGCACCTGGATCTTCCCGGTGGAGCCCAGCGTGCGGCTGGTCGGCGACACCATCGAGTTCTGCGCCCGCGAGGTGCCGCACTACAGCCCGGTCAGCGTCTGCGGCTATCACATCCGCGAGAGCGGGGCGACGCCAGCTCAAGAGATGGCCTACGGCCTGGCCATCGCCTGCGCCTACGTCGACCACGTGCGCGCGCGCGGCCTCGACGTGGACGAGTTCGCGCAGGGCATCAGCTTCAACTTCGACATCTACGGCAACCTGTGGGAGCAGATCGCCAAGTTCCGCGCCGGCCGGCGGCTCTGGGCCAAGATCATGAAAGAGCGCTACGGCGCCAAGAACCCCAAGGCCATGCAGCTCCGGATGATTGCCGGCGGCGGCGGCGCCGGGCTCACCGTCGAGCAGCCGCTCAACAACCTGGTGCGCAGCGCCTACTACGCCCTGGCCAGCGCGCTCAGCGGCACCCAGACCATGGCGCTCTGCTCGTACGACGAGGCCTACACCATCCCCAGCGAGCAGGCCGCGAAGCTCTCGCTCCGCACCATGCAGATCCTGATGACCGAGATCGGCGCCTGCGACACCGTCGATCCGCTGGCTGGCTCGTACTTCGTCGAGAGCACGACCGACGAGATGGAGCAGCGCATCGTGCAGATGATGGAGAAGCTGGACGCCGAGGGTGGCGTACTGAAGGCCATCGCCGAGGGCCGCGTGCAGGCCGACGTGAACCGCCAGGCCTACGAGCACAAGCAGCGGGTCGAGCGCGGTGACATCAAGAAGGTGGGTGTGAACTGCTTCGTCGACGACGAGAAGAGCCCCGACGTCGAGTTCCACCCGTATCGCCGCGAAGAGGCCGAAAAGCAGATCGCGCGCCTTGCCCGCGTGCGCGCCGAGCGCAACGCCGCCGAGGTCGACCGGACCCTCGAGGCCGTGCGCGCCGCGGCCCGTGACGGCACCAACGTGATGCCGTCGGTGATCGCCGCGGTCAAAGCCTACACCACGGTCGGCGAGATCTGCGGCGCGCTCAAGCAGGTGTTCGGGACGTATCAGGAGCCAGTCAGGTTTTGATCTGAGCGGCCGCAGAGGAGGGTGAACCATGACGAACGAGATCGCGCACCACGAGGCCAAGCGAGCGCGCATGCACCAGGCGTGGACGGTGGCGACGGACAACTATGCCGCGCACATCGAGCCCCATTTTGCGCCCCTCACGGCGGCGATGCTCGCCGCCATTTCGCACACCGAGCCGACGCGCTGCCTCGACGTCGCCTGCGGCGCGGGCGAGCCTGCGCTGACCCTCGCGCGCCACTTCGGCCCGGCCTGTGAGGTCGTCGGCATCGATTTCTGCGATTCGATGGTGGACAGAGCGGCGCAGCGCGCCGAAGGCGAGGCCGTGCCCAACTGTCGCTTCGAGCGCGGCGACGCCGAAGACCTCAGCGCGCTCGCCGATGCGAGCTTCGACCTCGTCACCTGTCGCCAAGGCGTGGGCTTCGTGCCGCGGCCAGAGCGAGCGCTCGGCGAGTTCCGACGAGTGCTGAAGCCGTCGGGAACGGCCCTCGTCACGTCGTGGGGCACGAAGGATGGCGCCCTCTTGCCGCGCATCTCGGGGGGAACCATCGCCTCGTTCTTCGAGATCGCCCAGGACCCGGGCGGGCGCCCGCCCTGGTACTTCGCGGAGGAGAACCGCCTCGCGCAGGCGCTGCTCGACGCCGGCTTCGACCACGCTGATCAGCGGGAGGTTCGTGCGGACATCGACTTCGCGAGCACCCGGGCGCTGTATTTTGCGCTGCGGGGCACCGCCATGAGCCCCTACTTCCAGCGTGTCACCGCCGAGCTCGAGCCGGCGGTGCTGGCCAAGATCGAGGAGCTGGCCGCTCCCTATCGCGCCGGCGAAGGCTATCGCCTGCCGTGCGCGTTCGTCCTGGCGACCGGGACCGTGCGTAGCGCGTAGCCGGCGGGCACGATCTCGTGGACCGACGGACAGGTCAGTAGTCAGCGACTCAGTACTCGACTACTATCTGGAGGGTGAAGAAGCCCCGGGAGATCTTCGACCGCGACGCCGAATGGGCGGCGCTGTCGCGCTTCGCGCGTTCGCCGGGAACGCACGGCCAGCTTGGGCTCGTCTATGGCCGCCGGCGCCAGGGCAAGTCGTGGCTGCTCGAGCGGGTCGCTGAGCGCGCCCGGGGTCGGTACTGGGAGGCCATCGAAGGCACGGCGCGGCAACAGCTCGACCACCTGGCGCGGGCGCTGTCGGGCTGGAAGAAGCTTCCCGCCGCCCCGGTCTTCGCCACCTGGGCGGAGGCGCTCGACGCGCTCTGGAAGGCGAGTCCTCGGTTGCTCGTGCTCGACGAGTTCCAGTACCTGCTGGATTCGTCGCCGGAGCTGCCGTCGCTGCTCCAGGCCCGCGTCTCGCGGCGAACCGGCCCGCGGGTGATCCTTTGCGGCTCGGCGCTCGGCGCAATGCGCAGCCTGCTCGCCGCGGACGCCCCGCTCCGCGGGCGTGCTTCGCTCGAGCTGGTGGTTCGGCCATTCGACTACCGAATCGCGGCCCGCTACTGGCGCCTGGGCAGTGACCTCTCACGCGCGCTGCGGCTGCACGCGCTGCTCGGCGGCACACCAGCCTATCTCGACTTCACCGGGGGCCGGACGCCGGCAGAGTACCCACGCCTGGATGACTGGATCGCGGACGTCCTCCTCGACCCCGCGGGCGCGCTGTTCCGCGAGGGCCGCATCCTCACTGACGAGCGCACGCTGGTCGATCGCGGTCTGTACCACGGGATCTTGGCGGCAGTGGCCGGCGGCGCGACTCGTCGGGGCCAGATCGCGTCGGTGGTCGGCCGACCCGACAACACCATGGCGCACGCGCTCGGCTCGCTGGTCGATCTGGGCTTGCTCGAGCGCCTCGCCGATCCGCTCCACGGACGCCGTTCCTGCTTTCGTCTCGCCGAACCACTGCTGAGGACGTACGAAACGCTGATCGCGCCCAACGAGCGTGCGCTTGAGCGCCGCGGCGCGCGCCGGTTGTGGAGGGCGCTCGTGCCGGTGCTTTCGTCGCAGATCTTCGGACCCCACTTCGAGCACCTCGCGCGCGAGTGGGTGCAGGGCCACGCCTCCGAAGCCTCGCTCGGTGGCACCCCCAAGGCAGTGGGCCCGAGCACAGTGAGCGATCCGGCAGCGCAGAAGGAGCGGGAGCTGGACGTCGTCGCCACGGAGGGCAGCCGGGTGATCGCCATCGGTGAGGCCAAGTGGTCCGGGTCCGCCCTTGGCAGGGGCGTCCTCGCCGAGCTCGAGCGAAAGCGTTCGTTGCTCGGACCGCGCGCGAGCACTGCCCGGTTGCTGCTCTTCGGCAGCTCCGGGTTCGAGCGCGGGCTGGCAGCGCTCGCCCGCGGGCGCGACGACGTCGTGTTGGTCGACCTTCGCCGGCTGTACCTGGGTGACTGACTCCGTGTCTCGCGTGCCGAAGCGCGTGGCTTCAAACGGAAACCGGAGACGCGCGGCGGACTTGGCTCAAATGTCCCTGCAGCACCGGAATCCGCGCTGCGGTGCAGCAGTATCCGTGGTTGGCGTTTGGGTGAGGGGACAGCCCAGCGCCTTCTTCTCGTCCGTCATGGAGCCCCCCCGAAGCGCGCAGTGCTTCGTGCCCTTCCCGCTGGACGGGGAGACCCAGACGAAGCACTCGTCGGTGTATTCCGAGACGGAGCCGTTCAAGTCGCGAAGCTGCGCCCACGGCTCCGTGGCGCCGTGACACCCGGCGCGTGCACCGACGTTCTTCTTCATGCTCTCCCAGTCCGGGCTGTCCACTTCGCCCCCGCAGGCAGCCGGGTCGTAGGCGTCGCCATAGGCGTATTGCGTCTTCCCTCCCTGGCTGCATGCGTTAAACCACTGACTCTTTGCGGCGTCGTTGGCGGGATCCGCCGGCGTGTCGAGACCGCCGGCGATTTCGAGCCCTCCTCCGCCGACTTTCCCGCACAGGCGCTTGCCCGCCCACTTGCAGTAGGCGTAAGCGTCGCACCAGTCGATGCACACGACCGGGCGCTCTGGCGTCGTCTTCGGCGTCCAACTCACGCCGGCGATGCAGGTCGCTGGCTCGTACGACGACGCCTCCGCCACTGGCTGATAGCTCTTGTTGTCCGCGCAGTCCGCGTTCTCGCTGCCCGGCGACATCTTCGGCGCAGCCAGGAACTCGGCGTACTGCGCCTGGGTCACCTCGGTACGATCGATGCAGTACGTGCCGCCCCCCGGACTCGGCACGGCGATCATGGCGGGGCCCGCAGACGCCCCGCAGCTCTTCGCCCCGCCTCCGCCCGCAGCTCCCGAGCCAGCCGCCCCCGCGCCGCCAGCGCCACCAGCACCACCGGCGGCGCCTGTTCCGGGGATCACCCCGTCGTTCTTCTGCCCGTCTTCCGAGCCGAAGATGCTGCACCCAGCAAGAGCCAGCGGCCCCACGACTAGCACGACGTTCCAATTCATCACCATGCTCCTTCGGTCAGAGGGGGATCGCGCCCCGTGCGCCGAGAACTAGCAGCGCCTGCTGCGCGAACGCGCCTCCCGGCTGGGAGTTGTACCGCAGCCATTCCATCCGGTCGGGATCCAGGACGACCAAGTCGCCGTACCCGTCGTCCGAACCTCTCAAGTCCCGCACGGCTGAGACGGCCGAGCGAGGCGACGCCCCTGGCACGTTCCAGATGGTGTACTCGCCGCTCCCTGAAATGCAGAGGTTGCCCGAGTTCTTCAGGTGAATCGCCGGACCATTGCCGGTTGGCCGGAAGACCGCGTAATCCGTCTTGCCGTCCCCGTTCCGGTCGATCGGACCCGCGAGCGGGATATCGCGAGCGGAGCCCCACTGGCAGAGCTGGACGCTCGACGACGTGGTCGGGTCCCAGTTCGTGTGCCAGGTTCCGGTGTACGGGTCCCAAACGCGCAAGGCTCGCCTGCCGTTCTTCTCCGCCGGAAGGGCCACGGCGCCGTGGCGCACCGCCGGGGCGTTGCCCCCGGCGCCGCTCGCGGCGATCGCGTCGGCTCTGAGACTCGAATCGAACCAGCGCGAGATGGCGGCCGTGGGGTTCCATCCCGCGGTCGACAGCAGCATGAAGAAGCGCGCGGTGCCAGGCTCGTAGACAACCACGTCGGTCTTGTTGTCGTTGTCGTAGAGTCCGTGCAAGTGAACCAGCCTGTCTTGCACTGCTCGGACGTAGATGCCCCCCCACGTCGATTGTCCGATGACCTTCCAGTACAGGTACTGGCTGCTCGGGCGGTACACTGCGACCTCTTTGGTCGAGGTATTCCCGTCGAACTCGAGGCCGGGCAGCGGGACGTCCTGCTGGTAGCCCCAATCGGCGTAGCCGAAGTTGGCGCAATCGGGGTTCGACGGGTTGACCGAGGACTTGCACCAGATCCACCAGAACTGGCTGTCGAATGGGTTCTCGCTGGTCAGGCCTCCCCTGCGAAGCAAACCGAGATCCGTACGCCCATCTCCGTCGTAGTCAGCCATCATCGGAACATCCCCGACTCGACCGAAGTCCTTCTCGAGAATGGTCGCGTAGGATGTGCTCGACAACAGTATCCGGAACCGACCCACACTCGGCCCGGCAAACCCAGTGCCAGGCGGTTGCCAGACGCCGAGGTCACGCTTTCCATCGCCGTCAACGTCGAGTTGGTCGAAGCCCCACCGCGCTTTGTGCTCGCCCAGCAAGTGGCGGCGCGCCGTGTAGCCGGCGCTGTACGGGGCGCCATGCCGCTGGTGGTTGATGCGGATGTCCGAGCGGAGGATCTTCTTGACCTGCTCCGCCTGCGATTCGCTGAAGCTCGCCCAAGGGCAAGTGCCACCCACGGGGTCGCTCAAGTACATCATCGCGTTGGCGCCTCGCCGATACACTCCTATACCCGGGTCATCTCCAGCAAACGTGAAGCCGAGACCCTTGATGCCCGGCGACCCGATCGTTTCCAGCTGCCCGTCGATTGTGCAAGAGAGCGTGCAGTTCGCGTCGAACCAGCAGTTCTGTGTGGAGCCGCCGGGATCCCAGCTGTGCTTCGAAACCACCGGGAGCACGGAGCCCGCCGCCTGCGCGCGGTTCGCAAAGTAGAGCGGTCCTTGCTGAGAGTCTCCGAAGTACAGATCCCAGTACTCCGAGTTGGCAGACCACACCAGATCCTGGGGTTGCTCGGGGTCGCGGCTCCCACCGATGCCCATCGAAGGATGGGGCTGCCCAGGGTACATCGTGTGCTCGAGACCCAAGACATGCCCGAGTTCGTGCGCATAGCCGCGCGGGGAGACGAATTGCTCGCGGTCCGCGATCCACGAGGCAGCTCCGTCCCACGGGCGAGCACCGTCCCAACCGTTCGAGCACTCCGAGCCCCATAGAATCACCTCGCGCGGTTCCCCGGCGCGGATGGCGGCGGCGTGCAGCCATTCAGATTCGGTCCTCGGGTCGCTGTCGGGGAACTCGGACAACGACAGGTTCGGGTACACCAGCCGCAACTGGTTCTTCACCTCGGCCCAGGAACGGCTTGCCGAGGCTTGGACGTTCCAGAACGTCGGCATCTTGTACTTCTCGATACGCGACAGATAGAACTGCACGCCAAGAGATTGCACAGCCGAGTTCGCAGCCTCGAGCGACTGCCGCATCGCCGCAAAATCGGCGGTGTCGGGCCCGCAGTTCGGGTCGCCGTTAGTGCAAGCCGAGCACGCCGACTGTGGTGGAGCCTGGCGCCACCCGCATCCCCAGTCGGTCGCAGGCGCGGTGCAATCGTTCGCCATCATCACGGCTCGGATCGGGATCACGCGTTCCACACCGAGTGTGGACAGCTCCTGTGGCGCCTCGCTGGTCGCCTCGCCTTCGCTCGGCGCCGCCGATTGAATCGGATCAGCTCCACACGCCGTGGCGGCCGCCAGTCCGAAAGCGGCCAGCGCGAAGCAAGCCGGAGACCGGCTGCGGACTCCCGTATTGGGGGCTGCCCCCCCCAGATTTCGCCCGTCCATGCCAAGCAATACTTACGTGGAACACCGGCACGAGTCAAGGCTGTCCTGAGTGCGACAGGCGCCGCGGCGTCCGTCTTGCGCGGACGATGAATGTGACAGACGGTTGAGCAGGAGACACGTCTCCGCGGTGAGTCCGGCACCCACGCGCCTCGCGCTCAACGTCGCCGCGAAGCAAGGCAGACCTGCACGAGCTCGAGCGCGGGGCCGTGACCGCCGAGCTCGTGGCTCAATATGCCTGCGAGCCCTCGCACGCGCTGACGAGCGCGCGAGGCGCTGCACTTAGCGCAATCCGGAGGGAGTCGGGATCGCTCTCGGCGAGCGCGACGGCCAGCGTCAAGGCTTGCATCCGGTCCTTTGCGCCTTTCAGCGTGGTGGGTACGTAACGCGAGCTCGGCTGTCGGTGGACCAAGCTCTGGTTCATGCGCCTACCCAACAAAATACAAATCTATTGGGTAGGCGAGCCACGAACGGCTCGACGCCCCAAGCGGGAGCCGCTAGTCGTCGACCGCCATGATGGGAGAACGCCCGTGACCCCCCCGCGCCCCGTTGTCTTGAGCGTCGAGCAAGCGCTCAGCATGTCGTACGCGACGCTGCGCTTCGTGCACCTGGGCTGGCGGGTGATCCGCATCGAGCCCACGCCCAGCCCCAACCTGAGGACGCGCGGCGATCCGAACCGCCACATCGGGCGCAAGGTGGCCGAGGGCGATCGCCACAGCTACTTCGTGGGACCGAACGCCGGCAAAGAGGCCATCGCCCTCAACCTGAAAGAGCCGGAGGGGCAGGCGCTGCTCGCGCGGCTGATCCGCGAGCTCTCTGCCGACGTGTTCTGCACCAACACCATGCCGGCCCGCCACGCGAGCCTGGGCATCGACTACGCCGCGCTCCGGGAGGTGCGGCCCGAGCTGGTCTGGTGCTGCATCTCGGCCATGGGGCTCGCCTACCCGAACGTGCCCGGCTACGACCCGGTGCTCCAGGCGCAGTGTGGCTACATGGACATCACCGGCAACCCGGATGGCCCGCCGATGCAGAACGGCCCGCCGATCATCGATCTGAAAGCGGGTGACGAGGCCTTCGCCCAGGTGCTGCACGCCTTGCTCGAGCGCCACCACACCGGCGTCGGGCGCGCCATCGACGTGTCGATGGCCCAGGTGGCGACCAGCTGGCTGCTCACCTTCTTGCCCATGCTCGACATGGGCAGCCCGCCGGAAGAGCTGAAGCGCTCGGGCAACGAGCACCGCCAGTTCATCCCGACCAACGCCTACCCGACCGCCGACGGCTTCATCTACATGGCCGTGGGCAGCGACGTGCAGTGGCAGCGCCTGGTCGCCGAAGAGCCCTTCTGCCCCCTCGCCCGCCCCGATCTAGCCACCAACGAGGGCCGCCGCCGCGACAAGACCGCGCTGCACGCGGCCATCGCCGCGCTCACGTCGAAGCACCCCGCGGCAGACATCGCCCGGGCGCTCAGGGCCGCGCAGATCCCCCACGCTCCCATCACTCCCATCGAGCGCGTGATGGACCAGGAGTTCTTGCAGGGCGCGCTGCTCGGGACCACCGCGCCCGACGGCCGCGCGATTCGCCTTCCCCCGCCCGCGGTCAGCACCCAGTTCCTCGAGTCCCAAGACCGCCAGCTCGGCTTCGCCCCCGCCTACGGCGAGCACACCGACTCGGTGCTGGGCGAGGTCGGCGTCTCGCCGAGCGAGCTGTCGTCCCTGCGCGAGCGCGGCGTGGTCGCCTGATCGCGACTCAGGAGGGCGGGCCCGACGAGAGCAACGCACCCGGGCCACCGGGGCGGTCGTCGGGCAGGTACTTGAGGCACCAGGCCCAGAACGCGCCGAGCACCTCGGCGTCGCTCGACGACTGCCCGGCCGGCAAGGCCCGGAACAGCTCGAGGCCCACCGGGAACCAGCCCTTCACCACGGCCAGAAACAGCGCCTGTCGCCCGCTCGCCCCTTCGTGAGCGGCGTGAGCCAGCTCGGGCAACGCCTGCTCCAGCGCCTCTTCCACGCGCAGCGTCAGCCGCTTGATCTCGGCCGGCTGGAGCCGCAGCCCTTCGTCGACGCGATAGATGAAGCGCCGCAGATCCACGCCCGCCACCGCGCCCTCTGCCTCGAACCAGGCCGACGCCAGCTTCTTGATGTAGCCGGCCCCCGCCGCCACGTCGTCGAGCGTGCCCGAGAGCGCGCGACCGAGCTCGGTCCAGACGATCAGCGCGTTCACCGGATCGTCCGTCTTCGGATCCGATGCCAGGGTCGACAAGATGGCGCGTCGCACCGTCAACAGGGTGGGGTCCGGCGCCGACTCGCCCGCGGCGTGGGCCGCAGCAGTGGCCGCATCGGTCTTTGCCTCGGCGGCCTCCAGTGCTTTGGCCGTTGCGGTCAGCTCGTCGTCGTCGCTGTGCATCGGCGCGGTGCTTAACCCGGCCCGCGGCGCAGCGCCAGACGCGCGGCCTCGGGGGTCGCCCGAAGGGCCCGGGCGCCAGCTGGGAACGGCGGATTTCGTGCGGCGGCGAGGGGGTGCTCGCGCCGGGCGCGGTTCGTGGTTCAATAGCGCCCCCGCATGCCCTTCGACTACCACCGCCCCACCACGCTGGAAGAAGCCTGGCGGCTCGCCGCCGCCGATCCCGAAGCGCGCTTCGTGGCCGGCTGCACCGACGTCATGGTCCGCATCCGCGAGGGCAAGATCGCGCCGCGAGCGCTGATCGCGCTCGGTCGCATCTCCGACCTCGCCCGCATCGCCATCGGCCCCACGGTGGTGATCGGCGCCGGCGTGCGCGTCGCCGAGCTCGAGCACAACGCCTCGATCCGCCACGCCCTGCCGGTGCTGAGCCAGGCCGCGGCGCTGCTCGGCAGCACCCAGATCCGCAACGTGGCCACCCTGGGCGGCAACCTGTGCAACGCCTCGCCCTGCGCCGATCTCGCTCCACCGCTCCTGGTGCACGAAGCGCGCGCGCGCATCGCCACCGCCGGGGGCGCCCGCGAGATCCCCCTCGCGAGCTTCTTCGTCGGGCCGCGAGCCAGCGTGCTCGCCCCTGGCGAGGTGCTGTCGGCCGTGGTCGTCGATCCGCCGGCGCCGAACACGCGGGCGGTGTTCCTCAAGCAGGGCCGCGTTCGCATGGACATCGCCCTCGCCTCCGTCGCGGTGCTGCTCGACACCGACGGCGCGCGCTGCTTGAAGGCGCGGGTCGCCGCGGGCTCCCTCGGCCCCTGCCCCATGCGCCTGACCGAAGTCGAAGGCATCCTGACCGGCAGCACCCTCGACGCCGCCACTCTGGCGCGGGCCCGCGCCGCCGCCGAGAGCGAGGTGCGCCCGATCAGCGACGTGCGCGCCGGCGCCGACTACCGGCGGCACCTGGCGGGGGCCCTGCTCGAACGCGCCGTCCGCAGCCTGATGAATGGAGCCAGCCCATGAGCGTCACTCTCTCGTTCGAGGTCAACGGCGAGCCCGCGCGCCTCTCGGTCGAGCCGCACTTGCGGCTGATCGACGTGCTGCGGGGCCCGCTGGGGCTGATCGGCACCAAGGAAGGTTGCAGCAACGGCGAGTGCGGTGCCTGCACCGTGCTGATCGACGGCAGGCCAGTGTGCTCGTGCCTCTTGCCGGCGCTCGAGGTCGAGGGCTGCAAGGTGACCACGGTCGAAGGCCTGGTGGGCCCGGGCGGTCAGCTCTCGGAGCTGCAGCAAGCCTTCGTCGACAAGGGCGGCGTGCAGTGCGGCTTCTGCACCCCGGGCATGATCATGAGCGCCCAGGCCCTGCTCGAACGGAACGAAAGCCCCAGCGACGACGACGTGCGCGACGCCCTGACCGGCAACCTCTGCCGCTGCACGGGCTACGCGCAGATCATCGAGTCGGTACAGCTCGCCGCCGCCACGCGCCGTCAGAAGAAGGGGGCGGAAAATGCGTGAGCTCCGCTACGTGGGCACGGACGCGCCGCGGCCCGATGCGGCCGACAAGGCCGCCGGGCGCGCGCCCTACATCCACGACCTCAGCCGTCCGGGCATGCTGTTCGGAAAGATCAAGTTCAGCGAGCACGCCAGCGCGCGCATCAAGCACATCGACACCTCGCGGGCCGAGCGCCTGCCGGGCGTTCGTGCGGTGATTACCGGCTATGACACGCCCGAGCTGCGCATCGGGTTTCTGCGCGACAACTTCGCGCTCAAGCGCGATCGCGTCCGGCAGTTCCGCGACGAGGTCGCCGCCGTGGCGGCCATCGATCCGGACATCGCGGCCGAGGCCATCGAGCTGATCCGCGTGGAGTACGAGCCGCTGCCCGCAGTGTTCACCCCGGAAGAAGCGCTGGCCGAGGGCGCGCCGCTGGTGCACGAGCGGGACGCCGACGGCCGCCCGGTGACGTCGAACCTCTTGAACGTGCAGGTGCATCACGAGTCGGGCGATCTCGCGGCGGGCGAGCGCGCCTCGAAGCACATCGTCGAGGGCGAGTTCTCCACGCCGCTGATCCAGCAGGCCTGCATGGGCACCGCGGGCTGCATCGCGGAGATGGACGTCCGTGGCAACCTGACCATCTGGGCCAAGACCCAGATCCCGTTTTTGGCTCAGAAGGACTTCATCCGTGCGCTCGAGGCCATGGGGCTGTCGGGCCGCAACGCTCGGGTGATCGTCCCGACCCTGGGCGGCGCCTTCGGCACGGGCCTGGACACCCACGCCTACGAGCACATCGCCATCTTGCTCGCGCACAAGACCGGCCGCCCGGTGAAGATCGTCTACGACCGCCGCGAGGAGTTCGCGAACCTCTCGCCGCGCCAGAGCGCGCGGACGCGCGTGGTCCAGGGCTGCGACGCCGACGGCCGCCTGACCTTCCGCCGCGTCGAGGTGCTGCAGGACAACGGCGCGTACACGTCGTGGGGCGCGACCTACCCGACGGTGATGTTGATCCCGGCGACCTCGCTCTACAAGGTGCAGAACGTCTGGTTCGACGCCAAGCTGGTCTACACCAACAACACCTATGCGCAGGCCATGCGCGGCTACGGCAACCCCGAGGTGACCTGGCCCATCGAGTGCCTGCTGGACGAGCTGGCCGAGAAGGTGGGCATGGACCCGCTCGAGCTGCGCCTCTTGAACCGGAACACCCCCGGCGAGAAGACGCCGATGGGGCTCGACATCACCACCTGCGGACTGGGCGAGTGCCTCGAGTTCGCCAAGAAGAGCCTGGATTGGCAGAACAAGCGCGGCAAGCAGCGGGACAAGCGCCGCGGCCTGGGCGTCGCGTCGCTGGTGCACGTCGGCGGCTCGGGCCGCATCTACCGCTCCGACGGCGGCGGCGTGATCCTGAAGCTCGACGACTTCGGCAACGTGAACGTGTCGTACGGCGGCGTCGAGATGGGTCAGGGCCTGCACTCGGCGCTCACCCTGGGCGTGGCCGAGGCGCTGGGCGTGCTGCCCGAGAAGGTGAGCATCAACCCGACCGACACCTCGACCTGCCCCTGGGACGTCGGCACGCACGCCAGCCGCGGCGCGTTCATCGCGCTGAACGCGGCCACGCGCGCCGCCGACAAGGCCCGGAAGAAGATCTTCGCGCTGGCCTCCGAGATCTACGCCGCCGAGGCCAAGAAGAACCTCGCCGCCTTCCAGAAGAAGAACCCGGGCTACCAGCCCCCGGCCTACGACGTTGCGGCCGCGGCCCGCGCCGACAACCTCGAGCTCGAGGCCGGCTTCTTGTTCCCCAAAGACGCCCCGAACGAGCCCTGGCTCAAGCTGGAGATCGGCAAGCTCCTCCGCGCCCTGCACTTCCGCGGCGCCCAGGGTCAGATGATCATCGAAGAGGCGTTCTACGAGCCGCCGAGCACCCTGCCCGACTGGTCGAAGGGTGTCGGCAACATGAGCGCCAGCTACGCCTACGGCGTGCAGGCCTTCGAGGTCGAGGTCGACACCGAGACCGGCAACGTGAAGATCCTGAAGGGCGTCTCGGCGCACGACGTGGGACGGGTGCTGAACCAGCAGACGCTCCGCGGCCAGGTGCAAGGCGGTCTGGCCCAGGGCATCGGCTACGCGCTCTACGAAGAGGTGAAGACCCACGAGGGGCGCGTGCAGAACCCGAGCTTCACCGACTACAAGATCCCCACGGCCCACGAGATGGCCTTCCCGGTCGACATCTTCTTCGCCGAGACGGACGATCCGGCGGGCCCGTTCGGCGCCAAGGGCGTGGGCGAGCCGGGCCTGGTGCCCACCGCGCCGGCGCTGGCCAACGCCATCTACGACGCCATCGGCGTCCGCATCCACGACCTGCCCATCACGCCCGAGAAGATCGTGATGGCGCTGAAGAACAAGAAGAAGGGTTGAGATCATGTTCGAGAAGACCTTCATCCCCTACGGCCTGTACTGGTCCACACCGTTCTGTCGCTGGCAGGGCACGCTGGCCAACGCGCACTCGCTCGAGCTGGCCGCGCAGGTCACCGCCGAGGTGCTGGCCCAGAAGAAGGTCGACCCCAAGGCCTTCGACTCGGTGATGCTGGGCATGACGGTGATCCAGCGCTCGAGCTTCTACGGCGCGCCCTGGCTCGCGGCGATGATCGGCGCCACCGGCGCCACCGGCCCGACCTTCGCGCAGGCCTGCGCCACCAGCGCGCGGGTGATCGCCTCGGCGTCGGCCGAGGTCGAGCTCGGGCAGAGCGCCGCGGTGCTGGCCGTCACCTGCGACCGCACCAGCAACGGCCCTCACCTCTACTACCCCGATCCCACCGCCCCCGGCGGCACCGGCGCGTCCGAGAACGCGGTGCTCGACGCCTTCAACCGCGATCCGTGGGCGAAGAACGCGATGATCGAGACCGCCGAGAACGTGGCGAAGGAAGCGGGCTTCAGCAAAGAGCAGCAAGACGAGGTCGCGCTCTTGCGTTACGAGCAATACCAGGCGGCCCTGGCCGACGATCGCGCGTTCCAGAAGCGCTACATGGCGACGGTCACCCTGCGCCGCGGCAAGAAAGAGCTGGGCAAGGTCGAGGCCGACGAGGGCATCCACGCCACCACCAAAGAGGGCCTAGCCAAGCTCGCGCCGGTGAAAGAGGGCGGCACCGTCAGCTTCGGCGCGCAGACGCACCCGGCGGACGGCAACGCCGGCCTGGTACTCACCACCGAGGGCCGCGCCCGCGAGCTGTCGGCAAAGCCCGAGATCCGCATTCGGGTGGTGGCCGCCGCCGAGGCGCGCGTCGAGAAGGGCTTCATGCCCAAGGCCGTTGTCCCCGCCGCCCGAAACGCCCTCGCCAAGGCGGGCATCGCCCTGGGCGACGTGAAGGCCATCAAGACCCACAACCCGTTCGCGGTGAACGATCTCTTCTTCAGCAAGGAGATGGGCGTCGCCCTCGAAGCGATGAACCACTTCGGATCGCCCCTGGTCTACGGCCATCCCCAAGGCCCGACCGGCACCCGCCTGACCATCGAGCTGATCGAAGAGCTGGTCGCCGCCGGCGGCGGCTACGGCTTGTTCAGCGGCTGCGCCGCGGGCGACACTGCGATGGCGTTGGTGGTCAAGGTGGGGTGAGGGCTCACCGGTACGGCTCGCTCCCCGCGCGAGCGTCGACAAAAGCGACGGCGGCCCGCAGGGCGTCGGCGATTGCGCGCGAGTCCGCCACCAAACCGTCGCGCGACAGCACCCACCGCTCGGCCTCGGAGCGGCTCGAGAAGCCGAGAGCGTCGAGCGCGGCCGGAAGCGGCACGAAGCCATCGGGGGGTGGAGTGGCGCCGAGCACGATCCACGTCTGAAAGCACGACTGCGACAGCTCGACGCGAACCTCGACGCAGGTCCGTCGCTCGACGTACCGGAGAGTGAGGGCGCCTTCGTCGAAGCGGGCGCCGAGGGTCGCGGCGGCCTCGCGCCAGGCATCGACCAAGGTGCGGCGCCACGCGCCGGCGCTCGCCGCGGAGAGCTCCGAGAGCCCCGCCGCCAGGCTCCGCGCACCCGCCTCGGCCGCGTCGGCGTCGGCATTCCGATCGGTCGAGATGAGCTCGATGCTCCGATCGGAGAGCCGCACCCGCCAGCTCGGCGGCAAGGCCGCCATTCCGGCGTAGAGACGGCGGAACACGGCGCGAGCGAGGCGCTCGTTGGTCGTGCCGGGCGCGACGTGGCGACTCAGCGTGATGGCGGCAGCGCCCTCGCGGTGGATGTCGAGCCCAGTGAAGCCGAGCCAGAGCGGCGGGTCGATGGTCGCGTGGATCCGCT
>Ga0138256_10002682_pt1 | contig 19010 bp, 17 predicted proteins | sample KNB2016incub_MG_FD_105486 | JGI IMG/M metagenome (GOLD analysis project Ga0138256, IMG submission 105486) | Active sludge microbial communities from wastewater in Klosterneuburg, Austria - KNB2014incub_MG | ecosystem: Engineered > WWTP > Activated sludge > Unclassified | place: Austria... | reverse complement strand
CGCGCAAACGCGCGCACGCGCGCCGCATAGGCCGCCGCTGTCTCGCCCCGGGCGATGCGCAGCTCGTCGATCCGACCCGAGAGGTCCACCACCATCTCGGCCTGGCCCTTGAGGGTCTCGCGGCGAAGGTGAACGTCGGCGATCACCAGCATGCCGTTTTCGGCATGTGACAGCACCAGGTGCATCTCGCCGAACTTGCGCGTGAGCAGGCGCGACTGCTGGCAGGCGGCCATGATCAGGGGCAAGTCGTTGCCCTGGTCGGCCGGGTCTTTGTACACCACCTTCTGGTCCACGATGAGCGCGACGGCATTGGTGACGCCGGCGAGCTGGAAGCCGCTGACCAGCGCCTGGATCAGCGCCAGCCCGGTGACCGTGATCTCTTCGGTGCCGGTGTGCAGATCCACCTGTGCGCCGAACAGCGAGCGGAAGGCCTCACCAAAGGTCTTCTGCCGCAAGACCTCGACGCTGGGAAGATCGACGACAATCCGCGTTCTGAGCATGGCGCCCTCCGGGGTCGGAGGCGACGATAACACTCTCCCCTCTGGCTTCCGAGGGCGGGTTGTATAGTCGCCCCCGAATGAGCGCCGAGCGCGAGCACGTGGTCGTCTGTGGGTTGGGGCACGTGGGCTACCGGGTGAGCCGGCTCTTGCTGCGGCTGGGCGTGAAGGTGGCCGCGCTGGGCCTGGAGATCCGCGCCGATCGCGCACGCGTCATCGCCGAGGGTGGGGGCGAGGTGTTGCGGGGCGACGCGCGGGACGACGCCGAGCTGGCCCGCGCCGGCATCGAGCAGGCCTCGGCGCTGGTGGCCGTGACCGACTCGGATCTGGTCAACCTGGAGGTCGCGCTGGACGCGCGGCGCGCCAGCGCGGCGCTGCGCCTTGCGCTCCGGGTCTTCGATCGGGATCTGGCGCGCACCCTCGAGCAGAGCTTCGGGCGCGCACGGGCGGTCGGGGTGTCGGCGCTGTCGGCGCCGGTGGTCGCGTTTGGCGCGCTGGGGCACGAGATCACCGCGGGCTTCAGCCTGGGCGATGCCGAGGTGCTGGTCGGCCACCTGGACGTGACCGAGGGCTCGCCCCTGGCAGGGCTCGACGCAAGCGAGGTCCGTGAGCGCTTCGGTGTCGGGGTGATCGCCGGCGGCGCCCCACGAGCCGCCGAGGGGCAGAAGCTCGCCCCCGGTGATCGACTGGCCGTGGTCGCCGAGCGCGCGGCCTATCTGCGACTGCCCGGCAACCAAGACACCACCGAGCAAGCGCCGCGCGCCCGAGCGGAGGCCGGCGTGCGGAAGAGCTTCGCCACGGCCTGGGCGAACTCGCCACGGCCGCTGCGCCGCGCGTTCGGGTTGCTGCTCGCGCTGACGGCCGTCAGCGTGGTGGTCTTCCGGGTCGGGGTCGACCCGCCCATCAGCCTGGTCGAGGCCCTCTACTTCACGGCCACGACCGTCACCACCACCGGCTACGGCGACATCACCCCGCGCACGTCGGGGCCGTTGATGATGATCTACGGCTCGCTCTTCATGCTGCTCGGCTCGGTCACCATGGCGGTGCTGTATTCCTTCGCGACCAGCTTCGTGGTGAGCGAACAGCTACGGAAAGAGCTGGGGCGCCCGCCCATCCCCAAGGGCGGCCACGTGGTGGTGGTCGGGCTGGGCAACGTCGGCTACCGCACCGTCGACACGCTGCGCTCGGCCGGCCGCGAGGTGGTCGCCGTGGACGTGGATCCCGATGGCGAGTTCTCGACCGCGCTGCGCGAGAACCGGCCGTTCGTCGCGGGCGATGCGCGGCTGGCCGCGACGCTGCAGCGCGCCGAGGTGGCGAGCGCCGCCGCCATCATCGCCGCGACCGGCGACGACGCGGCGAATCTGGCCATCACGCTCACCGCCCGGCGGCTGGCGCCGAAGATCCGCACGGTGGCGCGGGTGTTCGACGCGGACTTCGCCGCCAAGCTCGAGGCCGGGCGCCTGGTGGATCTGGCGGTCAGCACGTCACGGCTCGCGGCTCCCACGTTCGCCGCCGCGGCGCTGTTCGACGACGCTGCCGTCGGCTTCGTCGAAGACGGCGGGCTCACCGCGCTGTGCTTCGAAGATCTGCCCGAAGGGTGGCGGGGCCGATCACCAGCCGAGCTCGAAGAAGAGGTTCCCCTGGTCGAGGCCAGCAAGGGTCTGGTGTCCTGGGATCCGAATCAGCCGCTGCCGCCAGCGTGCCGCGTCCTCCGGCTGCAGCGCCGGCTGTGGAAGAGCTGAGCGCGCGGGGCCATCAGAGCTTCGGTGCGGTCTCGCGTCGGCCGTCCCAAACGTGGAGCACGCGGATCATCTGCTTACGCTCGTCGATTTCGAAGTAGATGTGGCACCGCGACTTCGGCATTAGCAACCGCTTCAAGCCTGGTCGCCTTTCGGTTGGAAAGGGCGTACCAGGAGTGTCGACCGAGCCGAGGAAATCGATCGCCTCGAGCAGCTCCTGCGCGAAGGTGCTGGGGAAATCAGCGTGCTCGCGCCAGCGCGCGTTGATGCGTGTGGCAGCCAGCCCGGCTCGCCTGGAGATGAAAACGTTCACGGCCCGGCCGCGAGGCGCAGCGCAAACTCGCGTGCATCTTCGAAGTCACCGCGATCGAAATCCTCGGCGCCTTCTTCGACGGCGCGCTCGAGCGCGGCTCGTTCCTCAGCAGTCATCCGATCTGTCACCGGGAAAACGAGCAGCTCCGCTCCCTCGGCGAAACTCGCCGGCTCGTCGAGCACGATCTGCCCGTTCTTCACGTGCGCCTTCAGGGCGTTCATACGGCGAACGATAGCACCGCGCCTCGCGCACGCCGAGGCCCGCATGGCCCGCTAGCTAACCGAGGCCTCGCCCCTGGCAGGGCTCGACCGAAGTGAGGTTCGTGAGCGATTCGGAGCCGGGGTGTTGGCCGGCGCGCCGCCTCAGCGCCGCCGGCGCGCCGCGCCGAAGACCAGCGCAAGACCGGCGAGGCCCGCCCAGAGCGCCAGCGAGCCGCCGCCCGCAGCACGGCACCCGCAGCCGCCGTCGTCGTCACCGGAAGAGCCCGCGCTGCCACCGCCGGTGCCGGTGCCGCCGGTGCCGCCGGCCCCGCCCGCGCCGCCGTCGACGCAGGCGCCGGCATCGCACGGCAGGTCGAAGACCTCTTCCGCCTCTTCCATCAGGTGGCCAAAGTGCGGTGCCTTGAGATCTTCCAGCTCTTTGCCGTGGCCGTCGGTGGTCCAGCCCTTGGCGTCGACCAGCGCACGCCACGAGCGCCGATAGACCAGCCGCGCGCGCACGTGGATCTCGCCGCCGTCGCTGGGCAGGGCGAAGCTGTACTTCGTGGCGTCTTTGCCGAGCGGCGGGATGCGATTGTCCCAGAGAATGTTCGCCGCGTCGGTGAAGAAGGTCGGCCCCTTGTTGGCCGCGTCACCGTTCACCTTCGCGTACAGCTTGCCCGGCAGGCCCGCGAAGTAACCCTTCTCGGGGTCGCCCACGCCGCCCAGGTCGTGGATCACTTGCTTGCCGGTGTGCTCCAGCTTCTTGCCGTCTTGCTTGCGGAACGCTTCCACCACCAAGATCATGTTGCGGATGGTCACGCCGGTCGGCACGTGGTGACCGGTCTTGTCGTTCTCGATCTCGACGTCCACCTCGATGCTGCCGGCCGACTGGGTGGCCTTCATCGTCATGTTCACGGCGTTCTCGAGGAACTCGGGGGTGGTGCCCGGGAAGGCGTGCGAACGCACGTCGCCTGCCGGCCGCTTGAGCGGCGGGAATTGCATGGAACACGCCTGCGCCGAGTTGGTGGGCTTCATGTGGCAGTCGGCACAGGTGGCGTGCTTGGGGTTCGCCGGGTCCGCATAGGGCGAGTCGCGCCATTCGATGTAGGTCGGCTCGCTGATCACGCCGTTGTCTTCTTCGAAATCGCCGTCCTCGTCGGGGTCGTTCTTGTCCTGGTGACACGCTGCGCACACGTCAGCCTTGAGCTGCGGCTGATAGGCCGCCTTCATGGTGTTGTCGATGCCGTAGGTCACGTCCCCCAGCACGCCGAACATCACCTGCTTGAAGGGCGTGCCGCCGGGCTTGGCCAGCTCGACCACCCCCGGCCACAGCCCGGGAAAGTTCGGCTTCTTCGCGTCGATCTTGGCGATCTTGTGGCAGACCTCGCACGACACCCCGTGCTCGATCGCGTCGGTCTTCGAGCCCACCGGGTCCAGCGGCGAATACGGCTTGTTCCACCAGGTCTCGGGCTGGTGGCACGACGCGCACTCGCTGGCGGGGTTCTTCTTCGCCAAGATGCTGTCGCGCGTGTAGACGAAGCCGCCCTTGCCGCCTGGCGTGGCGCTGCCGTCGTACACGTCATAGACCCAGGTGTTGGTCCCGGCCTTGCCCATCGGCGAGTCCTTCCACGCCGTGAACGCCTCGTCGTGACAGGCCGAGCACATCTCGGGTGACTTGATCTCGTACGTGGGGTCGACGGTGGTCGGCACCGGCTCGATCTGAATGTCGGCGTTGGTGGCCGGCGCAGTCACGGTGACGAAGCCGTAGTAGTGGCCGGGCATGGCGGCGACGATGTTCACGTCCTTGCCGCTGGCGTTGGGCAGCGAATAGGCCCCGCTGGCGTCCGTCTTGGTCTCGATGGTGCTGGCTTGCACCGTGACGAGGGCACCGGCCACGGGCTTGTTCGCGGTGTCGCGGACGATGCCCGAGACCTGCGCCGACGCGACCGCGGGAACCGCCGCGACGAAGCAGACCACCTGGAGCAGACGGGTGCGTTGGGACATTGGTATCGATTGTCCACAATCTCGGGGCAGGCTCCACTGACGGCCGTCATGGACTTGTGGCGCAGCCGGATGAGAGGGAAGTTTCGGCCATGGGGTATCGCCTGAGCGACGACGAGATGGCCGTTCAGCACACTGTGCGCGAATTCGCGCATCGCGAGCTCGCGCCGCTGGTGGCAGGCGCCGAGGCGAGCGGGCAGTTCCCGCGCGAGCGGGTGCTGCCACGCCTGGCCGAGCTCGGTCTTCTGTCGGTGGGTGTGCCCGAGGCCCTCGGGGGCTCGGGCGGCGGCTCGCTGCTTCTGTGCGTGGTGGCCGAAGAGATTGCGCGCGTCGCGGGCGGGTTCGCCATCGGCGCCATGGCCAGCATCCTCTCACCGGCGGTGCTGGTGCGCCTGCAGGGCGACCAGCCCAACCAGGCGCTGCTCGAGCCGCTGATGGCGGGGCAGATCTTGCCGGCGCTGGCCTTCACCGAGCCGCGGGGCGGTTCGGATCTGGCGAGCATGACCACCACCGCCACCAAGACCGACGGCGGCGTGCTGCTGCGCGGGCAGAAGACGTTCATCTCGAACGGCCCCACGGCGGACGCCTTCCTGGTGGCGGCGGTTCGCGCCGATCACGCCGGCCTGCCCCGGCAAGAGCGCGCGAAGGGCATCGGGGTTCACGTCATCTTGCGTGGCACGCCCGGGGTGAGCTTCGGCCCGCCGATGAAGAAGCTCGGCATGCGCTCGAGCGAGACCAGCGAAGTGTTCTTCGACGACGCATTCGCGCCTGCCGGCGGGCTGGGGGGTGGCACCGGCTCGGGGCGGGGTTTCCGACAGATGATGGAGCTGCTCGACGTGAACCGCCTGTACATCTCGGCGCTCAGCCTGGGCGTGGCGCAGGCAGCGTTCGAGGCGTCGCTGGCGTACGCCAAAGAGCGCAGCGCGTTCGACAGGCCCATCGGCCACCACCAGGCCGTGGGCTTCAAGGTGGCGCGCATGGCCATGCGGCTCGACGCCGCCCGGGCGCTGGTGCAGCGCGCCTCGGAGCTGCTCGACAGCGGCGCGCGCTGCACGCGACAGGTGAGCGAGGCCAAGCTGTTTTGCACCGAGGCGGCGGTGGACATCACCTCGGACGCAGTGCAGATCCACGGCGCCTACGGCTATGTGGAAGACCTGCCGGTGGAGCGCTACTTCCGCGACGCCCGGGTCGGCCCGATCTGGGAGGGCACGAGCGAGATCCAGCAGCAGATCATCTGCCGCGAGCTGGGGCTGTACGGCGAGTGAAGCGGCCGGTCGCGCCTCGGTCGCGCGCGCTGCGCCGCCGGCTGTCGCCGCCGGCTGAAATGCGCTAAGCCCTCCGCGCCATGAAGACGTCGCTCGGTTCTCAGGACATCAACGCTCTGGTTGCCCCGCTCGCCGACGCCGAACAGCGCTTCGCCCGCCACTTTCCCGGTGAGTCGGGCGCGCGCCAGCCGGTGCACACGGTGTACGGCGGAGCGCACCTGTTCAAGGCCGGTACCGCCAAGAAGCTGGGGGACCTGGCGCTGCGCGCCCTCGCCACCTATGCGCCCGATCCCTTCGCGCTGGCGCGGGCCATCGACCTGCCGGGTGCCAGCACCCTGCCCAGCGCGCTGGGCGAGGCCGACGCCGTGGCCAAGGCGGTGCGCGAGAACCCCGAGCTGGCCCGGCGCACCGACCGCCACGCCGCGCTGGCGGTGGTGATCTACGATCGCATCAAAGACAAGCTCGCCCGCGAGCCGGTCGAGGACTATCGCATCGACTTCGAGGACGGCTACGGCAACCGCCCCGACGCCGAAGAAGACGCGCACGCGGTGGCAGCGGCCGACGAGACGGCCAAGGGCATGACCGAGAAGGTGCTGTCGCCCTTCCTCGGCATCCGGATCAAGCCGCTCTCGGCCGAGCTGCGCGCGCGCAGCATCCGCACGCTGGACCTCTACGTGACGGCCCTGGCCGAAAAGACGGCGGGCAAGCTGCCCGACAACTTCGTGGTGACCCTGCCAAAGGTGATCATGCCCGAGCAGGTGGTGGCGCTTCGCGGGCTGTTCGAGGCCCTCGAGAAGAAGACCGGGCTTCTGCCCGGCGCCCTCAAGATGGAGCTGATGATCGAGACCACGCAGGCGATCTTGGCGGCCGATGGCCGCGCCAGCCTGCCCAGCCTGATCGACGCGGGTGAGGGCCGGGTGGTCTCGGCGCACTTCGGCACCTACGACTACACCGCCAGCTGCAACGTGACGGCCGCGCACCAGAGCATCAAGCACCTGTCGTGCGACTTCGCCAAGCACGTGATGCAGGTCAGCCTGGCCAGCACCGGCATCTGGATGAGCGACGGCGCCACCACCGTGATGCCCATTGCGCCGCACGCCCAGCCGAAAGACGGCCCGGCCCTTGGCCCGAAGCAGATGGCCGAGAACCTGGAGAGCGTGCAGCGCGCGTGGAAGCTGCACTACGACAACGCCCTGCACGGCCTGGTCGGCGGGTTCTATCAAGGCTGGGACCTGCACCCCGCCCAGCTGATCACGCGCTACGCCGCGGTCTACAGCTTCTTCCTGGGCGGGCTCGACGCCGCCAGCGACCGCCTGCGTAACTTCGTCGATCGCGCGGCGCAGGCCACCCTGGTCGGCGACCTGTTCGACGACGCCGCCACGGGTCAGGGTCTGCTCAACTTCTTCTTGCGCGCGAAGAACTGCGGCGCCCTCACCGAGGACGAGGCCGCCCGGCTGTCGGGGCTGTCCGCCGAAGAGCTCGCCTCGCGTTCGTTCGTGAAGATCCTGGCCGGCCGACGCAAACACTGAGCGTCTGTGGACGGGACCGCGAGGCTCTGTAAAGCTCCGGCCCGCCCATGTTCGTCTGTCCGGAGTGCGGCCGCTCGTTCCCCGCAGCGGGGTTCTGCACCGAGGACGGCGGCGCGCTCGCCAGCGCGGGCGACGACGCGCTGCTCGGCCAGATGGCGGGCAGCTATCGCATCACGTCGCTGCTCGGCAAGGGCGGCATGGGCTCGGTCTACAAGGCCGTGCACCCCAGCATTGGCAGCCGGGTGGCCGTCAAGTTCCTGTCGCAAGAGTGCGCGCAGCACCCCTCGCTGGTCGAGCGCTTCTTCGCCGAGGCCAAGGCGGTGAACCTGATCCATCACGACAACATCGTGACGGTCTCGGACTTCGCGTGGACGCCCGACAAGCGACCCTACATCGTGATGGAGCTCCTGGACGGCTCGCCGCTGTCGGCCTACATGAAGCGCGTGGGCGGGCTGCCGCTGGGCTCGCTGTGCCGGGTGGTGATGGAGGTGCTCGAAGGCCTGGGCGCCGCGCACCAGCAGCAGATCGTGCACCGCGATCTCAAGCCCGACAACGTCTACGTGCTCAAGAGCGGGCGGGTGAAGCTCCTGGACTTCGGCATTGCCAAGCTGCGCCCCGACCAGGGCGGCGTCAGCGACGCGACGCGCACCGGCTCGCTCTTGGGGACGCCGCAGTACATGTCCCCCGAGCAGGCGATGGGCGCCCACGTGGATCACCGCGCCGATCTGTACGCCGCCGGCGTGATCTTGTTCGAGGGCGCCACGGGCCAGCGGCCGTTCCCGGCGCAGACGCTGTACGAGCTGCTCAAGGCCCACGTGGAGCAGATGCCGCCGGCGCCCAGCTTCCTCCGCCCCGATCTGCCGCCGGCGCTCGAGGCAGTGCTGCTCCACGCGCTGCAGAAGGACCCAGCGTATCGTTATCAGTCCGCCCTCGACTTCCGGGTGGCCATCGAGCAGTGCCTGCCCCAGCTTCCGCCCGAGGCCTTCGCCCCGCTCGGCGACTCGGCGCCCACGCGGCCCATCGGCTCGCCCAGCCTGGCGTATTCGGGCCATGCGCAGCTGCCCACCCCGCACCCGGCGACGCCCGCGACCCCGTTCCCGATGGGTCGGGCCCACGGCGCCGCGCCCCTGGCAACGCCGGCGCCCACCCTGCCCTCGCCCTATGCCGCGAACGCCCTGGCAGCGCCCCAGCCGCACCCCGCCACGCGCAGCCTGTCGTGGCTGTGGATCGTGCTCGGCATCGTCGCGCTCTTGCTGATCGCGTGGACGCTCGCGTTCTGCGGAACGTGCGTGGTGGCCGCCGGGTCGTGAGTGCTCACTTGCGCGCGGCGCCTGCGCGGCACCCCGGCAACGTTCGATACAGCCCGCCTGCGAGACTGTTGCCCTTGGGCTGCGCGCGGAACGGGTCGATCTGATCGAACAGCCGGCGCACCCGCCCGAGCTCGGGGTTGTCGTTCGCCGGCGGGCACGGCTCAGGGCAGCTGGAGAGGGAGACCGCCGCCGACGCCCGGACGCCGAGCTGTCGCTCGCTCACCTTCAGCGCCACGTCGCGGCAGGTGACGCAGCTCCGCGTCCCGGCATCGCCGCAAGCCAGCTGTTCGCTGGAGCAGGTGGCGTCGACCTCGAGCCAGTGACCGTCGAAGCGCGCAACGTCGTTCGTGACCGATGAAAGAGCAGCGTGGGGGATCAGCCCCGAGGTGGACGAGACGCCCACCGTGGTCCACGAACCGTCGGGATCCTGCCGCTGTTCTTCGGTGTTCGCGCTGATGCGCATCCGATCGCCGACCGGCGCGGTGGTGACCACGCGCTGCCGCACCCCGCCCACCTGGCTCTCTTTGAGCACCACGGTCAGCTCGAGCTCGCTTCCTTCGGACGGTTTGCGCGTCAGCTCTCCCGGCCGGCAGGCGATGTCGCGAGTAGCAACCCACACCGGCAGCGGTTTGTCGGCGGGCACCCACGCCGTCAGCGCGGCCACGGGGGAACGATGCTCGATCCCGGCGAGGTCCTTCGGCCAGCGCTGCTTGGCCCAGGCCAGCTCGGCGTCCCAGTCGGCCGCCGCAGCGTCCGGCGCCGCCGCCTCGACGCCGGCGTCGAGCGCCCGCGGCACGGGTGGCGGTGCTGGATTCGGCGCGGGCGATGCCGTCGCGGGCTCGTCGATCATCTTCGGCGGCGGCTCGGGGGCGCAGCCGACCAGGGTCAGGGCGAAGCAACAGAACGCGCGCATGACTCCGGGTATCAGCTCTGCGCGGTGCGGACCAGGGCGTTCACTTGCCGAGCACGCGCCCAGCGTGCAAGCGCTCCAAGAACTGGCCGAGGGGCAGAACCTCGACGTCTGCGTCGCGCAGCGCGCGCGCGCCCAGGTACACTCCGAACGCCTTCCCGAGGGGCAGCGCAGTCCCCAGCGAATGCAGTGCCTGCACGCCACGGGGGTCCCAGCGGTCCTTGGCTTTTACCTCGATGGCCACGGTCTTTCCGCCTCGCGTCCAGATGAAATCCACCTCCGACCCAGCGGGCGTGCGCCAGTAGGAGAGCTCCCCGCCCACCGAACGCTGCTCGATGTGCGCTCTGAGCTCGTGAAGCACGTAGGTCTCGAGCAGATGCCCCCGCTCTTCACGCTCCATCGGCTCGCGTAGGCGTCCACCGAGAGCGCGAACGACGCCGGGATCGAACAGGTAGAACTTCGGGTGGGCGACCTCTTTGACCTTCGCGCGCGGACGCCACGCCGGGAGCCACACGCCGAGCAGGGTGTCCACCAGGGTGTCGAAATAGCCTTGGACGGTGGGGCGAGCGACGCCGGCGTCGCGGGCGATGCTCGATACGTTGGTCACCTGGCCGTTGGCCAGCGCGGCAACCCTGAGAAATCGAGCAAAGGAGTCGAGTCGCTTCACCGCAGCCTCGATTCGGATCTCTTGAGCGAGGTAGTTCTCGACGTAGGCCTCGAGCAGTCGCACGCGCGCGCTCCGTGCCTGGGCGGCCCGAACTGCAGGCAGCGTTCCGAACGAAAGCAAGTCGTCCAGGGGCGGCAGCCCTCCAAGTTCCTGGGCCGTCAGCGGGAAGAAACGCTGGTTGACGACGCGCGCGGGCAGCAGGTTCACCCCTTCGCGTCGCAGGCGCCGTGCGCTGGAACCGGTCAGCGCGAAGCGCCAGCGCGATGGGTGCCGCGCCATGAGATCCTGAATGTCCCCCATCAACGAGGGAAGGCGTTGGATCTCGTCGACCACCACCCAAGTCCCACGCTTGGCCGCGAGGACCTCTTGGCGGAACGCCTCGGGGCTCTGCACGAGCCGGAGCATCTCGCGGTCCAGGACCAGGTCGAACCATAGCGCCTGGGGCAGCTGGGCGCGCAGCCAGGTCGTCTTGCCCGTGCCGCGCGGGCCAAGCAGCAAGAACGAGCGGGCGGGCACCCGGGCCGACCGTGCAAACATCGCCAGCAGTATGACGGCAAATTTGCTGGCGGTCTATACAGCGCCAGCCCGCGCCGCCACGTGCCGGCTCAGGTGCCGCGACAGCGTGTAGATGCCGATCTGCGGCGGCCCGCCGATGCTGGTGGGGAACAGCGAGCCGTCGAGCACGAACAGGCCCTGGACCTGGTGATGCTCGCCGCTGCTCCGAACCACGGCGCGGCGCGGGTCGTCGCCCAGGCGCAGCGTGCCCATCGGATGAACCGCGGCCATGGGCATGCCGTGCGGACGCGCAACGGAGCTCGGGATGGCATCGATCTGATCGGCGCGCGTGAGTGTGATGGGCGGCAGGCTGGTCACCAGCACCTCGCGGGCGCCGGCTGCGAAGAGCAGGCGGGCGCAGGCGCGCACCCCCCGGGCCAGCTGCTCCGAGTCGGACGGGCTCAGCACGTACTCGATCCGCGGCCGCCCGTCGCGAGCCAGCGTGACGCTGCCCTCGGTCTGGTCGTGGAGCATCGCCGTGAGCACCGCGATCTGCGGGTAGCGCAGCATCCAGGCGCGGTGCTTCTCGCCGAAGCCGGGCAGCATGATCGCGGCACCGATGGGGTGCGCGAAGGCGGTGGTGATCCAGATGCGCCGGTCGCTGCCGGGCGACAGATCGAGGAGCTCGGTGCACTCGTAGCTCTGCGGAATGCCCCGCCAGCCCTCGATGCGCTCGTCGAACAGCCCGGCGACCGCGACCCCGGGGTGCATGCGCAAACCACGTCCCAGGCGCGCGTGCGGGTCGGGCAGGTGGCTGGCCAGGGCCAGGGCCGCACTGCCGATGGCGCTGCCCGCCAACACCACCGCGCCGGCGTCCACGCGCACGTCGGCCAGCGGGCGCCCGCCCTCCCCGAGCGCGACGCCCACCACGCCGCGAGCGCGGCGCCCATCGTGCAAGACGCGCGTCACGCGCACGTCCGAAACGACCCGCGCGCCGCGATCCACCGCGTCGGGGATCAGCACCTTGGCGGCGTTCTGCTTGGCGTCGTAGGGGCAGCCGATCTCGCAGAAGCCCGAGCCCTGGCAGCCCACGCGGTTGTGCATCAGCGGGCCGCCCTTCCAGCCCAGGGCCTCGACGCCGCGCTGGAGCACGCGGTTGTTGGCGTTGCGACGCTGCGGGTCGATGGTGCTCACCGACAGGTCGCGCTCCACGCTCTCGAACACCGGGCGAAGCTCGGCCTCGGACAGGCCGCTCACCTGGTGCTCGCGGGCCCAGTGGTCCAAGATCTCGGGCGCCAGCCGCTTGCACAGGTTGATGTTGTGCACCGTGCTGCCGCCGACGGTGCGCCCGCCGATGACGCGGATCGCGAGATCGGCGGTGCAGCGGCCGCCACGATCTTGATAGAGCAGCGGCATCATCTCGTCTTCGCGCTGCGACATGTCGCGCGCGCTGAGCGAGGGGCCCTCTTCCAGGGCTATGACCCGCGCCCCACGCCGCGCGAGCTGGCTCGCCGCCATGCCGCCCCCGGCCCCGGTGCCGACGATCACCACGTCGGCGGTCCAGCGCTGGGCCGTGCGCAGCCGGCGACCGAGCTCGATCACCGCGGGCTCCACTTCACCACCGGGCCGCCATAGCCCAGGGCACTGAAGCTCGAGTCGCGACGATAGTGGGCCATCAGCGCCAGGGCCTTGAGCGCCTGGAAGCCGGCGCGCAAGAGCCCGATGGGATGGCGTTCGATGGCCTCGAGCACGCGATCTTGCTGCTCGGGGCCGAGCTGGCTGAAGCGCGGCCCGAAGCCCGCCGCGAGGGGCGCCAGGTGCTCCACGTAGGCGAGCAGCCCCATCAGGTCGTCGCGATCGCGCGGCGCCAGCCCGGCGACGTACGCATCGGCGAAGCTGCCCACGTCGGCCCGCTCGGGAGCGAGGATGCGGGCCCCCACCGCGTCGAACACCACCCACTGCCAGGGAGCGAGCTCGGCCAGCGTGACGCCGGGCGGAAGCGAGTATCCGCCGCCCCGCACCAGCGCAATGCCGCCACCGATGGCCAGGCTGGCCACGGACGTGAGGCGCAGGAAATGGCGGCGATCGGCCCGCACGCCCGGCAGCGTGACACCGAGCGCCGGGCGCGATCAAGGCACCAGCAGGTCTTTCGACTTCTTGTCCGGCGCGAGCGCGGTGCTTTCGCCCACCAGCTCGGCAATCACGCTCTCGAGGCCCACCACCAGACGCGCGGCGCGGTCATAGTCCAGGCGCGCGGGCGTGTCGGTGGGCCGGTGATAGTGCGGGTCGCGAAACGGCGCGGTGTCGGTGATCATCACCGCCGGCACGCCGATCTTCCAGAACGACCAGTGATCGGACCAGCCCGCCTCGGGGACCTCGCGAGGCAGCGCCGCGCCGATGGCCGGCAGGCTGCCACGCACGCTGAGCCCCTCGGCGACCAGATCGACCAGCGCCTTCGACTCGGTGTTCCCGACCACCGCGGTGAAGTTGCCGACCGTGGGCACCTTGCCCTCGAGGGCCTTCGGCGCGCGCTGGCTCCCGGCCGCGTCACTGTACACGCCGATGCTCTCCAGGCTGAGCATGGCCACCACCTTCTCACCCCGCGCCTGGACCCCTTGTGCGTAGAGCCAGCTGCCCATCTTCGGGGTCTGGAAGTGCGGCGGCTCTTCGTTGGCGAAGAGCACGAAGCGCAGGCTGCGATCGATCGCCGCGCCCTTGTAGCGGCGAGCCAGGGCCAGCACCCCAGCCACGCCCGACGCGTTGTCGTTGGCCCCGGGGCTGCCTTGCGCAGAGTCGTAGTGCGCGCCGACGATCACCACCTCTTTCGCGGCCCGGCCCCCCCGGACTTCGGCCGCCAGGTTCTGCACCGCCACGCCGTCGATCTCGTGACCGTCGCGCTGCACGGCGTAACCGGCCTTCTCGAGCGCCTCGACCAACCAGTCGGCGGCGCTGGCCAGCTCCCACTTCTTGTCGGCGTTGCGCTCGCCGATCTTGCCTGCCAGCTCGGCAACGTCGGCTCGCAGCTCGGCCGCGATGGCGCGCTCGCGGGCGCTCGCGGGGCGTAGCGCCGCGGGTGCTTCGGCCACGGGCGCAGGTTTTTGCTTCGCGGGCCGAGGCGCCGGCACGGGCCCCGCACATCCGCAGCAAGCCAGCGTCAGAAACCAGGCCAAGCGGCGCATCGAACGCTTCTACCATTTCGAGCCCTGGGGTAGATTGGCCACCCTTTGGCGAAGAAGTCTGCTCCGTTGGTCGGCGTGATCATGGGCTCTCAGAGCGACTGGGAGACGATGCGTCACGCCGTCGAGACCCTGGACGAGCTGGGCATCTTCAACGAAGTGACGGTGGTCAGCGCCCATCGCACGCCCGATCTGCTGTTCGAATACGCCGAGGGCGCCGAGGGTCGCGGGCTCGAGCTGCTGATCGCCGGCGCCGGCGGGGCCGCGCACCTGCCGGGCATGGCGGCCAGCAAGACGGCGCTGCCGGTGCTGGGCGTGCCGGTCGAGAGCAAGGCGCTGAAGGGTGTCGACTCGCTGCTCTCGATCGTGCAGATGCCCGCCGGCGTGCCGGTGGGCACCCTGGCCATTGGTCGGGCTGGCGCGGTGAACGCAGCACTGCTCGCCGCGGCCATGCTCGGCGCGAAGCACCCGGCAATCCGCGAGGCGTATCGCCGCTACCGTGACGCGCAGACCAAGAAGGTCCTCGCGCACCCCGATCCACGCAAGGGGGCCTGAGGCGTGAAGGTCGGCGTCCTGGGCGCAGGTCAGCTGGGCCGCATGCTCGCCCTCGCGGGCTACCCACTGGGGCTGCGCTTCTGCTTCCTGGATCCGGCAGCGGGCTCCCCAGCCAGCGCGCTGGCCGAGCACGTGGTGGCCCCCTGGGGCGACGCGCAGGCGCTCACGCAGCTGGCCGAATGCGACGTCGTCACGTTCGAGTTCGAGAACGTCCCGGTCGAGACCGTCGAGATGCTGGCGACGCGCACCCAGGTCTGCCCGGGCGCGAAGGCGCTGGCCGTGGCCCGGGACCGCCTGCACGAGAAGACGGCGTTCCAAGAGCTGGGGATCCCGACCGCGAAGTTCGCGGCGGTGGACGACGCGGCCGGCCTGGCGAGCGCGCTCTCCGAAGTGGGCCTGCCCGCGGTGCTGAAGACCCGGTGCTTCGGCTACGACGGCAAGGGGCAGCACGTGATCCGAAGCGCCGCCGACGCCGATGCGGCGTGGCGCGCGCTGGGCGGGCAGCCGCTCTTGCTCGAGGCCTTCGTCACGTTCTCGCGCGAGCTCAGCTTGATCGCCGTGCGCAGCCGCTCGGGGGACACCCGCTTCTACCCGCTGGTCGAGAACGAGCACCGCGAGGGCATCCTTCACCTGAGCCGCGCGCCGGCCCGAAACCTGGACCCGGCGCAGCAAACCCGCGCGGAAGAGCACGCGCGGCGGCTGCTCGAGCGCCTGAGCTACGTGGGCGTGCTGACCCTCGAGCTGTTCGACGTGGGCGGCACGCTCTTCGCCAACGAGATCGCGCCCCGCGTCCACAACTCGGGGCACTGGACCATCGAAGGGGCCGAGACCAGCCAGTTCGAGAACCACCTGCGCGCGGTGTGCGGCCTCCCCCTGGGCAGCGCCTCGGCCAGGGGACCGACGGCGATGCTCAACTTCGTCGGGCACATGCCGCCGGCGGCCCGCGTGCTCGGCATCGCCGGCGCGCACCTTCACGATTACGGCAAGCTCCCCCGGGCGCGCCGCAAGCTGGGTCACGTCACCCTTTGTGGCGCTTCGCCCGCCGATCTCGAGGCAAAGATCGCCGAAGCGCTGGCGCTGCTCGAGCCCTGACGTCGGTTTTTCACGGGACAGCCCCGCCCGGCATGGGCTATGACCAGGCGCGCTTCCCGGAGGAAATCATGAAGACGAAACTGACTTCGTTGTGTGGGCTCGGGCTGTTTCTGGTGAGCGGCCTCGCCTCGGCTCAGTACGGCGGCGGCTACCAAGGCAGCTACACCCCGGGACCGCCGCCGGTGCGCTCGGCGGGCCTCGACAACATCGGCGAAGAGAGCCAGATCACCTTCGGCGTGGACCGAGTGATGGGCGTGGCGTTCGATCGGGCCACCCTCTCGCCCGACAAGGGTGGTGATCAAACGCACAAGTCCACCAGCGTGGCGCTGTTCGGCAACCCGGGTGGCGGCGGGCTGAACGCCCCGGGAATGATGATCCCACGGCTGGCCCTCGACTTCTTCGTGGTCGAGAGCGTCAGCGTCGGCGGCTCGCTGATGTACTTCACGAGCAGCAGCGAGGACGAGACCGACGCCGGGTCGGCGGACGGCCCGACCAACAGCACCTTCGTCATCTCGCCGCGCGTGGGCTACGCCGTGGCCTTCGACGAGACCTTCTCGCTCTGGCCGCGGGCGGGCATCACCTACATCAGCAGCAAGAGCGAGGTGACCACGGGCGGCTCGACCGGCGGCACCTCGACCACCACCTTCAGCGGCATGGCCTTGACCGTCGAAGCCATGGTCGGCATCTCGCCGATCGAGCACTTCGCCATCCTGGCGGGCCCGTACGTGGACTACGGCCTCTCGGGCACCGTGAAGAACGAGCCGCCGAGCGGCCCGAGCACCGAGACCGACGCCAAGGTGACCTCGTACGGTCTGACCGTCGGCATCCTCGGCTACTACTGAGCCGCCTTCCGCACGTCGCGCCCAGCGCCGCGCGCTCTCGCTCCGAGGGCCGCGGCGTTGGTGCTTTGTGGTCACTTCGCGATCTTGGCGGCATGCACCATGATCTGGCGCATCTCGTGATCGTCGCTGGTGCGATAATAGCCGCGGATCTGCCCGGCCTTGTCCACCAGCACCAGGTGCGAGCCGTGCATGATGCCCATCTCGGGCGCCGCGGCGTCGGCCTTGCCCTCGAGCGCCACCTTGAAGCCCTCGAGCGTGGTCTTCTTGACGGTCTCGTAGTCGCCGGTCAGCAGCGTCCAGGTCGTGGTGTCGAGCTCGTTCTTCTTCGCATAGTCGCTCAGCACCGGCGGGGTGTCGTTCTCGGGATCCACGCTGATGCTGACGAAGCGCACGTCGATGCGCTTCGACTTGGCGGTGAACTGCAGGTCCTTCATCCGCCGGGTGATCTTCGGGCAGATGGTCGGGCAGCGGGTGAAGAAGAAGGCCGCGATCCAGGTCTTGCCGGCCAGCTGTGCGCTGCCGAACTCGGCCCCGGACTGATCGGTCAGGGCGAACTTGCCGGCCGGGTAGAGCACCCTCGGCTCGTCACCGCCGCGATCGCAGGCCACGAGGGCCAGGGCCAGAAAGAGCGCAGCAAGCTTGTTCACCGTGTCTGCTCGTATAGCGCACGCAGGGTCGAGTGCGAGGCCTGCTCTTGTCGGCGTGCGATCTTCCACACCCGATCGCGGGCGGCGCGGTTGACCGGCACCTCGATGCCGTGGCGCTCTGCCCGCACGATCACCTCGCCGTTCAAGAACTCGACCGCCGGTTCGCGCCCCCGCTCGATGGCCGCCAGCATGCTCGAGCGCAGCCGCCGATAGCGTGCCCCCACGGCGAGCAGCAGGGTGTGCTTCGCCATCAGACCGGGCGAGGCCGCGGCGGTCCGCTCGGCGTCGGTCAGGGCCAACCAGTCGAGGTCGAACGTGCCGCTGACCTTCTCGAGGCGCACCTGCTCGGCCCGGGCCACGGCCACCACCTCGGTCATCACCTCGAGCGCCAGCCGGCGCACGTACCGCTGCCGCATCAGCACGCCCAGTCGGTCGCCGCCGATCGTGCCCAGGGTAGAGATTGCGCAGTTGATGGCAAGCTTGCTCCAGCGTGCGCCGCGCAGGTTGTCGGTGATGCTGACCGGGCCGATGGCCTCGAGGAGCCGCGCCAGCTCGTCCAGGCGGGCGTCGCGCGTTCCGTCCAGACGGCCCACGCTGAAACCACCCGAGCTGGTCCGCTCGTAGAGCCCGGGCTCGAGCATCGAAGCGCCCCAGGTCACCACCGCGCCCACCACGCGCTCGGCGCCGACGATCTTCGCCACCCGCTCTTCGCACAGGCCGTTCTGGAAGCAGACCACCCGCCCGTCGGGCGCGAGCACCCCGGCCGCGCTCTCGGCAGCGGCTTCGACCTGCGGCGGCTGCGTCGCGAGCAGCACGGTGTCGAAGGGCTCCACGTCGGACCCGAGCCGCTCGAACACCGCGCGGGCGTGCACGGTAGCCGGCGGCTCGTCGCCGGTGACGCGGACGCCGTGCTCGCGCAGGGCCGCCGCGATGGCCGCGTTCGTGGTGAGCAGCGAGACGTCTTGCCCCAGATCGAGCAGGTGCGCGGCGATCACCCCGCCGATGGCGCCGCAGCCCACGACCAGAACCCGCGGTTCAGGCATCACCCCGGCGTACCGCGGGCACCACCGGGTTTCGAGTACTTAGCCGCGTGGGTCGGCAAGAACTTGCAAAACCCGGGCGCCTCTTGTACGAGGGCCGCGCACATGGGCTCACCTGAACGAGCCGGTGCAGAAACGAACCCCATGCGACGCCTGATGAAGCTCCTCGAGCGCCTGCGCCTGCCGATGCCGGCATTGGCCTGAGCCGCTCGCTTTGCCCCTAGAGCCTTGCGCACCTCGGTGCGCACTTAACGCGAGCGATCTTCCTTCTTCCGCTTCCTTGATATCGCTCCACCCGTGCTGACGGTTCGAGAGGCCCAGGATCAGGACGCCGACCAGCTCATCGAGCTGATCGCGGGCGTGTTCGCCGAATACCCCGGCTGCGTGATGGACGTGGACGGCGAGCTGCCCGAGCTGCGGTGCATCGCCAGCCACTTCAGCGCGCACGGGGGACAGTTCTGGGTCGCCGAACGCGACGGCCAGGTGGTGGGCTGCATCGGCTTGTCGCCGGCCACGGACGGAAGCGGCATCGAGCTGAAGAAGCTGTACGTGCACTCGAGCGAGCGCAAGCACGGGCTCGGCGGCCAGCTGGTCGACCGCATCGAGACTGCGGCTCGGGCGCGCGCCGCGCGTTTCATCGATCTGTGGAGCGACACGCGCTTCACCACCGCGCACGCGTTCTACGAGCGGCGCGGCTGGGTGCGCGGCCCGACCACCCGCGCGCTCCACGAT
>Ga0138256_10002681_pt1 | contig 19012 bp, 10 predicted proteins | sample KNB2016incub_MG_FD_105486 | JGI IMG/M metagenome (GOLD analysis project Ga0138256, IMG submission 105486) | Active sludge microbial communities from wastewater in Klosterneuburg, Austria - KNB2014incub_MG | ecosystem: Engineered > WWTP > Activated sludge > Unclassified | place: Austria... | reverse complement strand
CGGATTGGGCAAATACACAAGGGGCAGAGGACGCAGTAGGTAACGGGCGGGATAGTTATGTGTGGCGGTATTGAGTACCAGGATCAGAAGATTTATTTCCCGCAACCGGATGCACACTTGCCTGTGCGGCTACGAGATGGCCATGTTACCTGGATAACGTGGGGCAGACGCAAGGATGAAGCCACTGGTAAATTTCCGAATGGCGGCTGGGCGCGATTGAATTCCATCAAAAGCGGTAAATGGAAGCCCTGGCATCCAAGGCCGGTTTTAATTGCCGCTGACCAGTTCATGGAAAAAGACCATAACAACCAGTCTCACTGGATAGAGCTGGATAAGCGGATGGTGATTCAGGGATTATTGGCAGAAAGAGACAAAGAAACTCGGGTTTATGTGGTGACTATCGACGCACCACCTGAATATGCCTGGATACATGACCGTTGGCCGAGATTGGTTCGATTAAAGGAGCAATAATTGCTCGTAAAGTTTATTTTTTAGGTAGCTCGTATTAAAAATGTATAAATGCTACACTTAAAAGTGTAAATACACTTGTAAAGTCGAAATAAATGCATAAATTAACAATATGAATTATAGCTACAATCACTACAAGCTTCATAATGACCCTTTGTCATTGGTTCTCTGCCAAATAAAATTCAGCAAGGTTCGCCGTATGCCTGAGTTTATTACCCAGATTCATGACTTGCTACGTAGAGAGGGGTTTCCTGAAGATGTAAGCGCTACTGTTCAGCAGATTGTGATAACACCCGGCAATCCACCCGAAATTATTGAGAGGAAACAAGATGAGTTTCGGTCTAAAGATAATAGTTGGAGTCTTACTATAGGCGAAGACATGCTGGTGTTAGTCACTACCGCCTATGATCGCTTTGAAGGGTTTGCAAAACGTCTAAAGCGATGCCTTGAGATCGTTGATAAAGTTGCAGAAATTCATCATGGCTCGATTAATAGAATTGGATTACGTTATGTGGACGTTATTAATCCCGCTCCAGATGAGACTTTTAGAAGTTATCTGCAAGAAAGTCTTCATGGACCAAAATCCTTAGTATTTACGGATTCGAACCATTGGTTACATCTGGAGTCTGTAGGTCGCACTGCAAGTGGAACCATGATTGTGCGCATTACTCAAAATGACCAAGGAATGGTGTTGCCGCCGGATATTATTCATAAACCAATGAGCCATAAAATGAAGATAGCTCCTGGGAATTTAATAACACTTGTCGATACCGATCACTATGTTGAAGGTTCTTGGGATTTCGATTTGGAAAGCATTATGAATACGACAAATGAGTTACATGAGGCTATTAATGCCGCTTGGTTCAATGATTTAATCACTCCAAAAGCCTTGGAAAGATGGAGAGCAGAACGTGACAACTAAAAAATATGCTTCCGCGATAGATGAACGACTTCCTCAACCTAAATTCACGCCAGGAATTAATTCTAAGGCAACAGGAATTTTTTTATTGGCAGGAACAACTTACGGATTAGCTACAATTTTTTTATTGCCAACAAGTCATGGCAATTCAGACTCAACCATTTATGGGGCAAAACCAAACCAACTTATCATAGTTGATCAAGCGCCGCGTTTTATTCAAGAAAACGTTTCAAACGACTCGACAACTATACCATTTAGCGAACATGCGGCTTTGGTTAGCTTTGCTTTGGGTCTGGGTAAAAGCGATATTGCTCGCATTCTCGGAATTTCTCGCCCAACTCTCTATTCATGGATTAAAGGAACCAGTGAGCCTAGAGCAAGCGATCATCCTGAACGTCTGCGCAAATTGGGTGAATTGACCGCTGGAATCTGTAGAGAATCTAAAAGACCACTCTACCATCGCTTTGTTGAAGAGCTTTTACCCAATCAAGCAAGCAGCATATTCAGTCTTCTTTTAGCTGTAGAATGGGATGAATCCCAGATACGTCAGTTGCTTGCTGAAGCAAGACGATTAACTTCAGAGCGCGATGAGCGTTTAGGACATGCTACACCTATCAGTATTAGCAAATCCAAACAGGAATCGAAATTACTTGATAACAGTCTAGCTCTAAATCTGGAATAAGTTATGACTGACAATGTTCCAGACGCAGCCGATTGTTTGCGAGCGGAAGGATGGAAACAAGGTTGTTTGATTCATTCACAGTACGCTGAGCAGATTACAGCTGCCGCCATTGATTTTTATAACAAAGACGAAACAAGCGATATTTGGCTAGTTGTTCTCACTCAGGATTGTGATCTAGTCCGGAACACTGATTTTGAACCGTTTGTGGAAATATTGGCGATGAAAAAATTGCCAAACATTCCCAATAACCCAATTAGAGGGCAAAGTGCTCGATCTCTCCATTTGAGCCTTGAAATAAGCGGCAATACCCATTGGTTTGAAGGCAATATTCATGATCGTTTCCGCATTACAAAAGAGTCATTGTGTGGTTTGGGCTGTGAAACTCCGCTAGTTTTTAAAGAAAATGAGCTTCGCTTTTTACGGCAATGGTTAGCAAGAAGATATACCCGCGCAGCTTTTCCTGATCATTTTGAAACACATCTTGCCGCTACACAGGGCAGGGTTAAGAGTCTTTTCAAGTCGCCTGAAGCGAAGTTAATTAGCACCGTTTATATTGCGATTGATAACGAAGATGCTGGACCTGATGAAGATTATTTCATACATGCTATTTTGACGGTATTGGCAGAAGATTTCGACGATATTGAAAAAAGTGGCCTTATAAATGACTTCGAAGAACGATTTATCTCGGTTTTTAAAGGTCGCCCTCATATTTGTTTCGCGCTAAAGAATCAAGATGACGATGAAAGCTATGATGTTCGTGTCATACCGGAAGAAGACATAACATTGAGTATGCTCCGAAAATACAAACGCTTCGATGCGGATTATCGTAGTGTTGATGATGATACTGTTTCGCCACCGGACGGGATTAATACCAATTGAAAAAATAAGACTCAAGGGAACAATATGGCGGCGAGCAAAACCCAAGCTGAACTCATTTGTAAATAGCGATGTAAAAATAATGGAATGGACGCCCACTACCCTAAACGGCATCGAAGTGCCAAAGTAGTGGTGCAATAAAGCCCACCAAATAGAGAGGAGCGTCCGACATGAAGATTACAACGATAGGCATTGATTTGGCAAAAGAAGTATTTCAGATTCACGAAGTGGATATACACGGCAAGGCTATGCTACGTAAGCAACTGCGCCGTAGCGAGATGGCGAGGTTCTTTGCCAATCTCAATCCCTGCCTGATTGGCATGGAAGCCTGCGGTAGCTCACACCATTGGGCGAGAAAGCTGGGCGAATTTGGTCATATTGTCAAACTCATCTCACCCCAGTTCGTCAAACCTTATGTGAAGACCAACAAACATGACATGGCGGATGCAGAAGCGGTTTGTGAAGCAGTGAGCCGACCCAACATGCGTTTTGTACCGATCAAAAACGTTGAGCAACAGGCCATCCTGTCGATACACCGTGCCAGACAAGGCTTCGTCAAGGCCAGAACTGCGCAGGCAAATCAGATGCGCGGTTTACTCTCTGAATTTGGTATTGTGATGTCTCAGGGTATTCGATCCATCAATAAACGTATGCCGGATATTCCGGAAGATGCCGAGAATGGTTTGCCAGGAACTATGCGTCGGTTGCTTGAAAGACTAAACAATCATTTCAAGGAATTAGATCGCCAAGTGGAAGAATTAGAGTTGCAGATCAAGCTGTGGCATAAGGAGAATGAAGCCAGTCAAAGACTAGAAGCCATTCCGGGTATTGGTCCGATCACGGCGAGCGCCATTGTTGCAACGGTGGGAGATGCCGCGGAATTCAAGAACGGCAGGCAACTTTCGGCATGGTTCGGATTGGTCCCAAAGCAACGATCCAGTGGTGGTAAACAGACATTGCTCGGTATCAGTAAGCGTGGCGACACTTACCTACGCACTTTACTAATCCACGGAGCACGAGCGGTCATTCGCTTTTCTGGAAATAAAGCTGAACCGGAGAGCTGGCTACGCAGGCTAATGGCGCGGCGCAATAAGAATGTTGCCGCCGTTGCTCTGGCGAACAAGAACGCACGCATCATTTGGGCGTTGCTCGCTAAAGACACTAAATTCGGTTCTGTCGCATTAAGCGTTTTTCGTCCAATTGTCTCATTGATTTCATTGAAGAAAAATTGCCGTGAAATTGCTTAATGCGACAGAGCCGTTTATATAAGTATTTCTAGATTTACGGTTTTAGAAGATTATATTGAAAATCTAGTAATAACTGAAAGCGCAGGTGACTGGGCATTTGCAATGGGTAATTCTTGGGATAACCAATTAACTGGCAATAATTTAAGAAACCATATGCGTGGAAATGAAGGTAATGATGTTCTTAAAGGATTAGGAGGAGACGACGGCGTAGTCGGGGGCGAAGGTAATGATACTTTATATGGGGATGCAGGAAATGATAGTTTATGGGGCGAAGCTGGAACTGATGTACTTTACGGAGGTCTAGGCGCAGATCAATTCTTTTTTTCTTCTACAACCGATAGCCCTAATTCTGGACTAAGAGATACTATAGTTAATTTTAAAAGCTCAGAAGATGATCAAATTGTTTTGGCAATAATTGATGCTGATGCAAGTACGATTGAAGATGAAGCTTTTGCATTATGGCAAATTGATTATAATTCTACAACTCAAATTTTGACTGCCGACGTTCTTAATTCCTCAAACGATTTCTCAATAAAATTAACTGGCTTAGAAGCTGGTTTTGATATTAGCAGCGATATTTGGTTATAAAAGTCATTTATAACCTACAGTCTATTTTAGATCGTGAAAAAATGAACTTGCAGGATATTTTGCAAGCCCCGAGGCTTGCTCATCACTTTATCTACAAGATCGTTATGACCTGCCCGTCAAAAGGGGTTCTGTAGCATTAAGCTCTTTTCGTCCAAATCGCTTATTGATTCCATTGAAGAAAAATTGCCAAGAATTGCTTAATGCGACTGAACCTTTACAATACATAGTCAATAGTATCAAAGATGTAATTATAAACACATTATTTTTTTGCAACCGAGTCGGAAAAAATTTCCTAACAACTATATCCATTACAAACAAAAGGGTTTATGCTTTTCTTTAAAAGTTGAATTCTGCATTATGATTTAATCGGATATAACAATATGTGCTTGCACGGCTAAAGCAGTATTGAGGAGTGGCAACAAGAAATGACAAAGTGAAGAGAAATTACAAGGGCATGGTCGTTATGGCATGTGGATTCTTTGGTAACCTATGTGAAATATCAACAGTCCCTAGCTTTTAGTAGCGACAATGTGTTTGCTGAAGCCAATTTATAGTTTGTAGTGATCGGCAAGAGAAAGGATATCCAAGAAAATTTGGACATCCTTAAAGGGGACTAAAATGATATCGTGGTTCCGATTCAAAGGTTGGCTAAAGATAATTCTCGCATGCGTGGTCATCTGCACATTGCTTACTCTAGACGCTTCCGCACAGGTTTGCGCTACACGGAACAACATTGCGGTGGAATTCGGCGTAGACCTAAGCGGTAGTATGGCCGGACAAAGACAGAAGACAGCAGGTGATTTTTCAGTTTTGCTCCTAGATAAACTGGGTGGGACGGGCTTCCTCAACAGCGGAGGATCGTTTTATTTTACCGATTGTGTTACCGGTGATAACCCGATATCTACCAATATTCCCCTATTAAGGGATGATCTCAAATTAATCTCTAGTGCTTCAACCGCTTTGAATTGTTATGGCGGCGGTGATACACGTGTTTACGACGCAATAATCTATGGATCGGATTTGATCTATAGGCAATTACCATCTCTTACGCGTCTCTACGTGGTACTTACCGATGGAGAGCATGGAGGGACCATTACGACTCCCGCAGACGTCGCTAAAAATTTGTCAGCTGGCGTAATCACCGAGTTGATCCTCATTGCCAATTCTGGCGCCCCCGGGTACGACGGCTTGCAAAAAATCGCCTCGCTTGCCGGAGAACATGTGCGTGTCCGAGCAACTACCGATCTTAATTCAATCGTCGATGATATCGTCAATCGTACGTGTACCAACTTTCGTCCTACAGCCTCGTTTACCTTTACCGACAATGAACTACATCTAGGTATCGAGGGTTTTACGATCAAGTTTGATGGATCTAGTTCATTCGATCCTGATGGTTCGCTAGTCCAATTTAAATGGCATTTTACGCGGCCGGATGGTTCCACATTCGATGAAGTTGGTATCCAACCGACCATCACATTTGATGACAAGCAATTGCCTCGCGATAGCTGGAATGTTCGCCTTACGGTACAAGATAATCTCGGAGTCCAGCATGACACCAATCGGACTTTTCGTGTCATAGGCAGTCCACCGAAGATCACCATCAATGGCCCGCTACAGATCGATGCGCTACAACAGTCAATCGAACTCTCGGCTTCCACGACGACCGATTTGGATGGCGGGCCGCCACTGGTACTTCGCTGGGACATCATAGACGCACCATTAGGAGCCTCCTTAGGAAAGCAAAATGACTACCAGGGTGGGCCCAACGGTGGACCCGCCTCTATTAGTATTCCTACTACGGACCTGGACATCGGTAAGTGGCTCTTTCGCCTCACGGCACGAGACAACGAGGGAGAAGAAGGTTCCTCAGAAGTCGAAGTCACGGTTCGGAATCTCCCGCCTAAGATCACGCTGGATCCTGCAGGAAATTTTGAGATTGATGCAGGGCAAACCATCAGTGTAACCAATACCACACCAGATGATCCGGACGGAGGAACGGTTATGCATGACTGGGAACTCATTCAGGTACCCGTGACAGCCGGTGTTTGGCCACAGCGTAGGTTCCCAATCGGTTCCACGCTGAGCCCCACACTTACCGTGCCAAATGCACAAGCTGGTACCTGGATTTTCAAGCTCCATGTCATTGACAATGATAATGCTGCAGATTCTGAGGTCACTCAGGAAGTAATAGTTGTTGTCGACGGGCCGGCAACTGCAGAGATTATCGGCCCCGAGAACATTATGGCGCTTACTTCGCTAACTTTGGATGCAAGCGGCTCTCAGGATACAGACTCACTTCCATTAACCTCCACCGACCCCGAACGCGGCCACCGCACAAGCGAATCCGCAGTTAGAGGAATAACTCCTGGTATCAATTCCTATCAATGGAGTCTGGTCGAGGTCCCGTCAGAGCATTTCCCGCGTTATATGAGGGGACCGATAGAATACTCATTTAACGTACCGAACGGAATCAATGAATTATTTATCAGGCCAGGACTTCCCATGGGTAGCTGGACGTTCCAACTGGAAGTGAGCGATGCTGAATTCAACCGTGATGTTACTACACATACTGTGCGGGTGCTCGAGCCGAATACACCGCCGATCGCGATAGCCGACTCCACCAAATACACCCTAACTGATGCTAGTGGCATAGCGCTCCAACCGGTTGCGGCCTCAGCAGCCCTCAGCTTTGACCTGGACAATCTCATAACCCCACCCCACACCCATGGCTGCAGTATCCTGGGCATTTGCAACTTCCATTGGCAGTACCTACTCGCCCCTTCGGGTTGCCCATCGCCGCCAGTCCCAATCTCGGGTGTTGGCGCTGAGACCTTTCAGCTCTATGCGGCAGGAACAGCTATCCCTACACTCTGTCACGGCAACTATCTCCTGGGCGTTACGGTAACAGATGATGACATGCCGGCACTGACCAACTTTGCACAGATCCCGCTCAGTATCGGAAATTGTAATGGCGAGATCTGTATCGACTACCCCACCAGTACCAATTACAAGTATGTTGAATTTGCAGATCATACAGACGTTACTATATTTTATCATTTGAATTCAGCGCTGTATGCTAATCCATTATTTGCAAATGGAGTAAAGCTCGAGATGGCGCTATTTCATGACAGTGACCCTAACCTTACCACGCCGATTTATACAGGACAGATGGACTTCGACGTCTTAAGCGCCGTTAATATGGGATATGCAGCAGCTCATTGGCACGGATTCACCAATAACGGAACGCGGCCACGCCCGGGAAAATATACTGTTCGCATTCGCGCAACCCAACCGCTACTGCCTGCACCATATTCCGAAGCCATTCAGACTGACGCCATCTGGTTGGAAGTTCTCGATGTAGCCATAACTGGGGGAAGCGATAGACTTCTATCTCTAAATCGCCTTGCAACGGGCGCCGACTCGCTACGCATAGACTACACTGTTTCTGCACATTTTTCGATGGGGTATGCCTTTGACGAGGCTTGGTTACATATCCGCTCTACCGCTAACCCTGGAAGTATCATCGGATCAGTGCCGATCCCTTCTCCCACTACAGGTACATTTAATTGGACAGGCGAACTTTCGCCCGGTGTGCAGGTAGATCCCGGTGAGTACACTGTAGAAGTAGAGATCAAGAAAGCGGGACGCAGCCTTGGCATTAGTCCGCGCAATGCCTTTATCGCCTACCGTATCGATATGCAGGTTGATGGAACTCTTTCTAACGAGAAGCAGACACCCGGCGCTAAGATCGCGATTAATGGCACGCCCAAGAATCTTACTGTCAAACTGGAGCCCAGCTCGCTCTCGGGAAGTGTCAGGTTGCAAACAAGTGGGAATGTAGGCAAGGCAGAAATCAAAGATGGTGCAATGGTACTCAACACCGACCCCTTGGGTGGAATTACGCAGCCCGCCAGCGACTACTCAGTACCCAAAGTGCTCACCGTGAAGATGCTCAGGAATACCGTCAATCCAACCAAATTCGAGATAATCTACACGCCGCCATCCGGCAGCCCTCCGGGGAAAGATGCTGCGGATTTCGTCAATCTAAATGGACTTGACGTGGTAGGGCTTAAACCCTTCTGCTCGGATGAACTGACCAATGCTAATACAGGAGTCTTCGTGCAGCGTAACCCAACGACAGTGGGTATAGATTTCGAGCAGCTCAAGTTCATCATGCACCCCATAACCGTGACAGTGGAGTCCCTCACAGGAGGCATTTCTCCCACCACTGAGGTGATCCTCGAGTATGAGCAAGGAAGTGCCGCAATTGCGACCCTCTATGAAGCGGGCGGGGCCCATGCTACCGTCGTTCTCCCCAAAACTTGGAATAGGTCGGATTTCGATCCCAACACGAAAAAGCTGGAAGTCAAACTGATCGCCAATGGCGTAGATTATGGAGACGTCGTTTTGCGACTCACATACAAGGCCGACGGAATTGTGATCTCCGAAAAAAAACTCAAACTTAGGGTAAATGATTCGCCAGGCATCACTGGCAGAGCTAGTCCAAGCTATCCTGATTTCCTCTATCAGCGTGTGTTCAGCGATCGTAGTGACATTGCTGCGGCGTTGGATACTTCGCGCTACGCCGACCGGATTAATCGTAAAGCTAAGGTTTATGTCGTTCCTCACAAAACCCCAGCGGAATGGGCTATTGACAACAGAATCACACCGGTGGCGATGGTGGTCAGCCCGGAACTTACCTTTACTGGGGCTAGTGTGAAACCAAATATTTCAGCACTAGGAATCGTTCCTGCAAGCGAGAAAGGCTACGACATCATTTACGACTTCGGAAGCTGCCCGTCCGATCCGTCTACCTTCACGACTGATCTGCACTTGGATCCCGGCGATGTCATCGATTCGATTGCACCGGATCAACCATCGTTAGTGGTACTTCCAAATGCTCTGGCAAATGGCCCATACGCTGCGGTGAGCGCCGAATATGGCACTGGCGCTGCACCGAAAACTACCCACGTACCGAGCTCTTACGATGGGCTGAGTCCGCCTGGTTTTGATTTCCGCTTGCGAGGAAAGTTGGTCTATCCGGATAGATTGCCTGTTGGCACTGTGCCTCTTGTTGTGATTGCTCATGGCAACCATTTGCCGACATCAATTCCTGGTATGCCGCCAGCAGTACCGATTAATATTACGAGCGATGAAAACTATAGAGGCTACACCTATCTTCAGGAACATCTCGCAAGTCATGGTTACATCACTCTCAGCGTCGATTTGGACCAAATGCTTGGCGGCGGAGGCATGCTTCCGTCCATTGCGCCGTCCGGGATTCTGCTGCGCGCTAATGTGATGTTGCGCAACATCGAAGAGGTGCTTACTAACGCGACGATCGCGGGGGGAGCTCTAAATGGAAAAATCGATAAGTCTAAAATCTATCTGCTCGGGCATTCCCGCGGTGGGGAAGCGGTTTTAGCTGCTTGGAAATTATATACGGGCGGCCTTGCAAGCCCGGCGGGGCCATACGTGAGTGGACTGTCGATCCGAGGAATCGTAAGTGTTGCGCCTGTCTCCACGCATGCAATTGAGTTGCCATCGTCTATTCCCTTTTTGATGGTTTATGGCAGCGCAGACGGTGACGTCAACGGTGCAAGTATTGGGGTCCAACCGTTTGTTCATTACGACCGTGCCCATGGCGCAGCTCATTTGGTGTATGCCATTGGAGCCAACCATAATTTCTTCAACAGCAGCTGGGCTTACAGCGATGCGGCGGACAATCTCGACTGCAGGATGTGGCCATGCCTGTTAACTCCACTCGCCGCAGCTGATAGAGTTGGCATGGATCTGCAGATACGCAGCGAACAGGAAAAGCTACTTAAAGGCTATGTTCTTGCCTTCCTCAACTATTATGATCGCGATCAAGTTGCTTATTCGGCGTACTTCAATAATCCACCGTCGCTTCTTCGCCCTGCAGGGATAGCATTGCCGATGCCGCTCACGTTATCCACGAAACGTCCGTTAGGAGCGCCGCGAAAGATGGTACTTGACGATTACGAGACAGAGCCGACAGAAATCAAGGCGAGTTCAGGTGCCGATGTGGGTTTTACAGTAGTCAATTTAACCGAAAGAGTTTTGGCAGACCCTGATCTCATTGTGCTACCAGTGAAGGAGCCAGAAGATCGATTTTTCCAGGCTACTCGGGGGGGACTATTCGAGTGGAGTACCCCCTCGCACTATACGATCAAGCCTGTTGCGCCGATTGATTTCCGTAATGCTGCTCTCGCGTTCCGTGTGGCGCAACAACCGCTTCATCCACAGACACTAGCGCTAAACGGCCCACTCGATTTTGCGATAACGCTGAGTGATGGTGTCAATGCATCTACCGTTGGGTTCGGTGCGTGGACTTCGGTTCGGGAGATATATCCCTCAAAGATCGTATCTCAGGGGATCGTATCAACCAAGGCGGTGTTCGAAACCCGTATCATTCCTTGGTGGGCGTTTGTAGCGAATGGATCAGTATTGGACTTAAGTCGTATTGCCGAGATTCGCTTGGACTTAGGTGTTGCCGGAGTATCACCCAAAGGAAGGATTGCTATCGATGACGTGGAGATTTGGCGATGAAAACATGTAGCGCAGGGTGCGTAAGTTTATTGATGGCATTAATGATTGGCTCCACAGAGATAAAGGCTGAAAGCTTCGGTCTTAGCATTGTTTTTTCTGAACGTGTCCGTCTAATGCAACCGATTTTTCTACGTATTGAGGGGCAGTGGCAACCGATCAAGGATATCATGCTTCTTTATGTGCGGCCAGCGAGCACAATCCGTTTCCTGCCAAAAGGTGTGCCGTCACCTGGGATCGTTCTCGGTGATATGCCTGTCGCACCACTCTATCCGCCCATTCGTCGAGTGTGGGCGCTCGTTACTCCGATCCCGAGTGGTGTTCTAAGCGACACTGATCTTTGGATTTCTGAATCTGAAGCAATCACTGGCGAAGCAACGCGGAAAGATTTGACTAATCTTCATCGACAGACACAGCGCTTGCGGCCACATGACGTTATACGTCTGAGCAAGGCAGAAATAATCGCTGCAACTACCGAGCTTGGCCCATTACTCGAAGATCGTGCCGCACTGCTCGAATACGCACTAAGACGAGCGGATTCCTTGGGAGAAAGTGAATGAGCCTTTTTGCACTTAGCACCGCTTGGCGTGTAATACTGTTGATGACGCTTGTAACTTTCTGGTCTTCAGTAACAGCCGCACAATCACTTGAATTCGGACCACCCTACACAGTGAACGGCTCCTTCGAGAATCCATTCGGCATCGCGGTCAACAACGCACAAGGGCACCTGCTCGTATCGGACACGCCGAACCGGAAGGTTCACTGGACCGAGCTCACTTCACTTTCCGGTACTACACCAACTTTTCGAAGCTTCGGTTACGTTGCTGACCCTGCACAGCCTGAAGCCTTGGTTGATCCGCAAGGTATTGCTGCTGATAGCAATGGCCATGTATATGTGGTGGACGTCCGACGCAACCAGGTTAATCTATACACTTGGAACCCTGTCGCCTCCGATTATGAACTGGACATAAACTTCGCCTCAACCACGCGTAATAATGTTGATGGAGTGCCAATTGAGTCACCACGCGATGTAGCAGTGGGCCCAGATGGCAAGGTTTATTTGCTAGATTCTGGACGCAAGCGTGTGCTTCGAGCAGATGGTCCAGCTGATACATCGTGGGAGGTATTTATATCAGATCCTGGTCTCGGTAACGCTTATGGAATCGACGTAGGGCCCGACAGCAGGGTTTACGTGGCTGATACCGAACATCATAGGGTGGTGCGCTACGAAATTAACGGCACGAAGACAAGTTTTGGCCATTTCGGCACCGGTGTTGCTGAATTTCGTTATCCGCGTGATGTGGCAGTGGATATCGACGGCCGCATTCACGTAGCGGATACACACAATCATCGCCTCGTCCTGCTGGATACAAACGGGCGCCATCTACTGTCTCTCGGCCGCGCACCAACTTTCTCCTTCATCCAAAAGATCGCGCTGGATGCGCAACGCCGTATCTACCTCGCTGACAGTGATCGAAACAGCATCATCGCCTTCCTTGGGCGCGACGCGCCAATACCCTTCGATGGCTGGATACGTGACTATCTGGGCGATTCCGGCGCGCAGCCCTCAGATCCATCTTTTACTTTGTCCTCCCCAGATATCCTGGTGCGGCACAACTCTGATGTTGATCTGTCTGCCGCCCAAACAAATGGGCTCGAGTCCATAGTTTTCGAAAATCCGCGCTATGACCAGGATAACTATGTCTACGTTACAGTCAGAAATCGCGGCACACAGGATCTTCGTGATGCGGTCGTACTGCTTTACTGGACCGATCCAGCGAGTGCGCTAGCCTTCCCTATGGATTGGAAGCCAGATGGATTTTTCAATGGACCAACTCCCGCCGAATCGAGCAATCGCATCGTGATTCCAGCTGTTCCACCCGGTGGCACCGTGGTGCTGGGCCCGTTGCGCTTCCGTCCACCTCAGCCAGAAACTGCTGGATTGGGTAACGGCATTTTCATGCTGAGCGCCCGCATTGTACATCAATACGATGTAGCCCAATCCGCGTCGGGTCCCGTTGCTGTCCGAGCGAGTAACAACGTGGCGATTCGTCCCATCCGTGTAGTAAGAGGTCCATTTCCCACGGGGGATCAAAATACGCTAGTTTTGCGAGTCCGTATTCCCGGTGATCCCCGTCCCAGCGGCACCGAATCCGAAGTGCAAGAGCGCATCGCCCAGCTGGCAGCCTGGATTAATGAGGTAAGCTGGGGGCAGGCAAGTGTAAAACCCTTATTTCGCGGCGAATTGACACTGCCGCATGACGTAACCTATTACGGTGACCCTACCCGCAACCCACTTGTGGAAGCTGTTACCGATGCGCTCAACTTAGCGCTCGAAGCTGAACCTGAACTTCTCGACGGGACTTTGCCCTCCCCCGTCGACGATATCGGTCGTATCGTGCTCATCGTCAACGGAGGTGCTGGGGGTGGGGTGGGAATGGATCTAGCCACCACGGGATCGTGGCCATTTCAGACTCGCGTGGGTGAGCGCTTCCTCACGGTTTCACTCCAACCTATGATAAAAGATGAACCGAGCATTCCTGCTGCCTTCGCACACGGTTTTGGACATCAAATGGGTATGGTGGACCTCTATGCTTATCCGAATGTGAACTTCCCACGCCCCTTTGCTGCGGGTTGGGACAACATGGCCTTGCCTCTCACTGGAGTACATCCCACTGTTTGGTCAAAACAGCTGGCTAGTTGGGTTACGAAGTTAGGTGCGAACATTATTTTCGTTCCCCGCCCAGCACGAGGAACCACTTTCAATCAAGTAGAAATTCCTTTGGTAGCACAGACCGATGCGCGACCGGGTAAAAATGTGGCCATCGCTTTGGGTTTGACGCCTGGAGTTTGGTCTTTTAACGATGAAACAGCATTTTATTTTGTCGAGGCTCGCACAAAGTTGGGCTCCGACATTGCAATACCCGGTGAGGGGGTGCTTATGTACTACGTCAATACCCAAATCCCACAGGGCCAGGGACCTGTAATCGTGCGAGACCACAATTTCTCCACACAGGGATTGGAAGATGCAATACTACAAGTAGGTGATAAGGAAAGCCCAGCTGGTACCGGCATAGAGGTGCTCTACTCCAAAAAAACAATTGATCCAGCGGGCAACAAACATCTTATAGACCTTAACTACACACCTCCTGCAGAAGGTTATGACGTATCCATCGCTACCGGTGACCCAGCATGGACTAGTCCAGATATATGGGTTGATAATCAGTCAGATGGGTATGATTTGGAACGTGGACGAATACCCCAGGATCGCGGAGATGTTGCAATTGGAAATGAAGAAAACCGGGTCTACGCCCGCATTACTAATGGCGGGGATGCAGAGGCTTATGATATAGAAGTCGCTTTCTTTCTTTCCGAACCTTATCATACTGTGGGTGGTGAATCAGATTTCACTTACTTGCAGAGTGTGATAATTCCTCTTCTACCAGTTGGGGAAACTACCGTATATATACCATGGGTTCCTCGAGTCAATGATCCACACACTTGCGTTAAAGTGGTATTACGTAGATTAAACAATGACACGAATGCAGCTAACAATGCTGCACAGCAAAATTTATCGGTTAAGTGGAGTACTTCACAAAGCCCCTATCGCCCGGTAGATTTCAGCTTCCAGGTTACAAATCCAGATCCGACGCCAAAGCTAGTATATTTTCGTGCCGATCAAGTTCCGGCTGGCTGGAATAAGCAGCTTCTTCCAGAAAAAGTGCTTTTAGACCCAAACGAGAAGTTTACTGGCACCATCAAACTCACACCCCCGCCCGATGCTCCAAACTGCAAGCAACATGATATTGCTATTACAGCCTGGACGCCAACCAGCCATACAATCTCCCGTATGGGCGGCACAACGGTTCGCATGAACCTCGCCAAACAAGCTGATATTGAGCTAATTGCTGATCTCTTGAATTGTGGGGAGGGGGAAGGGAAGTCAAGCTGTTCACGCATTCGTGTTCGCGGCTGTACGAATCCGTTGCAGCCTAATACCGAGGTAGTCGTGCGTTACTTGGATCCTAGTGGGAAACCAGTGTATCGAACTGTCAAGACTGATGCGAAGGGATGCTACGAAGATTTCTTCGTAGCTGTGGAAGAGGGTGATTGGACTCTCGGTGCGAGCATCGCGCCGCATGATTGCCTTGCCCCGGCAGTTGCCATGAAGACGCTGCATGTTTCGAATTCGCTTCCGAAACTGCCAAGAGTAAAACAGGAGCTGGTGAGACCGCCTTCTGTACCGCAGCATGAGCAAGTTTCTAAAAATGCAAAAGTTGTGCAAGTTCGCATGATCGTTGAAGAAAAACTTATGCAAATTGCACCAGATGGCACTAAGGTATGGGCTCTGACTTTCAATGGAAGCGTACCTGGTCCGCTGATCGTAGCACATGAAGGTGACTATGTTGAACTTACGTTGGTTAATCTTACGACCAACACAATGTCACACAACATTGACTTCCATGCAGCGACTGGTGCGTCGGGGGGTGCGGATTTAACATTGATAGCACCAGGTGAAGAAGTAATATTCCGCTGGAAAGCGGTCAAGGCCGGTGTATTTGTCTATAACTGTTCTCCAGGCGGAATCATGACCCCATTTCACGTTATTTCAGGAATGAGTGGTGCGGTTATGGTTTTACCCAAAGAAGGTCTGAAAGACAGCAAAGGCAAACCATGGCGCTATGATCGAATTTATTACGTCGGCGAACAGGATTTTTATATTCCCAAAGATGGGAATGGAAAATACAAAACATATACCCAACCCCTAGAGGGTATGGCCGATATGCTGAAACTTGCAAAGGGACTTATCCCAACCCATGTTGTCTTCAATGGCGCCGTTGGTGCGTTGATCGGAGATAATGCGCTTAAATCAAGAGTAGGTGAGAAAGTTTTGTTCATTCACTCACAAGCAAACCGTGACTCCAGTCCGCATCTGGATGGCGGACATGCTGATTTGGTGTGGCAAGGCGGTTCGTTCAATGATACCCCCATAACTAATCAGGAAACTTGGTGGGTTCCAGGTGGTTCTGCAGTTGCTGCGGGCTATCAGTTCGTGCAGCCTGGGTTATATGTTTATCTGAACCATAATCTAATCGAAGCATTTTTACTGGGAGCTGCTGCGCATATTAATGTCGAAGGTAAGTGGGACGATGACATCATGACTAAATCCGTTAGATAAACGCAAAACTCATTGATTATAATAAACAACCAAGTGGCAAGACCACGAGTATTAGAAAAGCGCAAACTGCCGCAGTTCTTCTATTGGCTTGCCTTGGTTTTATTACTAATTGTGTTTGGTTAACGGCAAAAATAGCTGTTAGTGCTATGAGCAATAAATTGTATGGTTAGTGGTGATCAAAAAATCTTGTGAATGGGCGGATAGTGAACTGCTGAACTGAGGTCATTTTTAGTGCCAGAAGCTGACCAAGCTCCACCTTGGGAATGGTGGCAAGCAAGGTAGTACAGAACTATTGATGAGTAAAATTTTGGATTTAATCTGACCTATTCAAAAATAGAACTAAGTAGATACCGACAATTGGCATCATTGAAATGATCGCTTCCGGCCAAGAGCGAACGTTCGTAAAAAGACCTTTCTTGGGCTTGGGTGCTGCTGAACAGTCAGGGCAAATCGACCATGAAATCAAAAGTCCTGCACGCTTTTCATGTTTTCTGACGCATTAATGTGCTGCTTCACCTGATGACAGTGTGTTTGGTACTCCACCCCGCTCACCTCATAGATTTCAATAGCGTTGCGATCTAGTTCGAGAGTGGGCTTGATCAGGTCTTGGTCAATCCACATAAACGCGTTGTAATCCTCTTTATCCTTTGGGTATTCCTTTGTCTGAATTTCCGGCTCAAGTCGGCCACTGGGATAATCCTCGTCATACTCAAACAAGTTGACGCTGGTATCACCACCAAAACGCTCTTCAGCGTTCAGCACCGTCGATGCCTTGTTGAATAAGATAACGTTGCGACCGCATGTATCTTGGGAAGTCGCCGTGTTCTGGGTCGAGGGAAAGAGAATTCCGTCGAGTTCAAGCTTAGGATGAGTCGAGAGGAAGTCAGCGATCGCCTGTGTGATTAGATAATCCTGCTCTGCCAACTCGGGCATAACCGGCATCACTATTTTCTGCGTGAGGGTTTTCAGGAAATCGCGCCTGGAAGCTTCCTTTGTGGTGGCGGGATCAAACGGACTCGAAGTCGGCTTGAGCGTGATGGAGCCAAGTTGGTGAAGATCAAGAAGTCGGAGTGTTCTGATCAGCTTGAATGCCCCTACAACCACATGGCAACCGACCGGGGGGCGTACCTCGGAAATGGCGATGTCTTTATCAGTCGCACCATAAAAGGCAGATACCCCTTTGGCATTCATACGTCCGGCCGCGCCTATGCCAGACGGTGGTGGACCGATATGACGCTCTGGATGGCTTAGTGCGATCTCCATTGCTTCTAACGTCTGAAATACACGGGCTCGATACAAAGTATCAATTCCGCAATCCGGCCCCAACTCCACGACAACGACCTTGCCTTCCTGGGTTCTGTCGTCATGGATGGTTCCAAACACACTTTCCAGCATTCTCGCGGCTGCGGGATTGATGAAGCGTGCCTCATGCCTAAGACTTCGTTCCATCTTATTCCAAGTGTCACTCAGAGGCTCAGCGAATTTCGTTTTCTCAACGAACCACGGATCCTCGCCATAACGATGCTCATGACTGCTGTAGGCGAACCACATTTCCGTAAGCAACTCAACGAGATCAGCGCTCACCCCCTGCTGTGGGCTAACGATCTGATCAAGTACTTCTGCCAGTTCTTCACCCTCGGGAGTACGGTCGTAGATAATAACCGCATCGGGAAGACCGGATGCCTCATAGAAGCCATCAATAACGGTATTGCAACGATCCGCTAAACTGGCCATGTCGATGGTTGGCCCAACTGTCTCGCAGTAGTCGCATTTTTGGTCTACGGCAGGGCTTTTTTCGATCTCCATTTTAAGATACCCGTCCAAGACACATGCTGCACAAATTCTTTTATCCGACGGCATCGTCAGATTCCTTTCTTGCATTGGTCATGAAAAAAATTAGCTACGATATTGATATGCAATCAGTCTAGTGAACGAGGGGAAGTATATCTACTCCAGACGACCGTTTAGGTCGAATCCAGCCAATCAATGTCGATTGAATAGAGACCAATATTTGAAAATGTCAAATCAGGTGTGAGCTACTACAGATTAATAGTCGTTCAAATTTTATTTTGAATGGTCGATAAAATAACTGTAGGTATTAACAGAACCGAAAGTATAATTTTCTTCCTATAACCTTTCCCATGGAATTGTTATACCTTGATGATTCCCTGGTCCTTCCAATCAAAACTTACCTGATCATATAATTTCTCTTTTCAGTATGTTTAATTCCTGCTGATTAAGCTGCATGGATTTACTTTACACCAGCTGCAGCATCAGACAGAGTTTTACCTGGCTTGAATTTAACGATTTTTTTGGCAGGAATTGTCATGGTTACACCAGTCGCTGGATTGCGTCCTTCACGACCTGCGCGTTCAGTTACTGAAAAAGTACCAAAACCCACTAACTGAACATCGTTGCCGCTTGCTATGGTTTGTTGAATAACTTCAAGCAATTCGTTCAGCATGGCAGTTGTTTGGGCTTTGGTG